>Ga0247810_10000235_pt1 | contig 81061 bp, 57 predicted proteins | sample UWRJL119311C1_FD_179918 | JGI IMG/M metagenome (GOLD analysis project Ga0247810, IMG submission 179918) | Plant litter microbial communities from Arlington Agricultural Research Station in Wisconsin, United States - UWRJ-L119-311C-1 | ecosystem: Environmental > Terrestrial > Plant litter >...
CGCATCACAGCGACGAGTGTTGACCGCTGTGGGATTAAGTAAGTCTGCTCCTTTTGTCTTCCTTCCTGAGCATCATCATCACCCTATGCTGGAGTGCATCTGCCGCGCGAGGCCCCTGTTGTTTACTGAAGACGGCTGTGGCCATTACGAAGATCAAGATCACCAGGACAATTGGCATTCTGCGAGTGTCCGCGCTCGAAGATTCACGTCTTTCATGAATAACACCGGGCTACGGAATTTATGAGGGCGTTGTATCATCACTGCGAACCACTCCCAGATGTGCCGAAGCGCGGGTAGATGTAGTTTAGGACGCGAAAAAATACCTCGAGGATGATTGCTAACCTTTACAAAGTTCCAACTAGAATCTCAAATACCTGATACCGAACTCACCGCTGCATGGGTAGAACTTGAGCAGTGAAGCTACTCAGGTGTTCTGGGACGTTGTTCCCCATCTCTTTTCCCTAGGTCGTCGCAGTCTGTCACCATCCTCAGGCCATTGCAGAAATCACCCAAAATCGCTTCCAACCTTTAGAAGCTCGATCTATGGCCGGTGCACGATAACAATTTTCTCAATAACCTCGCTTCTTCACCTACTAAACATTGCTTTTACACGACCCCGAAACTTCGATATCCAACTTATCGATACAGCACAGCATTCAAAGTACAAGAGCAGGAAGCTTCTTCTTGCATCCGACGAGATTCATCAGAGTCTCCGTCGGCTTCTACTAGCTCGCCCATCATGCTTCCTGGAGGTGTATGCGTGGTCTTGGACTACGAGGTAGATCAAATGACCGACTATGTTGCTGAAATGGCACAACGCGTTGTTCTTCCCACGAATCAAGTTTCTCCAGCCTTCCGCAAGTTCGTTTCAGGACTGCTTACATCAACGAGACTCCCGAGTACTACCATTCTCCTTGGCCTGAATTATCTCGCGAGACGAATGCACATCATAAACCACGGAGGAGAAGTTGGAACATTCAAAGCAACAGATGGCCAGGTTTGGCGTATGCTTACCATTGGGCTTCTCCTCGGAAGCAAGTTCTTGGACGATAATACATTCCAGAATCGATCGTGGTGCGAAGTCAGCGGGATTCAGGTCAGCGAGCTCAACAAACTCGAACAAGAGTGGTTGAGTTCCATCAACTATGAATTATATGTTAATCTCGACACAAGCAAGGACTTTCAGGCCTGGATGGAGAACTGGGACGTTTGGCGCGAGGAGAAGAATAGCCAACGCAAGGCCACCCTTGACCGCTTGGCCCCCCTTGCTCCCATCGACACAAATGTTCAACGGGCTCGTCCGTACCAACAGCCATACGGTGGTTACGCAAAGAGTTCATCCCGAGAGCGACCGAACTCTGGATTTGCCTATCAAAACAATCAGCAATCCGCTTGGTCCGCTAATTCATTTGATTACCCTACTCCTCAGCTCACTCCACCATCTGCATCAGACTCTGGATTTAACACGCCAGAATATCCAAGCGCTACTGGTGGAGGACCTCGATTCAACGACTGGTCTGTTTATCAGGGTTACTCAAGGGGATATCAACAGCCGCAGCACCAGGCTCCATACGTTCCAGCCCGCGTTGCTTCTTACCACACGCCTCCCTATGCGAACCACTACAATCATTACCAAAATTTGTGGGAGGAGGGTGCGGATTGCCCATGCCATAATTGTGTCCCTTACCAAAACATGAAGTCATACCAGGCTCCTCACTTTGGGTATGATCGGATGATGCATGGAACTCAACAGGTTGTTGCCTAAATACGTTCGACTCCGACTGGCAAAATCGCGCGATAGATTTTGTCACAACCTTCGGTATAAAAAAATAATACCCACGATGCACTGAGCATCTATAAAAGTTATCGCATGTGCCTTTAGCGTTATTCAGCGCGCATTACGTTCTAGTAGTGCCTTCGATCCGTTTACACAAAAGCTGAGAATCAGACTCGGTATTAATGCATGTGGACACTATCATCATGATCTCGAGTTGCGTTGCGCCTGTAGGTGGCTGCCTCGATCTTACGACTTTTTCTTTTATTTGCATATTTTGTCATGGGGCGTTGCATCAGCGGATTTATAAGATTTCATTTGTCTCCAAATCGGTTGGCATAGACTGGATGGTCTGGTGTTTGAGGCGGGGATTCCCTCCAAATTTTCATCTTTCTTTGCACATAACGAGCTTTTTGCGATAGACTTACTTGCGATTTCGATCTCCTTTGGATCGATCAAAAAAACACATATGGGTTACTGGAATGTCATTGAGTCACCGCCAGACTTTGTAATTAGGCGCTTTCATTTTTTGTTTCCTTGAAATTTCTTGTACAGTGGATTGCATTTAGGAAAGGCTTTGCTTCTCGACTTGGGAGGACGCAAGCATGCACAAAAAGCGGAGGGCAATGGGCAGGGATTTTTACCGTTTATCTTGTTTTCACTTCGTAATATGGGAGCTCGAAGCAATGCAGTGCTCTAGCCTTTGCTATGTTTCTATGCACAGTTGAAGCATTTCTGGTTGGAGCAGTTACATTCGCGCTCAGGGGGGAGTACAATTTTCAATTCTACGAGATGAGGGTCTAGTTCCGCGAAAATGGGAGGAAGGGGATTTGGGCGTGGATTTGGGGAGAGGCCTTTTTGGCCTCCGGTTCTTCCGGTGTTTGGCCTATATGAATGGCTGGCTTGCAGGGTGGAAGACATGAACTTATGAAAAGCCCTTTTTGAGGTTGGCTGATGGACTTGACCTCTTATTTCCGGGTTTGACTGGCCCAGTGAAGATGTAGTCGAATATGGTCATTTAGATTAATTGGAAATTTGCCTTCCAATTATAACTCTTTCTCGTATGTGAACATCTCGTGATTCATCCTGAAAGAACCTGGCATGTGCTTCGAATTACGGTTTTTGACAACGGACGAGGGTTGGCGAACTTATCGGACGCATTTTTATGCTTCCCTTTTGTCGACTGTTTAATCTCCTTTGTGCCTGCGAAGATCATAATCTTCGTGAAGTAAAAGGTTTGACCAATTATGGCGGTATAACCTTCTATTCTAGGCTCTGCTACCACCCCGTGATCTGTCTACACGTTACTTTGGAGTCCATATTCGGATCTCGGAATACGAATACGCCAACATGCGGTAGAGAATGAACTACCATCCTTTACTCGGATTCGATCTGGGCGGTGTTTGTTTGCATCGGCGGAGGAACTGCAAGTGCCTGTTTTGCGAGAATACGAGTGCTCAGCCCTTCTTGACCGACTCGTGAAAGGATGTAATGTGATATGCTGAGCGGCCAAAATTATGACATATGACAAAAGGTGTGTCGGTCTGGATGACCAGGAGGTTTCACAGTCCTGGGTGTTTCAGCTGGCTACGTGCGAACGCTGTACCTTCTCTTCAGGTGCAGTTGGGATCTTGCGAGTTGACTCGTGTAAGAAGATACGTCGATGCGATGGTAGGGTTGGTGGGAAGTACGTGACTTTCTCACCTGCGAAACTCAACGATCAACATATCGTGAAACAGAAAGTACAACCTTCTTATAGATGATTGATAAATAGGTTATGCCGAGGATTCAATCTCACTTCCCAGTGTCAGTACAAAGGCATCAGGATTAGAGCTGCAGCTGCCCCACATGATCCAACTCAAGATTATAGAGGCAGTTAGGGATATAATACAATCGATTGCTAAATATCAAGATCTAAAGCTAAAAAGGAAAGTAAAATGAAGGATAAATATGATATCTCATGTACTCTCTGAGATGGGTTTTCAGCTAGCTTGTTCGTGGTTTCAACAAGCGTCGGGAGTTTGTGTCAGTGGGTCTTGAAGTCTTGATGAACGTAATGGTCCCTTCAGATGCGGGCGACCTGCGATTCCTTGTTATGCCCGGTTTTAATCTTGCACTTGACCATTCTTGTGCGACAATAAGGCTATTCAAATCAATTGGTAAGGTGGAACTCGTATCTACTACCCTAATTAACAAAGAAGCCATCCTCCTTGGAACTGTTGTCGCCGCTCTTCCCAGCATCCTTTCCAAACACAGTCCCTTCGAACTTAGGAATGTCAAAACTTCCCTCGGGGTCCTTTCCAGTCTCCATGATGTATTGATGTGCTTTCGTAACCTGATGTCTAACCTCGCCCAACAAGGTAGTCATATCCAACTCGATCTTCTTGTTATGCTTGGCAGCACCTTTGATAGCTGCTTCGACAACATCGTATCTGCTAACATTGTTTCGTAGCATCATATCAAATGGTGTAGTAGTGCTCCCCTCCTCCTTGTAGCATTCAATAGAAACACGGTCAAGGTTGTGGCGACCAAAAAGAAGACCCTTGATTTCGTTTGCATAGCCATGGTAGTTAAAGTGAATAGGTCTATCGGGTGTGAAGAGCGAGCTAAATTCATCGTTTGATAGAGCATGAGGATGCAATGTTTCAGCCTCTAGAATCATCAAGTCCGTGACATTCACAACTCGCACCCGGAGATCAGGGCACTTCCTCCTAAGGATTGCTGCTGCAACCACCACCTCAAACATGAGTTCAGAACCAATGCCAACGAGAACAACATCTGGGTCCAGCCCATCATCAGTGCTACAGAACTTCCATATGGAAGCTCCAGATTGGCAGTGCTTGTCTGCTTCTTCCACGGACAGAAAGACGGGTTGAGGTTGTTTTGAGCCGACCATTAGGTTCACATAGTTTACAGAGCGGAGACAATGCGCTACAGTTGACAGGAAGGTATTCTGGTTAGATTAGAATGAGACTGTGGTGAGGCTGAGAGGGAAAACCTACAGCGTCGGGAGGGAAGTAAACTCTTGCCGCCGAAGCTTTCAAGTTCAGTACTGCACCAATAAATGATGGATTTTGGTGAGAGAAGCCATTATGCTCCTGACGAGTCCATGTGCTCGTTTCAATATAGTTGATCGAAGAAATATCTGCTCTCCAATTTGTCTCTCTTGCCATCTTATTGAATTTACAGTACTGAACCATCATCGTATGGATTATACCTAAGAAACTCTCATAAGACGGAAATATACCTGTCCGACCAGTCAATGTGTAGCCTTGCAAGAATCCTTGACAAGTATGTTCACTGAGAATCTCAATGACTCTGCCGCCTTTCGCATGAGAAAATTCGTCCCATTGAAAGTCGCGGCCGGTGTGGTCGAAAATAGCATCGAGTTTATTACTGACGAGCTCATCCGGCGAGAACACCCGAAGAGACTTTGGGTTATCTACCATGGATTGGTCGATCAGTTTTCCGACAGCCTTCATACATGACTCCTCGGTTCCTTTTTCAGCACCATATTGTTTCCAGTCTGGGACTTTCAGCACTTCGTGGCACTTATAGCTCTCAACTCGCTGGCCTAATCTGTTTTCAGGCTCCACAGGAATGATACTCTTGATTGAGTCGATCACATCGCCCTTGTCTGTGAACAGCTTTGAGGGTTCGTAAGAGAGGAGCCACTTCTGGAGATCGGCTAAATGGTCCTTGTTTGTTTTAGCGGCCATGAGAGGAACTTGATGAGAATGAAAAGATCCCTCAACGAATTCTCCATCGACCTTCTTGGGGCCACTCCAGCCTTTTGGTGTCCGCATAATTAATACTGGCCACTAATTATTATAGTAAAGTCAGTTGAGTAGCTAATTTAATAGAATTACATGGACTAACCCTTGGCTTCATGATTGGCTTGCCTGATCTAGCTGCCTTTTGGATCTTGCGGATCTCGTCCAAAGCCCACTGCATACTGGTGGCAAGGTCTCGATCCTAGGAGCATTAGAGAGACTAGTCACTAAACTCTGAAAATCGGACTCACTATATCCTCGAGATCTTCAACAAACCGACACTGGTAACCATAGCCAGTGAAAAGAGCGACCATTTCCTTGTCATCCATACACCCGTAAATTGTGCGCTCAGATATCTTGAAGCCATTCACGTGAACAATAGGAATAACAGCTCCAGACTCAGCTGGGTCAATATATTTAGCTGCATGCCATGCAGTAGCGGTTGGGCCAGATTCTGCTTCTCCGTCGCCGATAATGCAAGCAACAACAAGATCAGGCTTGTCCATCACTGCACCGAAGGCGACCGAAAGAGCATACCCAAGCTCACCACCTTCGTGAATAGCACCTGGCGTTTCAGCATTGATGTGACTTGGGAATCCTTTTGGCGTGCTAAATCCTGTGATCAGATTCGATAGACCCTTTCTGTCCATGGAATACTGAGGGTAGAATCTTTCCAGACTTCCTTCAAGCCAGAGTGAGGCTAGAATTGCTGGGGCTCCATGACCTGGGCCAACCACATAGATGAGTTCAAGGTCATTCTTTCTAGTCAGGTAGTTGAGATGGGCGTATACAAGAGTGAGGCCAGGACAAGTACCCCAATGTCCAAGTAACCTACTCTGTTATTAGTATCCTGAGACAATTTATAGAAAATTAATAGTTATCACCTTGGCTTAATATCTTCAAATTTGAGATCACGTTCCAAGTGAGCGTTGTCACTCAAAAATATCATAGCTACTATCATTAGTAGACTTCATGAACCAGACCAAAGGCACTTACCAGCAGCAATGTAGTTGCTGGCTCTTCGAAACTCTTCGAGACCTGTCAGATCCGCCTTACTTATGTCAAGCTTATCCAACTTAACTGCCAATTCCATGACATTGTCGGGAATCAGAGAAGGCAGAGCCTTAGGATTTGGTCTATCGATTACTTCTCCGGGCATAGTGACGATATATTTTTATTGCTTCCGCAATTTCACATTCAAAAGATAGTATATAGAAGCTAAATTCGAAAAGGTTTATAAAATTCGATTGAATACGTAGTGTTATACAAATGTTGGTAGCTGGTGGAACTTACTAACATAGTTGCGTCACAAAATGCACCAGTACGGGTGCATCGGAATGTCGAAAAGTTTATTGTACGTTAAATCGTTTACGCTACCAACTCAAATATGCATCCAATAGCTAGCAGACATTTTCTCACTGGCAATTTAATTATGGATTGTGTGATCTCATTTGTTGAGCTTTACAGGTTTGAATATTCGTTATCTTGTAATAAAGAACAACGTCATAGGATAGTCTTGAGCTCCCAGTTCACATATAGCACCGAATACCAATTACATCGGACTGCTCTGTATAATTTAGAGTTTTAGATTCACACTGAGATGATTGAATGAGTAAGAGCTTTTCTAGCCTCATGGTTCTTTGCTATCAAGTGAGTAATAGAGAAAGCGGTTCTCAAAATGAAGGGCAAAATAGCATGTTTAGACGGTTTAGGGCCTAGAAAAATGCCCAGAGAGCCGAGAGAACCCCCGCCGTGGAGATATTCAACCAGTGAAAGATGGCAATTGCTCGCTTATGATAAGATAAGCAAGCAAATAACGGATGATCAACAACACGTCATGTTGAACTTGGATCACTATTGACTTTCCTTTTCCGCCCTTTACCCTCTATAAAATATATAGGTTAGAACCGAGTGCTTACCATATTAAATAGTAATTGAATCACATACTCTACAAAGAAAGACATAGGATCACTTATTTATACTCTCCCAAAATTACCCTTGTTTTTGGTTTCTATCTCTAGAAATGTCCAAGGTAATCCTAGCTATCAATGCCGGATCCTCATCTGTGAAAATATCTATTTACAAGGCGGACCAAGATCAAGAACCTATCGAACTCGCAGAAACACAAATTGATGGGCTGACTTCTCCTCCGCCAAAATTGAAGTACACTCGAGGCGGTAAATTAATCTGCAAGGATAAGGAAATCGGCGAGAATATCTCGAGCCAGAAGGATGCGGTTGAGTTCCTCTTAGATGAGTTGATAGATGACAAAGACCTTAAAGAGATTACGAAAAAGGAGGACATTCACATTGCTTGCCATAGAGTAGTATGTTCTCTGACTCCAATCCCAATTGTTCCGAATGTACGACTAATTGGTCCAAAAGGTTCATGGAGGAGACTACGACACACCCAAAATCATAAACAACGAAACCTACCACCATCTCGAAACACTCACAGACCTCGCACCCCTCCACAACGGTCCAGCTCTCGATATCGTGCGGTTCTGCATAGAAGCCCTCCCCTCAACACGTAACATTGCCGTCTTCGATTCGCAATTCCATCAAACGATCCCAGAACATATCCGCACCTACCCCATCTCACCCTCTATAGCGGCCAAGAATGGGCTACGGAAATACGGGTTCCATGGTATCAGTTATTCGTTTATAACGAGAGAGGTTGCGCAGTTTTTGGGGAAGCCGGTTGAGGAAACGAGCCTAATTGTGCTGCACCTTGGTAGTGGCGCCAGCGCGTGTGCCATCAAGGGCGGAAAGAGCTGGGATACAAGTATGGGACTCACACCACTCGCCGGTCTTCCAGGTGCCACACGTAGTGGAAGTGTCGATCCAAGTCTAGTCTTTCACTATGCTACCAACGTCGGTAAATTGTCTCCCTCCTCGACGGACTCATTACATATTTCTCGGGCCGAGGAAATCCTGAACAAAGAGTCGGGTTGGAAGGCACTGACTGGCACCACGGATTTTGGAAAAATCGCTAGCTCGGATGATCCCAAGATGAAACTGGCATTTGATATTTTTGTTGATAGGATCTGTGGGTTCGTGGGTAGCTATTATGTGTCGTTAAATGGGAAAGTTGATGCGTTGGTATTTGCTGGTGGAATAGGCGAGAAGAGTGACTTATTAAGAAAAAGGGTGACGGATGAAGCCAGCTGTTTGGGTTTCGAGCTTGATGGGTCATTGAATGGTAAGAAAATTGAAGATGTAGTGCAGGATATTGGGAAGGTTGGCTCAAAGCACCGGACATTGGTTTGCCAGACGAATGAGCAGTTCGAGATGGCGAGGAACTGCACAGTCGATGAGAAGCTATTCAGCTGACAATGTTAGATTAATAAAATTTAGTTGCATAAGAATCTCAATTCTAATTCAATAAATCCGTGATCTGTGACCTGCGATCGAATGCTCTTGAACCGAAGGCAAATCGAAAAGGTTACACTTATTCTGCAATGGCGTGAAAGGAAACGGGTGTGTATTCGTGAGAAAAGCAAAATCTATGTTTCATATTCGTGCATGCTAAGCGCTATCAATGCTAAACTCCATATAGATCCGACTTATCTTATCCAATAAATACTGGCATTCTAGATCCCTTGAGATCTGATGGAACAACTCTAACATCTACCTTATCAAAATCGTGAATCAATAGCCAACATAACATTCGGAATATCAACGATATCCAAATAGTAGATCTGCGCTCCTCTTCTATTGTGCTATTGCTGGTGAAAATATTATCTGAGCTTTTGACAACAATTGGGCGAATTTTGTCGAAATAATAAGTGAAGAGCGTCTTTTCCTTATTCACGTTCGTAAGAGCAATGGTGTTGAGAGGCGAGTTCGGATCATCCAAAACATCTACCACATGTGAAATGTGGGAAACTAGTACACTTAATACTTCCCTCTGTTTTAATTTGAGGAGGTAAGTTGTGACTTCCTCGATAGCATCATGTATAGACTCGCGGCATTCAGTGCTCAGATTTGCTTCGTCGGTACAGTCTAGCTTTGAAATTTTCTCCCACTGTTTAGAAATGACTACAGTTTGGTGTTCTGGCCCTAGCTGATTTGAATTGATAAGTTTTACTAATTGAGCTTGGAACACGCCCATCAACTTGGTAATCTTCCAAGAAGCCTTCCTTCCAATGTTCTTCCGCCAATGATCATGGGTAGGGTTAGGAACCATCCTGAAGTTACTTCCCCGAAGACGAACAACTTGACCGAGCATTCCTATAATCTCAAATGACACTGGTAACTTGATTAGTGATGAACTGTGTGTAGAAGATAGTTACTGACTCACTTGAGAAGATGTGTTTGTGGTCTTTGGTATACTTTTTCAACGTATCAGGTGGGCAGCCTAGGCCTTCTAATGTCTCCTCATCTTCCTCATTCGTCCCAAAGATGAGCTCAAGGCTTTGAGCATCTTTCTCGCGCTCTAGATAATGCTCATCATTGAATATATTGGGCACACTTCCAAAGGCCAACTCTTTGATACGACCGTCAGGTATTACTCTGTTATCCGTGAAAGTAGATTTTCCTGTAGTTGCAAACATAACCATGACTCCAAGGCCATGAATAATGGTTGAAGTCAAGATAAACCCATTACCCTCTGCTCTCAAGTTCCATATAACCTGATCAAAAACTTTCCAGTACATGCCGAGCATAGACATCATCTCAACTAGATGACACATGGTTGATGTTGCATATGGCTTTGTAATTGCTCCAGGTATGAAGTCCCAAGATCGGGTTTTCCTCTGGAGACAAACCGCAAGAGCATATTCTGGGGCTCTTATTAAACTGGACCGTGGTGTGCTTCTCCGCTTCTCCGCATCCCATTGACGAGACTCTGATTCTTCCCTCTGAAGAGCAGATAGAAGGTTTACCCATGAAGCTTTCTCATCATCTGCTGTATGGACGCGTGCTATCAAGGCGTTATCCGCTTTCGTCTGATCACTCGGTGGTAGAACTCTCGTATTTTTGTAGCTTTCAGGCTCCCCCGTTATATAAAAGAGCTCACGTCCAGGTACAGGCCCGCGTTTGTTGGTGGGAGGCGCTAAAAACAAGACAGGAGTTTCGAAAATAACCTCAACACGAAATTCGTTCGCCCGAAGTCTTCGGTGTGTCCCTTGAGCCCAGAGTCCCATCACTGATTCCGCACATCTTCGATAACCGTCTGCAGTTGAGAAGTATTGCTGTAGAATCTGTAGAATTGTGGTAGTTAAAGCAACCAGCGCTGATCAACGGATTAGTATTATTGCTTGATAGAAGAAGAGGCGAGCTTGAAGATGAAGGGTCTGCGCAATTGAAAGAGCAACTGGAAACGCAGCAGAACATATAAAAGGATCAAACTGAAATAAGACTGACACACTATGAGTGCTACGAGGCCGAAAACATTTTGGCTGAGCTTATCGAAGCTGCTCATGGCGAGGCTGTGACAGAATGCAAACGCTGACACGCAATGGAGAAAGAGAGAGTAGTCTAAGAAAAGAGTATGTGCCAGTGCCCATGTTTTGAGTTGCACATTCAACGAAAGAAGCTATAACTCTAATAGAAGGAGATGTTGAACCCTTGAATTAGGACAGTAGTTCAGCCCGCCAAGAGTTCTGCACACAGATGAGCCACGACGCCATGTTTGATTGACGGGTAAAGCATCAGTAGCAACTTGAGGTGGCCAGTATCTGGCCGCGTATTGCTTTTGTGCTTGTATTGAGCAATGAAGTGTACACTGTAGTGTAACTATTGGGTTCCAATGTGTCCGGATTGGGTTTTAACACACCTGTATACAAGTCGACGACCCGCTCTCTTCTCGATCCACCCTGGCACGTGTGACTTGATCCATTTTCTCGACCTTTTGAGGCGAAACGTTAACGGTTATACGTAGCCCAAAGGTTAATTGTGATAAACATAAAAGTCCATGGAACCATATCGGTGGAAGACATTAGCGAGCAGTTATTGGTACTATTTTGTTCCATAGGCCCCATATTCAGACTTGGAGTTCTCTTCTCCTTCCTACCTTTTGTCAACAGTGAAGTAGAGTGCAGCAATTACCATATATGCCCGGACAACCAGAAAGATTAAATAAACAGCTGCTAAATAAAAACTTGAATAAAAGTCTAAAAATTCAAGGCCTACAACCAGGGACATTGACACTACTTGCACCCGTGCCTTTTGTTGGCTGTGGCCATATACTACCGCATGGTTTGCTTATGACTTGCTATCTTCCCAGCTGTTGGATTCAATCCCGAAGGACGGACACAACTTTGCTTGCACAAGGAGTGTGTGATACACAGCCATGCATAATGATGAGTACCTGGCTTCGCTGGCTTCCGGAACTGCTGATGAGGCAAGTTGAGGCAAGTTGAGGCAAGGCAAGGCAAGGTACAGGAGAAGGCTTCCCGGTTTGTGCTATAGAAAACTGGGGGAACAAGTAAAGCAAAGGCTTGCGATTAGTTATTACTTGGTGGCTCCAGTTATAAAATCACCAGCACACCAATACAAACAGACAATATACCCCATTATAACCCTCGAAAGTTGGGTGAATCAAGGATTTGTTTCGGTAAATCCGTAATGATTGCGCTGCCAACGCCCCAGCCACTCTCTCACCGTAGTCGACTCCTCCTCATCCTCCCCTCCTCGTCATCATCAGCCCCATCTCCCCCAAATACAACAATCCTCGCTTTTGCTTAGAACTTTGCACCATCTGAGTTCTGTCACGACAAGTTAACGAGCAACGAGTAGAGGCGTTCACGATTTACGATTTACGACGATTTACCAGACAGCGAAGTCAGATTCACCTCTGGTGCTCAGACCATCTCTCAGCTGAAATTCTTGTACTTGGTCATAACCACCCCGCTATCAGAAAAAAGAGAAATCCTCAACATCAACGATAATAGCCATGTCGACTTACGATTACGATGACGGACCTCACCGGCACAGATCGCATCGCCATAGAGATGACCGTGACGACAGAGAGCCACGCTACGTCGAAACCCAAGAAACCTACGTGAGGAAAGGCGCTAAAGCTACACCTCCACTTACACCCGACGTTCCATACACATCCTCTAGGACTGAGATAATCCGCCGCCCACAGCGCGAAGATAGCGATCTGTCCATCGAAGAAGTTAGAAGGGAGTTCCCGCCGCCAGGTGGCGCTTACGATGATCGTGGGACAATTTCTCGAAGAGACCGGTACGGCCCGCCAGTTCGTGCTCGATCCGCTGAACGCTCAGATTATGGAGCGTACGATTCTCGACGTTCTCGTGAACATAAGCGTTCCGCATACTTAGATGATAGATCATTTGAGGAGCCCCGTCGCCGTTCTCTTTCCAGGAACCAAAAGATTATTGCAGCGGTTGGAGGTGCAGCGTTGGCTGTGGGTGGTAAAGAGTTATGGGATCGTAAGCAAGCCGACGGACGACCTGTTTCTCGAAATCCGCTGTCGACCGCAGCGATTGGGGCAGCTGGCGCATTTGCTGGTTATGAAGCAACTGAGGTCTACTCGAAATATACCAATAAGAATGGCGAGGCTAAAAAGACAAAGCAAACTTATGTCGCGCACCAAGGCCGAAACGGCGAGGTCGAGGAATATTATGAAGAAGAAGAGAAAACCCCAAAGAAGAGCAGGCGGAAGTCTATAATTGAAGGTGCTATGGGACTTGCAGGGCTCGGCGCTGCAGCAAAAGCTGTTGGGGGTGGTGGGGATAAAGATCGTGGCAGGAGCCCTGACAGTCATAGATCCGGAAGAAGCAGATCGAGGCACGGAGGTCGTGCCAGATCACCGGAGGGACCAGCCAAATTTCAGCAAGCTGCTAAAGCAGCCCTTTTGGCCGGCGCCACCGAGGCTTTCCGGGTTAGAAAGGAGCCCGGAGGATGGGGAGGTACTAAAGGCAAGCGTATTTTGACTGCGGCTATTGGAGCTGGTGGCATTGATGCAGCAGCAGACCGTGATCCGGACCATAAGAGCAAACGCCACATACTCGAGGCTGTGGTTGGAGGTTTGGCCGGTAATCGCCTAATCAATGGTTCGAGAAACAACGTCGCAGATGATGATCGTAGATCACGGTCGCGTTCTCGAGCCAGATCTAAGTCTAGAGGAGGTGACGGTGGAGGTGTTGGCAGCGGAGCTGGCCTTGCAGCCTTAGCAACAGCTGGTCTTGGTGCATTGGCTGGAAAAAAGATTTACGACCGATCTCAATCTAGAGATGGCCGTGGCGATCGTCGCAGAGGAAGTCCAGACTCATATGATAGCCGCAGTCCTTCTCCAAGACGCGACAAACACAAGAGAAGCAAGAGTGTTACGGATTACGCTAGAAAAGGACTTGCATCACTTGGTATTGGAGGAGCAGCAGCAGCCGCCGATGATGATCATCACAGACGTGGAGAAGTAAGAGAGGTTGAAGAGACTGTTGTTCGCTCTAAGCGCAGTGGAAGGCGCAGCCCTCGATATTCTTCAGATGAGGATGATCGACCACGATACAGCAAAGGACGAGGTGATGTATACGGCGACCCACGTTACGCAGACTCGCGATCGAGCCATGTAGACTCTAGGAGAGGTGACAGAGATCGGGACAGTGCACGAGCGAAAGATGGTCGGAAGAATCGACGGATTGCAGAAGGAAAAGATTCAGCGTCTGATTCAGATAGCTTGGGATCTTCGTCGGGAGATGAGAAGAGAATTAAAAAGATGAAAGGTAAGCAATTGATTACAGCTGGTTTGGCTACTGTTGCTACAATCCATGCGGCGCACAATATTTATCAGAGTATGGAGAAGCGAGAGGCTCGTCACAAGGCAGTGGCGGAAGGAGAAATGAGTCCAGAGGAGGCACGAAAGCTCAAAGCCAAGGCTACGTTGCAAGATGCAGCGTCAGTGGGAATCGCAGCCCTTGGTATCAAAGGAGCTATCTCCGAAATCAAAGAGGCAAATGAGATGCGCCATGAATGTAGAGAATTCCGAGAGAAAAAAGAAGAGCGTCACCAGAGGCGATTACAGCGTCAAAATGGCTCCACTTCATCGGCTAGGAGAAGGGTCGAGTATGAGCCATCCTACAGCCCTAATTCTCCAGCTGGCTCACGTTATGACTATGGCCCACGTTATCAAGACGCAAATCCATACTCTGCTGGCGCTCTCCCTCCACCACCGCTTGGCTACAGCGGAAGATAATCGATTATCGTCAACTGTACACCATAACACTACCTCTCACGATTACCACGAGTTATGATTACGGAATGTCATGAATACCGATGCATTGTGCCCTCCTTTCTGCCTCGGGACCCGCGCTTCCATTGACCCGTCATGCAAAGAAGATAGATATTGCATGTTCTCAATACATACATTTTATTTTCCTTGGCTGGGTTAAAATCAAGAAACGTGCGGGTTAGAGGAAGTTCATTCTTTTCTTACAGTTGCAGAGAAAGATAGAACTATTGTTTAAGAATTCATCTTTCCAAGAAACGAGAGAATTTTATCTTATTTAAAGAATGATAACTGATTTACCCTTTTGAAATAGCTTCCCGTCGTTAATTCAGTCAATGCAAGTGACCTGCCCACGACGCAAGCTTGTACATTGATCAACACGCAACGCTAACGGCAACACATTGCAACAAATGGGTCCGGAAGAGCACACGATTGGCAACGGGGAATATGTATTGGGTGGGGTGTATGGAATAGACGGGGATGTCGTACATTACATTAGCTCTGGGATACCTTACCACCGGTGGTTGGTAAAGTGGTTTTTTGGAAGAATGGTATAGGCGAGGATAGTGCGGGATATTTCTCACTTACAAATCCTTTTCATGCGATGTTACGAATTTCTTTGGTTAGGCAATATAGGATTTGTTGTTTTAGGAAATTTCACGATATTTTACGATATTTACTCCGTTCCATTTGCGGAATTGAGCGGTGTACAAGCACTAGTACGGAGATCCTGCATACTTCGTAAGGAGCTTTTAAACGCTAGCGCTAGTGAACGCATACAGTACGTACTTTCGTACTTAATCTGTATGTAAGTACCCGAGTGGCGGGTGGTTCTGACACGTCTCGGCACTCATGGACCGTCGATCGGTAATGCTTGTATTCATCAGCGACCGTAGAAACATCGCAATTCGGCGGCTTGCAAATGCGGTGTTAGCATTCCCACACAATGAATGACGTGGATCTACGGCCTATACATGACGCTAGCTGCATACGTGTGAATAAGCCGTGTGGGAGGTAAGTGGCCATAGGTGCGTGCGTGATCACGGCTCTACCGATGCTTCGTCGTGCTCCACTTGTCGCCATTGAGGGTGGTTTGATCGAAGTACTAGATTTAGACGAGGTATTGAATTGCTTGCCGGTAATACCGGGTGCTTGCAACAGATGTGGAGGCGAGAAAGGTTTGCCACATGCACCGTTCTTCAGCTGATCGGATCTGCTGCTGTAGACTTGGAACATGAACTGTGATGTGAAAACCGACAACACGCCAACGTGTTCGGCTGTGGACACGCGACTAGCTATCGATATCCAGTAGGGGTAGCAACACTGCTTGAGCAAGCAAGTGAGACAAATTTGAAAAGCGTTGAATTATAGCTTAATTTTCATTGTGGATTGGCCCATTCTTTCTGTAAGAATATTTTCCCCCCGGATGCAGTCCACTATATAGCAATTAAATACCTCAAATGTCAATAGATTATCAACTGGATGCATCACTCAGAAACAGCTCCTGTCGAATATTCTCTGTTTCATCAGAATCAAGCTCTCATCATTTGCTGATTTAATATTCTTCGTTTGAGAAAATCTCTCAGCATATGGCTTAGCCTCGATACTTCTTGTAGCTATTCAGACGCCCCATTCGGTATATAGCATGAGCGCATCTCGCATGGCTCTCATGGCTACTAGGCAGCAACAGCTATTTGGGTTGTTTCCTTTTGAGAAAAAGATATCATATTGTTCATCGTTCAAGATTCAGCAGAATGCGTAAGCAGCCGATTCCGTCATAACTAACACACTTAAGACGTCTAGAGACCTCTAATCGCATTTCTAATGTGCTCATAATAAAAAACGAACTAACATGAACAAGCTTCATTGTAAATAAGAACAGCTTCATTACATAGTAGTATAAAACTGCTCGTTGACATTGGGCTGGACTGATAGATTATAATTCAAATTGATCAATCCGACTTCAATATAACCAGTATCAGTTGAATTCCCATACCACGAAATGCTGCTATAGTGATGCGTTTTTTTCCCAACTGAAAATCATTGACCATAAGCATTGGAGGTATATTGAATACCTCCAATACTTGAAAGTGAACCATTTCTGCACCATAAAGCACTCATGTATTGCCAAATCATTGCGAAGTATCGTGTACCTATGTACAGATCAAATGCACGCTATGCAGAGCAAATCTAAAGATCTCAGATCCGCCTCCGAAGAGTAGTCAGGCATTGATACTATAAATGACTGGATGGATCCATATTGGATGCCGACGATGAAATTCGCAGCTTGACTAGGACGAGTCGTGTGGGCAAGCGTCTGGCAACCTAGAATATCTCTGGATGGAAGCTTTTTGCAGACCTACGTCCCGGGGGACTCCATCTGATGGTGATTCCGCAATAGCGTGAGGACTCTGTCTAGCGATGTATATCTATACTTCGATCTCGGTAATTATCCAAATTGTTTATCCTTCACCAGTTCTTTGTGCAGAGGCGACTTAGGTATCCGGCACCGATCCATGACTCCATTCCCGCATACAAAATGCAGTTATATCAATTCCATCTCGATCCTACCACCGTAATTCTCCCTTCTGGCTCTGTCCCCCTTCATCTTTGAGCGTTTCTGCAGGCTTCTCCTCCGGAAAACCTAGGTTCTTGAATTCATCCTTAGCCATAAGATTTCTGCATATCCGTCGTCAGCAAGTGTCTGCAACAAGCGATTCATGGTTGCCGTTACCTATCCATCCGGCATGTCAAATACGACTTTGCGATATTTCTGCACTCAGGGTCGTTCATCCCTCTTTGTTTCTTCATACATGCTAGATAACTTGTCATGACAGATTTGCACTCCCCTTAATCTTATATTAGTAGTCTGTTCGAATGGATAACGCCGCTCAGAGCTTCAGGTTGGGAAAGAATTATCGTACCATCATGATCTAGAGGGAAGCTGCCGCGCTCAGGTCTGCTGCAAATTAGCTATTGTTATTATTGAAAGAAATAGTGCACGTACGGCGATGGCTTGGAATTGATTTGACGGCCTCCTGGACCTCCGAATGCGCTCATGATGCTGATCTTCGAAGGGATTGTGAATTATGCTTGACTTAGAAGCTCTCTGACTTCAAAAGCTCAAGGGTCTCAAGTCTTGGCATCTCCACTTTATGACGAACCTCCATAGAGGAACCAACGGAGAATCACTCTCTCAACAGGTCTGTAGAACTTCTGAAGATAATTGCTTCAATCAATTCAAACGATGCCGATGTAAGTATCTCAGTACTCATATTCATTTCAGTTGCGACTTCACTAACATGTAGTGTAGGGTAAGTTAGTCGCATCATTCTAGTATCTGTCTCTCTGCCCTCATAGGAATTAGCGAGCTATTTTTGGAAAAGCTGTTTCCTAGAGACGCTGTGAGATTGAATTAGTCATATTGAGGATCATAAAGCTTTAACATCAAGAATCAGTCGCTAAATCCTTACTCAGAAACTCGAAGGAAGCTGTCACTGTGGTGGAGTTGAATTCACGCTTGAATCACACACTCCAGTACCCTATCAACTTTGTGCATGCTCTATTTGTAGGAAGGTAGGAGGCTACTCAGGTAGTGTGAATCTTGGTGGAATCGCTGAGAGTCTTGCAATCACTAAAGGCAAATATCTCATTAAGTATGTTGCCGAATACTTACCCTAAGTAACGAACCTAACAAGTAATAGGAAGTATACAGCTACCAAAGACCGTGGCAAGCCCACAGCTGAGAAATGTACATCTGAGCGTAACTTTTGCGGTGAATGCTCGACTATGCTTTGGTTATGGGACAAGACCTGGCCTGAGCTGGTCCACCCATTTGCGTCAGCCATTGATACAGAGCTGAAAGTGCCTGAGAAGATGGTGTGTGTCCTGGGGAACAGTAAGCCCAGCTGGGTGAAATGGCCAGAAGGGGAGAAGAGTGTGCATGATATTTATGGAGACTTTAGTTTGGAGGAGTGGCACAAGAAAAATGGCGAGTTCGTAGAGTAGTTGAAGTGAAACTGCGACTGAAAGGGAACTATGATGAGTAGTGGTGATTTGCTATAGAGTCGAGGCCTGCAGTCTCCTGTTGAGATCAATCGAGCTAAAATTTCCTATGCTATGAAACTTGAAATAAGAAATACATCTATTCGTAGGGTATCAGGGGGACTCTGGTCATTGAACCAACCTTATGACAAGACTCGAAGCTCATTGATCATACGAATTCTCCATCAATGACGAAGCAGAGCCCAATGGGATTCTTGACACACTACTTACGGGTATGCGTAGACTTTTCTTCACTCTTCTTCTTCAAGTTTTAATTTTCGTGAGAATACACAGTTGGACTTGGACTTTTGAATATATTGTGTGCTTGGTAAAAACTGGCAGCGTGCTGATAAAGAAGTCCAGGCACCTAATTTACCGGCCAACAACTGATCGAGACAGGGCTCGTAAAACATGTTTGGTTTTATAGTACTAATGAATCAAGCAAATCAAAAGGTCTAAAGATCTCCAACATATTGAAATCAAAGAGTATCCGCGTGTCAGATAGATAGAGTCTCTCACAATATTATGATAGGATAGGCATCTTAATTGTAAGCTTGTTTACCTTTGCATATACCTAATCGCCGGTGGAGGGCAATGGTTGATACTCCTATAGGCTTAAATACCATCAGTCCAGTTTCAATATAATCTCGAACAAATCTAAACTTGCACAACTTGATACCACCTACTGTAGATAGCCATGACTATTAAGGAGCTTCGGCTCGCACAGACCAGTGATGTGGGATCTACATGCGGCATGGCGCGGCCGAGCTATGCCGCATTGCTCCCCCAATAGCTGTTAGCATTCAGCACTCATATTCATTCGTCCTGAGCCAGCAAAGTAACCACCAAAGCAAAATTTAGACATGAAACAGCTTGAACCTGCGTCAATGGATCTGTCAACGTTATCAGCACATACTACGCACTCGGGCCTTGTTTCTATAGCCCTGGTCATCAGATCTAAAGATGGACCTCGATTTGTCTTCCATTACCCGCCTCATCCTCCGTTTCTTCCACCCGAACAAGAATCTAGATATGGAACGGAGCTCGATGATGAGGAAGTTACCGAGGATAATGACGAAGAGGATGAAGACTCGGATCTAGAAGATGGTGGGGTCCAGTTCCACTCATCCTCTACCAAGTTGAGTTTAAATGAACACGAGAGGACCCATAGCAAAAGACTGTATCATGCAAACTTCGAAGACAACCACATCGAACTTCCAAATGGCGAGCAGATTGTGCCATGGGAGCATATGGGTGAGTTCGAGACCACCGACTTAGAAAGTATTTTGACCCCATCACGTGCCTACCATAAGAAGAAGTTCGTCCTCGATCTGGATCCATTGTTGTTCGTCTCATATCCAGTACACAATCGAGAGGACGGAGCATGGAAGAAGAAGCCTAAGAAGAAATCCAAAAAGAAGCCTAAGTCTGGTAGCGGGGAGAATTCGGAGCAAGATGAAAAGCAAGAGAAAGAGCCGAACGAGAATAAAGGAAAGGTGCCAGAATCAGAGGATGGAGATGAGCATGGTGGCATGACAATGTTCAACGTTGTATTTTCTCTCAACGTTCCAGCTGATGAGCAAGATGATCGGGTACAAGAGATGTACGACCACGTTATCAAGAAATTCAACAAAGCCCTCAGCCATGCACAGGCATCTAGCGATTATGTTTGGAAGGAATCTGAACTGATCCTCTCTATGAAGGAAAAGGCAAGAGAGAAGCGTAAGATTTCCGTTTACTCTACTAAATGATTTGCTGACAAACTAAGGGCGCCCCATGAGCTGGCTTTGGAATAACATACTGGTCAAGTCAAGCTTGGCTGCTGCAATTAGAGATGTATTTGAAAGTATATGTAACAATCAAATAGCCAGTGTCGAGTTTGCTTCCAAACCTCCACTGGATCTTCAATTGCAGATCCCAGTTCCACCTTTCCTCGTGAGTTTGCCAACATCAGTTGAACGATCAATGCCAGGCCTTCTAGTCACAACAGCCGATCCGCGTGTGGACGAGGAGGAAAATGTCGACCCACATTTTCTAAACAAACATTTCGCTCTGCTTTTACTCGACGATGAAGAGAAGATCATTACTCAGATCCAAAGTGATGATGTTGAGCTGTCTGGTCCTTTGCTCGAGTGCATCCGTCTATGCAAGCCAAGTCTCTCGTTCCTCCAAGTTGCCCAGGCCAATTCTATTGAACTTGGTAGTTTGCTTATGCTCGCACAACACTTAATCTATTGGCGTAAAGCTTTAGCAATTCCACCGCTTCATCCACGAGAGACCTACATCATATCTCCAAATGCCGACCATCATAGATTGGTGATTGCTAAACAGGCCTGGAGAAAGAAGTTTCCTTATGCACCTACGCTGAGCAATTTTCTTGCACGCCTTGCTGCAGCTCCACGCCCCTTCAAGACCTTTTTTCCTAGCAAGAATCATCGAGAGAGTTATCTGGAGATGCTTGGGTGGCTTATTCGTGGTGGCTGGGTCACTCAGCTCCATACATTCGCATATATTCTTATTTGGCCAGAGATTATCTATGGAGTTGAGTACCAGATACAAGCCGAGGCGATTGCAAGACGAGCGAAAGATTCTACTCCACAACACACATCATCCGAATCCGCTGCATCTACAGAGGAATCTGGGTCGGAAAAGGACAAAAGAAAGGACCCCAGCGCACCATTGACTACCGAGCAAGCTGCTGAGCACGCTCGTTTAGATCGTCTTGCAGCTAAGGAGGTCGCCGACCATATCGCAGAAGCTGCTGAGTTCGCGAAAAAGCCACAACCGGTTGTAACCGACCACCCATCACTTAACAAGGCTCAGCAACTAAAACATATAAATCCGTATGTTATCAATGACCCCCACAGGGTTTCTCAAACCGAGTCGATGTATGTCGCAGCCCTTGTAGATCGCTTTACCGATCCTAAGGTCAAGGAGGCTTTTAATAGATATTCAAAGTATTTTAATGGTAAAGAATCACTAGAGATGAGTGCACTCCGGGAAGGTGTGAAGCGAAAGGAAACCTGGGCGATGCTAATGAATTTTTCGGAGCATCTAATTGTCATAAAGCACTGGTAGAAGTGACTTAGTGTGAAGGGTTTGCGGCGTAAAAACATCTGCAAAAGTATTATCATACAGGTGGCGTTTTAAATCATATTAAATTAGATACCCAAGGATCATAGGAAATTCGCATCAAAGATAAAGCAGTTCACCCAAACACTTCATGTATAATGAAAAGCAAATCTAAAGATACATTTTAAGTAGTCACACGTGATATGTACCACCTATCCCCAAAATACCCCACTTTCATTTTGGGTTATACGAAAGACTGTGTTCATTGTCACACGCTTTCAGTGTCATTTATTTGCTTGATCAATCAAGTCTCTTCTTTAAGTGGAATTTTAATTTAGCTACTTGTAAAATAAGTATGGCTACCCGAGTACCGAACCCTGCCTACCCAGCAAAGGACAGCGCCATTCTCTACGGCGATAAAGAACTATACGCCAAATTGGGCAAAATAGCACAAGAGGAAAGCGGAAAGAAGCTGATCGAGAAGTTTGAGATTCCAATCAGAAGTGGCAAGGCTTGGGTTGTGAAGAAAGGTTAGTAAAGTAGCAATCAATGTCCCTGCTTTGCCAGCAAGCCCTATATGGCCAGCCGCCTCAACAGACTTTGTAAATGAGTGTCATCTTTCTTTACCAGGGAAAACCCAATTTCACCAAAAATGAAATCAACTTCTTCCTGAGGTGAAGAAAAACGATGCAAGCTCTGGCTTGTTTCCTTGTATGCTTTTGGACTTGAAACTCAGCGCAGTTCATATTTCTAGCCCATTGACTGACTAAATCTCCAAGGCCAGCTGTGCACTTTCTCCACGCCGCATGGCCCCCAAGTCGGAGACCTGAATATCTTTTCTCTTCAGAATCCGCGCGAACGCTTTTGGGCTGCACGCACTCGTCAGCTGCATGCTTCGCATGTTTCTGTAGGAGACAGGCTGTGGTCTAACCTTCCATACCTGCGTCCTCTGGTGACCATAGTTGCCGATAGCCTTAAGGACTATGGCGTTGATGAGGTGGGTGGTCGTTGTCACGACCTGCTTGGGACGAGGTGTGATCCGTACGGTCAGTTCTTCGATGTCCTGCTCGGCTACGATAAGGAAACGTTGCATTGTTGTTGTTATTGTCCTGGCTGAGAACTAATTTGAAAAGTGAACCACCTGTTAAGCGGTAACGATTTCGACTTCCAATGCCATTCCAACCTCGTGCGAGCGGTACTTCCATTCGGTCTGACGGAGAGTGATGTTCACGATGTCATCAACATCTTCCAAGTCACGGGGCTCAACAAGGACGGGAAGTATTTCATGTACGTCTCCTTTATTCCAATCATGGCATTGGGATCTCGCTAACTAGCAATAAGGGAGCCCTCGCCAGCTAAACCTGGAGATTGTAAGTTGTATACATTTGAGGAGCCACAACCTCAGAACATCCATTTTATATTCTCTATCTTCCTTTTCTGGTATTCTTGCTGACGTGCTGGTGTAGTCCTTACCCTATTTGCAGAGACGGACATTTTGCTCGCGCTATCTACTTGTCCCGGAGGCGACCTTAGCGTGTTTGGCTGGGGAGAAGATGCGGCGCAAGCAATGATAGATACTTGTCGACCGTTGGGCGTTGCCATTCATGAGATCGACGCTGGCGTCAAGGCTGAGGTGTTGAAGGACTGGAAGGAGAGCGAGTCTCCCGCCTACAATGGAATGCATGGTTTGAAAGTTCCTGTATTTGGAGAGTAAGGATTGTTAGCCAATTTTATCCCATCTCGCATCTAGGCATATTGAATGTGTCACATATTGACACGGTTTGAAATTCCACTTGCAATTTGGGCCTACTTTGAATATTTCAGATGGGACCTTTCTATCGATGAAAACAAATCCGTCTTTGCTACCGAGCCGGCTCTATTGAAATCTCTTTTAGTTGTCTTCTTGAGTCTGACACAATCACGTGCTAGACGTACCCATTTCTCAGAGGCATGATTATTCACAGCTGCTCATAATTCTGTGATTGAACAACAAAGGCCTGGACTTGAAGCAGTGACCCATGCCTAATTTGCTATCTCATATTAAATAATGTTCTCTGTGCTAATTAAATACGCTTCTCAACCGTCTGTAAAATCCCGACTCCTCTAAATAAAGCCGCTCGCACGAGGCCTTTCAAGAACTCTTTGGCCCGGACTAAGTCTCCTGGACTTCGTCGGAAGTGAACAAGCGCACTAACCACGCCTAGCAGTCCCAGATAACTAAGTACGGTCTTCGTTCTCCGTTTAGCGGTGCCTTTGGCAGTATAAGTGAGCTGCCAGTCGCTCCAAGTAGGGAACATGCATCGCAAAGTGAACCAGATTTGGGTGTACCTAAACAATTAGTCTTGAAATAAAAGCAGCGAGAAGATCTTACGGGTAAACTGTCGAGTTCCAACCATCTCTCTGGTACCAACTCACGCAACCACCAATATTCCATACCCTATTCATACATGCACTCTGGATATCTCGGGCCCACTCCAACTCTGCCTCTTTCTTAATCTCTACTGTTTGTACATCACCATCGAGGATAGGCTTGATGAATTTCAAGCTATGCTCGACCATGTTTTCCGAGGCTAAAATGACAGAGGAGTGCCCAGTAGCTGTATTGGGTCCAAAGATAGCGAAGAAATTCGGAAAGCCATCGAGCGCAGTTCCCATGTACATTTGTGGCCCGCCACGTTCTTTGAAGACATCGTGTAGCTTTGCTCCGTTTCGTCCAGTTATGTCAAGAGGATGAAGCCATTCTGTTGTCTCAAAGCCATTCGCGAGGATGATCACATCAGCAGGGATCGTTACCTCATGAGAGGGTGCTGAGCTTGGAACGTCACTTGGGGGATAGGTTCGACCTGGTCCCAAAGTTACAGAATCCTCAGAAATGCTAGTTAGTGGCAGGGTGGTAAGCTCTACAGCTGGATCATTTAGGCCTTGGAACCATGAGGCATCGAAGATTCCTATCAAATTGAGTGTCAGTCGAGAGAGTTATAAATAATGATACTTTCGACGCTATGGGGCAAATCAAGTGACTAGGGGAGGGTAGCTTACTCCTCTTACAAGCGACCGAATAATCTGGCGTCAAAATTTCATGGTACTTCTTGGGCACGGTTTTTCGCATATGTATGAGAAGTTCGTCCTGGACCTTCTTCCGCTCCTTTTCATGGTACTCTTGATTGCCTAGGATGAGAAGTTAGAATGTTGATAAATTTGGCTGGAAGAGACTCTTTGTGATAGCATCCAGAAAAGTCATATGACCTTCAAGCACAACCACTTACCAAACAGTCGCCAGTCATACTCAGCTCCCCAGAATATCGCTGTACGTATAGCCTTATTGAATCCTGGAATATTCGTTCCAAGCCATGGTCCCCATTTCTCCCAGTTCTCTGAACCGCCAGGGCCCTCAACTCTAGGCACGACCCACGGAGGGGAGCGCATCAACTGCGTCACTGATTTGGCTCCGTAGACTTTGGTTAAACGGGGAACGAACTGGGCAGCACTTGTGGCGGATTAGTAAGGTGAGAGCATTAAGAATTAGAAAGGAGTTTGTGACTTAGAGTGGCTGACTCAGTACCTTGTAGATTTGGAACAATCAGACAAGTGCACCAAGAAAGCTCTCTTCCTCAACGATATCACTCAAGAGTTGACTCTCGGGACTCCATAAGGACACTTACCTGCAACCGGTACCTACTACAATAACATTCTTGTCCTTCAAATCTACGTCGTACTTCCATCTGGCTGAGTGGAAAAGTTCCCCTTTAAACTTCTCCCTTCCAGGTACGTTCTCAGGGAAAGTTTTTGGCTCTACTAAACCGCCAACACCACTGACAACAATCTTGGCCCGAATAACCTCCGTTTGAACATAGACAGATGACGGACCCTCGGATTCTATCTTTCGAGCTCGGTCATATTCACTGAGATCTCCCGCGCCAGCAATGAGATGTTGCAAGGTAAGCTCCCAGACTTGTTCTGATTCGAGCCATTTGCACTCCCTCACGTCGGTGTTGAGCTGAACTTTGTCGACGATCTCGTATTTGTCGCAAACACCCTGTAGATACTGCACAATTTCTTTTCCTTCTGGGTGGAAGGTGGTCCACGCCGGGTTGGGGCTGAACGAGAAAGAGTACCATATTGCTGGTCTATCACGTGTTAGCAGTTTCTGACGAATGCCTAGGCCGACATGTTGGAATTTATCAGATCTTTGTCTGGTACAACCGAGCTGTGAGTTGGTGGCACCCATCCCCTACCCTGCCACTTGGGTAAGGTATCTAAGGGTATCAAACGAAAGCTCAATATTCACTCACACATCACATGCCACTCCTGGATACCGATTTATCCACCATGTTCCTCCGATCCCTGATTGACGTTCAATAATGCGAAATTGGTCAAATCCTAAAGCTTCCTTCAATCGACATCCCATGGCAATGCCCGACTCGCCAGCACCGATAATTACCACGGGATAGTAGGTATAGCTGGCTGCATCATAACCATTGTCCTTCCGTATATGACTTCCATACGGCTAGGAAGCGGAATATCAGCACATAGTTACTTGTGGATATGTAGACGGAAAATTAAAGCAAAGCCAGGCCGGGGGGATAATAATACTCACAACAGCTGGGGGTTGTTCGACGGCGGAAAGGCGACTCATTTGGACTAGTGGTTCTGATTATGTGGACTTGACAATACAGTAAGTAGTGGCTCCAAAGTACAGAGATGGAAGGAGACGGATGGATATCTCCTCTAGAGATGCAGTATAGGAGGCAAGGTTGAAGAGCTAGCACTAAGGGGAGATTGTAATATGGGAGAAAGGCAGAGGACGAGAAGAATGAAATGTAAAAGTACGACGGGGGGGATTCGAGGTGGATTAACATTCAACATCCGACGTCGTCTAAGATTATGGTGGCGCCTTTATGCTCGTGCAAACCGTCCCCGCACTTTCGGTTCCTCGTCAACCTTAACCTTTATTGTCTGTTGACGAGATATAACTGGCCGCGCGGGGTATACATGCTTTCCGCAACAACCGTACCTCACTTTTCCATTGCAAGGTTTAAAAATGAAAATAAAAAAAGCCTACGATCTTGCAATGGTTCTGCAAAACACCCACTCATACTGGGAGAGAAGTCGTGATTACATGATTACATGTGAATGGAGAGATCGCTCATAGAGTACAAAGTGCTTTTGCGGCTGTTATGAAAGATCAGCGGCGCTCTCATGTTTGGAGCGCCGAGGTAACGTTTACGCGTGAAATTCAGTGCAAAAGGAAGCCCGGCAGAAAAGGAAGGTTTGGCGACTTGGCACTTGCTCATGTTTACAGACGTGTTTCAATAGATTGATCTATCTTCCGTGTGCCGGCCCAATGTAACTCCAGTTATCTTGATGTGAAATGCCTATGAAACCTGGTCAAAGGTACAATCCAAGCACGTCCTAGATATCGATGATACATTGTCTATGGTGCATTGCTTGACATATTGAGGTGGGGATTATATCGTCCTGAAACTTTGCCATCCCGATTCAACAACAAAGGACTCGAGGAAGAGCAGCTACTCTTACGACTTGGGCTAAAACCTCCTCCAATTACGTCCTTTTTGGTGAACAGATCTGGCTCTGGTCAAGAAGGCAAGCCTCCCAGAGAGGAACAGAGCATAACTTAGAGACTAAGCACCGGTTACTTCAGAAGTTGGCTCCCCACATGAAGTAGTGTTGAATAGTATAGTAGCGCTGGAATGGACCGAACGGGAATTCTGGCAACGTCTTTGACGTGGGAATCTATGCGGTCGCGATATTGAAGACAATTGTGCCTTTTCGTGCCGTTTAAAACCCATATCAATCTAGACATTGGTGATGCTTGTAGAACTCTAATCGAAAAGAGGTCGTTGCTAAGAACATGCCCACGAGATCGAAGTGAGCGAAAAGGTTGAATCTCAAGAGGGATTGCACTCGATTCATAAAGTTCCGAGCGACAACGAATCGGAGCGACAAGTTGCGAGATAGGAATAGACACGAGTTAGACTTTGCCCTGTCTAATACAGTGGAAGCGTGGGATATATCATAGAGTTTGGATCATAAGATAAGGGGCTCACTTCAGAACCGAGCATGTGAGGCTGGGCGCCAAGCCTTCTATTCTCTCGTCGGTAACCAACTGTCAATCTTGCCCGCTTCCAATGTTGTTTGATTGCCTACGAAACATCACCAGGAAACATTCTCCCTCAGAGTCAAGCCGCCAGACTGATTATGCAGGCCCGCCGATCCGCTCTCTGCTGCCATGGTGCCCCCGTTTTCTGAGGGAGAGAAGTTATGCGGGCGTACAAGCTTGCAGCACGCGTTCCTGCAACAAGCACAACACGACTGTACTCATCATTCAATGGGCTAGATGCTCTCACGCCTGTGGAGTCTATGAAAGGCCAACTTCAAAATGTTGATATCGACATATTTCGTCAACGGGCGTTTATTCCGCAGCAACCAATACTCATTACCGAAAGGGATGATCAAGATTTGCCTTCCAATGGCACTGCATCTTCCCGTTCTATTCTCGCAGCTTCCAAATGGTATTCTACTGTTACGGGTCAAGATGGAAAGTCTGCTGTTACGGTCTCCCAGTACCTATCCTCGTTTAGTGACAGTGTCAATCTACCCTATGAATTGCTTCAGGAAGCTGTTGTGGATAGCAACGACTCGTTAGGATTGATGGACCAGACCCTCGAACAACTTCCTAGAGTTAGATTTCGTAGGTTTAACGCTCCTTTGTCAGTGTTTCTCGAAGCTTTGGATATGAAGCACCGTCCCAGACTTTATATCGCCCAAGCACAAATATCAGACCTTCCAAAACAACTACAGGACGATCTACCAACACCATATTTAGTGAAGGAGGCAGGGAAGGGCGATATATATGATGCGAATTTATGGATGGGAATTCCCCCTACATATACGCCGCTACACAAGGACCCCAATCCTAATTTGTTTGTACAATTGGCAAGCAGCAAACGGGTAAGGCTCTTCAATCCTACTATTGGTGCAGCAATATTCCGTCATGTTCAATCAAACCTTGGGAATTCCACTTCAGCTAGTTTTCGTGGAAATGAAATGATGGAGGGACCAGAACGAGCAGCACTTGATGAGGCTGTTTGGGGCAAATTGTTGTCTCGACAGGGATTTGAGGCTACCGTAAGTCCCGGAGATGCCTTGTTCATACCAAAAGGATGGTGGCATTCCATCAAAAGTATGGGAACAGACATTAATGCATCAGTGAATTGGTGGTTTCGTTGATAGTAGGCCATCTCGCGTCCCTACAATCAGTCATTTATGACATATTAAATATTGGAAAAGAGCAAATATAACAATATAAGAGAAACATGTGATTGCTAGTTTCTCAGTAACAATTAGATTGGATTGAACTGTCCAGGTATGGATTGAAGTTGTAAACTCAGCAATCGTTGTATTAAATTGATGGATAGCAATGTTAGATACAATTCCAAACAATTCGTGATAGGCAATATTTAGCCAAGTAGCAGTTTGGTGTACCATTATATTGGCATTGGTTTCTGTTATGTGTAAAGTACTAAAATCAAGAAATGTCAATTCGAGCAGTCACGTTTTGTAGCCGCATCATTCTTCCAAGCTCTTCGCCAAGCCTCACCCCACCAACTCAAGTTCTCAGGCGGCTGGAAAGATAAGTTGAGACTTAGCACAACATTATACCTAACGTCGTAGGAACTCATTAGCAGCTTGCATGCTTTGGTCGAGTCTTTGAAGCCAATGTTACTGCCTCTTCATCAGCAACACGAGTAATAGCATAGACGCGTGGCGCGGATTGTCTTTGGCGGGACGAACTTGAAGACTCACTTGTCGCGGCGCAGATACGGGAAATATCGAATATAGTACGCCATGTCCTCCTCTTCAGGGACCCCGGAGTCGTGGATCTCCTCCTTCTGCTCTCTTTTAGGCCATGAATACTTTGCAGAGGTCTCGGAAGATTTTATAGAGGATGATTTCAACTTGACCGGCCTCAACTCACAGGTTGCAATGTATAAGGAAGCGCTTGAGGTTTGTCTACTTTACTTCCCACTGGCAGGCAAGTTCTAACTTCAGTAGATGATATTAGACGTTGAGCCAGAAGATGACGAGGACGATGACGAGGACGAGGAGGAAGATGAAGGAGATGAATCTGTTGAAGGAGAAGAGCGGATAATTCGCAATAGGGCTGCGGCAGAACGCAGGCATCATCGTATGGCCTCCGACTTATCTATTATCGAATCATCTGCCGAAATGCTCTATGGTCTTATTCACCAACGCTTCATTTGCTCACGAGCGGGTATTCAACAGATGTCTGAAAAGTACGAGCTTGCTCACTTTGGTGTCTGTCCTAGAACATTCTGCGACCAAGTTCGTACACTGCCCGTAGGAACTTCTGATGTGCCAGGGGAGGATACTGTCAAGCTATTCTGCCCTTCATGTCTAGATATATACGTCCCCCCAAATTCTCGTTTCCAAACCGTGGACGGAGCTTTCTTCGGCAGAACCTTTGGCGCACTATTTCTGCTTACCTTCCCAGAGTATGACCTCAGCAAAAAGGGCCAGGAGGTATTGGGCGGACGCTCTGCATCTGCGTCTGGCGAGAATGAGGAGAGAGAAAAGATTAATGGCATGAATGCACATAACTTGGCACCTGGTCTTGGGAAAGGGAAGGTATACGAGCCCAAGATATACGGTTTCAAGGTTTCTGAGCGTGCAAGAAGCGGTCCGAGAATGGGGTGGCTGCGGAAAAGACCTGCTGATATTCAAGATCTTGATGAGACGGCTCATTTCGCAGTAGAAAATATTGAGAGTGATGAAGGCTCAACAATCAATGGTACATCAAGCAGAAGACGACACGCGAAAGCCCTACGAGCGAATGGCGGTAGTCCTATGTCAGTGGTAGAGGGCAACGGGGATATATAAGAATTGGCTCTTGGTGGGTAGAATTCAAACAGCATCGGCGTTCAAGGGCATGGATTTTATGGATGGTGTGAAGAAAGGCACCTCTGCTTGTACGTAGGAAAGGCGAGTGCATAGTATGTTACAAATGAAAAGACCGAAACTCATACATACTCTCGATCCGTCATGAAGAGAGCGAAGCGTGTGATACGGTCACTGTGCTGTATACGGCCACAACAATGTCACTTGAGCCGCAGACCGTAGATCGTCACTGTTCTTTCGTCATTCAATTCTGGTTCTCATAATTCTCTACCAAAATGGTGGTTATTGGAACTTGCTAATCCGAAATAGGTGATGGACAATGGCGTTTTCTCAGGGCGTATTTGCACCACCCGATCGGCGGGCGGCTTGCCATCCTCAAAGAATCAGACAAAAAACTAACAATAAGCTTTAAGAATAACACCGCAAGGACAATACTGGCAGCGCGTTCGCAAGCTAAGAATTAAGCTTACTTTCACGCGCATCAGATCCAAGAATGTGGGGGCGAACCCGGCGAATCCACCTACTATATTGCGAACGCAATATCATGTGTTCTTAGTAGTGCCCTGATTCAAAGGTCCGGCGAACATATTGCAGTGCTTTATAGGCTACGCAAAAAAGGAATACAAGGAGGATGAGCCTGCTCTTGGCATTATGTAGCCAGGCATATTACATCCCACATCGCAATATTGCACCATCTTCGCATCTGCAGGAACCATGCCGATCCTACTCTCCAGTATTGAAAGGAAAAGATGGGGGAAATAAAATGCCCATTTCTCCTATAAATCAGGTACTGCCCAGATGGAGGGTGAAGGCTAACATGTCAAGTCATCAGCATGAAGCTTTTAACCCTCCACTCACTTGTCGCGCTGTTGGTTCAGACCACAGTAGGATCTCCAGTGCTTGATGGCGCTGCCTCTCCCCTCCAGAAGAGAGAAACCGCAGGCTTCGCACAAGGCCAACCCATTGATGGTACCGGCAAAGGTGCTCCAATCCTAGGTTAGCAACTTCAATTCCTACCCAGTATATCCTCTGATATCGTCTAGGTGGTACCAACCATGCCCTTGATATTCAAAATCCAGATAACCTGGGTCAGCAAGCAACTGACAATGGGGTCGTCAAAAATCTAAAGTGGAGCTTCAGTGATTCCAAGACGAGAATATTCAGAGGCGGATGGACTAGACAGCAGACTATTGATGATTTGCCGTCCAGTCATGATATTGCAGCTGCACAACAACATCTTAAGAAAGGCGCCATCCGGGAATTGCATTGGCATCGCGTGGTAAGTCAAACCTCAACAAATTACAGAGAGTTACGGCTAAGAACATGTAGGCTGAATGGGGTTATTTATACTCTGGAAGTGTCCTTATTTCTGCAGTTGATGAACATGGAAACTTTGAAGTAGACAGGCTAGAGGTAGGTGATATCTGGTACTTTCCGAAGGGTGCTGCACATACGATCCAAGGTTAGAGTGTTCTTTTACATACAAATAACCTACAACATCTAACGTGCGTAGGTCTTGATGATGAGAATGAATACCTACTTGTCTTTGATGACGGGGATTTTGATGCTACTGGCACAACCTTCAATATCGCCGACTGGATTACACACACTCCTAAAGCCATTCTTGCGCAAAACTTCGGAGTTAATGCCTCGGTTTTTGACACAGTTCCAACCTCCGGCCCAACAATACTCAACTCGACTACTTCCAGCGCGCCAGATGCTGCCGTAGGTTTGACGGGAAACAGTTCCTTCATCTTCCACCAATCCCAACTTGCAACAGTTCCTGTCCCAGGCGGCGGTGGAAATCTCAGCATTGTGGACAGCCGCAATTTCCCGATCTCCAAAACTATCGCAGCTACCATAGTTTCGCTAGAACCTGGTGGATTGCGTGAACTTCACTGGCATCCCAACGCGGAAGAGTGGCTCTACTTCCACCGCGGTACTGCTCGTGCTACAGTCTTCATCGGCACTACCAATGCACGCACTTTTGACTTTGGACCAGGTGACACAGCAGTATTCCCAGACAATAGTGGACATTACATTCAGAACACCGGCGACGAAAACCTAGTCTGGATTGAAATTTACAAATCTGAGAGGGTGGCAGATATTAGCTTAACCCAGTGGCTAGCTCTTACTCCCGCTGATATTGTAGCTGCGACTCTGAAGGTACCGCTTTCCGTGGTTAGCAGCCTGAAAAAGGAAAAGCAGATTTTGATCAAGGGGTCAAAATAGGTCTTCACATTTCAAGGGGCTACTGTCGGGAGAGGCTTTTCGGGAATCTAATTCGTGGAGAGATATGTGGTATATACTGTTCATACTTAATATAACTATTATTTAATGACAAGATGCTGGCGAGTGTTAATAGAACAAATAAGTATCTATTGTAACTTGAGTTTGGCTATTTCAAAGGAACCTCGTTTAATGAATTGGCCGCCTTTTTCTATCCTAAAACATTTTAACAGTCCTGATATATGAGAACTTTCCGACACAAAATCCAGGATAAGAATGTTAGTAGAAATAACTCCGTTCCATTATTAAGCTTCGTAGCTTTGTAGCTTTGTAGAGACCTACTGATCGTCGGCTCCCGCGTTTGTAGGGCTGACAAATTTAGTTAATCACCACTGCCCCGCTCGTGTATCTAGGCTTCTACATATAAAGTACCACTTAGCACGCGTGTATTTTCTTCTCCATATATCCCAATAAATATACATTCTTGATCCGCTAAACGAAACATGGCGGATCCTGGTCAGTATGAGTATCCGTCTCCTCTCGCTGGTTACGAGAACTTGCCTCCTCTACCCGAAGAGAGAGCTGCCGACGGGAAGAGCTATTTCAACCCCCCCACAGGTGTGCTGAGTAGAAGTTATGAAGAGTTTACTGAGCCTTTAGATAACGGGATCAAGGGAGGATTGTAAGCTCTCTTGACTTTTGTCGCCGTATAGAAGTGATAATTTGAAGTAAAAAGGCTCATTTTGGAACTAGCGACGTGCACATTTATTACTTCCAGAACAATGCGGCACAAAAGCAGTTTGCAAAGGCCCTGTGGGAGCGAATAAGGCGAGAGTGTAGGTTTCGTCTTTTCGCACTCTTCACGTTCGCACATTATGCGTATACTCACTCATACTACATAGTTCCCGAACTTCGAATTTATAAGTTCTGGGTAAGTCGCGAGTTCGGAGACCTTTCCAGCATCTTCCGTGACTCTGAGAGAGTCGCAGTATTGCCAGATGTATGTATGTATTGACATGGTTCTATCAATAGGAAGAACCCATTGGGCCCCATCCAACTGCGATGTTCGAAGTGAATATCTTCACACCCGCCCAGTTCGGCGCCTTTATTCCCTGGCTGGTCATCAATCGTGGTCCGCTCTCTGCGTTATTACATCCAAACACCATTATCAACAAAGAAACAGGAGAGCATGATGTCTTTAGAGATCATACTCAACGTGCGACTTGGTTGGGAGACAGGATTCCGTTAGACTATGGTGCCCGTGGTTTCATGCTGAGGAAGGGTTCCAAGGAAGCTGGAGGTGGAGAAAGGGTTGAGAAGTGAAGATAGGCGAGGACGGTTCTTTGAGGATTGTTTAGACTGGCATTCTTTGCTAAGAGATTTCGATCAGCTTGTGCGTCGTAAATATACAATTGAAGTACAACATGCCAAAAGTTGAAACCATTTTAATCTGGTAATACGCACAGCATTTTAGCCTCACGAATATTAACTAGATCTTGATCATGATAAAGGAAAGTAGAAGCAGAAAGGTGATCGAGTAATCAAGTCCAAACGAGAGAGCAGAGGTCATCATGGTCATGCCATCTTGTTCGGAATCTAAAAGCTCATGATGGGATGAAACAAAACCAATCATTTGACAACAAGTTGGAAGACACACGAGAGACTAGTAATAATACTTACAAACTGTGCGGAAAGCTGTCATTATTTACAGCGCTCATTTTCACGTAGTGTATGGCTTAGAAGTGCACGGAGATCCAGTAGGTCGTCTTTCGACTAACTGACGCATTCGAGATGCTTGCTGTCAAGTTGTAGGTATGCGATTGTGCCACCTAGTGTGGTATGACTCTCGGGGGAATATCATTAAATTTATGACGTGGAGAAAATATATCCACCTCTCGTTATCCCAACAGTTGCCATCAGGTGCTAGGTCTATATGTCAAGAAAACCGTTGCCCAGAAACTTTATGAATAATGAAAACGGACCGAATTGAAGTAGATGATTCCCATTGTTTGTAATATCAAGATACACGTGTTGGCAGGCGTTCGAATATTATCAGTCAGACACAAACTTTTCCAATTAGGTTCCATTCCAGGACCGGGATCGAATACGGTATATGCAGCTTACGCCGTTGAACTTTCTACCGGCTCGATTTCCGGGGAATGAACTGGAAATGGGACAGCTCCAAAATTGGCTGCAGGCAGTGACAATATATCAGTTATATACGATAGCCAATAGCTGACGGAGTTTTGAGCATAACGAGACGTACAAGATGAGAAGTGGATCGATCAGCCCTACCCGAGCCAAGCAAGACGTTTGGGGTTCGACGGTCGTCGTCTGAATCAATAGTACGAAGTACTCATCTATCCGAAAGGTGTTTCCAATGATATGCGCCTAAGCAGTAATCATAGCACTGCCTCTTGGTTTTGGCGGAGGACATTGTGTCCACGAAGACAGAACCAAGCCTCGAACCTCTTTGAACTAGCGTCAGAACATATGCAGTTGGTAGGTTCAATCATACAATTAAGATCTTCACTGATATGCCAAGCCGGAGTAGAGGATATATTTAAATGGGAAGAACAATGAGCTAGTGTATAACCGTAGATATTTCGCTTTATGACCAATCAATGCCAAACCAGCTTACTTACTTGCCAACGTCCCATTGACTGAATCGTTCCCCAAGCGAGTTTATCGAGCAGCTGCATGGACTAGTCGTAATCATTCCAATCACCACCATCACAGACTTGGTGATTCGGATTTCTTAAGCCACAAAACGCCATGAGAAGACCTTGCAAATCTGCAAAAACGCGTTCCTGAAACAGTCATGGAAAGGGGGCAATTCCCTCCCTTCTGTGCCAGGCCCAGCGAAGTTAGCAAAACACCGCCCTACTACGTGCGCTCTGCACTGAACTGTCTCGGACTGGGATTCACAGGCCTGACCGGAACCCCAGGGTTTAGCACTACCTGCATGACCATCACCACTATCACCTCAGAGGCTCCAGCTTTTCCGCTCAGGCAGGTCGTGGCAGGACAGAATTAGTATAAGGTCGGCAGTTCCTTTAAAAAGCGCCTCCTCGGTCGGAACTCCATAACGAGGCCACGACATGAAAGTTGTATAAGTCTTATTATTTCTTGGAAAACCCATCTTCTTCGACCCATGTCTCTCGCTTCTCGCGATTGCCAGATCTGCTCGGAACCACCGACCGTTAAGATCACCTGCACTGCTGTACCTAAGCCATCTTTAAGGACGTCTTCAAAACGGACCCCAACTTTCGTCAGACTCTCCTTCACAACCTTTCTTGCAATCTAAGGTTTCTATAATGTGCTTTGAGATTGAGCTGAATGTAACTCATCCTACTGCTCGATTATCTTTTCTATTCTTATCTAATAACCACTGTTTTATCCCATCGTCGTCATATCAGTGAGGTTGTAGACTTGGCGGGCCAACACGCTCAACGACGAGGCTGGGAGACCATAATGAAGCGGTCAATTTCAGATACTATTCATCCGGAGCAACTAGATTCTCCGGGGTCACATCAGAGGTCATCATCCGAAGCAGAGCTGATGCTAGCAAAGAAACCGCGGCGGGCCAGCAAACCCAAGGTTAAGTCAGGGTGTTATACCTGTAAGGTCTGTTGCATTATCGCCATACCTACGTTGAGATTGCGATTTTATAGACAGTGATGCTGATTGATGTAGGCAAGAAGAGTTAAGTGTGATGAGGCGAAGCCCCAGTGTGTTCGATGTCTGAAATTCGGGAGGATATGTGATGGGTATCCCCCAGAGGTTCTGTCTCGTGGGAGCTCGATGATGCCAATTAAACCTCGAATTCCGCCAACATCTGTGACCCAGTACTCGCCTAGTCTATCCATTCACAGTACCGAGAAGGACGCTCGATACTTCCGTATCTTTGGCGAGCAATCGGCATTTGAGCTTTCGGGCTTCTTTGATACTGACTTTTGGGCTCGTGTTGTTTTGCAAGAGAGCCATCAAAACACTGCGATTCGACACGCTGTCATGGCTTTAGGGGCCCTCCACAAAAGTCTGGAGGCTGCCCCAGGTCCTCACTTGAAAGTTAACGTTCTTCAAACACTCGATAGAAAGCATTATGAGCCTGCTATCCTCCACCATATCAAATCGATCCAAGCACTAAATCACTACATATCATCGTCCAACCCGCCACAGTTGAGAGTAGTCCTCATCAATTGCCTTCTATACATTTGTTTCGAAACGTTCTTGGGAAATCTTGCATCATCCATTCAGCAGACGTATGGTGGCCTCAAGATCTTGAAGGACTACTATGTTGGAAAACCAGGATCAAAGCCATGGATTCCATCAAAGCCCTCAACTAATGCAATTCGAAATAGGAGGACAGATATTTCCAAAGCTCTCCAAATCAGGCCAGGTTGCGATAGTGTGTCGAAGGATGTTACCATGACGAAGCATATGGAAGAGTATCTAGAAATGGAGTCGGATACAGATAACAAAGTCCATACAAGAGAACAAGATCCAGTGACAGCACCGGGCTCTTACGCATTCGATCCTCATGCTGTACAGGTTGGTTTAAGTTCTACCAAGAAGACTGAAACAAAATTTGACATAGATAAACAGCAAACAATGATGTCGATTGCTTCTGAAAAGAGCTTACTCTACTCATCAGATTCCAGGCAGATTCCGCACGAGAGTAGTTCTTCTAGCTCTAGTCAAGCATCAAGTCAAGATATTCATGAGCAGATCGGCTTCCAATCTCAAAATATGTCGACTGGAAGAACACCCCATACAACAAGTTTTGCAAAATCAATACCTGCTACCTATGACACACCATCTACATCTGGCAATACGTCGCCAGGCCATGCACCAATCTCACAATCAGAATCAGCATCCCTTAATAGTTCTCTTAACTTTAACTCAGGAGGCGAAAGTCCGACTTCTCCCCCCATTCTTCTTAATGACAACCCTCTCGAAGATTCCTTAATCCAAACCTTTGTTCGCCTCGACGGGCATGGAATGTTCTTTGGAATGGTTCCAGGCATACCACCTTTGATATGGGACATACACCAACAACATCACCTCCCTATTCCTCCGACGTTTACCAATTTCCCCACTGCACATCGCTGCTGGGACTTTCTGATGGATCGTTGTCTCCAATTCTATCGGCGTACACTCTTCAACCGCGCCTTCGCCCCTAACAGCAACCCTCCTGAATTCGAGATCAAGCGAAAATATGCTTACTACATTCGTCAGCTATCTTCATTCGCCTCCGCTTATAAGCCCCTCCTCGATCGCGCGATTTCGCCCGCTGGCGAAATCCTTCATCCCTCTGCGCTTATCTTGTCACTACATCATAAAGCTACAATCATAACGCTCGCCGCAGTGACCTCGGACTCGGAAATAGTGTACGATGCATTCCTCCCCGACTTCCAATATATCACACACACATGTGCTCTGCTCATTGCCAGCCAGTCTGTGAAAGGTCCAAGGAACCCACGATTTTCATTAGACGTTGGCATTGTGCCGCCTTTGCATATAACAGCTACCAAATGTCGTAATCCTGTGGTCCGTCGCGAGGCTGTGAATTTACTCTTCGCCAGTCCGAGACAGGAAGGTATTTGGGATGGAGTCCTCACTGCACGAATTGGGAAGTGGATCACAAGTTGCGAGGAAGAAGGACTCTCTTTAAACCTAGGTGAATCTGGGATTTCTCAAATCCAGTCTCCGCAAGAGGTGGGTGGGCATGAAAGCTACCCGAGTCCTGCCTCTGTGAATGGTGAAAGTGACAGGGAAAATGGTGGTCGAATGTCAAATGGAGCAACAGGAGACCACGACGAACACGAATCTGTGAAAGTTGGAAGAGAAGGTGACATTAGGACTGGGCTATGGTCCCCGGATCGAGTTAGCATATCGAATCAGAAAGGTGGTCCCAAGCATGACGAGAGAAAAAGCGATACACGGCATGGGATGGTACCGGAAGAGAACAGGGTCCAGTTAACAGTCGTTGATTTCCATATACCCGATCGCTATATCAAGGTCAAGTGCCAAAAAGCATTGGTGGGTGAGAATGGGTTGCGAGAGCAGCGGGAGACTGTCATTGCCTGGTAAAGGCAAATGCTTTGTTTTACAAACGCGGAATCTCGTCATGATTGCTGGCGACACAGCGAGCTTCAACCTGAACCTTTTCTCTTTTGGGCTGTAGAAGGGAAAATTGACGGGGAAAATGGAAGGAAAAATTGTCATTAATTGCGTCTCAGTGTCTGTTATTTACTGATGACTTTGGAGTTATTGTAGGCAAGTTTAGCGAGTATTTGGATGCTGGAAAGACAAAGGCGTTTTCATGTTCACGATAGATGGAGTAGGATCACAATGTATGCATACGGCTAGCATGCCAGAATGAGTTCGAATGCTACCATATTGCCCTAAGTCGCTTTCCAGAGAAAAGAGGGTTTTGGAAGTTTTTGGATGAGTTTGAATAGAAACCTGGCGCAGGCCACCTCGCATGTTTTGTAGAATCCTTTATAACATTATGGTCAAATTCAATTTGATTATACTCCTAGTACCGGGAGAAAGAGCCTCGGAGAATAGCAAAGTTATTAGCCTGCAGATCTTCTACCCTCCAGCTCTCCTTTCCTTTGCTCGATCTTGTCCCCACTCCCAACACCACCCACCCATTTTCTCACACCCCCTTAAGCGAGAACGCCACTCCGCCCACAACCCAACAAAAAGCCCTTGCAAAAGATGATTCATATATAAACCAAGCTCGAAAATCACAGCATATGAAATGGCCTGCTGGCCCAATGGCAAGGCGTCTGACTACGAATCAGGAGATTGCAGGTTCGACCCCTGCGTAGGTCAAATCAATCCCATTTCTTTTTTGCCAAATATATCCATCCATTCCTCCATCCATCCATACCAATCAATCTGTCCATCTATGTCAATAAAATCGAGATCTCTCCTATTTCATCCCATCCCATCCCATCACATCCTTCAAGATTGAACAATATTCTTTTTATCATCGTCTACCAACCCCACCTACCTATTCCTTCCCATCGTCCACAGAGCAAGCAAGCAAGTGCTTTTATTTTTTTTCCTTTTTGGTAGTCGTCTGTCTACCTACCTACCATCAGCCAAAAAGGTTCCACTCTCTCTCTCCCAAATATCCACAATACCAAGGGCCACACAGATACAGACACAGACACAAACACAGACAACACCACTCATTAAAGGCCCGGCACATAGTCGTTTATACAATACAGATTTAACCTCAGGTAAACATTCACGACCGTCTCGCTCGAGATTCACACTCCAATCAACCTCACCCATCTCCTCCCTGGCGATGCTTTTGTTGCAAATCGCTCGGCCCATTAAATACCCGCCCATCCACAATCAGCCTCCGGGTGTTTCCTTTTCCGCGCTCACTCGAGAACTTCTGCCTTTCTAGGATTACAATCCACCGAGTGCTGGTCGCGGAAGCGGGAGGTTGGATTCACAAAGCTTGAACTGCGGGTGATAGATATAGAGAAACCTTTTGTGATTTACGCCACTACGGTATGTACTACTGGTAATTATTCCACTTTTCTACACTCTCTTTCCTCTCCACATCGCCTTACCCTTTCATGATCTCCACCAGTTTGAGAGTCATCCCCCAGTCCCATGAGGAGCTCTGATCGGATATAAATACAATAAAGTAGTTTTATTGGGATCCGGGCGAATAAAACAAATGGGTATCAGCAGAGAACCACCCCTTTTTTCCTCTCAACATTGTGTTGGGTATCAATGCTTGCCAATTTCAACCTCCCTCCTAAACAATCAACGCAATAACTCCTGTCCCGAAGAAATGGGCTAGTCGCTAACAAAACAACCTTCCTATTTCCCAATTCTCTCTTCAATTTCTTCCCCAAAACCAATTCTCGTCATTAACGTGCTAATGTCCGATCCGCTTTGGGTCATGTATCTCACATCCATCACACTCGCATCCTGGACCACAATTACACATGCCCTCAAGTCCTTGACATGGTCCGTTCAAGGGAAGTTTGACCCAGAAGTAGTTGGACGTATTCAAATTTTGATCCTCGCCATTATTGCCGGCAGCGGTTGGTGTAAGCACCGGTGACGATAGTGTTTCTGTGCCCGGAGACTCAAACGCATTTGGGCTATTAGCCATGCTTTGTGCTCCATCATTCGTGCTGGCTTCTTGCGCTGGGAAAGCATTTTGGGCATAATCATATATAGGCTTGTTAAAGGGATGTGACACGCAGCCGACACAGCTGCATGTGTCACCACAACAACAAATATGGCTCTGCGCGAATGGCACAACGAATGGCGAAGGAGCAATGTTCTGTGTTTCAGAAGCATAGTTGGGCTGCATGTTTTGTCGCCATGTAGATGGCTGAGCCGGATTTTCAAAAGAGCCGTATGGTAACGCTACTGCCGATGGAAATTGCTGCTGATGCTGGTTTAATAAGACACTTAAGGGAGGTTGATTTTGTGGGGCAGCCTGCATATCTAATATGGCGGGAGCAATAGTGCTACCATTGTAGGACTCTGGCAACTCAGGAGGGGTATGAGAACCCATGATAACGGGCGTTGCCGGCTCCTCCTTCTTGAAAGTATCTTGGGTCTGTTTTGGTGCACAGCAAGACCTGGGTTCTGGAGGCTCCGACATTTCACTTGCACTTGCAGGGCTAGGCCCATCTGGCTGGGACGTGAAATCGTCTTCGAGGGTGCTTCCTTCCACTCCTCCATTGGGCAGTGCGTTGTTCGAAAATGTTTTCGGAACTCCAGGACTCATATTGTTCATCATGGGCATGGAAGTATTCATGTGAGCCATATCGTCGAAACGCAGAGGCTTTTCGGGTATAAAGCTAGTCGATGGAGCCGGCATTGGCTGATATGTCTGAGGAGCTGATGACATGGTACCGTAGTTATTGTATTGATTGGGCAAGCGAGGACTTGCGTTGTAAAATGACGGATCGAACTGGTGCCCGAACCCCATCGATGACGCAGCAGCTCCCATGGCTGGTGGTGGATATGGCGGTTGTATAAATCCATTTGGTGGTGGCGCAAATCCATTTGGCGGCGGTACGTAGCCAGGAGCCGCTGGTGGGTATGGTTGTGCATATCCAGAGGGCGATGGAGCAAACCCAGTAGGTGATGGCGCATACATACTTGTGGTTGCGAAACCATTCGCGAACCCATTCGGGCCATTCTGAGAAGAAGGCATGACATTCATGTTGTCCAGGCTCATTCTTGCAAAGTTGGAAGGATCATAAGACGTCTTCCTGCTAGAGTCTGGGCGAGGAAACCCTTTTGTTACTCTATACTCATTTCTTGTTGGTGAAGGAAGGTCTCCCATGGGTGTATTCGCCTTTGGTGTACAGCAGCTTGCTGGAACCGGGTGTTCTTGCTCCGATTTGGGGGCTTCGCTAGGGCAGGGACAATCCGCTCTCATAGGAATGGCAACCGTAATAGAACTACAGTTACATTGTACATCGCGAGGATGTGGACATGCGCTGAGTGGTCGTCCAGGCTTTCTCACCAACAGCATCACTCTTTCACTGGCATGTGTACATTTGGTAGATCGGTGTCCTCGTATGCATGGCCCACTAAAGATGTATAAGCAAAAGGTTATAGTCATAGTCGGCGCAATGGCAGAGGTGTGACCATGTTGACATTCACAGCTAACTGCGCAGAGCTAACTCTTCAAATGAAACAGAACGTACCAGGCTACCTTCATCCCATTGAGCGTAGGCATCTTTTCGAATCTGGCTCTTTCTTCGCAATGGACGTTGTCCCGGTTGATTGCAGGTAAGTGCAGACTTCAGCTCGTGAAAGGTGCGATGGACCACCACCACCTCTCACCTGGAAACCCGTGTTGTGGTTGAAATCTTGGTCGCTTGCATGCGGGGATATCGCAAATCACCGTGCTAGGTATGCTCTGCTATGCGGAGGGGAAGATCAGCCTCCGTGGGGGGTGATCTCAACCGCGGCCTTTGAGCGAGCGAGGAACAGATGGGTGTCGATGGTGAGAGTGAGCTCCCGCAGGCTGGTTTGTATTCGATATGGAATGGGGAGGGATGGTGGGTAACAGATTGATCGCAGTCGGAGGTCAGCGAGGGGATCGGGAACCAAGTATTGTCGAGATCAGAGTGGACAAGATGCCGAGCTAAGGAAGACTGGGTAGGGTAAGCAGCAATTCCCGTACGAAAGGGCAATTCTTGACTACCAACCAGCTTGGAAGCGTCCCACGCTGTGCGAACGGATGGCAGATCCCTGTCAGGCCTGGGAAGGGATATATGTATCGGGTCGTGCGTAAGTCGAGGGTGTCGCGAAGAGTGAGTTTAATGCTGGGGTGGTGTAGCGAATGCTGTGAGGAGTGTCGTGGTTGAGGAGGAGGGAGGGGGGGGTTTGCGTTGGGTTTATAAAGTGGGTGGCACAGAATTGAGTAATCGTGGTATAATGGCAGACGTGAGCTGGTGATGGCCGGATGGTGGTAGTGTAAGTGGGTGGTGGGTTTGGCAAGTGTGGTGATAGTTGGTGATAGTGTAATAAGTGGTGATAAAAAAGTTGGTCGTAGTAGTAATGGTGGTTGTGGTGGTGGTATTGGTAGTAGTATTGGTAGTAGTATTGGTATTAGTATTGGTATTGGTGGTGGTGGTGGTGGTGGGGTTGAAAGCAGCAAAGCAAAGGCGGGCGGATGAGCAGGTTCTTGCCGCTGTCATTCGTGGGAGGGAAAGATCGCTCCAGGGATCGCGCGGGGCTCTCGACGCTCGCAAATCTTCTAACTTTAGGCACTGTCCCGCCGAGCCTGGAATACACCAAAATACCAGAATCATAGAATAATAGAATTATAAGACTGTGACGGACTCGACACCCGAGGTGCATACTCCCAAACTCCCAATACTTGAACGGTAACCTAGATGCTCACCGTCGCTCTATCTAACCCACCCGACGACACTTGTCTGCGGCTCATTGTCGCCATGACGAGAGGTGCCAGCACCAGCAAAGTAACTTGCTCCTACTACTGTTTCAAATAGGTGGATGCAGTATATCTTCCTTTGCCACGAGGCCAAAGCACAGTTAGCTGGATCATCGATGACCCTGCTGGCCGTCTGGACTCGAATTGGTATGGAACAATGGTGAACAAAGGTGAGCAATCCGAAGCAGTAGTAGCAAACATACTGGTTGGTAGGTTCGTTCGGACCAGGCTACCACTCACACCTACAAAACAAGTGCACTCAATACCACACGACATGTCCGTAGGGAAAGTAAATGAGAAAACCAGTTGAATGCCACTCAGTCAACCTTTTACGTACTTGAAGGAATGAAAGCAAGCAAGAGGTGAACCAGAACAAGCTGAGAGATAGATAACATATATATATTCATACACACATACTACTCAAAGTGGCCTTGGAGCGGAATACGGGATGGAAGCCTCAGGCAGAAGTTCACGTATCTAGCATCTTCAATCTTTTTTTTTCCAATTCGACTAATTCGATCAACTTGAAAATCCGGAGATTCAACCAGATCCAAGTGGGCCTCATGGTATCACATGTCAAACTCTAGTGATCTCAACTCTGATATCACCACACCTGTATGTTACACAATTCCATCTACCTGAAGTCAATCACATGTCTGCATTATAGAAGCATTTGCGATATCTTCAGTAGCCTCAGTTAGGCATGGAAAAGCTTCTAAAACTCAAAAAGTGGAATAACTAGCCGAGAGCCCACTAGTAGCCGTTGCTGCTCCTCTTAGCTTGGTCCTATTTTAGGGGATTAAGTGCAAACTTCTTGTTACTCAAGTGACAAATTGATACTTCGGACAAGCTTCTCACCCAGATTCTGACATGACATCAGGGAAGCTTGGGCAAGATAGGATAGTCTCCCTTATTCAATAGTGCTTTCGGTCTCCAGAGCTCCGCAGAGGATGCCTTCTAGCATTTCAGATCGCGACTCTTCACCGGAACCATTAGATCTCTTCGCTGATCCTCCAGACTACTATCCTCCTTCTCCAACACCCACCACTGAAACTCACACTCTTCTCACCGGCCAAACTCTAACCCTCCATCTCGTCGGTCACAATCCCCTCTGGGGCCACCATCTTTGGAATGCCGGCCGCTTGATCTCCACCTATATCGAGCGGAACCCAGCTCTCATTCACAAGAAAACGATTCTGGAACTAGGAGCTGGTGCAGGACTCCCTAGTCTCGTATGTGGGGTCCTTGGTGCGAAGAAGGTCGTCGTGACGGATTATCCCGACCCGGATTTGGTGGCCAACTTATGGACTAACATTGAAGGGTTGGAGATGAAGGGGAATGTGGACGGGGGCGCGACGATTGTTGCGGAGGGTTACTGTTGGGGCGCTGATGCTTCAACTCTGTTGGGACACGTCGGGGGTCCGGGTTTCGATGTTTTGATCCTGGCTGATTTGTTGTTTAATCATTCGGAGCATGCTAAACTTGTTGCTACTATCACGGCTACATTGCTAAAAAGCAAGGATGCAAAGGCATTGGTGTTCTTCACCCCTTATAGGCCATGGCTGTATGAGAAGGACATGGCATTCTTTGATCTGGTGAGAGAAGCCGGTTTCAAGGTGGAAAAAATACTAGAAGAGAAGATGGAAAAAGTCATGTTCGAAACCGATCCGGGCGACGAGGAGCTCCGACGGACGGTTTTCGGATACGAGGTAACCTGGATACTCTGAAGAAGCACGAAAATGGAAATAAAATAATGACAGGCCATGTCTTCGCAACACCTCGCGCAAGGTGAATCACATGTGACGGGAAAAGCCCGAAAACGAAGCATAAGAAAATGATCTAGATATCTCAACCAAGTCCCCGCAGATTCCAAGCGCGAAGACTAGCAACACCGCCGTCCCATTCCCAACTTCTACTAAGTTATCTAGAACAAGTGTTCACTCGGTGAGAAAAAATTCGGCCCGATCTTATCAGTCATTTTTATCTTGTGACTATCTTAGTCAATACTCGTTGTGAAAGTATGGTTAACTTGTGTGTCGGATTTCATCATAAGCCCAATTTAGTCGAAAGGGAAAACCCCGATTTCTAGCCATCTAGTTTCCTTGGGGGTTTGCAGTCAGAGGCGGATGACGAAGAATAAGACAAGAAGAAAAGCCGATGACGATAGGCAGATTGATCACAAGATGCTGCAGGAGTAGATCCAGGCTCCAGGTGATGTTTTTGAGAGAATTAATGAGATTTTTCAGGAAGCAGTGCCACTAGTCTACCACTCACAGTCTCCATCCTGTGTCTTGATATTGAATTTGCTACTGTGAAAAGGCGAGCGGTTACAACTTTCACCGTAGGGACGAGGTAGAAAACCATTAAAAATGTTTTATATATATATATATATATATTTATTCCCATACGAAACCCTCGAAATGACATTGGAAGCCTTGGTAAGCTTACTGTCTGGCTCCTCGGGTTCGGGTTCGGGTTCAATTAGATAGTTTTCATCTCTCCCTGTCAGCTGAATAGACTCGAAGTACTCTGCAACCGTGTAGCCCACGTACCCATCAGCTTGGTATTAGGTGTGAGCAGAGGAACAGTTATTCATTATTCTGTCAATGGTCTACGAACTGTCATACTGTGCCCACCATGCTTGTATCCCCACCAGCTTATGTACGAGTCTGAAACCGTAAGTTTTGGTCGGTTCGTGCTCGAAATCCCCAAGAAATGCTGGTTGATCAAACGCTTTTGCTAAATTGCAACACCAGCGGAATATACATGCTGACTGTTTTGTACACGACTTACTTGTCAGGATACGTTTCAGAGCAGCAAGATGTCTGAGCTCATGGAGAAATATCCTTGCGTTACTACGCATCCAAATCGTGTCCTTTCTCTTCTCAATATATGCCCAAAGCAGCCTCACTCAGAGACTAGGGTATCAGTTGGGCGAAGAGAAGTCGTAAACTTGTATTAATAGGGTCTCAGACACAGGACTACCCTTACAAATATCTCTCCCTCAATCTCCCCTCTTCCAGCGTACCAATTTGAGAGACCCCTTCATACCAGTCCGAAATACCTCGTTCCGAAATGGACGATAAGCTGCTTATGGTGGAAATCGTTACCGCATCAGATTAGCTCCTTTTAACAGAGAATGTTTGATTTAATTGCCAGTTGTCAAAGCCCCTGAAAGGTGTTTCATGTAGCGACCCATTATCTCGAGCCCATTATCATATATATTGCCTTCCTCGGCAAGGGAAAACCGCGCCGGCCAAACGCATGGGTTGAAAGATCAGATTGCATTTAACAGACTTCGCTGTTACTAAGAATTTAAAAGTCGCACCAAAGAGAGAGCCGCTATATATACCTGCCTTCAACACCACGGATCATCGTTACTCGAGAGAAGGTAAGTCTGAGTCGCTGAAGCTGAACTCAGAAACCGAGAAACTGTGGGTTCTGTATACACCATGGCTGTTCTTTCTTTCCAGACGCTTAGTAACAAAGCCTAGTAGGACTGAATAGTGAGTTGCCATACCCTGCGGCCCATCAAATCTTTTATGACTACTATATCTATTTCTACCTCGACCCTTTGAAGATGACACATTCCAGATAGTCGTCGCTCTATATTGAGAAGCATAGGGAGTGGCCTATTAAACTGATCCTTTCGCCAGTTATACAGATAGCTCCCATAGTATATCTACACCCGTTGCGAATAGAAATATCCATTTGACTAACTGATTGATGAATTGACGAACTGAAAGACTCAATGTGGCTGGAACGAGTAACGGGGACCTGCTTCGCTCGGTGCTTACTCGAGCAAAGTTTCTTTTTCCGTAAATGACTCCGCAACACACTGTTGATGTTCTGTTGGCAATGCTGCATTCAGGTGCACTGAGGCATTTGAACGACATTGGATCTTGTTTAGGGCTTTGCCCTTTTCAAATCTACGACCCATAAGAACTCTTGCTCAGAAACAAAACCTCGTCTACGATACCCCCAACACGAACTCGTTCTGCAAGACATTCTTTTTACAAGACGACGCAGCCTAAAAAGCCTTATGTATCGAAAACGAATTAACTGGATTGATATGACAAGATGATTTGTTCTGCGCATTATCAAATGTTCTATAAGTTCGGCTACCTACGTTGCAAGTGTGTTCTACTTCACATTTATGATGAACCAATGAAAGACCAGGATGTAGATACACACAGTGCCTTGATATTGGCTAAGCTAAAGGTTGAAAACAATACATGAGGCACCTGAAAAATAATTCCGTAGCAATATTTGTGTGTATATCAATTAATGAACATGTGACCTTTGAGCAAAACATACTCTGCCATATATGTTGGTAAGCTCAAGTTCTGGGGGCGTTAGTGCATGGATACTAACTGAGCTTTTACAAAAGCCAGAAATCACTCTCGCGCAAGTACCTCACCACGATCATTCCTCAGTTATTAGGACTTATAGTGTCAGGAGGAAGTATTCTTTCTAAGTTTGCTCACACCCTCTATTCCCCACCATAGCGTAGGATAGATCATCTTGTTAATGTCCATGTAGTCGGAAGGGCTATGCAAAGTGTAATCGAGAAGTAAAGCTACGGGAGAAATCCATCCACCAGTTGACTTGAAATGAGAGTGGTCATCGAGATACGGAAAAGATCCGTGATCCGTGACTATACATAGCCTAGCAAAGGTGGCTGGTGCATGAATACGAATCTGGGTTTGACGATTTCCAAACAAGTGAAGCTTCTCGCTCGCAGTAGGATCTTGCTTTTGGTTCCCTTCGGAGGAAAAGTTTCCGAAATCTATAACATATTGCTAGGCAACTGAGAATTCACAAAAGTTCACAGCGTGATACAGACCATTCAAACGGTGTAGTTTCATGAATATGATAATCGGGTTTCAAGTTGAATGCCAATCACCGAGATACAAAATCTTCATCAGACCCATATATGTTGCTTAACACGTCTGAGGAATATTCTTGTGTTAAAATCACCCACTTGGCGCTCTGATTGGCCGAGAGGCTTGGTGACGTCCTACCACCCCTTTGCCTGGGGAACAGATCTGTAAATTCGTGTAGACAGGCTTGAGTGCACACGGTGAGAAAACTACGGGAAGTAGAAGAGACTATTTTGTTTATCCTCGGATGTCAAATTCAGGAGGCGAGGTTATTGCCAAGATTCTAAGCGAGACTCCGGTGTTTCCCCGAGGAAGAGAGAGATAGAGAGAGGAGAGAGAGAGAGTGAGATGGAAGTGGTGGAGCGTGGTGGAGTGCAGCCCGACCTCGTGGGATCGGAGATAGCCTCCACTCCACCACACTCCACCACACCACACCACCACACCACAAACACTCCACCTTCATTCCACAGAAGTGGAAGTCTTTTGCGGAGCAGTAGCCGGAAAATCTAAAATCGAAAAACTAGATTCTGAAATCTAAATTGTTTCGTGTGGGCACCCACCCTACTCATTTGCAGCACGCTCTTAGCGTCTACTTACTCGCCGTGCGCAAACTCTGTCGAGGTCTGGGTCACCGGATATCACGAGAAAGGAGCAATTTCGGGTTCGTGTCAAAGGCCACCGACTTTCTAACGTTTCCAACTCTTCAACTCTTCAATTCTCCAACTCGCAAATTCACCGAGTGCCACCCAAGCAATCACCAACAGCATAGAAGCTAGACTGCTTGTAACAGACACACAAACTTGCCAGGCGGTTGTTACATCCAACCAAGTCAATGGACAGACAGTGTTGGGGCTGAACCGACGATCCGTATTCTCTGGAGGTAGCAAAGGTTAGAGGTTACATGCAAATCCACATGGTCGTCCATTAGAGCCTAGCACCGCTTACCTGTACTCGAAATACGACAACAAACTCTTACGAGTAAGCGGCACAAGCCAAAACTCCCCCAATGCTCCAGTCATCCCCAATTCTCAACTGATTCTGGGGATGAGGAGAATGGAGAATGGAGAATGGAGACTTTGGATTCGGCCCTTCCCAAATATTGGAAACACTCACTACTGTTTTTCCACACACCATCGAAGCGCTTGTGAATTATAACCGCTAGGGATCAGGCGGAATCCTGCGGCTCAGGAGCTTCTAGAAAATTTGAAGAGCGCGAAGGTGACGCCACAGCCCAAAGCATCGGCTGTTTGTTATTAGTCGCCTGTGCTGATTTGTTGGTATTGAAACAACAACCCACGTAGGTGGCTGCCGGTCATTGGATGACCAATGCGCTATTCTTTCGTTTTCCTATGTGTTAGACGTCTAAAATGCATGTAATCTTGCATCGTCTCCAGGTGATTGCTTCGTTTCCGAAGTGCCGTATTTACATCTTACTGGCTTGGTCTGTTTACTCCTATCCATCTGATGTCTCTACGGTAACAGACAAGTTGTTTCCCAACCACGCTCACATTTCTTATTTCCATTGATGCGCTCCAAATCTAACAAAAAGGCTTGACTTCTGAAAAGAAAACTTGTCGTGCCCACTCCACATCACACAGTGGAGGAGGTCAAACGGCCCGAATGGAACTTCGGGGGTCAAGTAGCGCTACCTTGCTCTAAGCTTCGTGAACCCTGCTAACGCATGTCCCAGATACTTTCTCCCCACAGTCTCGCCCTCAAGCATAAAGTCTTTCCCCATCTCCGCCTTTTGTGAAATTGTTTGGCCCGCAGGCGCTGCTGGATACCGCGGTAACCTGATGCAGCGGCGTCGGCAGGAGTAACAATCATGTGCTTCTGAATCTGGTCCTGAACTCTAGGGCCGCGGTGCCACTCCCGTATGGGGCACCTGGTCGACCTGGAGTTCGTGGAGTCTGTAGGAGCTCCATATTCACCATCGTCCAATCTCTAAGCTTTCAGGCAGGCTCTGGTGCTCATCTTCCACATGGGCCGCACGCTACGAAGGCTTGCACAGTTGGCCGTGACCAACCCCAGGCCCACTAAATCCTCAACGGGATCCTATAGCCGTGTCGCTACAATTTGTTACATTGATTAGCCTGTCTGGCTTGTAAAAGCTGCTCCTCGAACTGTAACTTGTCTGTGAATAGTCACTTCATCCCGGGGAAGGCTAAAGAAGGACCGAACACATGGGTTCTGACTACGATGCCAGCCAGCAAACACAGGGGGTAGCTCTGAGATTGATCATGTATAAGAACACTCTTCACCCTGGCTTTTCTTAAAGCATTGTCTTCTCTCACGAACATCTTTCGACACAGGCACAGGCGTCTCCTGCTTACTTATAGCTATCTTCTCGACAGATAGAGAGATCAGCCTCTTCCCTTCCCCGAACCACCTTCACATAACTCGAAATGGCTCCAGCAATTGTAGGAACGGCGGATACGTCGCGCATTGAGGCGCCGGTGACCATGAAAGCATACCTCATGTGTGCCTTTGCTGCTTTTGGTGGTATTTTCTTCGGTTATGATACCGGATGGATGGGAGGGTGAGTACCAGCAAACTACTTGATAAGCCACACAAACTGACAGTATCTAGTATCATGGGAATGCCATACTTCAAGCACTTGTATACCGGCCTTCCATACCCTGATCCAGCGGACCAAGCCGCGGTCGACGCCTTCGTCCTGCCTTCATCTCAGCAATCCCTCCTTACCAGTATTCTCTCCTGCGGTACCTTTTTCGGAGCCATCATAGCCGGAGATTTGGCTGACCACATCGGTCGTCGATGGACTATCATTTCCGGTTGCCTTGTCTTCTCTGTTGGATGTATCCTCCAAACCGCCTCCACTGGTCTTGCTCTCATGGTTGTTGGTCGTCTGATTGCTGGTTTCGGTGTTGGTTTCATCTCTGCCATCAGTAAGTGTTCTTGAATCACCTTATAAATACACCCATCTAACCATGCCCAGTTATCTTGTACATGTCGGAGATCGCACCCAAGAAGGTCCGCGGAGCTCTAGTTTCTGGTTACCAATTCTGCATTACCATTGGTATTCTTCTTGCCAACTGTGTCGTTTATGCTACTCAGAACCGCATGGATACTGGTTCATACCGTATTCCAGTTGCTATCCAATTTCTCTGGGCTATCATTCTCGGTGTTGGACTCTTTTTCCTCCCAGAATCCCCACGTTACTTCGTCAAGAAGGGCAAGGTTGAGCAGGCCATGAAGGCTCTTGCCAATGTTCGTGGACAAGATATCAACTCTACTTTCATCCAAGAGGAGCTTGCTGAAATCATTGCCAACCACGAGTATGAGTTGTCCGTCATTCCCCAAGGTAGTTACATCCAGAGCTGGACCAGCTGCTTCAGTGGATCGATCACCGTGGGCTCTAGCAACATCCGTCGCACACTTCTCGGTATTGGTCTGCAGATGATGCAACAGCTTACTGGTGTCAACTTCATATTCTATTATGGTGTGGTTTTCTTCCAACAGCTCGGTACGATTAAGAACCCCTTCTTGATCTCACTCATCACCACCCTTGTCAACGTCTGCTCCACCCCACTCGCATTCTGGATGGTTGAGCGTTTCGGTCGACGCAACCTTTTGATCGTTGGTGGAACCGGAATGGTTATCTGCCAATTCATTGTCGCTGCCATTGGTCTCACCGCCGGAAAACAGCAAGATGATGGTAGTTATTCCACACCTGCCACCTCTGCCATGATCGCATTCATTTGCTTCAACATCTTCATGTTCGCCACCACCTGGGGACCATGTGCCTGGGTCGTTATCGGCGAGATCTTCCCGCTCCCAATCCGATCCCGTGGTGTTGGTCTCTCCACCTCCTCCAACTGGTTCTGGAACTGCATCATGGCCGTTATCACCCCATACCTCATGAACAAGGATCAAGCCAACATGGGTGTGAAGATCTTCCTCATGTATGGCTCTCTCTGCATTGTATCCGTCACCTTTGCATACTTCCTCGTCCCAGAGACCAAGGGTCTTTCCCTCGAGCAAGTCGACCGCATGATGGAGGAGGTTACCGCACGCAAGTCTCGCACTTGGGTACCACACACTACCTTCGCTGCCGATATGGGTCTTGCTAAGAACCACATGATCGAGAAGACCGACTCTGAGACCGAGCACGTCAGCGCCCCAATGGGCAACAAGGAGGTTGTCTAAACTTCTTCATCTATTTTGATTAATGTTTGATGTGATTGAACTTGGCCTTGTTTCCAGAATATGGTGCCAGCAGTTATATTTAGACAAGACGATAGAGACATAGAGTGTTCAGTGATAATAGTATATACCCCTAATTTAAATTACCAATGTTCTAAACTATTAATCATGTGCTCCAATGTGTCAGTGTTCGTTGATTGTTCTTACTCTGAATGCTGCATTTCCTCATTGACATGTGGCCCGCATCAATTGAACCGCTGTGATATACTGAACGGTAACAAAACTTCCTAAAGGACGCCCAGGCAAGTGCTTCCGCATGTTCATTTCGTTACTCGGCTTCTGGTTCTTGATGCTTGACAGGCATCTGCTCTTTTTAAATCTTTGATGAAGAATCGGTATTTTGCTGTTGACTAGGATGACAAGCCAGCTGCTCGAAAAAATTATTGTATATGCTGATGTGAATTATTTGTTTGACACAAACATGAATAAAAAAACCGAGCAAGTTCCTTAAGGGCAAAGCATTATTCAACATGGCGCAAAACCACCTTATTGTTGTTCCATTAAAAGTAAGTATACCTATCGATGGGGAGAGGGGTGATTATTGATCACAGGAGCAAGAGAAGAACTGGTTATCCCATCTCTGGGATGCAGGGGCCTCGCTAAAGAAAGGGGTGGGGCCACACATTTCTCAAGAGGGAAGGAACCAAAAGCGATTTTCAACCCAACACACACTTCACGAACAACAACAACATAGCGATGGATTGTGACAAAAGACAAAAAGATAAAAAAATAGAATTGCGTTCGCCGGGAATCGAACCCGGGGCCAATCCATACAGTTGTGGGTATTCACTAATGGCAAGGATCGATTTTACCACTAAACCACAAACGCTTGTGTTTTTGTTGAAAGGAGAAATTTAATTTGATACTTATACGTAGTCTGTGACAGCCTGTTTTAGGTCTGAGTAGTACACTATATATAGGCATGTTTAAGTTTGGCAAGCGAGCTTTTGAGCCTCTAGGGGAGAGGCTTATGGATTATTCTGTATGAGACAGCACACCATAGCCTCCCTAGTTTTAAACGCGAATTGAATCTCTGAATACATAACTCTTACTTCCGTAAACTTTGTATTCGGTGTACAGAGCTGTACTATTACAATCTAACATGATTAAAAACGCTTGCGATTTTACCTTCAGGCAATACCCATGCGCTACTTTGAACTGTATAAAATAATCAAACTCCATTCAAAAGTCACAAACTTGGTTGTTAGAATTTGTGAATAGCAATGTATCAATGATTTTCCTTCATGATTACCTAAGAAGTAATGTATTATTAATAAACCTAATAAATCAGATAAGCAAAAAAAAAACAGAACCGTGACAAAAAATGGTGCAGTCATCGGCCCAAACGTTTATTCCAATCGAATCAAGCTTCAGTTTTTTTTGGATGGGATGTATGTTTTACTATCTTATTGTATTTGAAGCACCAAGTGCTACATAATGTATTTCTACAGTTATCCCAAATATCACCAGTGCTCATTTGCCTGCCAATATTTACTGATGATAGACCAATCATGGCTCTCAATCATGCTAGTTGCTATGCTCAAATCAAACAAACTCCTGCTTCGTTGTGCTTCAGTACAGAACCAGGCGCCAAAGATGCAATGATCCCATAGTACCATATACCGCCAAACCCCCAAAAGACATAGAACTCTAAACGCCTGCGCAATGATGTAGAAGAAAACGCTGTAAATGAAATAAACATCTTTCATGTCTTAACTACAGTGCTGGATGAGGCCGAGGCACCATTTGCGCTGGGCAACATTCCTGAGGTAGAACCGTTAGCTGCCTCCGCCGCCTTGACGAGGATTTTATGATATGTGCCTTCGAGCTGCGACCCTGGAGGAGGTGTCTCGAGGGGCCAACTTCCTGCAACATAAGTCCTGAGTGTTGTTAGTTATTGCATATGTAGGGGCTTAATAATTAAGAACCTACCAAAATTCCGGCTTGAGGCTGGGATCGTCTTGCGCCAATGATTCGATAAAGTTTCCAATGATCACCAGTTCATTTTTCATGATACTAGCCCGTTCTTTTTGCGATTTAATGTTAGCCTTTGTTGCAGACTGAACCCGCTTGAGGCTTTCTTTAATCGGCTTAAAAATTAGCTTCATCATAGAATGAGTCTGGTGATTCACTTCTGAGTGTCCGTTCTCAGATTTTCGCTGCTTTGTATGTCTGTTGCTGCGATCTTCGTCATCAGGGGCACTTTGTTTTCTCTTCAAATTGGGCGTCGATCTGCCATTGTCCATGCTGCGGTGCTCGCCATGTAGATGATGGTGACTATGAGAACGGTCCCTGTCATGGCTGCCATGCTCGGATAATCGCGGCTTCTTATGAGGAGGTACAGGCGAAGCTGATATAGAACCTCGTGTCTCAGATCTGCGATGGCCGTTGCTTCGCTCATGCTTCTTGTTATTTCGGTGGTGGTTTTCGACAGCGCGCTTAGCAGCCTGATTATCGGAGAATTTGGCCTTGAGGACAGAAAGGAGGTAGTCCGCTCGTCGAACAAGGTGAACTGCTCCGGGTGATTTTGCCTCAAACTTCTCTGTTGATTTTGTCCGCTCCTCTTTCTTATCAACCCGATGTTCCTCCAAGAAGAACTTGTCTTTCAACCCTAGATCAACATCATCTCGGATTTGAACCCAAGCACCATAACCATGTCGATGAATTCCTACGAGAAGCATTCCGTCTTCTCTTGCACCCCAATCACAAGTATAGTGTGCGGCTTTAGATGCATCTGGAACGCGAAAGTTCCTGAAGTCAGATACCGCACCTACGACTTCTTTCACCATCCTCATTTCATTTGGACGCTCCAACACCGTTTCTGCATTTAGTCTCTTAACACCAAGGAAATCAAACAGAACGGCCTTTTTATCTTTCTTGGTTAGAGGCTTGTTCGACGAACGTTCCATGGCTTCAATTCGGGCTGCATCTTCCCTGAGAAGTCTTTCGCTCTCGTTCGAGATAGCCTTTATTGCATTGCGCAGAATGTCAATATCTCGACCAACTAGACGGGCATCCTTTACCAGTTCCTCTTGTCGATCATCAATCGAACCGTATCGTTGGTAGGCTCGGAAAAGATTTCTTGCCTCTTTTTCATTCAAAGGTCGCTTCGGATCCGCAAGGTTCGCCCGGTCCTCCTTTCGCTCGTCATACTCATCCTGCTTGGCTTGATCACGTTCTCGCTTCTTCGCTAACCGCTGTTCTCTCTCATACTCGGCAGGATTTTTTATGGTGGCTTTGCGAGGTGCATTTTCTTCAACGACCTTTGCAAGGTATTCGGCATGTTTGCGTGCCTCTTCCTCAGCTTTCAGTTCGTGCAGCTGTTCCTTGGGAATAATATCATCCCATTCAAGATCAATTTTGACATCAGTATACTCAAAACTCTTCAAAAATTCCGCGCCACCGTCAGCTACCATTCCCTCCGGAACTTCTGTCTGGTGCTCTTCTGCGTTTTCAAGAACAGAGTCAATATCGAGTTCCTCAAGTTTCTTTTGATTGCCTGATTGTTCAAACATCTTTTGACCTCGTCGCTTCAGAATTCTAGATATGTCTTCAGAGGATTTGGGGTCGTCGATCTTGCCAGCTTTTATGGCTTTATCTCTTAGATCACTCAAGTCCTTGTCTGTAACGCCTCTTTGAATCGTGATAAATTCTAGCATAAGCTTGTTTCGTGCACGTTCAAGGACCTCTTCCTCCACAGTCTCCTTTGATACTAATCTGTATATACTAACTGGCTTCTTTTGGCCGATTCGATGAGCACGAGCCATTGCCTGCAGATCTGCCTGAGGATTCCAGTCTGAATCAAAGATAATGACGGTATCTGCGGTCATGAGGTTGATTCCCAGTCCTCCTGCACGGGTAGATAGAAGGAAGCAGAAATCTTTACTGCCATCCGCATTGAAGTGGTCAATAGCCATTCTTCGAGGCCCTGCCGCAATAGTACCGTCCAGACGTTGGAACTGGTAGCCTCGGAGTTGTAAATAATCACCAAGGATATCCAACATTCTCACCATCTGACTGAAAATCAACACGCGATGGTTGTCTTTCTTGAGCTTTGTCAAAAGTTGGTCCAGAAGCATCATCTTACCACTGCTCGTTACAAGACCTTTCAATTGATCCTCACGTCTTTCACTGCCTTTCAGTATCCGCTCTTCAGCATTTGGGAACATGTATGGGTGGTTGCTTGCTTTCTTCAGCTCCATCATGATGTTTAGAAGAGATTGCTTCTGGCCATTAGCGCCTTCATTAAGGGCTTTGTAATTTCGCGTCAAGATGTTCTTGTAATACTCCAGTTGAACATCGGACAACTCAACTCGGATGATCTTCTCGCTCTTAGGTGGTAGGTCGTTCTCAACTTTTCCCTTCGTGCGTCGTAATATATATGGCTGGATCTGTTTATTCAGTTCCGCAATTTTTGCGCCAGCTGCGTCTTCCTTCAAGAGGTCGATATCCTGTATATTCAGTTCACCTGGCATCAAGAAATCCATCAACGCAGAAAGCTCTCCAAGTGTGTTTTGAACAGGTGTACCTGTGATCAAGAGCCTACTTGGTGACTTGAAATCTAACAATTTTTGATATAGCTGTGAGTCTCGATTCTTCAGACGATGAGCCTCATCCACAGCCATAAATTGCCATTTAATCTGGTTTAGAAAGCCAGAGTCTTGTAGGACATATTCATAGGTAGTAAGCAGGACATTGAACTTGGGGCGAGTTGGCTTGAAATCTTGTAGTAGCTCGTATTCCTTGATGATTTCTCGAGAAGCTTCTTTACCACTGTAAATGACATAATTGATGTCAGGAGTCCAATAATCGAACGTGTCAGCCCACGCTGGCATAGTAGTCAGAGGAACAACTACCAAGAAAGGCCCTTCTTGACCTCTATCGTGACGAAGATAGTTCATGAATGAGATTGTTTGAACAGTTTTGCCCAACCCCATCTCATCTGCAAGGATAACATTCTTATTCCTAGACCAATTAAATGCAAGAAAGTTCAAGCCTGTAATTTGGAACTCCCTTAGTGTACCGTTCTTGATGTAACTTGGTTGCGCTGGGATCCTAGTATGTGGCCGACGAGTCTTCGGATTGGTCTCATCCTTATTTGACGTCCACGATCGTTGGCTGCGATCTAGATAGTTATCGATAGCATCCTGGGCAATTTCACTCATCAGCGATGCACTTTCCCATGTACAGTCCTGGTAGTAAAGCCCTTTCCACTTGACAAAGTATTCCGTATCCCCCTCGTCATTTCGGCGTTTGCCAATTACTCTCTCCACCTTGGTATGTTCGAGAAGTGCATCAGTCTCGCGCTCGCGGTCCATCATCCATTTCTCCCGTTCCTCAGGTGGCACATCAATATCGCGAGCCATATATATATCGTCGAGTATGAACTTTTTATAGTAATTTTCCACACGTCGAAAACCACGGGCGCCAGTCAAAGACGTGGTTGTCTCCCAAGTTGCATGATAATGAGATTTGCCTTGCCATTTGACGTAGTATTCAAAATCGTCTCGACCGATATCTGCATCCTTGACATCCTTTCCTTCCTTGAGTTGATGTTTGAGGACCATATCGATGTATGGACTTGTGTCCTCGACATCAGCAGCCCAATTATCCGGTGTCATGATCTCCGAATCATCTTCTAAGAAATCATCACTATCTTGATTGTAAGCTCCCGCATTGACTTGTGCTGCCCGTCGGCTGTTCCAGCGCTTTTCCTGAAATATAGGATTGAGGTTACTCGAATCTTGTTGGCGACGACGGTGCTTCTTGGTCAGTGTTTTGGCACGGGCGCCTCCATAGTCATCGGAGTCCGAATCGGAAGCTGGAGCTGACTGTCGAATGGGCGTATCACGTTTAGATGCTTGCACAATATCAGTATTGCTGGTGGCAGCAACGTCGAGGAGCGAAGCAAACTTACATGGTTGTGAACGCTCCTCCTTTCTTCTCTTTACTCGGCGCGATGCCACGACATCGGAATCGGAATCATCATTCCCATCATCAGACTCAATCTGTGTTCTAGTTAGCACAATACTCGATGCAGGAACGTAGCTGCTAAATACTCACGATTGTTTGTCGTTGAACGGGGCGACCCTATGAACAGGTTCTTGCATTAGTAAAGCTTTATGTGGCACAATAACCATTCCTACTTACACTCCTTCGAAGACCATACAATTCAGGGTTTGCCAGAATATGTTCATCGTCCTCTACACCCAACTTCCTCTTAGGAGGACGGCGAGATTCGGTAGAGGTTGACCGGTCATCTCTTCTCCCACCTGAAGCTACGGGAGCTGGGCTATCTTCCATATCGAAATCAGCATCATCAGATGCATCCTGAGCTTCAGCACCAGAGCTCTCAGTGTGCACTTGCGCTTGTTCTCCAAATTCGGACTGAGGATTTGATGGCGCCGGCGAGGGTTCGTCGACTATGGGTATGGCAACTTCGGATAGGTCAGACTCGCTATCGTACGGGGCATCTTCATTTGTGATCGCCGACTCTGGTATAGGAGAACTGAGTCCATTGGGCATAAGATTCGAGGTCATTACTATGACCGTCGATGGTGGTGGGGCTGCGACGACAAGGTTAGCAATTTGACCTGAAAGGCTCGGTGTGGTGAAATGCAAATTTTCCTATCCTGTCGGACACTTGGAAAATAAATGGGCGACCTTTAATACGTTCTGTATGCGCTCCAAAACTCTTGGAGGCTACTTTGACAAGCTTCGGCGCATCGCGAACTGATGGAGGGCATGTTTTAAAAGAGGTGAAGATGTAATCCGGCCGATTGGAGATAGTAACAAATGTGCAAGCTGACCAGGACGCTCGGAGTGATTTAGCACAGAGAGGCGAGCCTCAAGATACTAATAGAAAGGTCCCCAACGTGTTCTGGTACAATGATCTTGAGATATGTAGATGGCTTTTGATGGACGTCTGAATTGGCGGAGGCCAGCAGCCTTGGAATTCTAAAGGGCTTGAACGTAGATGGAGAACAAGAAAACGACTTACAAGCCATGGTATTTAGGCCCCCCGAGTGGCATACGAAATGGGTATTCGAATGAGAAGTGAGAGGTTGAAAATGCGGAAGTTGTGGTAGAGTACTGAGGTGTCGTGTCGGGGCTCTGTTCTGTTCTCCAAGCTGTGAGGTGAGGCTGTTGCTGAGGATCCAGAGGGAGAACAGTAAGCGATCCAATCATACCAACATTCTACCAGTTAGGCAGTCGGCACCTTTAAAAACTGCAAAATAATTCACTTCTTCCTTATGCTAGTTTTTATTATGTTGGATTTAGGTGCAGGCAATAATGTTTTCATTTCTGATTCCTATTTAATAAATTTCAAAGTGATCAGGTCTGATATAGCGTCACATCTTTTGAATATACCTTCTCCTCGAGCTGGCCAACAATACCTTATGCCGCATACTTCTACAATCTTCTAAACATATTCTGGAGTGTAATCTTGCTTAGACTGCTACCAAATATCCGCGAATCATTCATTTTAAAATGTTCTCTTTAGGCATGAAAAATCAGCTATCAATTCATTGATTCTATGGTAAGTCTGGTGGTGTAATATAAATATCCTTCTGCCTCGTATCTAAGGCCAGTATTCGCACCTGTTGCTTTGGCGAATCACACTGGGCTTATTTCGATTTTTCGAAGTGCTTTTGTGTCTCGTCACCTTTATAAAATCTCAACCTGACCCCAATCTTGGGCAACGTTTGAGTCGACCCTTTCTAAAACACGCGAGAGCCAGTTTAATACATAAACGCCAGCTCAATTCTGGACAGTCACAGCATTACATATAAACAAGTCTCCAACAACCAGGTTTTGCCAAACCTAGGAACATCATCCACCACCGGCAAGATGGTAGACAAGTTAACCCGGTACGCTTAGGCTTGTAATGTCCGTATACATAGGATCAATCGCTGACAGTCTCGCAGTATTGCCATTATTTCCACAGATAAGGCACGTACAGAACGGCTCAGCATCTTCATTCCAGACATTACCCCACTACCCCGCCTATATTGAAACAGTATTGCTAACATTATTTGCTTTGTACAGTGCAAGCCGAAGGTATGAACCCCGCTGAATGCGCTTAAGTTTTAAGGAGATTTTCTAACACATATACAGAAATGCAGACAAGAATGCAAGAAATCGTGCCCGGTTGTGCGAAGTGGACGGCTTTGTATTGAAGTGGAACCGACCTCAAAAATCGCCTTCATATCTGAAAACTTGTGCATTGGATGTGGTATCTGCCCTAAAAAATGTCCGTTTGGAGCTATTACCATCATCAATCTTCCGACAAATCTCGAGTCCCAGATCACGCACCGATACTCTGCCAACAGTTTCAAGCTCCATCGACTGCCCACGCCCCGTCCAGGTCAGGTTCTTGGTTTGGTGGGATCGAACGGTATTGGAAAGAGCACGGCTCTCAAGATCTTGAGTGGAAAGCTGAAGCCAAATCTGGGAAGATTTGATGATCCTCCAGACTGGACCGATGTGATCAAGCACTTCCGAGGAAACGAACTGCAGAGTATGTTTCCTTCTTTTGAGAATCTGCCTAAGCCTAACATCTGACATAGATTACTTTACCAAAATTCTCGAGGATGATCTGAAGGCCATAGTCAAGCCTCAATATGTCGACCGTATTCCAAAGGCTATCAGAAGCGCCGATAAGACTGTTCGAACACTGATTGAGGCTCAAGCTTCCGAAACGATGGACAACATGGAGCAAGTCCTTGACGTCCTTGGTAAGGAAGTCGAATAGCAAGACTCACCTTCAAAATACTGACATTTATTTAGAATTAAACCATATTATGGACCGAGATATCAACTTGTTGTCAGGAGGAGAACTACAACGATTCGCTATTGGAGCTACTTGTGTCCAACAAGCTGATGTGTAAGGTGTTAATTTGCAAAATATATCAATATGTCTGACTAATGATACATAGGTATATGTTTGATGAGCCTTCATCTTACCTTGATGTCAAGCAACGACTTAGTGCGGCTAAAGTCATTCGTTCACTATTACGGCCAAATGACTATGTGATCTGTGTAGAGCACGATCTTTCGGTTCTTGATTATTTATCTGACTTCATCTGCGTTCTGTATGGCAAGCCTGCTGTTTACGGTGTTGTCACTCTACCTCTCTCGGTCCGAGAAGGTATCAACGTTTTCTTAGATGGAAACATTCCAACCGAGAACTTGCGATTCAGAGAGGAATCTTTAACTTTCCGTATCGCTGAAGCTGCAGATGAATTCATGGCGGATCGATCACGTGCATTTGAATATCCCGCAATGGAGAAGACCATGGGAAACTTCCATCTTAAAATCGATGAGGGTGACTTCACAGATTCTGAGATCATTGTAATGATGGGAGAGAATGGTACAGGCAAAACAACGTTTTGTAAGCTATTGGCTGGTGCCATAAATCCGGACGGCAACCAAAAGGTGCCAGGTATGAAGGTTAGCATGAAACCTCAGAAGATCACTCCCAAATTCGAGGGAACTGTTCGACAACTCTTCTTCAAAAAGATCAAGACTGCGTTCCTTTTACCTCAATTCCAGACCGACGTTGTTAAGCCATTGAAGCTAGAGGAATTCATCGATCAGGAGGTGAAGACTCTTTCCGGAGGAGAACTGCAACGTGTGGCTATAGTCTTGGCTCTCGGTATGCCTGCAGATATCTACCTGATCGATGAGCCTTCCGCCTATCTTGATTCTGAGCAACGTATCATTGCTGCCCGAGTCATCAAGCGCTTCATCATGCACTCCAAAAAGACCGCTTTCATCGTTGAGCACGATTTCATCATGGCAACATATCTCGCCGATCGTGTCATTGTCTTTGATGGTGAGCCAGGAATTGACGCACGAGCCAATACCCCGGAATCACTGCTGACTGGCTGCAACAAATTTTTGAAAAACTTAGATGTAACTTTCAGACGCGACCCTACGAACTTCCGACCTCGTATCAACAAGCTCAACTCCCAGCTGGATCAAGAACAGAAATTAGGCGGTAATTACTTTTTCCTGGAAGAGGACAAATCCACGCAGACACCGACACAGACACTCGCCTGAGGCTCTCCAAGGGAAGAAGACCAGCATACGGACAAAGGATCACTGAGCACTAAGAGCCAAGTCAAACAGAGTGCTGCTAGGAATAGTGCCATCGGTGTAGATATGGAACCTAACGATGAAGATGAGCCTGACGACTGACATTATGGCGGCGATTTCTCACTGGTTGCCTGGTCCCATACCGATGAGTTTGATCTTGCCCATCTGGATATAAGGTCACCCGGAATGGATTGAGGGGCACAACGAATGAGACATCGGCCGTCTACTGAATAGCAAGTCACTGTAAACTGGGATATTGGAGCATGAGAGCCACAAGGCGTTGTTCACACTGAATTTATTTTTTTACATGGTGGGAGATTTAAATAGTGAAGCGGAAAAGAAGATCTGGTGGGAGAGGCAGATACACACCGAGAAGTATTCGAATCGAACCAACCAAGCGCTCTCCGTGGCTTTTCTATCCCACATCATTCTAGTAGACAGGATCTAGGCCGAATCTGCCGAAGTCATCGTGCAAAGAAATGTAGGTGTGCAATACGTACAATTATTGCAACCACCAAAGCAAAAATTCCCCTTTTCTGTCACATCTTTAGTCACTTCATCACTCTTCCTCGATCTCCCCCTCTTCACTACCAGAGTGTACGGCTGCTGATTCTTCTTTTACTGGTGCGGGTGGTGTCCGAGTTCGTTGTCTTCGCTCACGTGAAGCAGGGACTTGGGAACGCTCACTTGGGGTATGCTCTGTCCTAGTTCTCTGTATCCTGGCATCAGTTTGCGTAATTTAAGTGTCATAAATCTCAAATAGAACTGAACCAAATTGTGTCAAAGTATGTGGCAGGCTCAAACCAAAGGCAACCTCATGCGAGACATGGTCTCGTCAAAAGAATACCTCTGAAGTTCGTAGCCGTTACCTCCAATACAGAATGGACTTATGCAGTCTTAGTTGGACATATCACGATGTTTTCTGACATAATGGGTGCACTTCTATTCAGAAATGGAACTCGGCGAAATGGAATACACATACCTTGGCCACTCTTGAGCTACCAACACTTTCGCTGTCGCTTTCAGCCCTTCTTCTTCGAACATTACTCGCTGTGGTAGGTCTTTCATCGCCCCAAGGAAGCTCGTCTGGGGCTCCACGGGGATCACCTCGGCGACGATAGAGCTTCTCCCGTTCAGTCTCGCGATCTCTTCGCTCGCGGTCATAGTGGCTAGCCGAATCATCGTGCCTCGGTCGATGAGGTCTATCGAGGTCACGTCTATCAAGGTCATAATCCCTATCACGGTGATCTGAGCGGTCTCGACGGGCAGGAGACAATAGTGTATCTGCAACACCTCCCTTACGATAGTTCTTTTCTCGGTCAGCGATGGCTTTTCTTCTATCTGCCTCATACGCATCTGGCTCAGGACTGCGACTTGCTCGACCATGACGTCCGCCGCTGCGATGAGATCTCTCACGCTCACGCTCATGATCACGGTCGCGTCCATCACGCCCGCGGGTTGAGCGGTCTACTGAAATCCGCTCCCGTCGTTTTACCCGATCCTTTTCGGCATCTTCTTCCTTCTCCTTTAGACGTCTGATAACCTTGTCAAATGCTGACCGACGAAGCTCATCAGATTCTAAAGCAAGCCACTCATGTGATCGTTCAATACGACTTCGAACTCTCTCAAATGTATCGTCTATACGAATCGGAGGCTCGAGGTGCTTGATAAGAGACCTAAGAGCATCAACCGCTCGCCGTTGTTGGCGTTCAGCCTGATGTTTATCATCCTCATTCCGTCTTGATACTTTCTCTCGAAGCTACGAACAGTTAGCGGACTTCAGTGGTCAGCATTAGCAATAACCTACTCGTTCGAAAATCAGTGACAATGCATCTCGATCAATGTTAGCAGTTCGTCGGTCAGTCTGCGTTAAGTCAAGGAACTCTTCAAACGTAGTCTTCTGCTGAACCTCAAACTTCTTATCCTTTGACAAATTAGGTTTGCTATGAGAGAACAAATGGCAGGGCACTTACATCTAGAACATCTAAGACATCATTTCGAGTGCTCCGAAGAGCACGCTCTTCCTCTTCAACAACGTCCCAGAATAGATCAAGTGGACTCGATCCGGACTGACCAAGCATTGCTACATATCTATCATCATCCACGATCAATGGGTGTATCTTCGTCCAAGTGCTTCCGGCTTTAATCTTGTTGGCTTGCCTCAATTCCGCTAACAGTTCTAGAAATCGATCTCGATTTTGCCGATCTCGTCTTGCTTTGAGAGTCTTCTGCAATTGTTTGGCGTCGTTGAGTGTTTTCTCTAGAGATTTAATATGATTTTCAAAAGCTGTCAACAGATCTGACTTGCTAAGAGCCTGAAACTTCTGGTCATTCTGAAATCGTGGATTCGACTGGATGATACCTTGTGCCTCTGACCATCTCGTATACGGCTCCAAATTGAGATCTTTCAGAATATCCACCAGTTCATCTGCTGCAGCTCTTCGCGTATTTACTTCCCGTTCGACATTAGCCTTTTTAAGTTCGATAATGTAGTCTTCGAACAAGTGACGCCGCTCTTCGTCATCGTCTGTTGACCGAAAGATGGTTTCGCCTTCGATAATCGGTCGCGCTGTCTTCCAACGGGTATAGTGCTTAATTTCTGAATGGCTTCTCAGCATGGTAGCAAAATCAGTACGTAGCTTCTCGATTCTCTCCTTCGCTTTGTCCTTCTCCTGCAGGCGTACCTCCACCGCATACTTCTCGAAGGCTGCCTTTCTGTGTGCTGGATCTTTCAATGCCCGATATTGGGAGTCTTTGATTATTACCCGTAGTGTCTTTTCCCAGGTCCAGTCAGGGGAAACATTATTTCTACGTAAGAGCTTCATGAAGGCAGCTTCTGCTTCTTCAAAGGAGTTGTAGTTTGGGTCAGCATTGGCCGGGACAAACACTTGATTTCGACTTCCATTGATATCATTCCCGTAAGCAATTTGGCGAGCTTCTCCTAGAGGTTCTCTGTCTCGAGGTTGATCAGACTGGGAGCTCGAGAAGCCGCCTCCTGCAACGAACGTTGGTGCCCTGTAAAGATTAGCGTTTTGCTTCGGGAGAAGATTGGAAATCCGTACGGTGCGACGGGCATTTGTGGCATGCTCTCCTTAGCTAGAGCATCCTTATAAACAGCTGGCATTTCCCATGAGCTTTGCTTAGTTTCGGTATTGTACCAATATTTGCGCCCTCCTTCAGCAGTATACTCCTTCCATGGCTGGTTTGCAAGTGCGCGCTACTAATATTTAGCTAGATTTAATCAGAGATACCAGTTATCTCTACATACCTCAGCTGGGGTCATTAAATCCTCTGGTTTTGTCCATTGCGTCGCCTTTGTAATTGTATTATAGTAATATACGCGACCCTCAGGGTTGCGCGCTTCTTGCCACAGAGGGGGAGCTGGGGAATGTCCGTTGATTCCGCTCATGATTGCTTGACGCGTAGTTGATTGGAGTATAAGTGAAATGTTAGAGAGGTAGAAGTTGAAGAAAATCAAACCGGTGCCGCCAAGCCTCTGAGCACGCTACTGTAAGGCGGCTGGGACATCTCAGCCTCGTGAAATTCAATCTGCTGTAAGCAAATGACATCTCACAAAGCTTCGTAGAACAAATCTCTATGCTACGTGTCTAGTTCAAACCCTTCATTTGTATTTTTCCTAAGTAGCTCTTCATGACGGCGTAGGTTCCGTACCTTATTGTCTCTTGGGTTCTGACCTCCTATCAACAAACAAGCAAGATGTCTGAATTTGGGGATGAGATACTCTCGCGGGGAAGTATAGAGTTCGTCGAAAGCTCTATTCTGGACACTATCATTCCACTGGCAAGCGATCTTGATATTGAAGAAGCATTGAGTGGTTCTGTGGAACGTCTTGATGAAGGCAATGATTCTCCACTCGCTGCAATTCCACAGCGACATGCTCTGTTTTTTGGTAAGTTATCAAACTTACCATTGTGACTCTGTATCTTACTCATTCTTAGATTAGATGAGACTATCAGCATATATGTTGTGTTGCAAACCCCTTTCTTCGACGAAAGGACCCTTCGATCGTATCTTGGGCGGCTAGTCATCAACGTCGAGGCACAGGTGATTAATGTCCCTTCTGGAAGCCCGGAGAGCCAGCCAATTCCAGGACAAGAAATTATATATAATGGGTCTATACGGGATAGTGAGGACCCGTTGATCATAGTCCAAGGGCCTGATGAAACAGAGCGTGATCCTGGGGAAGGACATATACTGGTTATATGGAAGCTTTCTGCTTTCCTGGTTCGGCCACGTCTACGTCTCCAGAATCCATCTATTACCTTCTCCGCTATCGCAAGTCTCAAACCCTCAGACCAAGTTCACCCCGAGAGCTTAAAGGAGGAATATCTGCCTAGTCAGGTACCATCTGGCATCAATCTCCTCGAGTCTTTTAAAGATGACCCTGCCCTTGGTGGTGTCGTGCCTAGATTATCTGCTCTTAGAGTTTCTCGGGTAGTGCCTGCAACTCAACTTACTAGAGACATGATGCGACCACTCAAAAACCTATCTCGTCAAACAGTCAAATGTTATCCAGCAATCAATGCACGAGTCCGCTATTCACGACCGAGCAGTACATCAAATAACCCTATAGTGATAGCCTCGCTCGATGTGGATATTACGCCTTTTAGCAACTGTGAAATTACGCTAAGGAAAGTACAGTTGAGTATAGTAGGTGGAAAAGTTGAAGAAATGAACGATGCCCCAGGAATGAAGCTCCCTATTTCGTGTTTCCCGCAAGACGATGTCACATTTTTATATAAGATAGAACCATACGATTTAGATGCTACGAACAAGTCTCTCGTGAGAGCTATCGATATTTCGATTGAAGCTACCGCACAGCTTTCTGCAACCTGTCGACCAGGAATCAAGATGCATTGGACCACATCCATTGATTTCACTTCGCCTGTGAATGCTGGTTTTGGCAATGCCACTAAGCCCATTCAACGGCCTCATCGACCGGCTCAACTGTCGATTGGCAACTCGACCTTTGACAATGTGCCTACAGTTGCCTCTCTTGCGCTCACTAAACCTGATGCGCTTCCCACCATAGACGTCACAACACGACAGACGCGCAACTCATCGGTGCCAGATTTTGGCGTAACAGTTACCTTTACCGGGCCAGATCCAGATGTCCCAATTCACCCAGGGATTCCTTTTAATTGGTCTGTTTTTATCGTTAACCGATCAGATCGACCTCGGAAGCTCGCAATTGTTGTTGTTCCCAAACGCCGTCGAACTGAGGCACGCGTTACACGGCCACCCTCTACAGGCTTTGCCGGCCCGCACTCTGACCATAAAGTAGCCGATGCAGTTGTCGACGAAAATGTCGTTTATGCAATGCAACGGAATTCCGCTCTGGACCCGACAGAGATTGTTTGCTTGAGCACAGATACTAGAGTTGGTCCTCTAGCACCCTCTGCATGCTATGAAGTTGAGCTGAAGTTCATGGCATTAAAGTCTGGAATTGTGGAGATTGACGCTGTAAGAGTTGTTGATTTAGGAACTCAAGAACATGTAGATATCAAAGATTTGCCTACGATACTGGTATCCTCACCAGCCAAGTCATAGCAATGAAAAACTTGCAACATTTAGCAAGCATATATATGTAAACTGCCTGTTGTTTTTTTAATTCTCCTAATGGAGACAACTTAATTCTCACCCAACTACCTATGTTCTTGGCTTACAGAATAAACGTAGAATCTTAAGCGAACCCCCTGCCAAGCCACATCACCTGATCAACGACTATTTGATAATCAGCAAATGCTAGGTGGATGAAAGCTACAGTTGTCTATTGAAAAAAATTCCGCGAGATCGAAAGTTGAGGCTCATTTTCATTTCTGCTGTCAAAATATTTGAAATCTGGATGTGTGAATCTATTAAATCAACCACTCTGTACTATATTTGGGGCGAAATACTGATTAGAATATACATTATATCATACATGAGCTGAAAGGCACAGTATAACTAATCCTCATCATGGGTTGGTCAGCCTGATGCAAAGAATTGAATATCCGGTGCATAGTGCTTAGACGGTGTCGTAAAGCCATATAGCACAAGACTCAACAAGAGAAATCTAATCTAAGCATGGGGATTGGATTAATGAATAAGGGAGATATTGAGGCCTAAAAATCCTGAAATGGGAGTTTCTATGGTTGATATGCCATTCTTACTAGAGCAAGTTATGTCTTATTTCATTGTCTCCCCTTGAACTTACATTCACAAGAAATATAGTGCACAACGACTGAGAAAGAAAATGAAAGGATCAAATAGGATAAATTCTTCATCGAGAGTCAAGGGGACTCTGACTCTAGAGAGAAACATTAATGGCGTGTATCTAAGCTGTATTCACCCATGTCACATCAAAATGGTATCAATAAGAAATAAGCGAAAGAAAACAAACAGAAAACCAATAACTTAGCGAACCTAGTTTCCATGGAATAGAGTCAGTATTCATGTGTAGTAGACAAGTCTGGACTCCGTTTTTTCGGCTAGCAACGCAGGTTTGAAACATCTATTATGCTTCCTGCTGTACTGGTGCCATTCAACTTCACTTGCTACTAACCTTAACAATTCTCCGAAATATTCACTACAGCGACTCTGCAGCACCCCATACTAAAAGTCTACTACCGCTGATATGGCGAGCAGAGACAGCAGCTCTCATTCTCATTATGAACAGTTTCATGCGGCAGCACTTCAGGTAGTTCTCCCGAAGATCATTGTCACACGTCCTAGGGTACAGTGGATGCCTCGTTCCAAAAAGGGCGGACGAATTCTTGTGGATATCGACGCTCATAAAGATATTCAATCTCTTAACACCAATTTGGACTTCACGAACCATCCCCGTCATTCTTCCTATTACGCCTCAACTAACGCTCCCAGTTATTATGAGCGTCAACCTCTTTCTTGCCCCTCTTCGAGCTGTCTTAATTTTCCCCAAATTAAAATGGCGCAACCGCAACAGCACCTTCCGCTATCAACCACTCCCACTGGTCCACGTCAACAAGTTCGATCGACTTCAAATCGTAGATTCACGGGTATGGGCTTGGTAGACTCAGGCAATCCTCGAGTAGTTCCTCCTCTCAGCGGACGCACATTAAGATATCATAGAAGTACTGCAGCTTCCAAAACAAACATGACGCGTACTGAGGGCCTCAATATGCAAACACCTCAGATCACCGATCAGATCGAAGCACCGCGCGTTGCATCCAGCCCTCTCTTTCCCAGTGTTCTCGACCCCAAGATTACCGTCACAGAAATTACGTATGACGATGCCATTGCTAATATTGCGAAGGAAACTGGACCTTTACTCATGAACTTAAAAGACATTCCTTCTCGACCTGTGGATCTCGTTCTCTACGACCCGAAAGGCAGCAGTTTGGCAGTCTTTACACTACTTCTTACTAGAGAAATTGACCTTGCTTGGCTTATCTCCTGGATCCAAATTTTTGTCGACAAGTGGGTAAAGAACGAAGTTCACCCTGAAATTCTCATCACTCATTCTGTCAAGATTCGGATGGCAAGTAAAACCGAAACAGAGTGTTATCCACCTTTACAAGGCACACCCATTGACTGCACAATGAGAGAAACTTCTGGACCCTTCAATGGCTATTATTTCATAAAGTGGGACTGTCATGACAGTCAGATGGAGAAGTACTGGGAAGTATTTAGGAGTATGCTTCAGATGGGAGCCGGTGATTCTCAAAAGCCAATCTTCAAGGTCTATACTATGGGTTTCCCAATCGTAGCCACCCCTGCCAATCTACGTGATCAGAAGAATCTTGCGCCAAGTCAATACTTCGAGAGCGCTAAGACTGGTTCTCCATTGCTGTCCAAAAACTTCTTCCAGCACCATAACAACAAGATGGGTTACGCTAGGATGGCAAGTTCAAGTGAAGCGGCGTTCATTGCTCGTGAACTTCAGATAGCAGGTGACAAAAAGGCGACTTCAATATATGAAACACCAGCTACTATACCTTCAGTTTGCACTGCTACTAACAAAGGTGGTGAGTCCTATAGATTGCGAAGAAAGACAACTGAGCCCAATCCTGAGTGTTTTACACTTAGTAACGTAGAAGGTTTGCACGCATTTCCAAGAAACAAAACCATATCTCTTCCCAAGGAGTATGCAGGATCGGCCGAGGAACAGCTATACATCAAACATCCACAAGACAAGTGGGTGACCATTACCATCAATGGTCAATCGGAGAGAGTCTTAGCACCTTATAGAAAACCAGTTAGCGAAGACCCAACGCGAGTCTGGAGCTATTACCAGAAAATGGGCGGAGGAAATTTGGACTGGCAGGCAGCGTTCAATTTTGACGACATTCCCTTTGAGGCCGATCAATTTCCTAGCTATAAGGTTGTCAACGGCACCGCTATCAATTTGAAAGCAGATGGTACTTTCGATAGCGATGACATAAATGTTCGTAAAGGTTCATTCGGGAAAACAATTCCATGGGCAGGAAGTTGTGCAACTTTTGAGAGCTCAGCTACTCTAGCTAGTGAGGAGATGGCATACCATAGTCCAACTTATGACCCGAGCACTGTTATTTGCCAGAAGAGATTAGATCGTAAGTCTAAAACCTGATAATGTGCTGCTACTGTGTATACTATCATACATAAGCAGTTGCTAACTCAGATCTGCTAGAATATCAAAAGAGATCTGAGGCAGCAAAAAGCTTTGATTCCGATGATGACGATTTCTACTTCCCGAATCGCGCTCAACAACCGTATACACCCAGGAAGCGGACCCTCGGGCTCAAGGAGAGCCCCTTTGAGCTGAGCAAGTCTGTATCACAATCACAGCTATGTAAGATGACCACGACCAGACAGGATTTGCTTCCCCTCACCTTTGCACCTCATAGCTCCGCCCAGAATAGGGTCCAATCACCTACTCAACATTTTCCACTGGGGCATAATTCTCTGCGAAAACATAGTTCTCCTACTACTGAAAGCTTCAGGAAGGCCACCAGTTCGAGTTCATTAACTGTAATGAACCCAGATGCCCCTAGCTTTCAAGCTCACGGCCAATTTGGTAATTCACTACGGCTCAATGTTAATGCTCCAACTTTCCAGCAATCCACGATCTCGGTACCACCCCATCGAATCATTCCCCCTGGATATGGCGATATGACCCCAATCTCTGGTACTAGCCCGAGTATAAGCAGAATCCCAAGCCAGGCTTCTTTAAGTGTTCAGAGCTTCCAGAGTGCTCCATCGGTTGATAGCCTAGCCTCGACTTTGTCAAACGTGCACAATGTAACCGGTCATTTCAACCCCAGCGGACATAAATTTGATCACTTCTCCAGCGCTAAACAAGGTTGCAGTTCGCCCAAGGATAACAATAAGATATATTGGTCTAAAAATACAGCTTACAAATCACAAGCTCCGGTTTTGGGAAATAGCTTTCGATCTATTGTTTATGGTTCTGCAAATAATGGCTCGAACTATCAGCATTCGCAAACCCAGCATCAAGCTAGAAACTCTCATATTGCAACACTAAACCAAAGACTTCAAGCACAGAGCCAAATTCGTGAGCGTCAAGACCACGGTCGAATCTTTCATCGTGACAATAGACATAACAGTGGCAATCAAGGCTATGGAACTATTGCTTCCAACATGACCGTCCCCAAGAGCTCCCAATTTCGAACATTGGCAAGTGATAGCCTACGCCAGTCAATTTCTACTTTTAAAACTGGGCAAGGCGAATTGAGGCCAGGTTTGATGCGTGTCAGCAATCCAGCGGCAGAATTCTATGAAGCCTCGTCAAACTTGAACGCTTCAAACCAGCCGTGGTGTGGTGCTTATTCTGGAAACAACATCGAGCTTGGCTCAGAACACAAAGTTCGGTCAAGCGTTACTTGCAATCGATCTCCAAGTCCACCAATAGCGATCAGCCCTGTCCTTTTAGCTCACGCTCCGGGTATGCCCAATGCTCTTAGTAGCAGGGAATACTCGAAATCACAAGTAGAAGAAGCACTTAAGTCAATTGTGGCTAACTTTAAGACGCAAGGTGAGAATATCAAGTTCTGCTTTCGGATTTCAATATCCCGGATAAATGACAAAAGTGAAACCAAATGGATACTGACTCATATAGTTGTTCACGTACCAACACAGTCTAGTGACAATATGGTTGATAATATCGCTAAGAAAGAGGCTGTCCGATGTCATCTCCATGCTGGAGCAGTCGCTTCTATCAACAACACCCAAATCGACTTTAGCTTTGCAGATCGAGGCCAGAAATCAAAGAAGCCAGCTCCAACATTGACTGCAGGAACTTTAGGTGCAAGCTTCGCTTTTCGTCCCGAGCCTCTTGTCTCTAGCAAGCTTGGTAATGCCGGGAGTTTTGATTTCGAGAAGATGGCACATCCATCCCAACCACAAGCTTCTCATTCCGAACCCGAACACGCGAACAACGGTCTAACTTTCGATGCAACTTCTGCTTGAGATAATTATTTTGATGAAGAGCCAAGAAAAAACCGACTCAAGTTTCGATCATGCCAATTAAGAGTAAGCAGCATTTGCTAGCATAGCCTGCCTCCGTTTCAAAGCTGGTGGGAAGTTCTTCAACAGTTCTCAGGATAAATACTTATTGGGTCAAGAATTTGCTCGTCGTATTTAGCGACCCTTTTATATGACATAACACATTGGGACCGGGCATGATTGGGCGTGTTTGATTATTAGCGTCAATGTTTCATTTCTTCTCATGGTCGCGGCTTTCTACACTAGTCTTTCAAGGTGAAGTTCCATTGCGTCCTTGGATCGTAGGAGTTATCCTTTATCTAGGCTATCGAGGCTTCGAAAGAGCCAGGAAGTTAGTTACAGAGCATACTGTATGGACATATATACCTCTTTAACAATGACGTGGTACACGATTCTCAAATGATGTGAAGCTATATTTAGAGTAACTCACCAGATATACTAATTTGCTAACAATCAATAAACAGGGCTTACTTTATATCGTTGTACGATGTGACATACATGCCTTCCTCATTGCCTATTAATATACACTGTTGAACATATTTTGAAACTTTGAAGCTACTGATATTTTGGATGAACGTTCTAGAGCCACCCAATACGGAAATACTACCTTACCTGTCCAAATGCAGCCATGGGGAGCTCTACATCAAAGTTAGTAGGACAATTGAGCATTTCTTGTTGTACGCAAATTTCACATTTATCTGAAGGAAGATTTCATACCCCGCGAGGAAGATGTCGGCACGAATTTACTTTCTGCCGCTAAACAGAGGGGACAACTGAAGGCGTAATATGAGGGAAATATTGCGCGACAACAACACAACTAGTCTTTTATACTAATCGGAAGGAGATAAGGTACGATAAGACATCCTGAGCTGCATTTATGCCCAGGATTGTTACAAATCCTACACACTGGCGAGGTATGTGTGGAGTTTACTATTCCATGGCGACGTCTTCTATCCCACTCACTCTTGCGCTACTGCCATTTTGCTACCAAGCACGCCACTCAGGCTTCGAGAACGTCAACCGGGGAATATATCAGCAATCACAGATAAACAGATGTGGTAATTCATACCTTGCCTGCAGACCAAAAGCAAGTGGCGTGATTTCTTGGTACTATGAGTATTTACTGGCCCCTCTTGATCCATCAGAATTCATATATAGATATAGAAGTTGTGCCATAATGGGTCAGTCTTATTTCAGAGGAATTGGAGTCCTCTTCTAAGCGACTTGTTGATTCAGTATGCGACGTACAACAGATGAAGTTGCTCCATATGGCTTGGATGCAGAAGCAGGGCAAATCGGCTCCCAAAATCAACAATTGGAAGGGAAGACCATTCGGAGCTGGAAAGGTTATATTTGGGATACATGGGAACTACCTAAAGATCAACGCTGGCTCTTGTTCAAGGTGGATGCTTTCGTACTTACTTTCGCATCGGTGAGTGCTAATTTCTGGTTGCAGCTTCTTTGGAAATATATCGTTTGTACTGACTCAAGCATATAGCTCGGCTACTTTCTGAAGAACCTTGATCAGACCAATGTCTACAATGCATTTCTGAGCGGCATGGAGGAGGACCTTGGGATGTTCGGCAATCAGCTTGTTACCAGCGTTTCAATCTGGACAGTTGGCTATGTCGTTGGTCAGATACCATCCAACCTTCTGCTCACACGCGTATCACCACGATGGGTCATTCCCTCGCTTGAATTGGGATGGGGAATTGCCACTATATGCACATCGACAGTAAAATCTTATAAAGCTCTATACGCTCTCCGTTTCCTCGTAGGCCTCTTTGAGTAAGCTTGATCTTGTCTCACATCCAAAGACGGTATTGACCTCAGTTACATAGATCTGGCTTTTATCCCGGGATGCACTACTTGCTCGGCTCATGGTAAGTCATGCACTGGGAGCAACATGTTTTATTCGAGGAAAACTCACCAATCATCCTCTACTCCTAAATCTTACCGGTGGATGTAAACTGATTATAAAACCACAGGTACACGCCAAAAGAGCTTGGAAAACGTGCCATGATATTTTGGCTTGCTGGCTCTATCGGCAGTCTCTTCAGTGGTTTCCTCCAGGCAGCGGCACATAGAAACCTACATGGAGTGCATGGATATGCAGGCTGGAGGTGGCTATTTATTATCGATGGTATAATCACGATACCACTTGCGCTACTTGGCTATTTCTGTTTTCCCAACCTGCCACAGTCCGGGAAGAAGACTTGGTGGATTAGCGAAGAAGAACATATCATTTCCATCCAGCGCATGAACGCTGTTGGGCGCGCCGGCAAGGAGCCTTGGTCGCGAGCCAAATTGAGGAGAATTTTGCTAAGCTGGCATACGTATCTCCTTCCCCTGCTCTATATCGTCTGGAACAATGGTTTACCGCAAGCTGGAATGGGCTATTGGCTAAAAAGCTTCAATAACAAAAGTCATCCTCCCGTTCCTGGGGTCACTTTTTCGGTATCTGAGATCAACCAACTGCCCCTCACTACTACGGGAATCTTCATTGTTGTAGCCTTGTCGTGGGGATGGCTGTCGGACGCGTTTCAAGGAAAGCGCTGGCCTTTCATATATGCAGGGGCGGTCATTACTGTGAGCTCTATTTGGTGTCGTAGCTTTCGTCACTAATTTTCCCACAGCTCATCTTCAGCATTGCCCTACGTGAAATGCCGTTGTATAAACACATCTATCAGCGTAAGGTTGTGTATTGGTTGAGTAACATTGGTGTAAGTCACAACTTGCCCTTCAAGAGTCAACCCCTCTATGTGAAGAAAGTTACTGAGTTGACTTCCTAGTTCGGTGCTGGTCCTCTCATCTTCAGTTGGATTAATGAAATATGTTCGGACGACACCGAAAAGAGAGCTTTGCTTGTTGCCGCAGGAAACGATCTTGCTTATGTTGTGCAAGCGATTGTAAGCTTTTTCTAACACCAAAGATGACACAATTCAATATTGGAATTAACGCTGTGTAGGCTCCTAACTTTTTATGGAAAACAACGGATTTTCCAGCTGCGAGAAAGGGATACCTATGGTCCATAATTTTACAGGTCCTACTGAGTAAGTTCTAAAGCGTTCTTCTTAGCGCATATGGGATGCTAATAGGTGTTTTTCCTTCTTCGCAGTTCTCGTGACGGCTACCATACAACTGCTGCTATGGCGGGATCGAAGAAAGGCCACCAGAACCGAGTCTGATAGCTCTTCTGTAGACGAGGTTATACCACAACTGGAAAGAGATAAAAACAGCAACAATGTAATTGTCCATAGCAAAAAAATCGACCAAGGAAGCCCAGCCTGACATGAGAGAACAATGTTATGAATTGGTTGTTCTACGGATGTCAACTTGAACCTTCTTACCTAGGACGAGCAGCATTGGAACCATACCAGCCTACAATGAAACCACTTCATTGTCATAAGTTACAAGTTGATGACTGGATGGCTGTAACATGTAGTCGTGCGGTAGCCGGACGACTAGATTTTACAAGACAATATCCGGACTTCTAGCCGTTTATAGCAGAAAAGCAAGGCTATATAATGAGAATTTAGAATGCATCCATTTTCTGTTCACTCCGATGTAACTGCCCTTGAGCTCGTGTTCACTGAGACACCTGAGAGGTAGCATAGGCTTTTCTCTCAGATGGTAGTCCAATGCCCCTTTCAACCAGGAAAAGGCTTTGCTATTAGAATTTCTCACCCATCAAGGTAGCTCAGTTTGGAGATCGAATGATTCCAGCTGACCACCCATTTTTTTTACTTGTTGATTATTTTGTTTGCAGTTCCATCTCTATGTTGGCTTTTAGTACGCAGCATAAACAGAATTTTCCTCTCCATATAAACGCGAAGACATCGAAATGCTCAATGCTTCTGCCTTCAACGGTACAATTGCCGACCCAATGAAAGGCTCCATGACCTCCTCGTCTGTAACTCGACATTCAAAGCCAAGCTTCTGCGATCCATCCGATGAGGGTCGTACAAAGGCTGTCGTTGATACTGCACGTCCGTTTATCAGCGGCATAACGACATCAATAGTGGCCAAGTCAATTTCACCCGGGGGTTCAGTGAGTCAATATCATTGCCTTGTCTTTTAACGGAGATATGTAGCCTCAGAGAGTATCAGAGATCGATATACACCACCAGTCGATTAGTGATAAGTCGTTCCAGGACATATTAAATGTGCCCTAGGCTTCCTATATTTAGCAAATATGCCTTCGAGCATACTGTGCATTCCAAAAGAACATACAACAGGGCGGTTGACTACCCAACAACAGTAGCTGCGCTGCCGATCCATTAATTCGTGGGTAACCATACCTATTATTCACGAGAAGGGAAACACTTCCCGAGGAAGTATAGCAGATGTGCGTGATTCTCACATGCCAACTGTGGAACTGTAGGTTCAATTATTGAAATAAGTTTTGGCCTTTGGCTAAGCTAATTTAGATGTTGCGTTAATAGCTGTGAGCAAGGTATACTGAAACAGAACACTTTGATATGACAGTCCGCCACATTCATCTCAACTGGAGTCTATTCAATGACTTGTCACTATGACAAAGACAGACTGATTGCGCCACCGCGTGAGGTAGTACAGCCATCGATCGATCATGCATGAAATCGTCATGGATGTGTGTATATTCAGTTTGCTTTATCCGTATGCGCCTGAAGAAAAGCCAGATTCTGCAGGGACTGCTGCGGCTGCAGGAGCAGGAAGGTTAGTATAGCATATTCCTGCCATATTTAAATATGTCGTCGGAACAGCGGCTGGCAACTGCGACTGCCATGATTCCCAATATTGTTGCATGTGATGAAGGGGTGAGAAAAGAATGGTTTCGATGGAAGGGGGAAGTTTAGCTGTGTGAACAGTAGAAGAAGAAGGTTTGCCAAGGAGCAAGGTTGCAGAACCCCGAAGGACCCCGAATGCCCGGGGTCTTCACTACCTTGTTCAGTGCAGAAAGTAAACACGTTTCGTATGATCGGGAGGGGATATTACCTACTTTCCTTTGAGCTGTGATCAGAGGCGCATCTTATCCCAAAAGACTCTCAAGTAGACCGCCGGGAATAAATATGAAGCGGGCGAAATGTTATGCAACTTTTGGATTTCCAGATATATCAACAGCAAAAGTAGGGAAGTGGTCACCTAACTATGCTTGAGCTAAGTTCCTAAGGAAATGGTCCAATGCTGCTTTCGCATCACAACTTTGAATATATTATTGACATAGGGAGAAAGACAATGTGAATACACGAGATATAGTCTTTATTGAGGCTGAGGACGTTACTAGTGCGTCTGAAATGATCACATCGCCGCCTCCGCTTCCCTCTCCGCCTCCGTCCCTAACCACCATACATAGTAGTTCTATTTGGGAATGCCACATTGTCCATCATGGAGCATGGAACAATCCATAAACCAATCATCATATGCTCTTACCACCGGGGGTGGCATCGCGCCGGTATCTCTCAAACGCCGGCTCGAGTTCCCCTCCACCACTAATTTACTCAATATCCTTTTACCCAGTATCCTCGGACCACTTAACCCTTTCCTACCACTCGTTGCCTCGCTACCACCCTCCAGCTGTAGCTACATGCACGAGCCACGCGCGAACTGCTGCATAGGGCTTGGGTGCCTCGTCGCAAGGGTATGAGGCCATACAGGAAGACACATCAATAGAGAGGCTAGGATGACACCAAAGGATTGTTTCCTGTCACTGATAAACTTTCCTGATCTCTTGTCCTGCTCGTATCAGTGTTTCCATACTAGCTAGCAAGCAGGCCCACGGGTGCACTGTACCGCTTGGTTTGGTACCAAACATCGCCTCCTCTGGATAGTGACGGGTAGATGTGCTCGGGCATGGCTAGTCCACCGCCATGACCTTTAAAAACGCCTCACCCCCTCTGTGAGAAAACCACAGTGGCATGTTATAGCATATGTTTATAAACGCGCAGCACAGCAGCACGAAGGAACCAGAATAGAGGCAGGTGACAGCTGTTAGGCCACTGTGATTCGAGAAGAGCGATTGGAAGGTTCTGACTGAGCGTGAGACGGACTGTGAGAACCGGTCAGACACCTAGTAAGCAACTCAGATCGTTCATATTTTGCGCTTTGTACTCGGCTTCCAGAGATTCTCCCCTTCAGCAGCAGCTATTGCAACGGTGTCGAAATTCACCTCCCAGTTCAATGATGTGGTTAGCTATGACCGCGCAATAACCCAGAAAGTGGCACGTCAACCTAGTGATTAGGCACAGGACGTACCAACAGCTCTCCCAGCCCCAGAAGTTCAGACACGCTCTCTGACTATTCTGCTGTTGCCTACTGGATGGTCATTTCGTGTGTAAGCGAGCTCAGATTGAACAAAGTACTTGCATTTGACTTTGGCGGCACCGGAGAGTTGGAAAGATTGGAAGAAGACTGAGATCTCTAATAATACCTGTCACATATGTTGCCTGTCCTATAACCGGTCTTCCTCCTAGCAGTCATCCGTATGAGGAAGTAGCGTTCCTGCCTCGTTGCTGCCTCATTCTTGCAAGGCGGCAGGGAAAAGGAAAGGAAAAGGCAAAGACAAAAAGGCAAAAGGTAAAGACCAGGCAAGGCTGTCTAGGCAAAAGCTTGACCTTCTGCGTTTAATTGTGAGCCAGACCGAGCAAGGCTGAATGTTCATGCTGTTTCGCCTCCTGGTTACTTGTTACTTGTTGCTCGCTTCTTGTTATTGTCTCTTCGGCCTGGCTCTGTCCTTTGGCTTCGCGTTGAAAAGGCAGCTTACATTACCTCTGCTGAGGAACTTCTTGACTTCTCGGATTCGTGCTCGAGGTCCGAAGCACCAAGCAATCGCGGTTCTTGTGCTGCTGGCTTCGATCGCTTGAAGCTGCGAACTGCATCCACTTACTTCTATCCCGGTACGACCTTCTCGTATTCCGCCATCCACGCTGCGAGAATGACGCCCGTGTCCCCGAACCAGGTATGCGCTCAACCACAAGAGAAATGAAGGATTTCGTTGCCGTCCAATTGGCCACTCTTGTACTTACAATTATGATAGCACCTAGGCATAACTATCATACACTATGGATTTCCCATTGTATCATTCGTCTATTACGGGCTTGCCCTCGCCGTTACTGTCTGTACATTACAGACGCAATCACTTAGAATCAAGGACCAGCAAGTTCGTCGTGAGATAATAATTGCTCTGATCCTAGTTGTATCAGCATCTTATGTACGTTCGCCTGCATGAAGCGATATCTTCGAGACGCACGACTCATCTTCTTCGCATTTCGTGAATGTTATACTAACATTCCGAGGCAGGTGTTAGAAACAATCAGTGCAGCCATACAGTGCGCTGTCGACTCTACACTTGACATTAGACAAGACCGTGTGGTGAGTTCTCACCGCTCGG
>Ga0247810_10000236_pt1 | contig 80776 bp, 90 predicted proteins | sample UWRJL119311C1_FD_179918 | JGI IMG/M metagenome (GOLD analysis project Ga0247810, IMG submission 179918) | Plant litter microbial communities from Arlington Agricultural Research Station in Wisconsin, United States - UWRJ-L119-311C-1 | ecosystem: Environmental > Terrestrial > Plant litter >...
TCGCGCCCTGTTCGAGGACGACGAAGGGAATGCCCCGCTCACTTAGGTGGGCCGCTGCCGCGAGCCCGACCGGCCCGGCGCCGATGACAGCGACCGGGAGGGTCATGCGAGTTCCGCGACGAGCTTCTCGATGCGCGCCTTGATGTCGTCGCGGATGGGACGCACCGCCTCGATGCCCTGGCCTGCCGGGTCGTCGAGCTCCCAGTCCTCGTAGCGCTTGCCGGGGAAGATCGGGCAGGCGTCGCCGCAGCCCATCGTGATGACGACGTCGGACTCCTTCACCGCACCGGTCGTCAGCTTCGCCGGAATGGCCGCGGAGATGTCGATGCCCTCCTCCGCCATCGCGGCGACGGCGACCGGGTTGACCGTGAAGCCGGGCTCGGATCCGGCCGAGAGGACGGTCACCTCCGGGGCGAGTTCGCGCAGGTATCCGGCGGCCATCTGGGAGCGGCCCGCGTTGTGCACGCAGACGAAGAGCACGGTGGTCATGGGAGAAGTATCGCTGGATACATCGATGAACGTCAATATATGATCGAGCCATGCCCGTCGCCGAGCTCCTCCCCCTCGCAGACCTCACCGCCTGCTGCGAGCCGATCACGCGGGACGCCATCTCTCCGGCGAACGCCGACAGCCTCTCCCGCACCCTCAAGGCCCTCGCCGACCCGGCTCGCATCCGGCTCATCTCCATGGTCGCCGCGCACGAGGGCGGCGAGGCTTGCGTCTGCGACCTCACCGAGCCTCTCGGCCTCTCCCAGCCGACCGTCTCGCACCACCTGCGGATCCTCGTCGACTCCGGCTTCCTCACCCGCTCCAAGCGGGGGACCTGGGCGTACTACCGGCTCGTGCCGGGGTCGCTCGCGACAGTGTCGGGGTTGCTCGCGGGGGTGTGAGGCTGTCAGCTCTCGTTCCAGTCGGCCTCATACGAGATATCGGCGAAGTGCTCGACCTCGCTCGCCAGCCGCTCCGCGAGCTCTCGACCCGCAACCAGCCACTCTGAGCGGTCCGAAGCCGAGAGTTCGCCGCTCACGCTATCCCACCGGCTCTGCCAGGCTTCGAGATCCGAAGCCAACCCGAGGGAGAGACCCAGGTCTTCCGACTCCGTCATGTAGTCGTGGTCATGCTCGAAGGAGGAGTCCTCCCACAGCGGAGTGCGTCGTGAAAGGTCGGGAAACATGCGGATCCAACGACGGCCCAAGTCCGGGTTCTCGCCACGCCTCAAAATCATGATCGGAGACTACTCACTGGGGAACGCGTCCTGTAGCGGGCACGGGCGATCGTCATTGTCTCCGTCAGAAGAGTCGGTGCTCGACGCGGGTACACTCTAGGCACGGCCTCGGCCGCAACGCGGATGTAGTTCAATGGCAGAACTTCAGCTTCCCAAGCTGATAACGCGGGTTCGATTCCCGTCATCCGCTCCACTTGAATACTTCCCCACCCGTCCTCGGCTCGGTGGGGAGATGTTGGCTTGGCTTCGACAAAACCGGCCGGCAGGTTTGCACGGCCCGCGATCGAGAGCTCGGAACGGTGATGACCCTGGCCTGAGCGACTGAAGCGAACACTGAGAAGCTGACTGTCGGCCTAACGCCAAAGTTCGAGATGTTCCCAATTCGCCGGGAACCCCATGCTCTTCTCTGGCGAGATCAAGGGCTCGCCATCGGGACCGACGAATGAAGCGTCCAGTTTGCGGACCTGAGTCTTGAAAGTCAGGTTCCAGCGGGATCCGCTGATGTGGGTCGCCAGCATGTATGCCAACACGGCGGAATAGACGTACAGGCGCTGGTTTGGCTTGGGTGTGATCGAAAAATCATTACCTACTGCATGCGATAGGAGCCCACCAGTCGTCTCGTGCTCCTTGACGGCTAGGGAGCGCTTGAAGGCTCGATTGAACAGACGCGATCCATGTGCGCACACGTTGCGGAGGTCGACCATCATTCGAAGCACTGCTGAGAACGGCCTTGGATGCTGGAACCCGAAGGAGAGTGCCACCTCACGTCGGTCTTCCAACTTCATAAGGTCGAAAAGGAAGGGCAGATTGCCAAAACTGAGGATCTCCGTGACAGCCCAAATCGGAACGGCTTGGTCGGGATACTTGGCAAGGTGGTGTGTGATGAAGTCTTCGTCTTCGGATGCGTTCTCGATAGCTGACTCATACGTGTGGGTCCATGCTTCGAACTTTGTGAGATCGCCTTTGGCAGGTCGATCACATACATCAGCATCCAAAAATGTTCGCTGTGCGTGCGCTGCAACGTCTCTTCGCGCAAGAGTATGAGCGATCGACGCCCGCACTCTCACCTCGAAATCAAGAAGCCCCTCGAGACACACTCGCGCCAACTTCGAATCAAACGCCTCAAGCGCCATGACATGTTGGCTGGTGGCTCCAGAGACGTACTCGTCGCTTCGATACTGACGAAGGCTCTCGTCGATCTGTTCGGTGGCCAAAAACTGTCGGAACACGTACCGATAGGCGCCCGACCGGAAATATCCCACCCGGGTGAGGAACTCGAGCGCGGCCGTCCGATTGGGAACAGCAAGTCCGGATTCGATGAGTAGGTCGAGTAGTTCTTCCCGCTCTTTGAAATCCTTCGTGTACTCCATCGTCTACGTATACCGTACAAATGAAAATCGCCCCCTTGAGCCGAGGCTCAGAGGGGGGCGATGTCTGGTGGTAAGAAACTAGCACAGGACCCTGATATGCGACCGCGAGTGGTGACAATTGTGCATTCTCGCCTATGAGCACCTCCCAGCCGGACGCCATAGTTGAGTGTTAGATAGGCCTCTAAGCACCTTTCCTCCTCCCGTTGCTTTTTCCCGGGCATGGGTCTCCGCCTGAACGGCGCGATCTTGATCGAATCAGCTTGAGAGGCTCCACATCGCGGTCAGCCTCGCGCCACCCGCTCCACGGCCGCCGCGACCACCCGCTCGTCGAAGGGCGCCGTGCTGAGTGCCCGGTGGATGGTCAACCCCTCCATCAGCGCGTCGAGGATGCGCGCGGTGGCCGGGTCGAAGTGCCGCTCGAGCACGGCCCGGCTGCGGCGCATCCAGGCCTCGGTGATGGTGCGGTACCCCTCGTCCCGGGCGGCGAGCGTGTAGAGCTCGTGGGTGAGGACGAGGTCGCTGCGCGTCGTGAACACGTCGTTGAGCATCACGTCGACGAGCGTCTCCCGCGCCTCGGCGGCGGAGGTGGCGACCGACAGCCGCGCCTCGAAACGCTCGCTCGCGCCGGAGCTGAACCGCTCGAAAGCGGCACGCAGCAGCTCGTCCATTCCAGTGAAGTGGTAGGTCATCGACCCGAGCGGCACGTCCGCCGCGAGCGCGACACGGCGGTGGGTCGTGCCGGCGACCCCCACCTCAGCGATGACGTCGAGGCAGGCGTCGACGATGCGGTCGCGGCGCTGCGGGTCGTGCCGGCGGGCGGTCACGGCTCGATCGATCGGAGGACGCGGGCCGGGTTGCCGACGGCGATGACGTTCGCCGGAATATCCCGGGTCACGACCGCGCCAGCCCCGATCACGCTGTTGTCGCCGATCGTCACCCCGGGGCAGACGATGACGCCGCCACCGAGCCAGACGTTGTCGCCGAGGGTGATCGGCTGCGCCGCCTCGAGCTTGTCCTTGCGGCGCTGGGGGTCGATGGGGTGGGTCGGCGTGAGCAGCTGCACGTTCGGGCCGATCTGGCAGTCGTCACCGATGCGGATGTCGGCGACGTCGAGCGCGGTCAGGTTGTAGTTGACGAAGGTACGCGCGCCGATGTGGATGTTCTCGCCGTAGTCGACGAACAGCGGCGGTGTCACGAAGGCCTCGTCACCGAGCGTGCCGAGGAGGTCCTCGAGGATCGGGCGGGCGGTGCCGAGGTCGTCCAGCACCGCGCGGTTGTAGGCATCGGCCAGGCGCATCCCGCGGAGGTGGAGGGCGATGCTCTCCGGGTCGTCGGCGATGTAGTCGTCGCCCGCGAGCATGCGCTCCCGGTTGGTGCGGGGATCCCCGGCGAAGTAATCGGTCACCCGGTTAGTGTACATATGTACATATCAGGTGTACATCCCGCCGCTGGGGAGTACCGTCGAACGCATGCTGGCTGCGAGGGCGATCTCCGCCGATCCCGACAATCCGCTCGAGGCCCTCCAGGTGGGGGAGGTCGATCCCCGCCCCGCGCCCGAGGGATGGGTGCCCGTGACGATCCGGGCAGCCGCCCTCAACCAGCACGACGTGTGGACCCTGCGCGGCGTCGGCATGCCGGCCGAACGCCTGCCGATCACCCTCGGATGCGACGGGGCCGGCGTGACGGACGACGGACGCGAGGTGATCGTCCACGCCGTCATCCCCACCCCCGGCTGGGGCGGCGTCGAGACCGAGGACCCGAAGCGCGAGATCCTCAGCGAGATCCACGACGGCACCCTCGCCGAACGCGTTTGGGTACCCGAGCGCAACCTGGTCGCCAAGCCGACCGCGCTCTCCTTCGAGGAGGCGGCTTGCCTCCCCGTCGCCTGGTTGACCGCCTTCAGCATGCTCGGCAAGGCCCGCCTGTCGCCGGGCGACACCGTCCTCGTGCAGGGCGCCGGCGGCGGCGTGAGCACGGCGGCCGTGCCCCTCGCGAAGGCGCTCGGCTATCGGGTCTGGGTGACCAGCCGGGATGAGCAGCGTCGACACGCGGCCGTGGAGCTGGGAGCGGACGAGGCGTTCGAGTCCGGCGCGCGGCTCCCGGAGCGCGTCGACGCGGTCCTCGAGAGCGTCGGTCGTGCCACGTGGTCGCACTCCATCCGCAGCCTCCGCCCCGGCGGCAGCGTCGTGACCTGCGGCGCCACCACGGGCGAGCCGGAACAGACCGAACTCACCCGCATCTTCTTCCAGCAGCTGCGGGTCATCGGGTCGACGATGGGGACCCGCGAGGATCTCGAAGCCCTCGCGGCGCTCTGCGTGACCTCCGGCGTGCGGCCGACCATCGACTCCGTCCGCCCCCTCTCCGAAGCCCGGGACGCCTTCGCCCGCCTCGTGGCCGGCGACTCCTTCGGCAAACTCGTCCTCGTTCCGTGAACGCCGGGGAGACCGAGTATCTCGGTGAGGACGGGTCGCCGCTCGTCCTCCTCCTCCACGACCGCTTCGGTCGCAAACCGTGGCTCCTCGATCTCGCCGCCGTTCTCGAACGGGAGGGCTTCCAAGTAGCCATCCCGGACTTCTTCGACGGCTGGACGACCGACGACGCCGGGGAGGCGCGCACACGGCTCGATTCGGTCGACGTCGCCGAAGCTCTCGAGATCATGGACGATCTCATCGACGAGGCGCGGCTCTACGGCGCCCGCCGTGTCGCGTCGGTGGGGTTCTCGGTCGGCGGATGGCTCGCCCTCGTCCACGCGCAGGGGGGTTCGGTGGACGCGGTCGCGGCCTATTACGCGAGCGTCTCCGATGTGCACCACGGTTTGATCCCCTGCCCGGTCCTGCTGCAGTACGCCGAGGTCGACGGGTGGGACTTCGGCGGTGACCCCACGTCGTTCACGCGTCGCTTGAAGGAGCATGGAACACCCGTCACCCGCTTCGACTATTTCGGCACGCGCCACCACTTCGCCAACCCCACGAGCGTCACCTCGGACCCCCAGGCGACGGCCCTCGCGCACGCCAGGACGGCCATGTTCCTCGCCGCACAGCTCGAGGACGATGCCGGGTAGCGTAGGGGCGTGGCCACCTTCTCCAGCGACATCGTCTCCGCCGTCCTGCACCACATGAACGACGACCACCGGGACGACAGCCTGCTCATCGCCCGCGCGTTCGGGTCCCGGGACGCCGAGACGGCGTCGATGACCGGACTCGACGGGGACGGTGGCTTCTTCCGGTACACGGTCGGCGACGCGGAGCACGAGATCACCGTGCCGTGGTCGCAGCCGATCACCGAGCGCCCGGAGATCCGTCGCGAGGTCGTCGTCCTCTACGACCGTGCCTGCGCCGAGCTCGGCATCCAGCCGCGCCCCCATGACTAACTCGGCGAACCGGGTCGTCGCCCTCGTCGTCGGCCTCGCCTTCCTGGCGCTCGGCGCCGTCGGTGTCGTGCTCAGTTGGGGTCTCGGATGGACGGACCCGGCCGGAGTCGAGTTGCTCGGGATCCTCTCTCTTAACCCGCTGCTCGCCGTCATCCACCTCGCCCTCGGAGTCACCCTCCTGGTCGCCTCCTGGCGCGGTCGCACGGCCTCCCGCCTCCTCAACCGCGTCGTGGGCACCCTCGCGCTCGCCCTGGGCCTCGCGGGCCTCTTCCTGTCCTCCACCCCCGAGAACCTGGTCGCCGTGAACGGCGCGAGCAACCTCGCGCACTTCATCGCGGCGACCGTGCTGCTCGCCGTCGGCCTCGGCACGGACGCGAGCGGCAGCCCCGGCCACCCCGCCCGCGACTGATGTCGACGCCGACCCGGGCGTGGCTGGCCTTCGCAGCGGTCGGGGCCGGCCTCATCCATCTCGCGCTGGTCCTCGATGCGCCGGCTGCAGCCTCCGTGCCCCTCGTCATCGTGGGCCTCGCCGGCTTCGGTTGGGGCGTGCTGGTGACTTTCGACGAGCGTTTCCTCGCCCCGCGCGCCGCACTCATCGGGGCGCTCGTCCCGCTCGCCCTGTGGGCGCTCGTCCCGCTCCTCGGGATCCCCGCTCTGCCCCTGCTGGCCGCGACCCTGCTCGAGCTGTTCGCCGCGGCAGTGCTCGCGCGGTCCCTGCGGGTCACCCCGACCACGACAGCCGTCCCCACCGGGCGACTCGTCGCGACTGTCCTCCTCGGCATCGTCGTCATCGGCGCCGTGACGGCTGCGGGTCTCGCGACGACGGCGTTGGGAACAGGCGGGGGTTCCCTCATCGACCAGCACCACTAGACTTAGGGCACCCTAACCCTGCTAGATCATCGTGAGGCGCTCGTGACCGTCATTCCCTTCTCCCAGGCCCTCCGCGAGCGCACCCGCGGCGGCCACAGCCAGAGCGAGGGCGCGTCCTTCATGGACGACCTCATGAAGGGCCACGGTTCACGCGACGACTACATCGCTCTCGTCGCCCAGCACTACTTCATCTACGAGGCCATCGAGGCCGCCGCCGACGCTCTCGGAGACAACGCCGAGGCGGCCGCCTTCATCACCCCGAAGCTCACGCGTCGCCCCGCGCTCGAGGCCGACCTCGCCTTCCTCATCGGCCCGGACTGGCGCGAGCAGATCACCCCGCTGCCCACCACCGCGCGCTACGTCGCCCGCATCAACGAGGTCGCGGCCGAGGGTTGGGCCGGCGGCTTCATCGCCCACCACTACACCCGCTACCTCGGCGACCTCTCCGGCGGCCAGATCATCCGCACCCTCATGCAGCGCCAGTTCGGTTTCGAGACGAACGGGGTCGGCTTCTACCTCTTCGACGAGATCGCCAAGCCGAAGGAGTTCAAGGAGACCTACCGCGACCAGCTGGACGCCGTCTCCTGGAGCCCCGAGGAGCGCGAGCGCGTCATCGACGAGGTCATGCTCGCCTACACGTTCAACACGGACCTGTTCCGCGACCTCGCGACCGCGAAGGCCGCCGCGGTCGCCTGACCCGCCCTTCCCCCCTCCCCTCTATCCGCCGCCGCTGCCATTTGCGGCAAATGGCGCGTTTCAGGGCTGGAAACGTGCGATCCGGCGCAAACGGATCGAACCGTCCCAGCCGCGCGAACGCAGGCGGCTCTCCACGCGGTTCACGATCACGCGCGGGTTCCCGTACAACTCGCTGGCGCTGACCCGCACCACGACCCAGCCCGCGTCGACCAAGCGTTCGATGCGCGCGATGTCCCGGCGGAACCGTGTCTGCTCGCGATGATGGTCCCCCTCGTACTCCAAAGCGACGCGCCACTCGGGCCACTGGAGGTCGGGGGTCGCGATGAACCGTCCTCTCCCGTCCACGATGTCCGTGTTGATGAGCGGCTCCGGGAGCCCGACCCGCTCGAGCAGGATCCGCACCAGCGACTCGGGGCGGGAGTAGGCGCCCGCTCGGATCTCGCGGAGTGCCGCCGTCCGTCGTCGAGATCCGGGACCACCGACGCGCGTCGCGTGCGCGGCGGCGATCTCCTCGATGGACGAGAGGGGAGGGAGCCTCTCCATGGGTAGTCCCGTGATGACGAACTCTCCGGCCGCGACAAGGTCCTCCGGCGACACCATTTCTCCGAGCTGTGCCCACGCCACCGCCGGGGTCACCACCCGGAGTCCGTCCCGTGCGATGGCATCTGTCTCGAGCATCCGTTGCTGATGGCCCGTGATGCCGTGACCCCCTGGCGCCCGGTAGCCGACAGGCACGGTGACGTGGAGGTCATCCTCCCCAACCGCTCGAGGGAGGGGGATTCCCCAGAGCGCTGCCGCCGTGGAGTGGCTGAAGGCGGCGTTCGCGCTCATGCGGGCGGCGTAGGCGCGGCAGCGGTGGGAAAGATCGGCGAGGTCGAGGCCGATCGCTCGCACACCGAACATCGGCCGTTGAAGTTCGCGCGTGCGGAGCAGTGCCGGGTCGACGCCCAGCTCGCGGGCGTCCGCGATGGTGAACGGTGCCTCTAGAAGTCGGGAGGGGAGGTGTCGGAGCGGGTTCACGCGCCAAGAGTGACGCGCTCACCACGGCACCCGTCCCCGTGAAAGACATCCGTCATGTTCGGCACCTGGCGAGACGTGGGAAGGAGAGGACCTCGCGCTCATCCGATTGCGCCAGATGGCAACTTTCTCGAGCCCGATCCCGCGATTTGCCGCAAATCGCGGGAGGGAGGAGGAGGAGGAGTCTCCCGCTCAGGCCTCGATCGCGGGAATGGCCGTCGCCCGCGCCATGAAGCGCGCCACGTTCTCGTCCACGATGACATCGGAGGGACGCAGCGGCCGGGTCATGTACAGACCGTCGAGGGACTGGATGCGGCTGAGGGCGACATAGGTCTGGCCGGGCGCGAAGGAGCGCTGGCCGAGGTCGACGATCGCGCGCGAGTAGGTCTTGCCCTGGGACTTGTGGATGGTGACGCCCCACGCCAGTCGCAGCGGGAACTGCGTGAACTCGGCGACGATCTCCTTCTTGAGCTCCTTGGTTGCGGAGGAGTAGCTGTAGCGGTACTTCTCCCAGGTGACGGGCTGGACCTCGAACTCCTCCTGGTCGACCTCGACGTGGACGGTGTCCTTGATCCGGGAGACGGTGCCGACGGTGCCGTTGACCCAGCGCTGGTCGCTGTCGTTGCGGAGGAACATGACCTGCGCCCCGACCTTCATCTGCAGCGACTCGTCCGCGGGGAAGGCACGGCCGCCGAAGTCGCCGCTGATCTCGGCTTCGGCCTTCATCACCCGGCCGGGGAGGCGGGCCAGCTCGGTCGCGTTGATCCGGTTGACGGTCGCGTTGGTCGTGGCGAGCGTGATCGTCCCGTCGGTGGGCGCCTCGCGAGCGCCGGTCGCGTTGAGGCGGTCGGCGATCTCCTTGGTGACCATGCCGTGGCGCACCGCGTTGAGCATGTACCGGAACTCGGCCTCGTGCTGCCGGTGCACGGTGGCGAGCTCGAAGATCCGCAGCTCGGTCTCGTTCCACACCTTCGCGTCGAAGAACCACATGGACGCGTAGTGGTCGGCGAAGTACGCGCGCTCCTCGAGGTCACCGGGGACGGGAGCCAGCTGGTACGGGTCGCCGAACAGGACGACCTGCACCCCGCCGAAGGCCTCGTGCCGCCTGCCGCGCGCGATGCGCAGCGAGCGGTCCATCGCGTCGAGCAGGTCGGCGTTGACCATGGAGACCTCGTCGATGACGAGCGTGTCGATGGTGTTGAGCAGCTTCCGCACCTCGGTGCTGTGCTCGATCTCGTGGTCGGCGATGACCCCGATCGGCAGGCGGAACAGGGAGTGGATCGTCTGCCCGCCGACGTTGAGCGCGGCGACGCCGGTGGGCGCGCAGATGACGATCTGCTTGGAGGTGTTCCAGGAGAGGTGGTTGAGCAGCGTCGACTTGCCGGTGCCGGCGCGGCCGGTCACGAAGAGGTGTTCGCGCGTCGTCTCGATCGCCGCGAACACCGCTGCCTGCTCGGGCGAGAGTTCCATCGCCTCCCAGGGTAGCCCGCCACCCACCGCTCGGTCGGCGCCGTGCACAGCGTGCCTAGGATGGCTGCATGCGTCGAGCCCTCCTCTCCTGGGTCGTCGCCTTCGCTCTGCTCGCGGCCGGTTTCGGCGCGTCGGTGCTTGCGCTCAACACCGAGCTGTACAGCGCACCGGGTTTCGTCCGCGGCTACTTGGACGCCCTCGCGCGCGGCGACGCGGAGGCCGCCCTCGCGACGGAGGGTGTGAGCCTGCCGGAGGGGACCTCCGCCACGCTGCTCACCGCGTCGACCCTGCCCGATGACTACCGGGTCGTCAGCGACACGACGGAGGGCGACACCCACGCGGTGACGGTCGCGATCGACCTCGGCGGCGGCACCGAGCAGGCGGTGTTCCATGTGGAACGCACCGGCACCCGCTTCGGCCTCTTCCCGACCTGGCGCTTCGCGGCGACGCCCCTCGCCACGCTCTCCGTCAGCGTGCCGGGGGATGCCCGGTTCCGGGCGAACGGGGTCGACGCAATCGCGGGCGAGCTCGCCGTCTTCGCGCCGGGCCGCTACGAACTCGACCACCGTTCCGATCTGCTCACGGCCCCCGCGGTCGACGTCGACGTGGTGGCACCCGCCTCCCGCACCGAGGCCGTCGTCGAGGTGTCCCCGACCGAGGTCTTCGAGGAGCGGGCGGCGGAGGCGGTGGCCGGCTTCCTGGGGGAGTGCGCGGCCCAGGCGGTCCTGCAGCCCGCAGGCTGTCCCTTCGGTTTCACCGAGCCGAACCGCATCGAGGGTTCCCCCACGTGGTCGATCACGGATCCGCCGCAGCTGTCGCTCGTCCGCACCGACACGGCAGGCGTGTGGCGCGCGACCGGCACGGGTGGCACGGCGCATCTCGCCGCGCAGGTGCGCTCGCTCTTCGACGGATCCGTCCGCACCCTCGACGAGGCCGTGCCGCTCAGTGGCGACTATCTCGTGGCGATCGCCGCGGACGGCTCACTCACGGTCGGCGGGGCCTGACGCGGCCTTTGCCTTGGCGCGCTGCTCGAGCATCGCGTTGTAGGCGTTGAGCTCGGCGTCCCCGTCGCGGTCGGCCTTGCGGTCGGCGCGCTTGGACTCCCGGTCGTCGCTGCGCGACCACATGATGGCCACGATGATGGCGAGGGTGACGGTCGGGATCTCCCCGATGCTCCAGGCGATGCCGCCGCCGACGCGTTGGTCCTCGAGGGCACTGGTGCCCCAGCCCATCGCGCCGTACCAGTCGGCGAGGAGGAGCCCGCTGCCTTCGACGAGGGCGAGTCCGAAGAAGGCGTGGAAGGCCATGGTCGCGAGCAGCACGATGAGGCGGATCGGGTAGGGCGCGCGGTAGGGCGCCGGGTCGACCCCGATGAGGGAGGAGACGAACAGGTAGCCGGCGGCGAGGAAGTGGATGACCATCCACTCGTGCCCGACGTGGTCGGTGGTCGCCCAGCGGAAGACGGGCGTGTAGTAGAAGACCCAGAGCGAACCGACGAAGATGACGGAGGCGACGATCGGGTTGGCGAGCACCGCGAAGTAGCGGGAGTGGACGATCTTCAGCAGCCATTCGCGACCGCCCATGCTGCCGTCGTCGCGCTTGCGGATGGCCCTCAGCGCGAGCGTGATGGGCGCGGCCGGCGCGAGCAGGACGGGCACCATCATGCCGAGCACCATGTGCCCGAGCATGTGCTGGCTGAAGAGGAACTTCTGGTAGACGTTCACGCCACCGTTGGTGATGTAGAGCAGCACGGCCAGGCCAACGAGCCAGAGGACGGTGCGGTGGATCGGCCAACGGTCGCCGCGGCGGTGCAGGCGCCACACCCCGGCGAGGTAGAGGAACGCGCCGAACAGGCAGGCAACGATCCAGAGCATGTCCGGGCTCCAGGTGGTGAGGAGGCGCTCGAAGGTGACGGGCGGAGGCAACGGAGTGCCCTGCGTGAGGATCTCGGCGGCCGTCGTCGGCGCGTCGGTGATCTCGGTGCGGATCGGGGTGGCCGTGCGGGCGAGCGCCGCGGCCACACCGGAGGCGATGCCGATGAAGACCATCTCGGCGACGACCAAGGACCAGAACCAGCGGCGACGCCCTCCGTCGTTCGACAGCCGGTCGATGATGAATCGGCGGTAGCCGATGCCGAAGAGGCCGAGCGCGCCCAGGGCCCCGATCTTCGCCAGCACGAGCAGGCCGTAGGGGGTGAGGAGGTTCTCGAGTGTGCCGACCCGCACCTCGGCGCTGACATAGCCGGAGATGACGACGGCCACGAAGGCGGCGAGCGCCAGCGAGGAGTAGCGGGAGACGATCGCGGTGAGCCGGTCGGTGTCGATCACCCGTGACACGATCGCGATGGTGAGAAGCCCCCCAAGCCAGACGGCGGCGGCCACGATGTGGATGTAGATGGCGCTGATCGCGGCGTCGTGACTGGACTCGTCGCCGGAGTGGCCCTGCAGTGCCATCGGGATGAGCGCGATGATCGCCCCGATCGCCAGGGCGAACACGATCGACTGGTTGCGCACCGCGAAGGCGAGGATCGTCAGCACGGCGGCTGCCAGGGTCGTGGCCAGCCAGGCCTGCCCGATCGCGATCGTCGTGAGGTAGTCGCCGATGACCCGGCCGAAAGCGTCGTCGAAGGTGATCGGCTGCTGGTACGCGGCGAGGAAGCTGAAGAAGCCTGTCGCTCCGGAGGCCACGGCCCAGACGGCGGAGGCACCGGCCGCGACGTCGAGGGCCAGGGTGTACGCCCGCGTGCCGCTCGTGAAGGCGAAGGCGGCGAGGACGAGGGCGCCGATCGCGCCGGCCGCGCCGATGTTGACCACCAGCTTGGCGAAGGGGAGTCCGTAGCGGACGACGGGCCCCGGGTCGGAGAGCCGCTGGGGGTCGGCCGCGCCACCGACGGCCAGCGCGACGAGGCACGCGAGCACGGCGGCGAGAAGAAGGGCCGCGGGCGCGGCCACGCGGACGATCCGGGGCACCACTAGAGCCTAGACAGAAACACGGAAGGGCACCGACCGAAGCCGGTGCCCTTCCGTGTGTGGGGTGGAAACTACTTGGCAGCAGCCTTGAGCTTCGAACCCGCGGAGATCTTCACGCCGTTGCTGGCCGCGATCTGGATGGTCTCACCCGTCTGCGGGTTGCGACCGGTGCGAGCGGCACGCGCGGTGCGCTCGACCGAGAGCCAACCCGGGAGGGAAACCTTGGTGCCCTCGCTGACGGACTGCGAGAGGACGGCGAAGATGCCGTCGACGACGCTGTTGACAGCGGCCGTGGTCTGGCCCGACTCCGCGGCGACAGCGGCGACGAACTCGGTCTTGTTGAGTGACTTATCAGCCATAGGGGTTGTCCTCCTCGGACTTCAGTGCGAAAAGGTACCCGCGGCGGGGGCCACAGGAACCGCGTGCGAATCTACCAGCTTGACTTGGTGATTCCGGGCAATTCTCCCCGGTGAGCCATGTCACGGAAGCGAACACGCGAAACACCGAACTGGCTGAGGAAACCACGGGGGCGTCCGTCGATGGCGTCGCGGCCACGCACGCGGATGGGCGACGCGTCGCGCGGCAGCTTCTGGAGACCGAGGCGCGCGGCCTCGCGGGACTCGTCGGTGCCCGCCGGGTCGACGAGTGCCTTCTTCAGTTCGAGGCGCTTCGCCGCGTAACGCGCGACGATGACCTTCCGCTGCTCGTTCTTGGCGATCTTGCTCTTCTTGGCCATGGTTTAGCGCTCCTCACGGAATTCGACGTGCTTGCGGACCACGGGGTCGTACTTCTTGAGCACGAGACGGTCGGGGTCGTTGCGACGGTTCTTCTTGGTCACGTAGGTGTAACCGGTGCCCGCGGTGGAGCGGAGCTTGATGATGGGACGGATGTCCTGCTGCTTTGCCATTAGAGCTTGACTCCCTTCGCGAGCAGGTCGCGCACGACCGACTCGATGCCACGGGCGTCGATGACCTTGATGCCCTTGGCGGACAGCGTGAGGGTCACGTTCTTACGCAGCGACGGCACAAAGTACGTCTTCTTCTGGATGTTCGGGTCGAAACGACGCTTGGTGCGTCGGTGCGAGTGAGAGATGTTGTGTCCGAAGCCGGGGGTGGCTCCGGTCACCTGGCAGTTTGCTGCCATGGGCGTACTCCTGTTCTGGTTACCGTGGGGCGATTGCCCCACCCAAGGTCACTTGTCGGCACGCGACCACTTCTCCGTGAACGGGGAAGCTGCGTACGTGGTGCGCCCACTTGCGTAGGCACAAGCGGATAGTCTACGCGTTCCCGCGCTCGGCGACAACACGCCGTCGGCGCAGCACCACGAGCCCGATGCCCAGCCCGAGGAGTGCGAGGCCCGCGACCACGGCCGCGGTCACCTCGGCGCCCGCGTGGGCGAGCACGTCGATCGGGTCGTGGACGATGTTGGTCACCGTGATGAGGCCCACCGTGTTCTCGGCGATGGTCACCGTCGACGGCGTGATGACGGGGCTCAACCACAGGTACTGCGGGAATCCGGCGAGCGGCGGTGCATCGAGCGTCGCCGCATCCTCGGCCGCGGTGCAGACGGCTCCGGCCGGCAGTCCGGTCGCGAGCCGCACGGGCGCGGAGCCCGCCGTCTCCGACCAGGTGCCCCCGGCGATCGTGCTGCCGCCGAGGGTGCACGACCAGGTGCCGGTGTAGACGCGGGAGAGGTCGACGACGTCGTAGGGGTCGTCGAGGATCTTCCGCAGCTCCAGGTCGCCGAACGCCCGGCGCACGCTGTTCTGCACTTCGATGGTCGTGGTGGCGCCGGTCGCGATCAGAGCGGTGCCGGGCGAGTAGACGGGCGCGTTCCAGCGATACGACGGGTCGGTCGCCGACGGCCCGGTCGTCAGCGAGGTCTCGATGACGGAGCAGGTGGCGCCGTCCGGCACGTTGGCGATGGTCGTCGACGCACCGGCGGCAACCGCCCAGGTGCCGTTGCCGGCCGGCGTGGATCCGCTGACGCAGCTCCACGTCCCGCGGTACACGCGTGACGGGTCGGCGATGCCCGTGATCCCGGTGATCGCGGCCTTCGTGATCCGCAGACTGCCGACCTCCTGCGCCACCGTGTTCGTCACGGTGATGGTGGGCGTGGTGCTCGTCGACACGCTCACCGTGGCGGGGGAGTAGCCCGGCGCCGCCCAGACGTATCCGGTGGCCGGGTCGGCTGGGGCGGTCTCGACGACGGAGCAGGTCGCCCCGATCGGGAGGCCCGTCACGGTCTGCTTCGTGGACGCGGTGACCGACCAGGAGCCGCTCGCCACGACGCTCGCGTTCGAGTCGATGCAGGAGTACGTCCCCGTGTAGCTGGTCGTCGTGATGGCGACGGCGGCGGGGTTCACGATCGCCTTGGCGATCTCGAAGGAGCCGGTCGCTGTGGACGCGAGCGAGCAGGTGCGCTGCCCGTAGTTGTGGATCTCGAGGCCGGTCGAGGCACCGCCACCCATCGTCACGTCGCCGTTGACGTACAGACGTCCGTTGATGGTGGTGCGCAGCTCGAGGTCGCTGCCCGCGGTGGGGATCATGACCGCGCCGGGCAGCTGGGTGTTGAGGGACAGCGACACGTCGGTCGCCGTAGGGAAGTTCCAGGTGATCGACTGCGACCAGTTCGCAAAGGTGCGGTCGACGAGCGGGGTGTGGTCGAGCATCGCGCCGTTCACGTAGAAGCCCCAGGCGCCGAGCGACGCGGTCGCTCCCGTGACGTTGACCACGATGACGGCATTGGAGGCGATGTTGTCGAAGTAGATGCCGATCTGGTTCGTCGGCGATCCGAGCACGGACCCGGGGACCGAGAAGATCTGCCTGGTCGACGTGCCGTCACCGACGAGGTGCACCTGGTTGGGGGTGCTGAGATCGACCGTGCCGTCCGCCGGGAGTCCGGCGAGCTGGGTGGACAGCGTGGCGAAGGCCGCCGCGGATGCCGCGTACGGGGCCAGCGGGTCGACGGTGTTCGGGAATCCGGCGCCGCCGTTGAAGGTGTACTTCGCATCCGTAGCGCCCGGTGTGAACGTGCCGCCGGCGCGGATGTTCCCGCCTCGGTTGTTGCCGACGTCGAGAGTGGTCGTGGTGCCGACGACGACGTCGCCGCCCGTGGTCAACATGTCCGAGCCGGCCGGGGGCACCACCTGCGAGCCGACGCCCACGGTCCCCACGTTGAAGTAACCGCCCGTATTGAAGGTGGCGTCACCTCCGACGACGGTGATTCCCTCCGCCTCGGCCGATCCAGTGACCACGTCGAAGTCACCGGCGATGTAGGTCCCCACCGCGGTGTCGGTGCCCGCGAAGCCGGACGGGACGCCGAACCGCTGGTTCGTCGGATTGGGGTAGTCGCCGATCGGCGTACAGCTCGCGCTGTCCGCGATGGCGACGGGCGCCGTGGCGATCGGGACGGCGACGAGCGTGAGTGCGATCGCCGCGATGGATGTTCCGAGCGCGGCAGCGCGCACGAAGGATTTCTGGGGCATGAGCTCTTCTTCGGGTAGAAGTAGCACGACCGCCGGCGTCGGGTAACGCGAGAGGCGGTAATGATTCGGGTACCACCCACGCTACGCCGGTATACCGGTCTCGTCAAAGGGGTTGCGTCAGGCGCGCTTCGAGCAGTCCGGGCAGAGGCCGAACACATCGACGATGTGGTTGGGCTGCGTGAAGCCGTGCTTCGCGGCGACCGCCTGCGCCCATTCCTCGACCTCGTCCGCCTCGATCTCCACGGTCAAACCGCAATTGCGGCAGATGAGGTGGTGGTGGTGACTGCCGGGGGTGCAGGCGCGGTAGAGGCTCTCGCCATCCTGCTGGAGGGAGTCCGCCTCGCCTTCGCTGGCGAGATCGGAGAGGGCGCGATACACGGTGGCCAGGCCGATCGGCGATCCGGTGGCGTGGAGCTGGGAGTGCAGCGCCTGCGCGCTCACGAATCCCTCGGAGGTGTCGAGGGCTTCCCGCACCGCCTCGCGCTGCCACGTGTTCCGTTTCACGCCGCGAGTCTACCGCCGGGGCTGGTGCCGCGCCGGGGAGCGGAACGGCGTCGGCCTTGCCACCCGAAAGCAAGGCCGACGCCCGTGCGTCCACGTTGCCATGGGTGAAACGGTCTGTCTACTTTGCTGGCTGAGAGTCCGGTGGGAGCTACGCCACGCGACGCCGGCCGACCACGCGGCAGACGAGGTAGATGAGGAAGGAGATGGTCGTCACGTAGGGGCTGATCGGCAACCCGCCGCCGAGCGCGAGGAGGATCCCGCCGACCACGGAGGTGAGCGCGAAGGCGACGCTGAGCAGGGGTGCGATGAGCGGGTGCGCCGTCACCCGCATCGCCGCCGCCGCGGGCGTGACGAGCAGCGCGAGTACCAGGAGGGCCCCGACGATCTGGATCGACACGGCGACGGCCAGGCCGAGCACGATCATGAAGCCGATCGACAGCAGGCCGACCGGGAGGCCCTTGGCCCTGGCGACCTCGGCGTCGACGCTGGCGAAGGTGAGCGGACGCCACATGACCAGCAACGCGACGAGCACGATGCCCGAGATGACGAGCATGAGGCCGAGCTGGGGGTTGTCGACGGAGACGATCTGGCCGGTGAGCAGCCCGAACTTGTTCGCGCTGCGCCCGGGATAGAGGGCGAGGAAGAGGATGCCGAGACCGAGTCCGAACGGCATGAGCACCGCGGTGATCGAGTTGCGTTCGCGGGCCTTCACCCCGAGCACGCCGATGAGCAGCGCGGCGATGAGCGAACCCACCAGGGATCCCATGACGACGTTCGTCCCGAAGAGCAGCGCGGCCGCGGCCCCCGCGAAGGAGAGCTCGCTGATGCCGTGGACGGCGAAGGCCATGTCCCGGGACATGACGAAGATGCCGATCAGGCCGCCCACGATGCCGAGGACCGCGCCAGCGATGAGGGAGTTGCGCACGAGCGCGAGCAGCTCGCCGTAGTCGGCGAAGTTGACGATGAGCGAGAGGTCGAAGTCCATCAGTGCCCGTCCCCGTCGTGGTGGGCCGTGTCGTCGGCTCCCCCGATGACGACCACGCGTCCGTGGCTGCGGAACACGTCGACCGGGGTGCCGTAGAGCTCGGTGAGCACGTCGGCCCGCAGCACCTCGTCGGGCGTGCCGATCGTGAAGCGCCCGGCTGCGAGGTACAGCACCCGGTCGACCATGCCGAGCACGGGGTTCACGTCATGGGTGACGAAGAGGACGGCCGTGTCGAGGCGTCGGCGCTGCTGGTCGATGAGCTCGCTGACGGCGCGCTGGTGCGCCAGGTCGAGGGAGAGCAGCGGCTCATCGCAGAGGAGGATGGCCGGGTCGCCGGCGATGGCCTGCGCGATCCGCACCCGCTGCTGCTCGCCGCCGGACAGACTCGAGACGCTCTGCTTGGCGTATCGCGTGGCGCCGACCGCCTCGAGTGCGGCGTCCACCCGGCGCCGGGTGTCGCGAGAGACGAGCGGGATGCCCGGCCGCGCCCCGTCGATGCCGAGCGCGACGAGATCGCGGGCGCGGAGTGGCGTGCCCTCCCCGATCACCTTCTGCTGGGGGACGTATCCGACGCGGTGGTCACCCTTGCGGGTCGGCTCGCCCAGCAGCTCGACCGATCCCGCGGTGAGGGGCTGCAACCCGAGGATCGCGCGCAGGAGGCTCGTCTTGCCGGTGCCGTTCGGGCCGAGCACCGCGACGAACTCGCCGGCGTGGACCTCGAGGTCGAGGCCCGACCACAACGTGCGGTCCCCGTAGGCGAGCGCGGCATCGCGGATCGACAGCACTGTCCCGGCGCTATCGATACCCATTCTCACGAGTCTAGTCGAGCAGGAGGGCAGGCTCCTCGAGCACGCTCGCCACGTCCGCCACGAAGCGGCTCACGACATCGCCGTCCACGACGCGGTGATCGAAGCTGCCACCGAGCGTCGTCACGAAGCGCGGGCGCACCTCGCCGTCGACCACCCACGGCTTCTGCTTGATCGTGCCGAGCGCCAGGATGCCGACCTCGCCTGGGTTGAGGATCGGGGTGCCCGTGTCCATCCCGAAGGAGCCGAGGTTGGTGATCGTGATCGTGCCGCCCGACATCTCGGCCGGACTCGTCTTGCCATCGCGGGCGGTGATCGTGAGCTGCTCGAGCGCGAGCGCGAGGTCACGCAACGAGAGCGTGTGCGCGTCCTTGACGTTGGGCACCACGAGTCCACGGGGCGTGGCCGCGGCGATGCCGAGGTTCACGTAGTGGTGGACCGTGATCTCCTTGTCGGTGAAGGTCGAGTTCACCATCGGGTTACGGCGCACCGCCCAGATGAGCGCCTTCGCGGCGATCAGCAGGGGCGAGACGCGGATGCCCGCGAAGTCGGGCGAGTTCTTGAGGCGCTTGACGAACTCCATGGTCCGCGTCGCGTCGACGTCGACGAAGACGCTGACGTGCGGAGCGGTGAAGGCGCTCGTCGACATGGCCGTCGCGATCGCCTTGCGCACGCCCTTGACGGGGATGATCTCGTCGCGCTCGTCGCCCCACTCCGGGGTCTGGATGTTCTTGAAGACGGTCGCCTGCTGCGCCTGGCGGATGACGTCGTCGCGAGTGGTCTCGCCGGCGAGGCCGGTCGGGGTCACGCTCGCGAGGTCGACGCCGAGGTCCTTGGCGAGCTTGCGGATCGGCGGCTTCGCGATGATCGGCAGCGCAGCCGCGGCCGGGACGGAGGCGGGGCGCGGCGCCGCGACGGGCGTCGCGGCCGGCGCGGCGGGGGCTGCGGTCGCGGCGGGGCGACGACGACGTGAACCGCCGTGTCCTCCGGCGCCGTAGCCGACGAGCGTGGGCTGCTTGGCCTCCGGCTCCTTCTCCACGGTGGCGATGATGTCCGCCGCCTGGTCGACGACGACCGGTGCGACCTCGGCGGCTGCGCCCTGCGTCTCGACACTGATGATCGGGGTCCCGACCTCGACGGTCTGGCCCTCCTCGACGAGGAGCGCAGAGACGGTTCCCTCGAACGGCGACGGCAGCTCCACGAGCGACTTGGCGGTCTCGATCTCGACGAGCACCTGGTTCATGGTGACGGTCTCGCCGGGCGCGACCTTCCACTGCACGATCTCTGCCTCGGTGAGGCCCTCGCCGACGTCGGGAAGCCGGAAGTCTGAATTCGCCATGCGCGTCTCCTTTAGTAGGCGAGCGAGCGGTCGACGGCCTCGAGGATGCGATCGGCATCCGGGAGGTAGTTCGACTCGAGCTTCGCGGGCGGGAAGGGGGTGTCGAAGCCGGCGACACGGATGACCGGGGCCTCGAGGGAGTAGAAGGCGCGCTCGGAGACGGTGGCCGCGATCTCGGAACCGACCGACACGAAGCCGGGGGCCTCCTGTGCGACCACGAGGCGGCCGGTCTTCTGCACCGAAGCGACGATCGGGTCGAAGTCGAGCGGCGAGATGGAACGGATGTCGATGACCTCGATGCTCGTCCCCTCCTCGGCGGCGAGCTCGGCTGCCTGCAGCATCATCGAGACCATGGCGCCGTGGCCGACGAGGGTCACCTCGGTGCCCTCGCGCACGACGCTCGTCGCGTGGAGCGGACGACCGCTCTGCTCCAGGTCGACGTCGCCCTTAGGCCAGTAGCGGCTCTTCGGCTCGAGGAAGACGACCGGGTCGGGGCTCGCGATGGCCTCCTGAATCATCCAGTAGGCGTCGTGCGGCGTCGCCGGGCTGACCACGCGCAGACCCGGTGTGTGCGCGAAGTAGGCCTCCGGGCTCTCCTGGTGGTGCTCGACGGCACCGATGTGGCCGCCGTAGGGGATGCGGATGACGACCGGGAAGGCCTGGGTGCCCGCGTGACGGCTGGTGAGCTTCGCCAGCTGCGAGGTGATCTGATCGAAGGCCGGGAAGACGAAGCCGTCGAACTGGATCTCGCACACCGGGGTATAACCGCGCATCGCGAGACCGATCGCCGTGCCGACGATGCCGGACTCGGCGAGCGGGGTGTCGAGCACCCGGTCGCCGCCGAACTCGGCGTGCAGCCCCTCGGTGACGCGGAACACACCGCCGAGGGGTCCGATGTCCTCGCCCATGAGGAGGACCTTCGGGTTGTCGATCATGGCCTTCTTGAGACCGAGGTTGAGGGCCTTCGCCATGCTCAGGGATTCGATGGTCATGCCCCCTCCTCCTCGAACGATGCCTCGTAGCGCTCGAGCCAGGCTGCCTGCGCCTCCATGAGCGGGTGGTTCTCGCTGTAGACGTTCGCGAACATCGAGTCCGGCGTGGGCGTGCCGAGCGCGAGCGTCTTGCGACGCGTGTCCGCGGCGAGGTCCTCGCCCTCCTGGCGCACGTCGGCGAAGAACGCCTCGTCGGCACCCTTGGCCCGCAGGAATGCTTCGAAGCGGACGATCGGGTCCCGTTCCGTCCAGAACGTCAGCTCGTGGTCCTCGCGGTACTTCGTCGGGTCGTCGCTCGTCGTGTGCGCCCCCATGCGGTAGGTCAGCGCCTCGATGAAGCGGGGGCCGCCCCCGACGCGGATCGCGTCGAGGTTGTCGCGGGAGACCGCGTAACTGGCGAGGACGTCGTTGCCGTCGATCTGCACGCCGGGGATGCCGAAGCCCGAAGGACGCAGGTAGAGCGGGGTGCGTGACTGACGCGTCACCGGCACCGAGATCGCCCAGTGGTTGTTCTGCAGGAAGAAGAGCTCGGGGGCCTGGTAGCTGGCGGCGAAGACGAGCGCCTCGCTGACGTCGCCCTGGCTGGTGGCGCCGTCGCCGAAGTAGACGACGACCGCTTCGTCCTTCTCCACGTCGCCGGTTCCGGAGACGCCGTCGAGGGTGAGGCCCATGGCGAAGCCGGTCGCGTGCAGGGTCTGGGAGCCGAGCACCAGGGTGTACAGCCGGAAGTTGTTGAACTCCTTCGGGTCCCACCCGCCGTGGTCGAGACCACGCAGCATCTCGATGATCTTCATGAGCGGGACCCCGCGCATGCGGGCGATCACGTGCTCGCGGTAGGAGGGGAAGATGTGGTCCTGGGGCCGGGTCGCGTAGGCGGAACCGACCTGGGCCGCCTCCTGGCCGAGGCTCGGGATCCACAGCGCGAGTTGCCCTTGGCGCTGCAGGTTGGCGGCCTCGATGTCGAAGCGACGGATGACGACCATCTCACGATGGAGGTCCTTCAGCTGCTGCTCGGTGAGGGCTGCGACATGCGGCAGGTACTGCGCCGTCGTGTCGTTCTCGACGAGAGTGCCTTCCGGCGAGAGCAACTGGATCGTCGCGTCGGTGTAGGACATTCGTCTAATCTAACGCGGGCTCGGAGGGGTCCGTTCGTAGCCTGCCGATAACCTCTTCGGCTGCCCTTAGGAGTTTGTCTACAGATTCCGCCTCCCCGATGGAGACACGGAGGCCCTCGCCGAGGGCCCGCGTGACGATGCCGTGCTCGAGGAAACGCTCCGCCGCCCAGGCCGTCTCCGCCCCGGTCGGCAGCCAGATGAAGTTGCCCTGCGGCTGCGGGCTGTCCCAGCCCTGGGCCACGAGCGCACGCCAGGTCTCATCGCGCTGCGCGGCGAGGGCCGCGACGCGCTCCAACAACTGCGGCTCGTTCTCGAGGGAGACGATCGCCGCGCGCTGCGCCTGGTCGATGACGGACAGAGGAATGGCCGTCGCACGCGCCGCGTCCATGATGTGCACCGGGCCGACCGCGTAGCCGATGCGGAGCCCCGCGAGACCGTAGGCCTTCGAGAAGGTGCGCAGGACGACCAGGTTCGGGTAGGCGTCGAGCAGGGTCGACCCATCGACCGCGCCCGGCTCGGTCACGAACTCGGCGTAGGCCTCGTCGAGCAGCACGAGCAGGTCGGCGGGGACGGCGAGCATCAAGGCCGCGAACTCCTCTGCCGTGACGACCGTGCCGGTCGGGTTGTTGGGGCTGCAGACGATGATCGCGCGGGTGCGGTCCGTCACGGCTGCGGCCATCGCGGGAAGGTCGTGACGGTGTTCGGCGGTGTTCGGCACCTGCACGCTCGTCGCACCCGTGACGGCGACGAGACCCGGGTAGGCCTCGAAGCTGCGCCAGGAGTAGACGATCTCGTCGCCGGGGCCGGCCGCGGCGGAGAGCAGCTGCGCGAGGACCGCGACGGATCCGGACCCGACCTGCACCTGATCCAGCGTGACCCCGAAGCGCTCGGCCAGACGCGTGCGCAGGGTGGTCGCCATCGCATCGGGGTAGCGGTTGATGGGGGAGTGGCTGATCGCCTCGAGCACAGCGGGCAGCGGCTCGAAGGGGTTCTCGTTGGAGGAGAGCTTGAACGCGTCGGCGGCTGCCGGGTTGCCCTGCTTGTAGGGGGCGATGGAGGCGATCTCGGGCCGGAGGCGCACGCGGGGTTCAGTCACCAGCTCAGCCTAATTGCGGCGTTCAGGGACGAACGGCATAGTGGGGGCCATGAAGCGCTTCCTCGTCAAGGTCGTCATCAACGCCATCGCGTTCTGGCTCACCACCCTCGTCGTCGGCCTGTTCAGCGCCAACCGGGTGTTCGTGACCCCCTACGGCGATGGCGGAACCCTCGAGACGATCCTCACCTACCTCCTGGTCGGCCTCATCTTCGGCGTCGTGAACGGTGTCCTCGGCACGATCATCCGCGTCGTCGCGCTTCCGCTCTACATCCTCACGCTCGGGCTCCTCGCCCTGGTCGTCAACTCCCTCCTCCTCATGCTCGTCGCCTGGATCTCCGGCCAGCTCGGTTTCGGCCTCACCGTCGACGACTTCTGGTGGGGCGTGCTCGCCGCAATCTTCCTCGGCATCTTCTCGGCCATCCTCGGCGCCTTCGCCCGGCCGCTGACCCGCGAGAGCCGCACGCGCCGCCGCTAGCGTTCCTCGACTAGCCCGTCGCCGGCCACGCGTCCGCCCTCTCGGCCGTATAGGTGGTCGAGGTGACCTCGGTGGCGCCCGCGCCGAGGGCGTCGAGTCGTGAGACCGCGTCAACGGCGACCGATGCCGTGGACGCGTCGAGCCGCCGCGCCGTCTCCTGGTACTGCGGGTAGTGGTGTGCGGGAATGATGTAGCCCTGATCCGGCACCCCCTGGGGATACAACTGGCGTTCGACGACGAGAGCGGTCGTATCCCGCTGTGGTCCGTCGGCGACGGTGACCAGGTCCTCACTGTGCCGGATAACGATCGCGTTCACGGACGCGGGTATCTCCGCGCCACCGGTCGGCGCCCCGATGGTGACCAGGGTCTGGGCGTTGTACCGACCGGAGGCCGCGAGGTCGGTGGCGATCAGTCCGCCCTGCGAGTACCCCACGAATCCGACCGGACTGTCCGGGGTGACACCCGCCGCCGCGAGCGCCTGTTCCACCGCCCGCGTCATCCCGGCATTCCGATCCGCGATGGCGGCGACGTTCGACGTCATGTCGGCCGCCTCCCCGCGGGAGAGCGGATCGAACGATTCGGTCCCCGCGATGTAGACCTCGAAGCTCTCGGTCCCGTCCGGCATGACGTACGTGTCGATACGAATCTGGACGTCACCGTCCGCGACGGTGCCGGGGATCCGATCGGTCCGTTCCTTCACGCCGTTCGGCACCGTGGAGGTTCCCCGTTGCTGCTCGACAGCGCGGACCGGGCCGTCGAGCAGGAGTCCGGCGTTGTTGGCGCCCAGCATCACGAGGCCCGCCGCCGCAGGCACTCCCGTGAATCCGAGTCCCTGTTGCCCGAGGAGGAAGGTCCCACCGACGCCCAACGACCCGAGGAGGAGGTCGTCCGCGGAGGCCATGACGATTCCGACGTCATCGACCGTCTTCCGGTTCGAGATGAGATTCATCAGTCCCTGGACCGGTCGACCGAGGTCTCTCTTCTTGGTCAGATCCTCCGCGTCCTTCGGGGGGTCCGGTAGCTCCGGCACGGAGAACAGGGCGAACCCGACGAGAAGCGGGGCGAAGGCGATGCCGTAGGTGGCGGCGGTCGCCGCCCAGAGGAACTCGCCGAGCCACGACGCCGCACCCTCAGCCGTCGAGTAGTTGACGGCAGCCGCAGCGAGCATGTCGGCGTAGCCCTCGAAGTTCTCCTGCAACGCACCGAGCTCTTGCTCGATACCGAGCACCTCGGACCAGACGGCCTCGATCGCGAGGTCGCTGGACGTGCCGTCGGAAAGACTCCATGCCTCCAGGAGACGATCCCGGGCGATCTGGATCTCTTCGGCTGCCGCCCGCCATCCGTCCTGGACGAGGATCATCGATTCGGTGTTGACCGCCACCGAACCGAGGCCACTGAACTCGAGCTCCCCGTCAGACAAGGCAACCCGTCGTGCCGAGTTCGAGCGAGTCGATCAGACCCCACAGGCGGACACGGAGTCCGAGTATCTGATCCGGCGCGCTGATCATGATCGCGTCGTGATTCTGCGCGGCCGCTCCGGACCACTCGGCACAATCGAAAGGCAGCGCCGCCAGCGCGGTGTCGATCGATGTGAGGGCGGTGCGGGCGATCTCGGTCTGTTCGATGAGGGTGGCGGTGTCCGACATGCAGGCCATCGTGGTCCCGTGGGGCGACGAACGGTGTCGCGCCCACCGGATTGCGGATCGACCCCCGCTGTGGACGAGGGGAATGTGCGAAACAATGGGTCCATGGGCTTGGAGCGGATCCGCAGTGACGCGTCGCGCTTCCGTATCTGCTTCGTGTGCTCCGGCAACATCTGTCGCTCGCCGATGGCCGAGACCGTCTTCGAGGATCTGGTCGCCAAGGCAGGACTGAGCGACCGGATCGCCGTCATGTCGGCGGGCACCGGCGACTGGCACGTGGGGGAGACCGCGGACAGCCGGACGATCGAGGTCCTCCGCGATCGCGGCTTCGACGGGACCCGCCACCGCGCCCGTCAGTTCGACCCGGACTGGTTCGCGATGCTCGACCTCGTCGTCGCCCTCGACCACGGTCAGGAGCGGGTTCTCAAGGCCTGGGCCTCGGACGACGCCGACCGCTCCAAAGTGCAGTTGCTGCTGAGCTTCGACAAGGACCAGGCCGGCGCCGGCGACGTGCCAGATCCGTACTACTCCGACACCGCCTTCTTCGATCAGGTGCTCACGGTCATCGAGCACGCGAGCGTCGCACTCTTCAACCAGGTAGTCCCGGGCGTCCCGCGCTCCGGGCAGAACAAGGGAACCGCATGAGCCACCTGCCAGAACAACCGCTGAGCCCCCTCGACGGCCGCTACAAGAAGTCCGTCACGGGTCTCACCGACCACCTCTCGGAGGCCGGTCTCAACCGGGCCCGCGTCCAGGTCGAGGTCGAGTGGCTCATCTACCTGACCGACCACGAGTACTTCGGCTCGAGCCGCCTCGACCCCGAGCAGGCCCGTGCCCTGCGCGCGCTCGTCATCGAGTTCGGCCAGGCCGAGATCGATGAGCTCGCCCGCCTCGAGGCGACCACCCGCCACGACGTGAAGGCCGTCGAGTACCTGGTCCGCGCCAAGCTCACCGAGCTGGGCCTCGGTTCCATCGCGGAGCTCACCCACTTCGCCTGCACCAGCGAGGACATCAACAACCTCTCCTACGCGATCACCGTGGGGGCGGCCGTGCGCGAGACGTGGCTGCCGAAGTTCCGTTCCGTCATCGAGGGCGTCCGCGCCCTCGCCCTCGAGCACCGCGACGTGCCGATGCTCGCCAAGACCCACGGCCAGCCGGCGACGCCGACCAGCCTCGGCAAGGAGTTCGCCGTCTTCGTCGGCCGTCTCGAGCGCGTATACGCCCAGGTCGAGGCGACCGAGTATCTCGGCAAGTTCAGCGGAGCGACCGGCACCTTCGCGGCCCACGTGGCCGCCGACGCGTCGATCGACTGGCCCGCCCTCTCCCGCGAGTTCGTCACCTCGCTGGGGCTGGACTGGAACCCGCTCACCACCCAGATCGAGCCGCACGACTGGCAGGCGGAGCTCTACCAGCGCGTGGCCCACGCCAACCGGATCCTGCACAACCTGGCCACGGACATCTGGACCTACATCTCGATGGGCTACCTGACGCAGATCCCGCAGGCCGGCGCGACCGGTTCGTCGACCATGCCGCACAAGATCAACCCGATCCGTTTCGAGAACGCCGAGGCGAATCTCGAGCTCTCGAGCGCCCTGCTCGACTCGCTCGCCCAGACGCTCGTCACGAGCCGTCTACAGCGCGACCTCACCGACTCGACGACGCAGCGCAACATCGGCGTCGCCCTCGGCCACTCGATGGTCGCTCTCGACAACCTGGAGCGCGGTCTCGGCGAATTCGCCGTCAATCACGAGGCGCTCGCCGCCGACCTCGACGGCAACTGGGAGGTGCTCGGCGAGGCGATCCAGACCGTCATCCGTGCGGAGATCACCGCGGGTCGCAGCTCGATCGCCGACCCCTACGCCCTGCTCAAGGACCTGACGCGCGGCCACCGCATCGGCCAGGCCGAACTGGTGGAGTTCGTCGACGGCCTCGACATCGGCCAGGAGGCGAAGGACCGCCTCCGCGCGCTGACGCCGTCCACCTACAACGGCCTCGCGAGCGAGCTCGTCGACCTGCTGCCGTAGACCCGCAGCGGCAACAGGAAAGCCCCGGCCGACGGCCGGGGCTTTCCTGTCCGTCCTAGTGGCCGCGGTCCTGCTCGTCGAGGTCGCGGCGCTCATCCGCGGAGGGCGGGGTCACCGTGATGGAGAGCGTCGCGAGGATGACGAGGGACACGATGAAGGTCACACCGAGGCTGATCAGCCCGAGCATGAGATCGCGCGAGCCCAACAGCACGATGCCGCCGACGAAGACGCCGAAGACGGCCGAGAGGCCGAGAAGTTCTGCCGGACGCGTGCGATCGCGGCGACTGGGGGTGTGACTCATCGGGTCTCCTTGAGGACGCCCGCGGTGGGGGCCCACTTCAGTGAGAGGGCGGCGATCACCAGGTAGACGGCGACGATCGCGGCATAGGCGCCGAGGGATCCCACGACGATGACGGAAGCTGTGAGGTTCGGGACGACCTTGTCCGGAACGCTGATGGGCTGGCTGTAGTCGACCGGGATGAGGAGCATCGCGAGACCGAAGACGATGCTCAGGCCGCCGACGAAGGTCCAGTCGCGCGCCGCGGCGAAGGTGCCACGTGCCTTGAGTCCGGCCGCCAGCTCGAGCGCGCCGGAGACGACGAAGAGGGCGACCGTGAGGAAGAGCAGGTACGCGATCTGCCCGCCGAGGCCGATAAAGGCGAGGAGGGCGCCGATCGCCAGGACCACGCCCTGGGCGAGGACGAGCGTGCGGACGACCCCGCTCAGCTCGAGGGCCGCCGTGGGGATCACGATGGCTGCCGTGATGACGGCGAAGACGCCGAGCGAGAGGGCGCCGAGACGCACGCCGTGATCCGCGCTGAAGGTGATGACGATGGCCACGATCGCCGCCGGGAGTGCCCGGGCGACGACGAGGATCCAGTAGCGCGGGCCGGGAGCAGTCACGCCCTCCAGTTTACGTGCCCGTCCGAGGCGCTCGCCGCCTAGCCCTCCGGCGGCAGGTCCGCGAAGCGGGAGAAGTGACCGTGGAAGCCGACCTCGATGGTCTTGGTCGGTCCGTTACGGTGCTTGGCGATGATGATGTCGGCGAGGCCGGCGCGGGCGCTCTCGGCGTCGTAGGCAGACTCGCGGTGCAGGAGCATGACCATGTCGGCGTCCTGCTCGAGGGAGCCGGACTCACGGAGGTCGGACAGCGCCGGCTTCTTGTCGGCACGCTGCTCGGGGCCACGGTTCAGCTGCGACAGCGCGATGACCGGGACCTGCAGCTCCTTCGCGAGCAGCTTGAGGGCACGCGAGAACTCGCTGACCTCCTGCTGGCGGGATTCGACCTTCTTGCCGCTCGTCATGAGCTGCAGGTAGTCGATGATGATGAGCTTGAGCCCGACGCGCTGCTTGAGGCGCCGGCACTTGGCGCGGATCTCGACGAGCGTCATGTTGGGGGAGTCGTCGATGTAGAGCGGTGCGTCGTTGATGCGTCCGCGGGTCGACGCGATCGTCTTCCAGTCCTGACTGTGGACGGTTCCCTTACGCATGCTCTGCAGCGGCACCGAGGCCTCGGCCGAGAGGAGACGCATCGCGATCTCGCTGCGCCCCATCTCGAGGCTGAAGAAGATGGACGGCATGTCGTACTTGATGGAGGCGGCGCGCGCGAAGTCGAGCGCGAAGGTCGACTTACCCATGGCGGGTCGGGCGGCGATGATGATCAGCTGGCCCGGGTGAAGACCGTTGGTCAGCTCGTCGAGCTCGGTGAAGCCCGTGGGCACGCCGATCATCTGGCCGCCGCGGCTCTTCGCCGCCTCGATCTCGTCGATCGCCGCGGTGACGGCCTCGGTCAGCGGGACGTAGTCCTCGGCTTCAACGCCACCGGTGACGCCATAGATCTCGGCCTGTGCGTTGTTGACGAGGTCGAGCACCTCGCCCTCGCTCGCGTAACCCATCTGCACGATGCGGGTGCCGGCCTCGACCAGGCGGCGGAGCACTGCCCGCTCGGCGACGATGGTCGAGTAGAAGCCGGCGTTGGCCGCAGTCGGCACGAGCGAGGTCAGCGTGTGGAGGTACTCGGCTCCGCCGGCACGGCTCAACTCACCGGATTTGGTCAGCTCGTCCGTGACCGCGATGACGTCGGTCGGCTCGCCGCGCGAGTAGAGGTTGAGGATCGCGCCGTAGATCAGCTCGTGCTTGGGGATGTAGAAGTCGGTTCCGCGCACGACCTCGATGACGTCGGCCACGGCGTCCTTGCTGAGGAGCATGCCGCCGAGGGCGCTCTGCTCGGCGAGCAGGTCGTGCGGGGGAGTGCGGTCACCACGGCGGGAGTCGGCGTGCTGCTCGTCGCCCGCGAGTCCCAGATGAGCGATCGACATGGCACCTCCGTGCAGTTGCAGACCGCTCTCGTCGCCGATCGATCCGTTGGGTAGTTCCTACCGTCGGCCGCCGACATGGGCGGCCTGTCCGCGCAATCCGATGAGCCGGGCCGGGGGACTGCCCCACGCTAGTGATGCGGGTCGGGGCCGCACAACACAGCCTGTGGATAACAATGTGGACAGATGGCGCGAAACGCCGGGAGGCTTGTGTGCAACCTGTGGGGAACCCTGTGGAATCACAACGGATTTCGCTATATAAAGATGCCCTGACCTGCATTTATTCGATCCACACCGTGTGTGTAAAAACATGTTTAGAGTTCAGCTTGAAGGTTGGGCGTTTTCCACATGCAAGGGTGGAAAAGGGGGCATGGAGCCCATTGACTCGCGTCCTTAAACTGCGATAGCGGCGGGGTCTCCCCCGCCGCTATCGTGTGGAACCGCCGTGTTACTTGGCAGCCACCACGTTCAGCGAGATGGTCGCGATGACCTCGTCGCGGAGGCGAATCGTCGCCTCGTGCGCGCCGGTGACCTTGATGGCGACCGGGATCTCGATCTTGCGCTTGTCGACCGTGCCGAGGCCCGCTGCGGCAACCGCGTCGGCGATGTCGGTGGTCTTGACGGAGCCGAAGAGGCGTCCGCCCTGGCCGGCCTTGACGGTCAGGGTCACGGTCGTCGCCTGGAGGCGCGCCTTGAGGTCCTGGGCCTCTTCAAGGGTGGCGTGCTCGCGCGCTGCGCGGGCGGCCTTGATCGACTCGATCTGCTTCTCGCCGCCACGGGTCCACGCCACGGCGAAGCCCTGGGGGACGAGGTAGTTGCGGGCGTAGCCGTTCTTGACGTCGACGACATCGCCGGGGGCACCGAGGCCGGTGACCTCGTGGGTGAGGATGAGCTTGGACATTGCGCTACTCCTTAACGGCCGGAACCGGCGTAGGGGAGCAGTGCCATCTCGCGTGCGTTCTTGACGGCACGGGCGATGAGACGCTGCTCCTGGACGGAGACACCGGTGATACGGCGGGCGCGGATCTTTCCACGCTCAGAGATGAACTTGCGAAGGGTGGCGACGTCCTTGTAGTCGATGACGCCGACGCGGATCGCCTTGGCAGGTGCGGCGTTCTTGCCGTCCTTGCCCTTGCGGATGGGCTTGCGGCGGTCGCCGCTGCTCTTTCCAGCCATAGGGGTTTACTTCTTTCTGAGAGATCTGTGACGGAGGCCTAGAAAGGCGTCTCGTCGGAGTAGTTGCCAGGCGTGTTCCACACGTCGCCCGCCGGTGCCTCGGGCGCCGAAGCGGCCCAGGGCTCGTCGGTCGCCGGGGCTCCGAAGCCTCCACGGCCGGAGCCGCCGGAGCTGGAGCCACCGTCGCGAGATGAGGCGGCACGGGTGACCTGGGCGGTCGCGTAGCGCAGCGAGGGGCCGATCTCGTCGACCTCCAGCTCGATCGCCGTGCGGTTGTTGCCCTCGCGGTCCTGGTACGAACGCTGCTTCAGCCGACCTGTCGCAATGACGCGGCTGCCCTTGGTGAGGGAACCCGCGACGTGCTCGGCGAACTCACGCCAGACGGACGCGCGGAGGAACAGTGCCTCGCCGTCCTTCCAGTCGTTCGTTGCCCGGTCGAAGTTACGCGGCGTCGAGGCGATGGTGAAGTTCGCGACGGCGAGCCCGTTCTGCGTGTAACGCAGCTCGGGGTCAGCCGTGAGGTTGCCCACGACGGTGATGACGGTCTCGCCAGCCACGACTACTCCGCAGCCTTCTCGGCGGTCTTCTCGGCAGCCGGCGCGGCGGCGGCCGGCGTGGCAGCTGCCTTGCGGGCAGCCTTCTCGTCGGCGAGCTTCTTCGCGGCCGCAGCCTGGGCGATGCCCTCCTCGGCGCGGAGCACCTTGGTACGCATCACGGCCTCGCTGAGGCCGAGCTGGCGGTCGAGCTCCTGCGTTGCGGCAGGGGTCGCGGTGAAGTTGACGACGGCGTAGATGCCCTCGGTCTTCTTCTTGATCTCATATGCAAGGCGACGGCGGCCCCAGATGTCGACGTTGTCGATGGTTCCACCATCGTTACGAATGACATTGAGGAACTTGTCGAGGCTCGGGGCCACGGTGCGCTCGTCGATCTCGGGGTCGAGGATGACCATGAGCTCGTACTGATTCGTCACAAACCCACCTCCTTCGGACTAGAACGGCCACAGACGGTCTGTGACAGGAGGGTGTTGACGTGTCGTCCGGACGCCGGAATCGGCACGGACAACCTGCCTATTCTAGGCACGACGCCCCCAACTCTCAAGGAGAGCCTCCCCACCATGCGCACCTACCTGCTCGACGGACGCCGGATCTCGACGATCGACGACTTCTATCGGGAGATCGGCGAGGTGGTCAACGGTGAGGGCGGATGGTTCGGCCAGAACCTCGACGCTCTCGCCGACTGCCTTCACGGCTCCTTCGGCACGCCTCCCCTCGGCGAGTACGACGTGACCTGGGAGCACGCGGACCTGTCCCGCCGCGCCCTCGATTTCGCCGAACGGGTCCGCTACGACACGGCACTGCTGGAATCGACCCCCGAGCATGACCGGGACCGCCTGCGCCGGCGCATCGCCCGCTCCGAGCGCCGCGAAGGTCGCACCCCATTCGAGGAGTTCCTCCAGGTGTTCGGTGACGTCGGGGTGGAGCTCAGGCTCGCGTAGCCCACCAGCCGCGCAGACGCTCCTCCGCGACCTCGGCGCCAAGCGGGCCCTCTTCGATCCGCAGCTCCAGCAGGAAGCGGTACGCCTCGCCCACCTCCCTGCCGGGCTTGAGGTCGAGCACCCGCATGATCGCCTCGCCGTCGAGGTCGGGGCGCAGCGCAGCGACGCCCTCCTCCTCGGCGATGCGGGCGATCCGATCCTCCAGGTCGTCGTAGGCGAAGGAGAGACGATCGGCCTTGCGCCGGTTGCGCGTGGTGACGTCGGCACGGGTGAGGATGTGCAGTCGTTCCAGCTGGTCACCGGCATCGCGCACGTAACGGCGGACGGCCGAGTCGGTCCACGCGCCCTCGGTGTAACCGAAGAAGCGCAGGTGCAACTCGATGAGGCGCGCGACGGAGGTGATGGTCTCCTTGTCGAAGCGCAAGGCGCGCAGACGTCTTGCCGCGAGCTTCGAGCCGACGACGTCGTGGTGGTGGAAGGTGACGACCCCGCCGCCCTCGACCCGCTTCGTCTGCGGCTTGCCGATGTCGTGGAGGAGTGCCGCGAGACGGAGGATGAGGTCCGGCGCGTTCTCGAGCTCGCGGGAGCGTTCGAGTTCGATGGCCTGGCTGAGGACGGTGAGGCTGTGCTCGTAGACGTCCTTGTGGTGGGCGTGCTCGTCCACCTCGAGGCGCAGCGCCGGTACCTCGGGGAGGACGAGCGCGGCGAGGCCGGTGTCCACGAGGAGGCGGATGCCGGGCACCGGGTCGGCGGTGCGCAGCAGTTTGGAGAGTTCGTCGGCGACGCGCTCGACGCTGACGATCTCCAGCGACGGGGCGAGCGCCCGCATCGCCTCCACCGCATCCTCGTCGACGGTGAAGCCGAGCTGGGAGGCGAAACGGGCGGCCCGCATCATGCGGAGCGGGTCGTCGCCGAAAGAGACGTCGGGAGCGGAGGGGGTCCGGAGGCGCCGAGCGAGAAGGTCCTCGGTCCCGCCGGACGGATCCACGAGGACCTGACCGGGCAGCCGCAGGGCCATCGAGTTGACCGTGAAGTCGCGGCGGACGAGGTCGTCTTCGAGGGTGTCTCCGAACGCGACCTCGGGTTTGCGGGTCTGACCGTCGTAGGAGTCGGAGCGGTAGGTGGTGATTTCCACGGTCTCGCCGCCGATGCGCGCGCCGATCGTGCCGAATGCCCGACCGATGTCCCAGTGGGTGTCGGCGATGGGCTCGACGATCGCGATGATCTCGTCCGGCCGCGCATCCGTGGTGAAGTCGAGATCGCTCACCGGGCGGCCGAGGAAGGCATCCCGCACGGGACCTCCGACCAGGGCCAGTTCCCGGCCGGCCGCCGCGAATGCGGTCGCCAGGCGGGCCACACCCGGTGAGGTGGCGAGGGCCGACAGTCTGTCGACGGCGGACGCGACGCTTTCCATTCCCCACAGAATAGACTCTTGGCATGCTGGCCGAGAGAGTGACAGGGGCCGGCTCGTGACCTTCCGGCCGCTCGCCGCGGCCCTCGTCGCCGCTGTCGGCCTCGTCCTTCCTCTCGCAGTGACGTCGGGTGCCGTGCAGGCCGAGACCAGCTCCGAGCCGCCTACCGAGATGTCCGTCATCGTCGCGCTCACCGTCCCGGCGACCTCGTCCGGCATCCTCGACAGCGAGACCCTCGAGGACTACACGGGGGAGTTCGGACTCCTCACCCGCGAACTCGACGCGGTCATCGACCGCCCGGTGACGATCGGTATCGACCCGATGATCGTCGCTTCGATCCGCCTTCTCGGGTCCTCGGCGCCGGAATCCGCCGTGCAATGGCTTGATCGCCTGGCTCTGGCGAGCAATGACACCTTCCCGCTGTCCTGGGCGGACGCCGATGTCACCGCTGCTCTCCAAGCCGGCTCCCCGACGGTGCTCGCCCCGCTGTCACTCGACTTCGCGATCGACAGTTCCCGTTTCGGGGACGCTGCCGAGCAGCCCACCTCGACGCCCACTCCTGGGTCCGATCCCACGACCGATCCGGTGGATCCGGGCTCGCCCCCGCCTCTGCCGACGACGGAGAGCCTTCTCGAATGGGACTACACGTTGCCCGCGCTGGTCTGGCCGCGCATGGACACCGTGGTCGCCACCGACCTGCCCGTCCTCGCGGCGAGCTATGACGGGGCCATCGTGTCCTCCTCCAACTTGGCCACGAAAGCGGAGGGGGCCCTCGCGACGGCAGGCGACCTCGAGATGGTGGTTGCGGACACGACGCTGTCCGGACTCCTCAGCGCGGCCGTCGAGACCACGACCGTCGAGGACTGGGAGACGGCGATCGCGGCCCTCGACGCGGCAGTGACGGCGGCCGCCGGATCTTCGACCTCGATCGTCCTCACCCTGGACCGCGGGGTCTCCCTCGCCGACAGTGATCTCGGCCCGACACTCGATCGCATCCTCGGCAACCCGTCGATCACGCCGGTGGGACTGTCGGCGTTCGACGGGGACGACGCCCCGGTCGCCACCATCGTCGACATGCCGCAGGACGCGGATCGCATCGCGACGGTCGCCCGTCTCCTGGCCGATGAGCAGGCAGAGGCCGCCTTCCTGCAGATTGCCGCCGATCCCGCCCTCCTCACCGCGCAGCGCCGCATCGCGCTTCTGGCCGTTTTCTCCTCATCGATCGCGGACGATGATGTCGCCTGGCCCGCCTCCGCCCTCACCTTCGAGGAGCGCTCCGCATCGATCCGCTCGGCCGTCCAGATCGTGCGGAGCAGTGCGATCACGCTCTGGGCAGATCGGGGCTCGCTCCCGGTCGTGGTCGAGAACAACCTGTCCCAGGCGGTGACCGTCTACATCCGGGTGCGCCCCTCCCTCCCCCTACTCCGCGTCGAAGACGACTTCGTCGAACTGACGATCGAGCCGAACTCCCAGCGCAAGGCGCAGATCCCGGTGCAGTCGATCTCGAACGGGGATGTCGACCTTCAGATATCGCTGCACCAGCTCGACGACGTGCCCGTCGGCGACACCACCCACGTCCGCACGACGGTGCAGGCCGGTTGGGAGACGCCCGTCACGATCGTGGCGGCCGTTCTCGTCGGGCTGGTGTTCATCGCCGGGATCATCCGCACGGTCCTCAAGCGCCGTCGTCTCCGCGAGGAGGCGGAGTGAGCGACGAGGTCGCCGCCGCCGAGTCGGGGACGCAACCGGCCGCCGCCGGGCGCAGCCGGGGGATCCTCGGTTCGAGTGCCGTCATCGCCTCGGGCACGCTCGTCTCCCGGGTCCTCGGCTTCGTCAGCCTGGTCGTCCTCGCCCAGACGATCGGCAGCCTCGGCACCGGCGCCAACACCTTCGCGTTGGCGAACCAGCTGCCGAACAACATCGCGATCATCATCGCGGCCGGGCTGTTCAACGCGGTATTCGTCCCCGCGATCGTCCGCGCCGGCCTGCACGACGACGGGGGAGCCCGGTTCATCAACCGGCTGGTGACGCTCGGCATCGCCGTCTTCCTCGTCATCGGCGTAGCAGCCACCCTCGCGGCGCCTGCCCTCGTCTCCCTCTACGCGGATCTGGCCCCGGGGGACCGCGGCTTCAGCGACCAGGATCTCGCCCTGGCAACCGCCTTCGCCTACTGGTGCCTGCCGCAGGTGCTGTTCTACGCGCTCTACAGCCTGCTCGGCGAGGTCCTCAATGCGCGCGGTGTCTTCGGTCCCTTCTCCTGGGCGCCTGCCATCAACAACGTCGTCGTCATCGGTGGACTGGTGGCCTTCACCCTGCTCTTCGGAGGGGACGTGTCCGCGCTCGGCGCCACGGGGTGGACGCCCGCCATGATCGCCCTGCTGGCCGGTTCCGCGACACTCGGCGTGGCCGCGCAGGCCTTCATCCTGTGCTTCTTCTGGCGTCGCGCCGGCCTGCGTTACCGTCCTGACTTCCGCTGGAAGGGCGCGGGCCTGGGCACCGCGGGCAAGGCAGCGGCCTGGACCTTCGCGATGATCACCGTGACCCAGATCGCGGGCATCGTGCAGACGAACGTCGCGTCCCTCGCGGCCGGCGGGGACGCGGACGACCCGTCGCTGGCGATCCTGCGCAACTCGTTCCTCATCTACATGCTCCCGCACTCGATCGCGGCGATCCCGATCACGACGGCCTACTTCACCCGGATGAGCGGTCTCGCCCGCGATGAGAAGTGGGAGGACCTGCGTCGCGACGTCCGCAACGCCCTTCTGGCGATCGGATCGATCGTGCTGTTCTCCTCCATCGGCTTCATGGTCCTGGCCTTCCCCTTCAGCGCGCTGTTCATGCAGCCGGAGGATGTCGCCCTCATGGCATGGGTGCTCATCGCCTTCCTCGCCGGACTCCTCCCCCTGAGCGTCCACTACGTCCTGCGCCGCGTCTTCTACGCGCAGGAGGACACGCGCACGCCCTTCCTCGTCACCGTCTTCCAGGCCGGGCTGTTCATCATCGGCGCCCTCTTCGTCGCGCTGCTGCCCGGGCAGTACATCGCCCTCGGCATCGCCGCCTTGACGACCGTGGTCGCGGGGCTGCAGGCGGGGCTCGCCTTTCTGCTGGTCCGTCGCCGGATCGGGGGACTGGATTCCGGCCTGATCGTCCGCCGTCACCTGGTGTTCCTCGGGGCGTCGGTACCCGCCGCCGGCGTCGGCCTGTTGATCGTGTGGGCACTCGGAGCCTTCGACACCGGCTTCGGGGTCTCGAGCATCCCCGGTGCGCTCGTCACCCTTGCCGCCGCCGGTTCGGCGATGGTCGCGGTGTACGGCGGGACCCTGCTGCTGGTCCGCAACCCGGAGGCGCACGCGCTCGCCGCGCCCGTCCTCCGACGCCTGCGCCGACGCTGATCACACGCTCCGAACCCCGGAATAGCTTCGACCTAGGATGGGTTGAACAGGTCAGAACCCCCTGAAGGAGACGTTCCCCGTGCGCCAGCTCATCATCATCGGTTCCGGCCCCGCCGGTTACACGGCCGCTATCTATGCGGCCCGTGCCAACCTCGCACCCCTCGTCATCGCCAGCTCGGTCGAGTTCGGCGGAGAGCTCATGAAGACCACCGAGGTGGAGAACTACCCCGGCTTCCCCGAGGGCATCATGGGCCCCGACCTCATGACCAACATGCAGAAGCAGGCCGAGCGCTTCGGTGCCGAGATCGTCTACGACGATGTCACCGCGCTCGAGCTCACCGGCGACGTCAAGAAGGTGACGCTCGGCAACGGCGACACCCACGAGGCCCTGGCCGTGATCTTCGCGACCGGTTCCGCGTACCGCAAGCTCGGCCTCGAGGACGAGAACCGTCTCTCCGGCTATGGCGTCTCCTGGTGCGCCACCTGCGATGGTGCGTTCTTCCGCCAGAAGGAGATCGCGGTCGTCGGCGGCGGCGACTCGGCGATGGAGGAGGCCACCTTCCTCACCCGCTTCGCCGACAAGGTCTACGTCATCCACCGCAAGGACGAGCTGCGCGCCTCCAAGGCGATGCAGGAGCGGGCCTTCAACGACCCCAAGATCGAGTTCCTCTGGAACAAGGAGGTCAAGCACATCTACGGCGACCAGCTCGTCACGGGTGTTGGCATCGTCGACACCGTCGACGGGACCGAGACGACCCTCGACCTCTCCGGCCTGTTCATCGCGATCGGCGCGGACCCCCGCGTCCACCTCGTCCACGGACAGCTGGACCTGACGGCCGAGGGCACCATCGCCGTCGACGGTCGCTCGTCGCGCACCAAGCTCGCCGGCGTCTTCGCCGCGGGTGACGTGATCGACCCCATCTACCGCCAGGCAGTGACCGCTGCCGGCTCCGGAACGGTGGCCGCGCTCGACGCGGAACACTACCTCTCCGGTCTTCCCACAGACGTCATCGAGAAGGCGACCGCGGCTCCCGCGACCGTCTGACCTACAAGTAAGGAACACACAATGTCTGCAGCTCACGACGTGACCGACGCCACGTTCGCCGATGAGGTCCTCAACTCCGAGGACACGATCATGGTGGACTTCTGGGCCGAGTGGTGTGGCCCGTGCCGCGCCGTCTCCCCGATCCTCGACTCCATCGCCACGGAGCACGCGGACAAGATCAAGATCGTCAAGCTCAACGTCGACGACAACCCCCAGACCGCCATGAAGTACCAGATCACGTCGATCCCGGCGATGAAGGTCTTCAAGGGCGGCGAGGTCGTCAAGACCATCATCGGCGCCAAGCCGAAGCCGGCCATCGAGGCCGACCTCGCCGAATACCTGGCCTAAGCCAATACAGAGCGCGTGGCCCGTTCCGAGTCATCGGGGCGGGCCATTCGTGCATCTGCACGTATTCTGGGGGGATTGACCCGAGACAGGGATGACGCATGAGCACACAGGGCAACAACTTCGACCCGTGGTACCACCACTACGCCGACCGCACCGCCGGTCTGAGCGCCTCCGAAGTGCGCGCCCTCTTCGCCGTCGCCTCCCGCCCCGAGGTGGTCTCCCTCGCCGGCGGCATGCCCTACGTCTCCGCCCTCCCCACCGAGCTCGTCTCGGCCGCGATGGAGCGCACCATCCGCGACCAGGGCGCCGTCGCCCTCCAGTACGGCTCCGGCCAGGGGATGCCCGCGCTCCGCGAGCAGATCCTCGAGGTCATGGCCCTCGAGGGCATCCGGGCCAGCGCGGACGACGTCGTCGTGACGACCGGCTCGCAGCACGCGCTCGAACTCATCTCCAAGCTCTTCCTCGATCCGGGTGACGTGGTCATCGCCGAGGGCCCGTCCTACGTCACCGCGCTCGTCGTCTTCCGGTCGTTCCAGGCCGAGGTCGACCACGTCGCGATGGACGAGTTCGGCATGATCCCGCAGTCGCTGCGCGAGCACATCGCGGCGGTGAAGGCGACCGGCAAGCGGATCAAGTTCCTGTACACGATCCCCACCTTCCAGAACCCGGCCGGCGTCACCCTCACCTGGGAGCGCCGCATGGAGGTTCTGGAAATATGCCGGTCAGAGGGCATTCTCGTCATCGAGGACAACCCCTACGGTCTTCTCTACTTCGACCAGCAGCCGCCCCAGGCGATGCGTTCGGTCGAGGAGGACGGCGTCGTGTACCTCGGCACCTTCTCGAAGACCTTCGCCCCCGGCCTGCGGGTCGGCTGGGCCCTCGCGCCGCACGCCATCCGCGAGAAGCTGGTACTCGCCAACGAGGCAGCCGTGCTCTCTCCGAGCTCCTTCACGCAGACCGTGATCGGCGAGTACCTGTCGACCTCCGACTGGCGCGGCCAGATCGACACCTTCCGTGGTGTCTACAAGGAGCGTCGCGACGCGATGCTCACAGCGCTCGGTCAGCAGCTTCCCCAGCTCAGCTGGACCGTCCCGAACGGCGGCTTCTACGTCTGGCTGACCCTGCCCGATCACCTCGACTCGAAGGCGATGCTGCCCCGCGCCGTCAAGGAGCTCGTGGCCTACACACCCGGGACGGCCTTCTTCGCCGACGGTGACGGACGCAACAAGATCCGCCTGTCGTTCTGCTACCCGACGCCCGAGTTCATCCAGGAGGGCATCCGCCGCCTGTCGACCGTCATCAACGGCGAACTCGACCTTCTCAACACCTTCTCCCAGACCGGTCCGCTGCAGACGCTCCGCGTCCAGGACCGCGTCGTCTCCCCGCCGCCGAACATCGCCTGAGGACCATGGCCGCCGAAAATCAGCTCTCCACCGTCGTCGTCCTCGCCGGGGGGATCTCCCACGAGCGCGACATCTCCCTCCGATCCGGGCGTCGCGTCGCCGACTCGCTCGCCGAGCACGGCATCGGCGTCGACTCCCGCGACCCGGACGCGTCGCTCATTGACTACCTCACGACCGAGCGGCCCGATGTGGTCTGGCCGGCGCTCCACGGGGCGAGCGGAGAGGACGGATCCCTTCGCGGCCTCCTCGAGTTCCTCGACATCCCCTACGTCGGATCCCGAGCGGACGAGAGCCGTCTCGCCTGGGACAAGCCGACCGCCAAACTGCTCGTGGAGCGGGCGGGTCTCAGCACCCCGCGGTCGATCTCGCTGACGCGCGAATCCTTCCGTGAGCTGGGAGCGGCCGCCGTCCTCCGCACCATCCTGGCCGAACTGCCCGTCCCCGTCGTCGTGAAGCCGGCACAGGGCGGATCCGCCCAGGGCGTGACGATCGTCGAGGACGAGGCGGCGCTCCCGAAGGCGATGGTGCACGCGTACACCTACGGTGACGCGGCCCTCGTCGAGCAGAAGATCACCGGCACTGAGATCGGCATCGGGATCATCGACACGGGGGAGGGGCCTGTCGCTCTTCCCGCGGTCGAGATCGAACCTCTGTCCGGCACGTACGGGTACGAGGCCAGGTACAACGCGGGGGAGACGAACTTCTACGTCCCCGCGCGGATCGATGCGACCGCCGCGGCTCGCGCTGCCGAGGAAGCCCTCGGTGCCCACCGCGCGCTCGGCCTCCGCCACATCTCGCGCATCGACATGATCATCGACGGTGCCGGCACCCCGTGGTTCCTCGAGGCCAGCACGATGCCGGGCCTGACGGAGACGTCGCTCTTCCCGCTCGCCCTCGAGGCCGCTGGTCACGACATCGGGTGGGTCTATTCCGCCCTCGCCAGCGCCGCGATCCACGACGCCCGCTGAGGTTTTTGCTGGTCAGAGGTAGTTTCCGCGGAATGTTTCACGGGAAACATCCGTCGCCATCCTTGGACAACCCTAGGTCCGCGCTGAGGTTTGACGAGCGCGCGGCGATTCACACCGCAGCGCGCGCGGCAAACCGCCGCGCGCTCAGCGACGCGCAGCATTGAGCCACCCCTCCGGGGCGGGGTCAGCTGAAGCCGGGGTCTCCGAGTTCCGCGAGGATGCGGTTGAGGTCGCCGACCGTGGCGAAGTCGATGACGACCTGCCCCTTCGAAGCACCGAGTGTCACCTTGACCCGGGTGTCGAGACGGTCACCCAGGCGCTCGGCGATCTCGTCGAGCTGGCCCTGCTTTTTGCCGGCCGACGGCTTCGGCGCACGGGCCGGCTTGACGGAGACCTGCCCGGCGGCGGCCTCGGCGGCACGCACGGAGAGCTCCTCGGTAACGATCTTGGTCGCCAGACGCTCCATGGCGACCGGCTCCCCGACGGAGAGGATCGCACGGGCGTGCCCGGCGCTCAGAACGCCGGCCGCCACGCGGTTCTGGATCGACTCCGGCAGTCTGAGCAGGCGCAGGGTGTTGGTGATCTGGGGACGGGAGCGACCGATCTTGGTCGCCAGCTCGTCCTGGGTGATCCCGAAGTCCGCGAGCAGCTGCTGGTAGGCGGACGCCTCTTCCAGCGGGTTGAGGTTCGCGCGGTGGAGGTTCTCGAGCAGCGCATCGCGCAGCATGTCCTCATCGGCGGTGTCGCGGACGACCGCGGGGATGGTCTCGAGACCCACAGCCTTCGAGGCACGGAATCGACGCTCACCCATGATGAGCTCGTACTGCGGCCCACCGGCCTTCGCTCCGGCGAGGGGGCGGACCACGATGGGCTGGAGGACACCGAACTCGCGCACCGACACGATGAGCTCGTCGAGCTCCTCCTGACGGAACTCCGTGCGGGGCTGCACCGAGTTCGGAACGATCTCGGCGAGCTTGACGCTCGCGAGTCGAGCTCCGGGCACAGCCACGAGATCCTGTTCGGCCTTGCGGGCCGTTGCCGGGAAGAACACGTCGACGGGACGATCGTCGTCATCGCCCGCCGGGATCAGGGCGCCGATGCCCCGGCCGAGGCCGGTGCGCTTGGGTGCTGCCATCAGGAAGGTGCTCCTCGCCGTGCGAGCTCCGCCGCCGCCTCGAGGTACGAGAGGGAACCGGGGGAGCTGGGGTCGTAGCTGATGACGCTCTGGCCATAGCTGGGTGCCTCGGAGATGCGCACCGAGCGGGGGATCACGGTGTTGAGCGCCTCCTTGGGGAAGTGCTCGCGGACGTCGTCGACGACCTGGTTGGCCAGGTTGGTGCGGGAGTCGTACATCGTGAGCAGGATCGTGGAGACCTTGAGGCGCGGGTTGAGGTGCCGCTCGATGAGCTTGATGTTGTTGAGCAGCTGGCTGAGGCCCTCGAGTGCGTAGTACTCGCACTGGATCGGGATGAGAACCTCACCGGCAGCCACGAAGGCGTTGATGGTGAGGAGCCCCAACGACGGCGGGCAGTCGATGAAGACGTAGTGGAACTCCACGTCCGATTCGCCCAGGAAGCGATCGAGAGCGCCGCGAAGTCGCTGTTCGCGGGCGACGAGGGAGACGAGTTCGATCTCGGCGCCGGCCAGGTGGATCGTCGCCGGCACACCGTACAGTCCATCGAACTCGGGGCTCTTCTGAACGACCTGCGCCATCGGCTCGTCGTTGACGATCACGTCGTAGACGCTCACGGTGTCGGCGCGGTGCTCGATCCCGAGGGCGGTCGACGCGTTCCCCTGGGGGTCGAGGTCGATCACGAGGACGTTCGCACCATTGCGGGCCAGGGCCGCGGCGAGGTTCACCGTGGTAGTGGTCTTACCGACCCCACCCTTCTGATTCGTCACCGAGAAGACGCGGGGCGCCGCGGGGAGGGGGAGATCGGTCGCGGCGAGCAGCTGTCGACGACGGTTGATGTCTGCCAGTTCGCGCGCGAGTGGCGTCGAGTCGTCGAAGCTGACGGCGGCATCCTCGGGATGTTTCACGTGAAACCTTCTTGGTGAAATGGGGTGGTGGTCGCGACCCTCGCAGACGGCGGTGGGGTCGGAAAGTCGATCAGTCCACTGTAGCCCGAAAGACGCGGGTGACCTCGGGTACCGTCCCCTCTCCGAGGACGATCACCTCCACGTCACGCAGGCGCGCCTTGCGGATGGACTTCTGGGCTGCCTCGATCTCCTCGGAGACGCGGGCACCCTTCATGAACACCATCTCCCCACCGGATCGGAGGAGGGGAGCGGTGGCGGGGATCAGTCCCTTGAGCGCGGTCACGGCACGCGCGGTGACCTGGTCGAGCTTCTGCTCCAGCCGGACATCCTCCGCGCGGTCGCGCAGAACAGTGACGTTCTCCAGACCGAGCGACGTCGACTCGGCAAGCAACCAGTCCACGCGACGTTCCATCGGCTCGATGAGGAAGAACTTGACGTCGGGCCGGGCGATGGCCAGGACGAGGCCGGGGAGCCCGGCGCCACTGCCGATGTCGCCGACGAGCCCGGAGCGCAACAGGGGAGCGACGAGGGCGCAGTTCAGAATGTGGCGCGTCCACAGGCGGGGGAGTTCGAGCGGGCCGATGAGGCCGAGCTCCTCGCCGCGGGCAGCCAGGTCGTTCGTGTACTGGCGGGCGACATCGAGGCGCTCACCGAAAAGGAGCCCGGCGATCGCGGGCTCCTTCTCAAGGTCGGGGGAGGTCATGCCTCGCGGCCCTCTCCATGTTTCACGTGAAACATCATGCGCGGGTGATCACCGTGTGACGGTCGCGACCTTCACCCTCGGATTCGGAGACGAAGCCGCGCTCGCTGACGATGTCGTGCACCAGCTTGCGCTCGTAGGACGACATGGGCGGGAGAGCAGCGGACGATGCTCCGCCCTCGATGCGCTCGACGGCACGCTCGACGAGCACGGTCAGCTCGGCGGCACGCGCATCACGGGATCCCGCCACGTCGAGGATGAGACGGGAGAACGATCCGGTCTTCGTCTGCACGGCGATGCGGGTGAGTTCCTGCAGGGCGGTGACGGTGTCGGGCTTCGCCAGCACGCGTAGGGAACCCGCGTCCTCCGCGGTCACGGAGACGTAGGAACGACCGGCGCGGGCGTCGATCTCGATGTCGCCATCGAGATCCGCGATGTCGAGCAACTCCTCGATGTAGTCGGCGGCGATCTCGCCCTCCTCCTCGAGCTGGTCGGGGGAGCGGACCTCGAGGTCGACGTTCTCCGTGGGGGACTCGACGATGGGGGACTCGGTGTCGGTCACGTCACTCACTTCCTGTTTCCGCCCGACTTCTTCGCGCGGTTCTTGCTGACGGGCTGGGCCCGCTGGGTCTTCTTGGGCTCCTCGACGAGGGTGTCACCCTCGGGGGCCTCCTCGACAATGCCCTTGCGCTGGCGCTTCCGGGCCAGGCGGGCCTCGCGGGCGAGAGCGGCCTCGCTGCCGGGGGTCGGCATGTTCCGGATGACGATGAACTGCTGAACCATGGTCCAGAAGTTCGAGGCCAGCCAGTAGAACATGACGCCGATCGCGAAGGCGTAGCCGGAGAACGCGAACACCAGGGGGAGCAGGTAGAGCAGGATCCGCTGCTGGCGGTACATCGGGCTCGCCTTGAGCTCCGGCGACTGGTTCTTCGACATGATCTGCAGCTGGGTGATGAACTGCGATGCGGTCATCACGATGATCATGATGACGGCGATGGCGATGACCGTGACGTTGCCGTCGGCCGTGCTGATCGAGTTGTGCAGCGGGGCGACGCCGAAGAGGACGGCGGTACCGAAGGACTCGGACAGCCCCTCATTGAGGAGACCGACGCCGGCCGGGTGACCAGCGGACTGCGCGTGGTTGAGCACGTTGAACAGACCGAAGAAGATCGGCATCTGGAGGAGAAGGGGGAGGCAGGAGCTCAGCGGGTTGGTGCCCGTGCGCTTGTAGAGGTCCATGGTCTCGCGGGACATGGCCTCGCGTGAGAACTGATCCTTCTTGCCCTTGTACTTGTCCTGGATCTTCTTGAGCTGGGGTGCCACCTCGAGCATGCGGCGCTGGCTCTTGATCTGACGGACGAAGATCGGAATGAGCGCGGCGCGGACGACGACGGTCAGGCCGACGATGGAGAGCACCCAGGTCAGACCCGCGTCATAGGGGAGGCCCACCGCCGTCAGAAGCGAGTGCCATCCCACCAGGATCGCCTCGATGACGAACTTGATGGGCCACAGGATGAAGTCGATCGGATTATTCATGCGAGTGGGTCAGCCCTTTCCATGGCCGGGTAGTACAAAACCGAAACGGGTGATCTCGACGCGCTCGTGCTCACGCACCGGCACGTCGTCCACTCCTCCCGCCGCCCACGGGTGGCAACGGGCAATCCTCTTGGTTCCCAACCACACACCCCGGAACACTCCGTGATGTTGGATGGCCTGCATCGCATATGCGGAGCAGCTCGGGTAGTAGCGACAGACATCGCCGTACAGCGGGGAGATCACCGCGCGGTACACGCGCAGGATCACCACGCAGGCGTTGCGGGGGAGGAGGACGATGAAGTGCAGTGCTCGCTTCATCGCCGCGCACCCTTCGCCAACGCACCGACGATCTCGTCGTGAAGACTAACCCACGACAGGTCCCCACTCCCTGGTAGCGCACGGACCACGATGTCCGCGGAACGACTGCCGGCCACCACCTGTTCCTGCGCGATGGCACGAAGCCGACGTCGCAGGTGGTTGCGGACGACCGCGTTGCCCACCGCCTTGGAAACGACGAAGCCGAACCGCGAGGGTTCGGCTTCGGACCGGCTCGCGATGTAGACGATCGCGTGATCGGTGGTGATGCGACGGCCGGCCCGCATCGTGCCACGGAAGTCGGCCGCGTTCACCACGCGGTTCTGCTTCGCGAGCACGCCCGGGACCGGGGCCTGGTGGCCGGTTACGCCGAGAGCTCGACGCGGCCCTTGCGACGACGCGCGGCCAGGATGGCGCGGCCGGCACGGGTACGCATGCGCAGGCGGAAGCCGTGCACCTTGGCGCGACGACGGTTGTTCGGCTGGAAGGTTCTCTTGCTCATAGCTGTTTCTCCACAAACCCAGCCCTGAAAGAGACCGGAAAGACGATGGGATGCCCGAAGGCACAGATCAACCGGTTAAAACTACGTCCTTAAGGACCCCGGGTCAAACCACGCTAGCGCAACGCGGGCAACCGACCATTGTCCACATGGTGATAACTGGGGTTGGTAAGGACACGCGGCGACGAACTAAGGTGGGGGCGAAGCCGCGACGGGACGCAGATTTCCGCCCGGCACGCCCCTTTGCCACAGGTGGATAACCCTGTGCATAACCATCGCCTCCGCTCATCCGGCGAGACGGCCGACGAGCACGGAGTGAACCAGATGTCCGACACCGCCGATCCCACACGGGCCATCTGGCAGGCGATCCTCGGTCAACTCACCACCGACGATCGCATCACCCCCCAGCTGCACGGTTTCATCAGCCTGGTCGAGCCGCGCGGCGTGATGGCCGGCACCCTCTATCTCGAGGTTCCCAACGAGCTCACCCGCGGCATGCTCGAGCAGCGCATGCGGCTCCCCCTCCTCAACGCCATCGCCGGACTCGATGAGGACTCCGCGGTCACCACCTTCGCGATCGTCGTCAACCCGGACATCCGCAACGACGTCCTGGAGGAGACCGACGACGTCGTCGAGTCCCCGTACATCGAGCCGTCGATCGTCTCGGCCGCCCCGACCGATCTGCAGACCGGTCGACGCAGCGACTCGCGGCTCAACCCCAAGTACAACTTCGACAACTTCGTCATCGGCGGGTCGAACCGGTTCGCCCATGCGGCAGCCGTCGCCGTGGCGGAGGCGCCGGCCAAGGCCTACAACCCGCTCTTCATCTATGGGGACTCCGGCCTCGGCAAGACCCACCTCCTGCACGCGATCGGTCATTACGCCGAGAGCCTCTACCCGGGGATCCGCGTCCGCTATGTGAGCTCGGAGGAGTTCACGAACGACTTCATCAACTCGATCGCGAACAATCGCGCCTCGGTGTTCCAGTCCCGATACCGCGAGATCGACATCCTCCTCATCGACGACATCCAGTTCCTCCAGGGCAAGGATTCGACACAGGAGGCGTTCTTCCACACCTTCAACACGCTCCACGATCACAACAAGCAGGTGGTGATCACGAGCGATGTCCCGCCCAAGCACCTCACCGGCTTCGAGGACCGCATGCGGTCGCGCTTCGAGTGGGGTCTCATCACGGATGTCCAGGCGCCCGACCTGGAGACCCGCATCGCGATCCTCCGTAAGAAGGCGCAGAGCGAGAAGTTCCAGGTCGACAACGACATCCTCGAGTACATGGCCTCGAAGGTCTCCTCGAACATCCGCGAGCTCGAGGGCACGCTCATCCGGGTCACCGCATTCGCCAGCCTCAACCGCCAGCCGGTCGACCTGCAGCTGGTACAGACCGTTCTCAAGGACCTCATCACCCTCGACGACGACAACGTGATCGCGCCGGTCGACATCATCAATCACACCGCGGAGTACTTCAAGCTCACGGTCGATGACCTCTACGGTTCCTCCCGCTCGCAGCAGGTGGCCACGGCTCGACAGATCGCCATGTACCTCTGCCGCGAGATGACGAACCTCTCGCTCCCCAAGATCGGCCAGCTCTTCGGCAATCGCGACCACACAACGGTCATGTACGCCAACAAGAAGATCACCGAGCTCATGAAGGAGCGCCGCTCGATCTACAACCAGGTCACCGAGCTCACCAGCCGGATCAAGCAGAACCACCGCTTCAAGTAGGCCTGTTTCCACACTGTGTGAACAGCTTGTGGATAACTACGGTGACGCGCCGTGCGCCCTGTTGATGATCGAGGCCGGTGTGTGGAATCGACCTCGGCTCGAATGACAGGTTTCCCGACCGTTCCCCATTAACGCTCACAGTCCGCCAACAACTCACACGCTTGTAGTTCGGTGTGATGCCGCACTATTAACAGGGTTATCCACATTCTCCACAGCGGTTAAGAGTGTTGTTCTCTTTAATCATTCATTTCTCTCTCCAGACAACCTTTCCCCGCTCGGGGAGGAGACGGTTCGGCGCTGTGACAGTATTAACGCCCACACGAACGTTCGAACTGACAGGGGTACCTCAGTGAAGTTCCAGGTCAATCGCGACACCTTCAGCGAGGCGGTCTCCTTCGCCGTCAAGCTGCTGCCGCAGCGAACCACCCTGCCCATCCTCAGCGGCGTTCTCATCGAGGCCGGCGAAGCCGGCCTCACCCTCTCCTCCTTCGACTACGAGGTCTCCGCTCAGACGGAGATCACCGCGGAGATCGAGGAGCCCGGCAAGGTCCTGGTCTCCGGTCGGCTCCTCGCCGAGATCGCCAGTCGCCTGCCCAACGCGCCTGTCCGCTTCTCCTCCGAGAACGGACGGATCACCGTCGCCTGTGGTTCCGCCAACTTCACCCTTCCCGGCATGCCGGTCGAGGAGTACCCGACCCTTCCGCAGGTCTCCCAGCAGTCGGGCCTCCTTCCGGCCGAAGCTTTCGCCAATGCGATCTCCCAGGTCGCCGTCGCCGCATCGCGCGATGACGTCACCCCGGTGATCACGGGCGTCCAGCTCGAGGTCACCGAGAACTCCCTCTCCCTCGTCGCGACCGACCGCTACCGTGTCGCCGTCCGCGAGATCGACTGGGAGGGCGGCGAGGCGACGACCGAGACGCTGACCGCTCTCGTCCCGGCTCGCACGCTGGCCGAGATCGGCAAGACCTTCGGACACAGCGGCACCATCTCCGTCGCCATCACGAACACCGACGAGCGGGAGCTCATCGCGTTCCAGGCGGACAAGAAGACGGTCACCTCGCTGCTCATCAAGGGGAACTTCCCCCCGGTGAAGCGTCTCTTCCCCGAGACCGTGGACAACTACGCCGTCATCAACACGGCCGAGCTGATCGAAGCCGTCCGTCGTGTCGCCCTCGTGCTCGAGCGCGAGGCGGCGCTCCGTTTCAGTTTCACGGTCGACGGTCTGACCCTGGAGGCGCTCGGATCCGAGCAGGCCCAGGCGTCCGAGACGATCGACGCCTTCCTCACCGGCACCGACACCGTCGTCTCCCTCAAGCCGTCGTTCCTGTTGGACGGCCTCGGCGCCGTGCACTCGGAGTTCGTGCGTATCTCGTTCACGAAGACCGACAACCCGAACAAGCCGGGCCCGGTCCTCATCACGAGCCAGTCCTCGAAGGACCAGCCGGGCGCGGACAACTACAAGTACCTGCTGCAGCCGAACCTGCTGCTGCGCTAGAAGAAAAAGAAGAGAGAAGCACCCGTGAAGATCGGTCTCGTCGGCCTGGGAAAGATGGGCAACAACATGCGCGCCCGCCTGCGCGCACACGACATCGAGGTGGTCGGCTACGACCCCAACCCCGAGGTCTCGGATGTCGCCAGCCTGGCGGATCTCGCCGCGGCGCTGGATGCACCCCGGATCGTGTGGGTAATGGTCCCGTCGGGGACCATTACGACCAATGTCATTACAGAGTTGTCGGAAGTGCTCTCAGACAATGACCTGGTCATCGAGGGCGGCAATTCCCGCTTCACCGAGGACTTCAAGCACTCGGCACTGCTCGCCGAGAAGGGTGTGAAGTACCTCGACTGCGGCGTCTCCGGCGGTGTCTGGGGTCTCGAGAACGGCTACGGCCTCATGGCCGGCGGCCACGCGGACGATGTCGCACGCGCCATGCCCATCTTCGACGCGCTGCGTCCCGAGGGTCCTCGCGCCGAGGGCTTCGTCCACGCCGGTGAGATCGGTGCCGGCCACTACGCGAAGATGGTCCACAACGGCATCGAGTACGCGCTCATGCAGGCGTGGGCCGAGGGTTTCGAGCTCCTCAACAAGCGTGACGACATCATCAAGGACGTCACCGGCACCTTCGAGGCCTGGCAGCGCGGGACGGTCGTCCGTTCCTGGCTGCTCGAGCTGCTCGTCAAGGCGCTCAAGGAGGACCCGAAGTTCGAAGACATCGAGGGCTACGTCGAGGATTCGGGTGAGGGCCGCTGGACCGTCGAGGAGGCGCTCAACAACGCCGTCCCCGTTCCGACGATCAGCGCGAGCATTTTCGCCCGCTTCGTCTCCCGCCAGGAGGACTCGCCGTCGATGAAGGCGGTCGCAGCTCTTCGCAAGCAGTTTGGTGGGCACGCCGTCCGCAAGGCCTGACCCTCGTGCTCGTCCGGCACCTGAGCCTTCGTGATTTCCGTAATTACGAATCCGCCGAGCTGACGCTCGGCGAGGGGCCGAACGTGTTCGTCGGCAGCAACGGCCAGGGCAAGACGAACCTGGTCGAGGCGATCGGCTACTTCTCCACGCTCGGATCCCATCGCGTCGCGAACGACGGCGCGATGATCCGAGCCGGAGCGGATTCGGCGATCGTCCGCGCCCGGGTCGAGCACGGGGAACAGTCGGTCCTCCTCGAGGTCCAGCTCAACCGCGGCGCCGCCAACCGAGCACAGGTCAATCGGGGCGCGGTCAAGCCACGCGAACTTCCCCGGTTCTTCTCGAGTGTGATCTTCGCGCCGGAGGACATCATGCTCGTCCGGGGGGATCCATCGGGACGCCGCCGTTTCCTCGACGAACTGCTCATTCTGCGCAACCCGCGTCTCTCCGGCGTGATCGGGGACTACGAGCGCTCGCTGCGCCAGCGGAACACCCTCCTCAAATCGATCCGCGCCTCGAACGTCTCGCAGTTGACGACCCTCGACGTGTGGGACGAGAAGCTCGTGCAGTACGGCGCCGAGATCATCGCCGCCCGCAGCTCGCTCGTGACGGAGCTCACCCCCGAGGTCGCGAAGGCGTACTCGGATGTGGCGGGCGCAGAACACCGTGCCTCGCTGTCCTCGCTTCTCTCCATCCACTCCGGCTCGACCGACGATGACGCCGAACTCGATGAGGACGCCCTCCGCGGTGGGATCATCTCCGTTCCCGAGGCGGCGGCCGATTTCGCAGAAGCGCTGCGCCGCCTCCGGCGGCAGGAACTCCATCGCGGTGTCACGCTGGCCGGGCCGCACCGGGACGACCTGGTCCTCCAGCTCAACGGCCTCCCGGCCAAGGGGTACGCGAGCCACGGGGAGTCGTGGTCCTTTGCACTCGCGCTCAAGCTCGCCTCGGCCGAGGTGCTCCGACGCGATGCGTACGCCGGCGACCCGGTCCTCGTGCTCGACGACGTCTTCGCCGAACTCGACGAATCACGGCGCGGCCGCCTGGCGGCGGCCGTCAAGGACTACGAGCAGGTACTGATCACCGCTGCGGTGCAGGACGACGTGCCCGAGGCGCTCGCCGGCACGATGGTGCGGATCCGCGCCGGGCGGATCGTCGACGATGAACCGGTGATCGAGTCATGACCGACGAGACACCGGCGCGGCCGAAAGCACAGGACAAGGACACCGACGAGGCTCGCGCCGTCTACTCCCGGTTCCGGAAGATCTTCGGCGACCCGTCGAAACTGTCGCGCGACGCGCGCAAGCGCGCGATCAAGCTGCCCGGTTCGACGGTCCCCTTCGGGGAGGGCCGGGACCCGCACAGCCTCGGCGACGCGATCGACGGCCTCACTCGACGGCTCGGCTGGAACTCGCCGTTGGCGCAGTCCGAGCTGATCCTGACCTGGGCCGAGATCGCCGGCGCTGACACGGCGGCGCACTCCGAACCGGTCGGGGTCGAGGAGGGTGTGCTCACCGTCCGGTGCGACTCGACGGCATGGGCAACGCAGCTTCGGCTGATGCGCGTGCAGATCCAGACGCAGATCGCGCAGCGCTTCCCGGAAGCCGGAATCCAATCGGTGCGTTTCGAGGGGCCGAACGCCCCATCGTGGAAACGCGGCCCCAGAGTGATTCCAGGGCGTGGTCCTCGCGATACCTACGGTTGAGTGGACAAAAGAGGTCACTGGCGCAGTGAAATCCCCCCAGAGGGCCGATTTTCCGATTTCTGGGAGCGCTCTTTGGTAGACTGCCCGTGCTGTCGGTTGCGTTCCATGAGGGACCACACCACCGAATAGCGCGAGTACTTCACCACGGCAGGAGCCTGCATACCGATGACCGCCACACCAGACGAGAACCTGCCGAACGACAGCTACGGTGCCGATCAGATCCAGATTCTCGAGGGTCTCGAAGCGGTGCGCAAGCGCCCCGGTATGTACATCGGTTCGACCGGACCTCGCGGACTCCACCACCTCGTCTACGAGGTCGTCGACAACTCCGTCGATGAGGCACTCGCCGGCTACTGCGACACCATCGATGTGACCCTGCTCAAGAACGGCGGAGTGCGCACCCGCGACAACGGTCGTGGCATCCCGGTCGACATGAACAAGCAGGAGAACAAGTCGACCGTCGAGGTCGTCATGACGATCCTGCACGCCGGCGGAAAGTTCGGCGGCGGCGGGTACGCGGTCTCCGGTGGCCTCCACGGCGTCGGCATTTCCGTGGTCAACGCGCTCTCCAAGCAGGTCGACACCGAGGTGCGCCGACAGGGCCACGTCTGGCGCGTCAGCTTCGACAACGGTGTTCCGCTCGCGCCCCTCGCGAAGGGCGAGGAGTCTTCCGAGACCGGGACCCAGCAGACCTTCTGGCCGAACGACGAGATCTTCGAGACCGTCGAGTTCGACTTCGAGACGCTCCGCGCCCGCTTCCAGCAGATGGCCTTCCTCAACAAGGGTCTCCGGATCACCCTCACCGACGAGCGTGGTGAGGAGGACGTGGTCGAGAGCTACAAGTACGACAAGGGTCTCGTCGACTACGTCGAGTACCTCAACACCGCCAAGCGCGCCGACGTGATCCATCCGGAGATCATCGCCTTCGAGTCGGAGGACGGGGACCGCAAGATCTCGCTCGAGGTCGCGATGCAGTGGACGAACGCCTACAACGAGTCGGTCCACACCTACGCGAACACGATCAACACGCACGAGGGCGGAACCCACGAAGAGGGTTTCCGTGCAGCGCTCACCACCCTCGTCAACCGCTACGCCCGCGAGAAGGGCATCATCAAGGAGAAGGACGAGAACCTCTCCGGCGACGACGTCCGTGAGGGCCTGACCGCCGTCATCTCCGTCAAGCTCACCGAGCCGCAGTTCGAAGGCCAGACCAAGACCAAGCTCGGCAACACCGAGGCGAAGGCCTTCGTCCAGCGCGTCGCCGGCCAGGAGCTCGGTGACTGGTTCGACCGCAACCCTACGCAGGCGCGCGACGTGATCCGCAAGGCCATCCAGGCATCGCAGGCACGCATCGCCGCGCGCAAGGCGCGCGAGCAGACCCGCCGCAAGGGACTCCTCGAGAACAACAGCATGCCCGGCAAGCTGCGCGACTGCTCCAGCAAGGACCCGGCGCTGTCCGAGATCTTCCTCGTCGAGGGTGACTCGGCCGGTGGCTCAGCCGTGCAGGGGCGCAACCCCGAGTTCCAGGCGATCCTGCCGCTGCGCGGCAAGATCCTCAACGTCGAGAAGGCCCGTCTCGACCGTGCGCTCTCCAACAACGAGGTCCAGGCGATGATCACGGCCTTCGGCGCCGGCATCGGAGAGGACTTCGACCCGGAGAAGGCCAGGTACCACAAGATCGTGCTGATGGCCGATGCCGACGTCGACGGCCAGCACATCGCGACGCTGATCCTCACCCTGCTCTTCCGCTACATGCGTCCGCTCATCGACCACGGCTACGTGTACCTCGCGCAGCCGCCGCTCTACCGGCTCAAGTGGACCAACGCCGAGCACCAGTACGTGTACTCCGACCGGGAGCGCGACGCGTTCCTCGCCGAAGGCGCCGCCAAGGGCAAGCGCATGCCGAAGGACAACGGCATCCAGCGCTACAAGGGTCTCGGTGAGATGGACTACTCCGAGCTGTGGGAGACCACGATGGACCCGGCCACCCGCACCCTCCTCCAGGTGACCCTGGACGACGCGGCCGCCGCCGACGAGATCTTCTCCACACTCATGGGTGACGACGTCGAGGTCCGGCGCAGCTTCATCCAGAAGAACGCGCGCGACGTGCGCTTCCTGGACATCTGATCCTCGCGGATCCCGACACGCTCGAACCACGCAACGAAGTAGGCACACATGGCTGACGTGACAGAACCCGAAGACAACGACCGCATCATCGACGAGCGCGACGCGGTGGACACCCGCCACGACAAGATCGAGCAGGTCGACCTCCAGCTGGAGATGCAGCGCTCGTACCTCGACTACGCGATGAGCGTGATCGTCGGTCGCGCCCTTCCCGAGGTCCGCGACGGCCTCAAGCCGGTGCACCGCCGTGTCATCTACGGCATGTACGACGGTGGCTACCGTCCGGACAAGGGATACAACAAGTGCACCCGCATCGTCGGCGACGTCATGGGGCAGTTCCACCCGCACGGTGACTCCTCCATCTACGACGCCCTCGTGCGACTCGTCCAGCCGTGGAGCCTGCGCTACCCGCTCGCGCTCGGCCAGGGCAACTTCGGCTCCGCCGGCAACGACGGCGCGGCCGCCATGCGGTACACCGAGACCAAGATGGCCCCGCTGGCCATGGAGATGGTCCGGGACATCGACGAGGAGACCGTCGACTTCGTCGACAACTACGACGGAAAGACGCAGGAGCCCTCGGTGCTCCCGGCGCGCTTCCCGAACCTCCTCGTCAACGGATCCGTCGGCATCGCGGTCGGCATGGCCACCAACATCCCGCCGCACAACTTGCGCGAGGTCGCGGCCGGCGCCCTGTGGGCGCTGGAGAACCCGGACCTCGAGCGCGAGGAGCTCCTGGAGGGTCTCATCCAGCGGATCAAGGGACCGGACTTCCCGACCGGCGCGCAGATCCTGGGCATCAAGGGCATCCAGGACGCGTACCGCACGGGCCGCGGCTCGATCACGATGCGCGCCGTCGTCACCGTCGAGGAGCTGCAGGGTCGCACCGCGCTCGTCGTCACCGAGCTGCCGTACCAGGTCAACCCCGACAACCTCGCGCAGAAGATCGCCGACCTCGTCAAGGAGGGCAAGCTCGCGGGCATCGCCGACATCCGCGATGAGACCTCGGGTCGCACAGGCCAGCGCCTCGTCATCGTGCTCAAGCGCGACGCCGTCGCGAAGGTCGTGCTCAACAACCTGTACAAGCACACCCAGCTGCAGGAGAACTTCGGCGCCAACATGCTGGCGATCGTCGACGGCGTGCCGCGCACGCTCGCGGTCGACGGCTTCATCACCCACTGGATCGACCACCAGATCGAGGTCATCGTCCGCCGCACGCAGTACCGCCTGCGTAAGGCCGAGGAGCGCAACCACATCCTGCGCGGCTACCTCAAGGCCCTCGACGCGATCGACGAGGTCATCCGTGTGATCCGTGCGTCGCAGACCACCGAGGACGCCCGCGACGCGCTCATGGAGCTCCTCACGGTGGACGAGCTCCAGGCCCGCGCCATCCTCGACCTGCAGCTGCGCCGCCTCGCCGCCCTCGAGCGCCAGTCGATCCAGGACGAGCACGACAAGCTCGAGGCGCTCATCGCCGAGTACAAGGTCATCATCGCGACACCGTCCGAGCAGCGTCGCATCGTCAGCGAGGAGCTCACCGAGCTCGTCGCCAAGTACGGCGACGACCGCCGCACCGAGATCATGTTCGGCTACGACGGTGACATGAGCGTCGAGGACCTCATCCCCGAAGAGGAGATGGTCGTCACCGTCACGCGCGGCGGATACATCAAGCGCACGCGCAGCGACAACTACCGCCAGCAGCACCGCGGCGGCAAGGGCGTCAAGGGCGCCCAGCTGCGCGGCGAGGACGTGGTCGAGCACTTCTTCGTCACCACGACCCACCACTGGCTCCTCTTCTTCACGACCACGGGACGCGTCTACCGCGCCAAGGCGTACGAGCTGCAGGAAGCCGGCCGCGATGCGAAGGGCCAGCATGTCGCCAACCTGCTCGCGCTCCAGCCGGGCGAGGAGATCGCGCAGATCCTCGACATCCGCGACTACGCCGTCGCCAAGTACCTGGTGCTCGCCACCAAGGGCGGCCTCGTCAAGAAGACGGCGCTGACGGAATACGACACCAACCGCACCGGCGGCATCATCGCCATCAACCTCCGCGAGGGGGACGAGCTCGTCTCGGCCATGCTGGTCGACGAGGTCAACGACGTGCTGCTCGTGTCGCGCAAGGGTCAGTCGATTCGCTTCACCGCGACCGACTCCGCCCTCCGCCCGATGGGACGCTCCACGTCCGGCGTCAAGGGAATGGACTTCCGCGGGGACGACACCCTCCTCTCCGCGAGCGTCGTCACCGACGAGGGATACGTGTTCGTGGTCACCGAGGGCGGCTACGCGAAGCGCACCTCGGTCGACCAGTACCGGGTGCAGAACCGCGGTGGACTGGGCATCAAGGTGGCCAAGTTGGCCGAGGCCAGAGGCGATCTCGCGGGCGCTCTGATCGTCTCCGACGACGACGAGGTGCTTGTGGTTCTTGCCAGCGGCAAGGTGGTAAGGTCTGCCGTGGCCGAGGTACCGGCCAAGGGTCGCGACACCATGGGAGTCGTTTTCGCCCGCTTTGCGGACGACGATCGCATCATTGCGATCGCCCGTAACAGCGAAAGAAATCTTGAGAATTCGGACGGCGAGACCGCAGAGCAGGATGCTCCCGTGATCGCCGCCGAGGAAGTTGAGGCAGCAGAGTGAGTAGTGTCGCCGAGCAGTTGCAGAAGAAGTCCCAGAAGTCGGTCGCCACGAAGCAGGTCCGTCTCAAGCTCGTCTACGTCGACTTCTGGTCGACCGTCAAGCTCTCGTTCCTCGTCGCGGTCTCCGCGGGCATCGTACTCATCGTCTCGACGGTGCTGGTCTACCTGGTGCTCCAGTCGACCGGTGTCTTCGGCAAGCTGGACGCCCTGCTGCAGGACATCCTCAGTGCCGACTTCTCGATCGCCGCGCAGTTCTCCCTCCTCCAGGTGACGTTCTTCGCCGTGATCATCGCGGTGCTCAACACCGTCGTCGGCACCGCCCTCGGTGCGATCACGAGCATCCTGTACAACTTCAGCGTCCGCCTCACCGGCGGCCTGCTGGTTGGCTTCACGAACAACTAGCCGCTGCCGGCTCGATTCGTGAAACCCGGACGGATGGGATAACCTCTTATCTGCCCAACGGGGGTATAGCTCAGGCGGTTAGAGCGCTTCGCTGATAACGAAGAGGTCCGTGGTTCAAGTCCACGTACCCCCACTGGATTCTCCACAAGAGAGTCCTCCCCTTCCACCGAAGCGGGGCCTTAGCTCAGTTGGTAGAGCGCCTGCTTTGCAAGCAGGATGTCAGGAGTTCGAATCTCCTAGGCTCCACACGATATTTGTCTTCTGCGCCGCCGCTCCTGCGGCGCACGTTTGAAAGCGCCGTACAGGCCGCCGCTTTCAGCGGGCTTCTCTTCCGCGCGATTGTCCGCGGTTTCTCCCCACATCGGTGGATCATGGTCGCATGCCGTACTCGCCTCAGGATGACCTCGTCTTCCGCGTCCGACGGGTCTTGACCGGGGCGGGGGCCCTTCGCGAGGTGAACATGTTCGGAGGGCGAGCCTTCATGGTGGACGAGGCCATGGTGGTCAGTGCCGGGAAAGACGGGTCGCTGCTCGTGCGGGTACCCGCCGCGAAGCATGACGAGCTGCTGCGGGAACCGGGCGCCGCACAGGCCGAGATGGGCGCCGGACGGACCATGGGCGCCGGATGGATCGCCGTGGCCGCGGCGACCGTCCAGAGCGACGATGTGCTCAGTTCCTGGATCGAGGTCGCCCTCGCGCACCGCCGAACCGGCTGACTGGGAACAACGAAAAACCCCCGGGCCGTGAGGCCGCGGGGGTTTCGTCGTTCGGGGGAGCGGGTCAGGCCTGCTCGAGCTCGTCGAGCTCTTCCTCGGGCTCGTCCTCGACCCAGAGCGAGTCGTCGGCGCGGAGCGTCTGCCAGGCGGCGTAGGCCACACCGGCGACCGCGACGACCGCGAGGCCGATGAGGATGTACTTGCCGGGGCCGCTCGAGCTCTTGGGCGCCTCGACCAGGCCGGTGCGGGAGGCGACGACCTGCGCACGCTTCTTGCCGGCGTCGAGGGTGGCCGCTGCCACGCCGAGAGCCGAGGCCAGGGCGGGGACCACGTCATCCGTGATCTTGTCCTTGCCGGCGTGCGCGGCAGAGCGGGTGGCGGCGACGCCGTGCTTCACCGCGGGGCGGACATTGTGCTCGTAGGTGTCGCGCACTCGAGGCCCGACCTCCTCGCGTGCGTAGTTGGCAGCCTGGCGGCTCGCGTCGCGAACGACCTGCGAGGCGTGCTCGAGGACCTCGCGCTGGTCGTTGACCAGATCCTCCGCCTGACGCTTGAGCTTCGTGAGCTCGCGCTGGCGCTTGCGTGACAGTCCCATGAGTAACCTCCGTGTCGCGTGTGCGTGTGCCCCCATCCTGCCACGCCCACCCTGCCCTCAGACGGGCGATAGCTGGGAGGTGGGTGTGTGCCTCCCCGGATACGTTGGGAACGCTGTGCGAGAATCGCCATATGTCTCAGCACACTTCCGTAGCCACCATCTCCACCACTCTCGGTGACATCCGCATCAACCTGCTCGGCAACCACGCGCCGAAGACGGTCCGTAACTTCGAAGGTCTCGCCACCGGCGACATCGAGTGGACGGACCCGGCCAGCGGCGAGAAGAAGAACACGCCCCTCTATGACGGCGTCATCTTCCACCGCATCATCAAGGACTTCATGCTCCAGGCCGGCGACCCGCTGGGCCAGGGAATCGGTGGCCCCGGCTACCAGTTCGACGACGAGATCAACCCGGAGCTGAACTTCACCGAGCCCTACGTGCTCGCGATGGCGAACGCCGGCATCCAGGGCGGCCGTGGCACGAACGGCTCGCAGTTCTTCATCACCACGGTGCCGGCCACCTGGCTCCAGGGCAAGCACAGCATCTTCGGCGTCGTCGCCGACGACGAGTCCAAGAAGGTCGTCGACGCGATCGAGGCCGTCGACACCGATGGGCGCGACAAGCCGCTCGAGCCCGTGGTCATCAACCACGTCTCGATCGAACAGGTCTGATCTCCGTTCGTGACCGCAGACCCGAGCGACCGCGACAACTTCTGTTACCGGCACCCTGACCGGCAGAGCTTCATCCTCTGCCAGCGCTGTGGCCGTACGATCTGCCCGTCCTGCCAGACCCAGGCGTCGGTGGGTGTGCACTGCCCGGAGTGCGTGAAGGAGGCGCGGGCGAATGCCCCGAAGCGCCCCCCGCTGACGACGCGGTTCGCTCGGGCTGCGCGCGGGAGTCGATCGGGTCGACCGGTCGTCACCTACACCCTGATCGCGATCAGCGTGCTCGTCTTCGTCGCGCAGACCTTCGGTGGGGACCTGGTCACCTTCTGGTTGCGCATGGACCCGTCCATCGTGGACAGCAAGCCGCTCAGCCCGCTGACGTCGATCTTCGCCCACGGGGGGATCCTGCATCTCGGGTTGAACATGCTGTCGCTGTTCTTCATCGGGCCGATCCTCGAGAATGCGCTCGGGCGCTGGCGATACCTTGCCCTCTATCTCATCGCCGGCCTTGGCGGGTCAGCCGCCGTCTCGTTGCTCGGGTATGAGACGGCTGCCGTCGGTGCCTCCGGGTCCATTTTCGGACTGCTCGCCGCCCTCGTCGTCCTGCAGCGGGGCATCGGCGGCGACGTTCGCCAGCTCCTGGTCATCCTCGGGCTCAACCTGGTGATCGGATTCTTCGCGGCATCCATCTCGTGGCAGGCCCATGTCGGCGGCATCGCCGCCGGCGCCGCTGTCGGGCTCGTTCTCCTGCGGACCAGAAACGTCCGACAACGGGGTATGCAGATCGGGCTCCTCCTAGGGATAGCGGCGATCCTGCTCGCGGTGATCTTCGTCAGTCCATTCGTCCGCTGACCGGGAAGTTATCCACAGCTGATTCCACAATGGGGATAATTACACCGGTGTAAGTCGAATGACAACAATTTGGTGATTCGAAGCAGAAGGCCCGTCCGGATGGGATCCGGACGGGCCTTCTGTCTGTCTGTGGGGGCTTAGCGCCAGCGCATCGTCATCAGGAATCCGATGAACATGATGCCGAAGCCGATGAGGATGTTGCCGGCACCGAGGCTCTGAATGGGCCACGAGCCCTGGCTGATGTAGAACACCAGGATCCAGATCAGGCCGATCAGCATGAAGCCGAACATCACCGGCTTGAACCAGATGGCGTTGGGGGCCGGCTCACCCGAGCGCGGCTCCGGGGCGGAGTCGGAAGTCGAACGTGAAGAGCTACGGGCCATGCAGGGATTCTAGCCTGAAACCGTGAACGACCCGACTCGGGCCGATGGCACTCCCGCCTAGAATCAAGGGGTGACCGCCTTGCCCGAGCCGACGACGCGTCCCCGACGCGCTCGTCGCCGTACCACGGTGAGCGGGGTGCTCGGCGAGATCCTCATCACGGCCGGCGTGCTCGTCCTGCTCTTCCTCGGCTGGAAGGTGTGGTTCAACGACATCGTCTTCGGAGCGTCACAGCACGCGGTCGCCGAAGACCTCTCCGAGCAATTCGAGCAGGACTTCTCGGCGGGCGACACCGAGCACGAGGTCGTTCCGGGCAACCCGGGCGAGCCCGTGGTCATGCTCCCCGTCGCCGAGAAGACGACCTTCGCGAATCTGATCATCCCCCGCCTCGGCGACGACTACAAGCGACCGATCGCGGAGGGGGTGGGCAACTCCGTCCTCAACGATGCGAAGTTGGGCACCGGCCACTACCCGCAGACCCAGATGCCCGGTGAGATCGGCAACTTCGGTCTCGTGGCACACCGCTCCGCCTATGGCGGGGCGTTCCACAACATCAACGAGTTGGTCGTCGGCGATGCCATCTACGTCGAGACGCAGGACGGGTGGTACAAGTACATCTTCCGCAGCCTCGAGTTCGTGCACCCGACCGGCGTCGGCGTACTCGCTCCGGTGCCGCAACAGGTCGGGGTCCCGGCCACCCAGCGCGTCATCACTCTCACCACCTGCAACCCGCTCCTGTCGACGGCGGAGCGGATGGTCGCCTACGGGGTCTTCGACAGCTGGTACCCGCGGGCCGACGGCCCGCCCGCCGAACTCACACTCGTGACCGCGGCATCGGAGGCGCGCTGATGTACTCCGCTCTCTGGAGGGCCCTGCCCGGGCCGGCCTGGCTCCGTGTTCTGCTCCTGCTCATCGGTGCCGCGGCCGTGTTGACCGCGTGTGTCCTCTGGGTGTTCCCCCTCGTCGACCAATTGACCACTCCCCAGGATGTGACGGTAGAACAATGACATCGGTCCTCGTCATCGACAACTACGACTCGTTCGTCTACACGCTGAACGGCTACCTGCTGCAACTGGGGGCTGAGACGACGGTCGTGCGCAACGACTCCTTCCCCGCGGAGGACGCCGCCGCCGTCATCGCCGATTACGACGCCGTCCTCATCTCACCCGGCCCGGGCACCCCGGCCGATGCGGGTGTCTCGATCGCCGTCGTCCATGCGGCTCTGGAGGGCGGAACGCCGCTTCTCGGCGTGTGCCTCGGGCACCAGGCCATCGCCGAAGCACTCGGCGGCGTGGTCACCCATGCCGAGGAGCTCATGCACGGCAAGACGTCGCTCATCGACCACGATGGATCCACGATCTACTCCGGCGTTCCGCAGCCCTTCACGGCGACCCGCTACCACTCGCTCGCGATCGTCGACACGACCGTTCCGGAGGAGCTCGTGGTCACGTCGAAGACGGCCGGCGGCGTGATCATGGGTGTCGAGCACCGTGAGGCGCCGATCTATGGCGTGCAGTTCCACCCCGAGTCGGTGCTCACCGAGGGGGGTTACCTCATGCTGGGCAACTGGCTCGCGGTCGCCGGACTCGAGGAGGCGGCCGAGACGGCCAAGGGGCTGACGCCCCTCGTCCGTTTCGCCTGATCCGCTCCTCTTGATCCGGCGGCGGCTCAGCCGCTGGTGGCGCCGCAGTAGCCGATGGTGATCTTCGACTTCTGCGGGCTGACGCCCTTGAGCGACTGGCTCGAGACCGTACCGCCGGAGCAGCTGAGGTCCGCCTGCGTGATGACCTCGAGCTGGAGCCCGGCGAGCAATGACGTGGCCTCACCGATCGGCTTGCCGCTCACATCCGGGACCTCGACCTGGCCGTCCGAGACCACCAGGGTGATCGCCGAACCCTTCGGTGCCTGCGGATTCGCGGCGCTGATCTCGTTGCCGTTGTAGGTCTGCGACATGACCACACCGGCCGCCAGGTTGGGCGAGTGGCCCGTCGTGATCGAGGCCTCGTCGACGACGAAGCCGGCCTGAGTGAGCAGAGCGATCGCGTCCGCCTGGGCGGCGCCCACCACGATCGGGACGTCGAGACTCTGAGCACCGGACGAGACGTAGACGGTGATGGTCTGCTGCGGGCGCACCTTGGTGCCGGCAGGCGGATCCGTCTCCAGGATCGTCCCGGGCTTGACCGTGTCGCTGGACCGGTCGACCCGCTCCACGACGAGCTTCGCCTGGGTGAGGGTGACTTCGCCGTCCTCGAAGGCCTGGTTCGTGACATCGGGGACGGTCACGGCAAGATCGGGGCCGAAGCTGGCCGTTTGGCCGATCTGCAGCGTCCACACGAGGAGGGCCGCGAGCACGACGACCACGACGGTGACGCCGCCCCAGATCCAGGCGACCGGCGGGCGCTGCTGGGTGCGGACGACGCGCTCGTCCTCGCTGGCGGTCAACTGGCGGAAGGTGGCGTCGGCCCCGGCGGTCACGCTCGGGTTGACGCCGAACAGGGTGGCGTTCACGTCATCGGACGCGGCTTCGCGGCGGGGGAGCACGGTGCCCGCGCGCGCTGCGCTGACCGCCTCACGGAACTCGACGGCACTCTGGAACCGGGCGAAACGGTCCTTCGCCACGGCGCGCAGCACCACCGCGTCGAGCGCGGGGCTGACACGCGGGTTGGCATTGCTCGGTGCGGCGATCGGCTGGTTGACGTGCTGGTAGGCCACGGCGACCGGGTTCTCGTCCACGAAAGGTGCCTTGCCGGTCAGCATCTCGAACAGCATGATGCCGGTGGAATAGAGGTCGGTGCGGGCATCGACGGATTCGCCGCGAGCCTGCTCCGGCGAGAAGTACTGGGCGGTGCCCATGATGGTGCTCGTCTGGGCGATCGTCGCCGAGGACTCGGAGACGGCACGCGCGATACCGAAGTCCATGACCTTGACCTGGCCGGAGCCGGTGATCATGATGTTGCCCGGCTTGATGTCGCGATGCACGAGACCGGCGCGGTGCGAGTACTCGAGAGCGGTCAGCACCTGCTCGATGATCCGCATGGCCTCATTCGGCTCGAGCGGACCCTCGGCGACGACGTCCTTGAGCAGACGGCCGTCGACGAACTCCATGATGATGAACGGGAGCTGCAACTCCTGCCCGTTCGGGCCGGGGATGGTCTCCTCGCCGGCATCGAAGATGCGCACGATCGTGGGGTGGGCCATCTTGGCCGCGTCCTGGGCCTCGCGGCGGAAGCGGGTGCGGAAGGCGGGGTCGGTCGCGAGGGTCGGCTTGAGGAGCTTGATGGCCACGCGCCGCCCGAGACGGGAGTCGACGCCGACGTGCACGTCGGCCATGCCGCCGCGACCGATGAGGTCACCGACCTGGTATCGCCCGGCGAGCAGGCTGACGCCGTGTCCGATGTCTTCCGTCACTCGTGGTCTCCCAGGTCTCTCGGCGCTGAACGCCCCTCAGTGTAATCGCCGCCCATGTGAGCCGGCATCAGCCTCGAGGACGATCAGCCGCCGTTGCCGGTCTGCGGTGCCGTGAAGGTGAAGGACGCCGACGCCGACGGGGAGACGAGGTCGCCGCACTTCGCCGTGTAGCTCACGGTGACCGTGCCCGGATTGGCGACTGCCAGCTCGAGCTCGGTTGCATCGTTCGGACCGGGCGCCGCGTTACTCAGCGATCCACCGGTGACGGTGAACTGGTAGCCGGCCAGGGCGTACCCGCTCGGGCAACCCGTGAACTTGGTCCACTTGATCGGAATGGTGGTGCCGGTCTCGTAGGGCGTCGGCGCATCCGTGGTCGGTGCCGTCGGGGTTCCGACAGTGACGGCGTCCCCGTAGAAGGTCACGGCGATGAACGTCCCCTTCGCGGCGGAGCCGGTCGGGTTGTACTCGTAGGCAGTCTGCGCGAGCTCGGCAGAAGGCGCGGCACGACCCGGCTTGGGGTCGAGTTCGAGACCGATGCCCTCGAGGTACTGGCGCACCTGGTTCTCCGTCTTGCCGACGATCTGCGCCTCGTCGATAGGGATGGCCGTTGCCGCGGGCGGTGCCGACGTCTCCGGCTCCTGCGACGGGGAGCTCGACGTGATCGAGGGCGGCGGATCCTCCTCGTCCCCGGAGGGGATGACGAGCGCGATGATCGTGCCGATGAGGACGACGGCGAGGACCGCGACGAGGGCGATGATCGGCCAGGTCCACGGGCTGCGCTTCTTCGGCGTCTCCTCGGTGGGCGTCTCGCCCTCCGCACCGACCGGGGTGGTCAGCACGCGGGTCGTCGCATCGTTCGGGCGGCCGTAGTTCGCGCCCGTCGTCATGGCCATCGTCTGGGTGCCGATGACACCGGGGACGGCGGCAGCGGCGGCCGAGATGTCTCCGCGTCGCAGGGCCTGGGCGGCACGCGCGAGGTGCGCGGCCGTGGCGGGACGGTCGGCCGGCTTCTTGGCGATGCTCGCGTAGACGAGATTGCGGACCGGCTCGGAGACCGTAGAGGGCAGCTCCGGTGGGGTCTCGTTGATCTGCGCCATCGCGATCGCCACCTGCGACTCGCCCGTGAAGGGGCGGCGGCCGGCGAGCATCTCGTAGGCGACGATTCCCAGCGAGTAGATGTCGGTCGACGGCGACGCGGGGTGACCGCTCGCCTGCTCGGGCGACAGGTACTGCACGGTGCCCATGACCTGACCGGTCGCGGTAAGCGGCACCTGGTCGGCGATACGGGCGATGCCGAAGTCGGTGATCTTGACCCGGTTGTCCGGGGTGATCAGCAGGTTGCCCGGCTTGATGTCCCGGTGCACGAGCCCGGCCGCGTGGGCGGCCTGGAGGGCGAGCGCCGTCTGGGCGACGAAGTCGAGGACGCGATCGGAGTCGAGCGTGCGCTCCCGTTCGATGATGGCGCTGAGCGCCTCACCGGGCACGAGCTCCATGACGAGGAAGGCGCTGCCGTCCTCCTCGCCGTAATCGAAGACGTTGGCGATGCCCTCGTGGTTGACGAGGGCCGCGTGGCGCGCCTCGGCGCGGAAGCGCTCGAGGAATCCGGGATCACCGAGGTACTCGTCCTTGAGGATCTTGATGGCGACGGTCCGCCCGATCACCAGGTCGGTCGCCTGCCAGACCTCGCCCATGCCGCCGATGGCGACACGGCTCGAGAGCTGGTACCTGCCTCCGAAGGTGAGGCCGCTCGTGGGTCTCATCTGCTCAGCACCGCCTCAATCACCTTCTTGGCCATGGGCGCCGCAACCGTATTGCCGAAGGCATTACTCGTGCGACCGCCACTGTTCTCCACCACTACCGCGATCGCGACCTGGGGGTCGACGGCCGGGGCGAACCCTGTGAACCACAGGGTGTACAACTCGCCTACGCCGTTCTCCGCCGTGCCGGTCTTACCCGCGACATCGATCCCTGCAATTCTCGCATTACTGGCTGCGCCATTCGATACACCGTTCACGAGCATCTCCGTCATGGTTGTGGCGGTCCCTTCGCTGATGGGCGTGCTGAACACACTGGGCTCGAACTGCTGGATGACCGTCAGGTCGTCCGCGATGATGTTCTCGACGAGCGTGGGCTGCATGAGCTCGCCGCCGTTGGCGATCGCCGCCATGAGCATCGTCATCTGCAGCGGGGTCACCCGGTCCTCGTACTGGCCGAAGGACGAGAGCATGAGCTGGGCGTCGTCCATGCCGCTCGGGTAGGTGCTCGGGGTGACCGCCATCGGGATGGACAGCTTCTGGCCGAAACCGAACTCCTCCGCGATCTCGGCGATCTTGTCCTCACCGAGTTCGACACCGAGCTGGGCGAAGGGGATGTTGCAGGAGAGCCGGAGCGCCTGGGCGATCGTCGCCGTCTCGGTGCCGCCGCACGCGCCGCCCTCGACGTTCGAGATGACGCTGGAACTGCCGGGGAGCTGCAGGGTGCGCGGGTTCGGGAACGCCGACTCCGGCGTGTAGCCGTTCTCGAGGGCGGCAGCCGTCATGAGCACCTTGAAGGTGGAGCCGGGGACGTAGAGGTCGCCGCCGATCGCGCGGTTGATGAGCGGCTTCGTCGGGTCGTCGAGGAGCGCCTTGTAGCGCGCGATGATCTCGGCGCCGCGCTCGTGCGCCGACAGGGTGTTCGGGTCGAAAGAGGACTTGGACACCATGGCGAGGATCTCCCCGGTCGCCGGGTCCATGGCCACGATCGCACCGGACTGGTCGCCCAACGCATCCCAGGCCGCCTGCTGGACCACCGGGTCCAGCGTCAGCTCCACGTCGGCGCCGCGCGGCTCCTGTCCGGTGAAGAGAGAGTTGATCTGGTCGAGGAACAGCTCGTTGGAGCTGCCCGCGAGGTACTCGTTGAGCGAACTCTCGAGCCCGGTGTTGCCCTGGTTGAGGGTGAGGTAGCCGGTCACGGGCGCGTAGAGCGGGCCGTTCGAGTACACCCGGAGGTAAGAGTACGGGTCGTCAACCGGAACGGATTCGGCGACCGCGACGCCGTCCACCAGAATCGCGCCGCGCTCGGTGGAGAAGCTGTCGTAGAGGACCCGGACGTTGCGGCCGTCGGCCCGCAGGTCGTCCACGGCGAAGACCTGGATGAAGGAGGTCGAGACGAACAGGGCCGTGAACATGAGCAGGAGCACGGCGCTCACCCGGCGGAGCTGCTTGTTCATTCGATCACCGCCCGCGTCTCGGAACGCACCGTGTCGGACAGGCGCAGCAGGATCGCCACGATCATCCAGTTCGCGACGAGGGAGGATCCACCCGCCGCGAGGAACGGCGTCGTCAGGCCGGTCAGCGGGATCACCCGCGTGACACCGCCGATGACGATGAAGACCTGGAGGCCGATGAGGAAGGCGAGACCGACGGCGAGGAGGCGACCGAAGTCGTCGCTGCCGGCGAAACCGATGCGAAGCCCGCGCGAGACGAGCAGCAGGTACAGCGCGAGGATCGCGAAGATGCCGATGAGCCCGAGCTCCTCACCGAGGCTCGCGATGATGTAGTCGCTCTCGGCGAGCGGCACGATGTTCGGCCTGCCCTGCCCGAGGCCCGTGCCGATGAGACCGCCGTTGGCAAGGCCGAACAGACCCTGCACCAGCTGGTAGCTGCCGCCGCTGCGCGCGTAGTTGTCATCACTGAAGGCATCGAGCCAGGCGTCGAAGCGGTTGCCGACGTAGCCGAGCGTCTGCGCGGCGACGAGTGCCCCGCCCAGGAAGAGCCCGAGGCCGATGAAGATCCAGCTGGCCCGGCCGGTCGCGACGTAGATCATCACGAGGAAGAGCCCGAAGTAGAGCAGCGAGGTGCCGAGGTCGCGCTGCACGACGAGCACGGCCATGGCCGCGGCGAAGACGACGAGGATCGGCCCGAGGTCGCGCGCCCGGGGGAAGGTCATCCACAGCACCTTGCGCCCGACGAGCGACAGGGAGTCGCGCGCCGTCACCAGGTAGCCGGCGAAGAAGATGGCGAGGGCGATCTTCCCGACCTCGGCGGGCTGGAAGCTGAACGGGCCGATCTGGATCCAGACCTGGGCGCCGTTGACCGGCGAGAAGATGGGCAGCATCGGGAGCAGCAGGAGGAAGGCGCCCGCGATCATGAAGGTGAAACGGAACCGCTGCAGGATCCGGTGGTTGCGCAGCAGGACGACGACCAGGATGGCGAAGATGATCGCCATCGCGCTCCAGACGATCTGGCGGATGCCGGCCATGTCCCACCCGGTGTAGCCCTTCGCCAGGTCGAGGCGGTAGATCATCGCGATGCCGAGCCCGTTGAGCAGGGTGGCGATCGGGAGAAGGAACGGGTCGGCGTTGGGCGCGACCACGCGGAGCACGATGTGCATGCCGAAGACGAGGACCGAGAGGCCGAGGCCGAGGAAGCCGAGGCTCCAGTCCGGTGCCCCGTTCACGCCGAGCTGGACGAGCAGGATCGTCACCGCGTTGAGACCGCAGGCGATCGCCAGCAACCCGAGTTCCATCGTGCGGAACCTCGAGTGCGTGCGCAGCCGGATCCGGATCGACCCGGTGAAGGTCGGGACGGCCGTCACCCCGACCGGCTCAGTCTGCAGCGTCATCGGCCAACTGGTTCACTATGCGTTCCGCGTCGGCAAGGCTCGCCGCGTTGATCGTCTCCTCGATGCGCTGCTTGTTGTACGAGCCGAGGTCCTCGACCTGGATCGTGGTCACGCGATGCACCGAGTGGAGACTGAACGGGCCGATGTCCTGCTGGACGCCCTGGTAGATCGCGACGGTCGACCCGCTGACCCCGACGTAGTAGCGGTCCTGGGTGTAGCGGTAGCCGAGGATGCCCGCCGCGACGAGGGCCGCGACGACGAGGATGATCGTCACGATCGCCCACACCCGGCGGCGCACCGCGCGGCGTTGGTCCTCGACGATGAGCTCGTCGAGGAACTCCTCCGACTCCGGCTCGAAGTGCGAATCGTCCGGCTTTGTGGACTTGAGGGGGTGGAGCAGGAGCGTCGGGATCCGGAGCGAGCGGCGCGACTGGTCGGCGGCATAGCCGACCTCGCCCGCCGCGGAGCCGACGAGCTGGACGGGCTGGCGCGCAGCGCTTCCGGAGCCGTCGATGTCGACGACGACGACCGTGACGTTGTCCGGGGCGCCGTTGTCGAGGCTCTCCTTGACGAGGAGCTCGGCCGTCGTCATCGCGTCCTCGCCGGAGGTCATCGCCGCGGCGATCCTGTCGGCGGCGACGTAGCTGCTGAGCCCGTCCGAGCAGAGGAGCCAGCGGTCGCCGGCCTGCGTGTCCAGGACGAAGGTGTCGATGTCGGGCGTCGCGTCGACGTCGCCGAGCACCCGCATGAGGACGGAGCGGCGCGGATGGACCGCCGCCTCCTCCTCGGTGATGCGACCGCTGTCGACCAGACGCTGGACGAAGGTGTGGTCGGCGGTGACCTGCTCAAGCTCGCCGTCGCGGAGCCGGTAGACGCGGGAGTCGCCGATGTGCGCGACCGCGATCGTGTCGTTCACGAGGACGATGCCGCTCACGGTCGTGCCCATGCCGGTGAGCTCACTGTGGTCGAACACCGTCTCGGCGAGGATCCCGTTCGCGGCGATCAGGCCGTCGTGCAGCGCGGTCGCGGCCTCCTCGGCCGTCTCGAACGGCCGGTCGACCTCGCGCATGTGCTTGACGGTCAGGGCCGAGGCGACGTCACCGCCCGCGTGACCGCCCATGCCGTCGGCGACGATGAAGAGGTGAGAGCCCGCATATCCGCTGTCCTGGTTGTTGCTGCGGATGCGCCCGACGTGGGACGCGGCTGCGCTCTTCTGGCCCGTCATATCAGCGGCGCAGCTCGAACGTCGTGGTGCCGATGGTCACCGGGGTGTTGAGCGGGACGCGGGTGGAGGAGGTGACGGGCGAGCCGTCGAGGGTCGTTCCGTTGGTGGAGTCGAGGTCCTCGATCATCCAGCCGTCCACACCGAGCAGGAGGCGCGCGTGGTGGGTCGAGGTGTAGTCGTCGCGGATGACCAGGCCCGACTCGCTCGACCGGCCGATCGTCAGCAGGTCGCTGGGAAGGGGGATCTCGAGCCCCTCCTTCGCTCCGCCGGTGACGACCAGGCGGGAGGCGACGGCGCCGTCGGTGGGGGCAGGGCGGGAAGCGGGCTGTGCGGGTGCGGCGACCGGGGCTGGAGCAGCGCCGTCCGCGGCCGGCAGACGGCGGACCTTCTGGCCGAACAGGTCACTGCGAAGGGCGTAGACGATGACGAAGACGAAGACCCAGAGCAGGAGTAGGAACCCCAACTTGAGCACGAAGAGCGTCAGTTCACCCATCAGCCAGCTCGCCCCTCGGACGACGAGCCGGAGGCGGCGGACTGGGCGAGCACCCGGAACACGATACGCGTTCTGCCGATGTCGATGACCGAATCCGGCTCCAGCGGGGCCTTCGCGACCTTGGCGCCGTTGAGCAGGGAGCCGTTCGTGGAGCCGAGATCGTTGACCTGGCCGCGGGTGCCGTCCCACAGGATCTCGACGTGCTTGCGCGAGATTCCGGTGTCGTCGACGGTGATGTCGGCGTCCGTCCCTCGGCCGATGACCGTGCGCGAGCGGGTGATCGGATGGCGCTTGCCGTTGATCTCGAGCACCGGCGTCCAGGCGACCTCGCCCTTGACGTTCACGGAGTCGATCTCGATGATCCCCTGGCTGAGGCGCTCGACCGACTCGAGGCGGATGGAGATGCCGCCGGGCAGCGAATAGCGCTGAGCCGTCGCGTGGGTCTGGACCAGACGGGTGAGCTCGTCGATGAGCGATTCGCCGAGGTCGTTCATCCGGGAGAAGTCGGCGGGTGCGAGGCGCACCGTGAAGCGGTTCGGGACGAGGATCCGGTCGCGGGCGACGACGGCCGCCTTCGTGTCCAGCTCCCGCCGGAGGGCTGCCGAGATCTCCACGGGCTGGACCCCACTCTTGAAGGTCTTCGCGAATGCACCGTTGACGGCACGCTCGAGACCCTTCTCGAAGTTGTCCAGCAGGCCCACGGAATTCCTCACTTGTCAGGTCGGCGGCGTTCGACACGATGTTAGCCGTTGCCCGTGGGGACCAGCCTGTCTGCCCCGCCGAATACGTCGGAGGGATGACGGCGCTGTGCTAATCTCAATCGGTTGGCGCTTCGGCGCCGGCTGGTGAGCGCGAGTGGCGAAATTGGCAGACGCGCACGGTTCAGGTCCGTGTGTCCGTGAGGACGTGGGGGTTCAAGTCCCCCCTCGCGCACCAGTGAAGGCCCCCGATGATCTCGGGGGCTTTTTTCGTTCTGGGGATGGGGAGCGCCATGAGTGTCAACGGCATCGGAGGCATCTTCTTCCGCAGCGCCGACCCGGACCGCCGAGCGGCCTGGTATCGCGAGCACCTCGGGATCGACGCGGGCGGCGATGCCGTCTGGATCCAACAGGCGGGTCCGACTGTTTTCGCCCCGTTCCCCGCCGACAGCAACTACTTCCCGACGGACCAACCCGTCATGCTCAACCTCCGCGTCACTGACCTCGACGCGCTCGCGACCCGGCTCGAAGCGGCCGGAATCCCGATCGAACGACGGCAGGAGTGGGAGACGGAGTACGGACGGTTCGTGCGGATCTACGACCCGGATGGCCTCCCTATCGAGCTGTGGGAGCATCCGGGGCAATAGCGTGGAGGGGTGCCCCACCCCGTGCTGCAGCTCGCCGACGTGACCTTCGTCCGCAACGGCCGGACGCTCCTCGCCCCGACGGATCTCGTGATCCGCGACGGCGAGCGCTGGGCGCTCATCGGCGCGAACGGCGCGGGCAAGTCGACACTCCTCAACCTGGCCGGGGCGCTCGCGCATCCGACCAGCGGCACGGTCGACGTGTTGGGTCGGCGGCTCGGGCGGGTCGACATCCGGGAGCTGCGCGAGCACATCGGGCACGTGAACCCGCGGCACCCGTTGCAGTCGCCGCTCACGATCGAGCAGGTGGTGCTGACCGGCGCCACGGGGAGTGTCGAGCTGATGATGCGGTGGGAGCCGGAGGCCGCCACGCTCGCGCGGGCACGGGAGCTGATCGACCGGTTGGGCATCGGACATCGCGTCGATGCACCGTGGACGACGCTGTCGCAGGGTGAGCGCGGTCGGGCGCTCATCGCCCGCGCTCTGCTGCCGCGTCCCTCCCTTCTTCTCCTCGACGAGCCCGCGACCGGCCTCGACGTCGCCGCCCGGGAGCAGCTGCTCGCGGTGATCGACGAGGTCCACGCCGCCGAGCCGCAACTGGCATCGGTGCTCGTGACGCACCATTTCGAGGAGTTGCCGGTGTCGACGACCCATGCCGCGCTCATCCGCGCCGGTGTCGTCGAGGAGCAGGGCGCCGTCGACACGGTGCTGACGACGGAGAAGGTGACCCGGTGCTTCGACCACCCGATCACCGTGACGAGGGAGGACGGCCGATGGCGGGCACGCGCATGACCTGGGGCGATGGCCGCTGGACCACGGAACCGGAATCGGTCGCCGCCGCAGGCGACGACCTCCTGGTCACGGCCGTCGAGGGCAGCGATGCCTGGCGTCACACCTCCTACGGGTTCGTGCACGACACGGAGCACGCGCTGGTCGCGCCCTTCGCCCGCGAGACCGCGGTCGAGGTGACCTTCACGGCGGCGTTCGAGGCACAGTTCGATCAGGCCGGGGTCTACCTCGTCGCCGACGCGGAGAACTGGATCAAGGCGGGTGTCGAGTTCGCCGACGGGACACCCCAGGTCGGGGCCGTCGTCACGCGCGGAAGCTCGGACTGGTCGGTGGCACCCGTCCCCGAGTGGCTCGACCGGCGTGTGACGATCCGCGCGAGCTGGAGCGGCGACGCCGTCACGATCCGGGCCCGCGTCGAGGCGGAGGACTGGCGGCTCGTCCGGGTCGTGCCGTGGGACGTCGCCGACTGCGAGGCGGGGCCGCTCGTCTGCGCACCCAGCCGTGCCGGCCTGACGGTGCGCTTTCACCGCTGGTCGACCTCGGCTGCGGACGCGACCCTGCACTGAGGGCTCCAGTAGCCTGAAACTCATGAGCGACATCGCGGTCCCAACGTCCGGCCAGCAGCACGAGATCCGGTTCGGTGACTACACCGCAGTGATCGCGAGCATCGGCGCCTCCCTCCGCGTGCTCACGCACCGCGGTCGCGACCTCGTCGTCCCCTTCGCCGCCGACGAGGTGCGCCCCGGCTTCCGCGGAGCCATGCTCGCGCCCTGGCCGAACCGCATCGTCGACGGCACCTACGAGTTCGGCGGGGTCGAGTACCAGGTCGCGTTGACCGAGCCGGAGCGTCGTAATGCGCTGCACGGGCTCGTCGGATGGCTCGACTTCCAGGCGGTCGATGAGGGCGAGAGTCACGTCGTCCTCGCCGGCGAGATCGTCCCCCAGGTCGGCTACCCCTTCCGCATCCTCGTCGTGGTGCGCTTCGACCTCACCGAGCAGGGCCTCACCACCGAAGTCACCGCGAGCAACCTCGGCGACCTCGCCGCCCCCTTCGGCACCGGACCGCACCCCTACCTCGTGGCCGGAGAAGGTCGCGCCGACGACTGGTCGCTCGAGCTGCCCGCGACTGAGGTGCTGACCGTCACGGCCGATCGCCTCGCCCCGATTTCCGTCGTCGACGTGGTGGATCACGCGGACGGCGCCCTCGACTTCCGCGAGACCCGCCCCATCGGCGACGTCTTCATCGATCACGCCTTCACCGCGCTCCTGCCCGATGAGCACGGGCTCGCCCGTGTCCGGGTGCTCACGGCCGACGGCTCTGGCGTGGAGATGGAGTGGGGCGACGACTGCCCGTGGGTCCAGGTGCACACGGCCGACCGTCCGATCCCGTCGGAGCATCGCATCGGCCTCGCCGTCGAGCCGATGACCTGCCCGCCGGACGCCTTCAACTCCGGGGTCGACCTCATCACGATCGAGCCGGGCGAGTCGACCACGGCAGGGTGGATCATCCGGGCCGTCAACCCCGAGGTCTGACGCAGGTCGCGGGGTTAGGCTCGCCCCCATGAGCCGCATCGCCGCGATCGCCCCGGTGTTGCCGGATCACTCCTATTCCCAGTCCGAGATCACCGCGGAACTGGCACCGCTCATCACCGCCGAGCCCGCCCGTCGGGCCGTCCTCGAGCGGATGCACGCGTCCAGCGGCATCGGGCGGCGGCACACGGCGCTGCCGCTCGAGCGGTACCGCGAGCTCGAGGGCTTCCGCGAGACGAACGCGATCTTCGTGGAGGAGGGAACGCGGCTCCTCGAGCGCGCGCTGCGCCAAGCACTCGAGACGGCCGGGTTGCGGCCCTCCGATGTGGACCTCGTCTTCTTCACCTCCGTCACGGGGATCGCCGCCCCATCCATCGACGCCCTGCTCGTGCCGTTGCTCGGGCTCCGCCCCGACGTGAAGCGGATCCCCTCCTTCGGCCTCGGCTGCGTCGCCGGGGCAGCCGGGCTCGCTCGCGTCGACGACTATCTCGCCGGGCACCCGGGGGAGGTCGCCGTGCTGCTGAGCGTCGAGCTGTGCTCGCTGACCCTGCAGCGTGACGACTCCACGATCGCGAACTTCGTCGCGACGGGGCTGTTCGGGGACGGCGCCACCGCGGTCGTGCTCGTCGGGGACGACGTGCCGTCGACCGGCCCGCGCATCGCCGCGACCCGTTCCGCGCTGTACCCGTCGACGGGAGGGGTCATCGGCTGGAACATCGGCGGCGGCGGATTCGAGATCGTGCTGACCGCGGGCGTCGCCGATGTGATCGCCGAGAACTTCCCGGCCGGAGTGGCCGACTTCCTGGCCACGACCGGCAACACCGGCGTGGACAGTTACATCGCGCACCCGGGCGGCCCGCGGGTGCTCGAGGCCTTCGCCGAGGCGCTCGGGGAGCCTCGGGACAGCTTGGCCCGCAGTTGGGATTCGCTCGACCGGGTCGGCAACCTGTCCTCGTCGTCCGTGCTGCACGTCCTCGCGGATACCATCGCCGCGGACGAGCTCGGCGAACGATCCCTGTTGTTCGCGCTCGGCCCCGGGGTCAGCGCCGAGTTCGTCCTCCTGGAGGCCTCGTGATCGCGTACGTCGTCCTCATCCTGCTCACCGGCGTCGAGCGCCTCGCCGAACTCGTCATCTCCCGGCGCAACGCGGCGAAGGCCTTCGCCCGGGGCGGCGTGGAGTTCGGGCAGCGGCACTTCCCCGTCATGGTCGCGCTGCACACCGGGTTCCTCCTCGCCTGCATCGCCGAGGTCGTGCTGCTCGACCGGCCGTTCATCCCCTGGCTCGGCTGGCCGATGCTCGTGGTGGCGCTGGCCTGCCAGTCGGGCAGGTACTGGGTGATCGCCTCGCTCGGCGAGCAGTGGAACACCCGCGTCATCGTCGTGCCCGGTGCGGGGCGGGTCGCGGCACGCGGCCTCTATCGCTGGCTGCGCCACCCGAACTATTGGATCGTCGCGATCGAAGGCCTTGCTCTTCCTCTCGTCCATTCCGCCTGGATCACGGCCATCGCCTTCACGGTCCTCAATGCCGTTCTGCTACTGCGCTTCCGCATCCCGATCGAGAACGGGGCGTTGAGGATGCTCGATGCCCGCTGACCTCCTCATTGCCGGCGGCGGCCCGGTCGGCTTGGCCGCGGCCATCGAGGCGCGACTGGCGGGGCTCACGGTGGAGGTCGTCGAGCCGCGGGCCGGCTTGATCGACAAGGCCTGTGGCGAGGGGCTTATGCCGGGGGCGGTCCCGCTGCTCGAGCGATTGGGGGTCGCGCCGCAGGGCTTCCCGTTGCGCGGGGTCTCGTACCGATCGTCGTCGGCGCGGGCCGACCACCGATTCGCCGACGGCCACGGGCTCGGCGTGCGCCGCACCACCCTGCATGCGGCGCTGCGGGAGCGGGCGCTCGACCTGGGGGCGACCCTCACCGAGGGCAGCGTGGAGGCGATCGAACCCGGGCGGTGGACGCTCGGCTGCGACGGGTTGCACTCGACCGTCGCGCGCCTGACCGGCCTCGCCCGCCCGGCCCCCGCCTCCCGTCGCCGCTTCGGCCTGCGCCAGCACTACGCCGTCGAGCCGTGGAGCGACCTCATCGAGGTGCACTGGAACCCGGTCGCCGAGCTCTATGTCACGCCCACCGCCGACGGGGTCGTGGGAATCGCGGCACTCGCCCGGCGCGGGATCGGATTCGAGCAGGCGCTCGCGGCCTCGCCCGCGCTCGCGGCCCGGGTGGTCGGCTTGACGCCCGCGACGTCACTGCGTGGGGCGGGTCCCTTCCGCCAGCGGACCCGGGCCCGGACGGCTGGGCGGGTGCTGCTCGTCGGGGACGCGTCCGGGTACGTCGACGCGATCACGGGGGAGGGCCTGCGGCTCGGTTTCGCGCAGGCCCGGGCGGCTGTGGCTGCGGTGGTCGCCGGGGACGCGTCCGCCTACGAACGGGAGTGGACGCGGATCACGCGCGACTTCCGGGTGCTCACCGGCGCCCTCGCGCTCGCGGCGAGCTCTCCGCTGCGCGCGGCGATCGTCCCCGCGGCGGCCCGCCTCCCGCGCGTCTTCGGCGCCGCGGTCGAGCACCTCGCCCGCTGACCCCTCCGCGAGTTACCAGTTTCCGGGGGTCACCGACCTCCAGTTCGGGAGCGGACCCCCGGAAAGTGGTAACTCGCGGGGAGGGTCAGGGCTGGGTGGCGGCGATGAGGGTGGTGAGCTCGTCGCGGACGCGCTCGAGGTGGGCGAGGGGGAGGCCGAGCCGCTCCACGACCTGGCCGGGGACCTTCTCCGCCTGCGATCGCAGATCCTGGCCCGCGGGCGTGAGGCGTACTGCGAGGGCCCGCTCATCCTCCGGGTTCCGCTGGCGCGTGATGTAGCCGGCCGCCTCGAGGCGTTTGAGGAGCGGGGACAGAGTCGCGGGCTCCAGGTAGAGCGCGGACGCGATGTCGCCGGCGGTGCGAGGGCTGCTCTCCCAGAGGGCGAGCATGACCAGGTACTGCGGGTGGGTGAGGCCCATCGGTTCGAGGATCGGCCGGTAGATGCCGATCACGCTGCGGGAGGCGGCGGCGAGCGCGAAGCAGACCTGACGGTCGAGCGCGAGGGGATCCATGCCTCCCAGAATACTTCGTGCTAGATTCATTAGTGCACTAACTAAAGGGAGCGAACGGCATGGCCTGGTGGGACAAGCTCAACAAGGCGCTCTACCCGTACCTCGGCCCGCCCCCGCTCGGCCCCTACGACGAGGCCGAGCAGCCGGCCTCCGCCACGAAAGGCTGCCCGATGTGCGGCCGCCCAATGGGCGAGCACGTGATGGACCGCGCCCCGGGTCGACCGACCTACATGGCCTGCCCGACCGACTCCGCCGGCTGACGACGCCGCCCCGCGACCAGGAACCCGAAGGCCGCCGCGACGAAGAACATCAGCACGCCGTAGACGGCGGCCGGCAGGGCGAACTCGATCGAGCCGAGAACGGTCTGGGCGATGACGATCGCGAGGGTCGAGTTGTGGATGCCGATCTCGAAGGAGCTCGCCACGGCCTGCGATCGTTCGACCCGGAACAGCTTCGGCACCAGGAAGCCGACACACAGGCTGATCAGGCAGAACAGCACCGTGATGAGGGCGAGCTGGCCGACGTTCTCGGCGAGCACCTTCCCATTCGAGGCGACGGCGCCGACGATGACGACGACGAGGATCACGATCGACGCGATCCGGACCGGCTTGTCCATCCGGTCGGCGAAACCGGGCCGGAGTCGCCGGACGATCATGCCGAGTGCGACCGGCAGCAGCACGTAGGCGAAGACCTCCAGAGCCTTGAGGAGTTGGATGCCGAGCTCATCGTTGCCGGGGAGGAAGTACGCGATCGCCAGGTTGGTGATGAGCGGCAGGGTGAACACCGCGATGACCGAGTTGACCGCGGTCAGGCTGATGTTGAGCGCGACGTCGCCGCGGAAGAGGTGGCTGTAGACGTTCGCGGTCGTGCCGCCGGGGGAGGCAGCGAGGAGCATCATGCCGACCGCGAGGATCGGCGGGAGGTCGAACAGCAGGATGAGCCCGAAGGCGACGCCGGGCAGGATCAGCAGCTGGCAGACGAGGGCGATGATCACCGCCTTCGGATGCTTCGCCACTCGGGCGAAGTCGCCGAGGGTGAGGGTGAGCCCGAGGCCGAACATGATGACGGCGAGCGCGAGCGGAAGTCCGATGGTGGTCAACGCTGATCCCATGGGACACAGTGTGCCCCACCGGCGATGCCCTGCCTAGAGAAACAAGGCCTAGAGCAGGAGGGGGCGCAGCTCGTCCGTCGTCGCGACGACCTCGATCGCCCCGACCTGCTCGGCAGGGGAGCCGTAGCCCCACTGGACGAAGATCGCGGGGACATCGTTCGCCGCCGCGCCCTCCACGTCGTAGAAGCGGTCGCCGACCATGATCGGGCGTGACACATCGGCGCCGAAGGCGGTCAGGCGCTCCAGCGCGAGGGCGATGATCTCCGCCTTCTCGCTGCGCTTCTCGTCCTCGGAGGCCCCGGTGATCACGTCGATGTCGTCGAGCAGCCCGATGCTGCTGAGCGCGAGGCGGGCGAGCGACTCGGGCTTCGAGGTCGCGAGAGACATAGGCACACCCGCGGCGCGGATCGCGCGGACCAGTTCGGGGACACCGGCATAGGCGGTGGCATTGCCGGCCCCGTGCTCCAGGTAGTGCTCGCGGTAGACGGCGAGGGCCTGCCAGCTGTCCGGCTCGCTGAAGCCGGCGATGTCGACGAGGGACTGCTGCAGCGGCGGGCCGACGTAGACGAGGAGCTCGGAGGGGGTGGGCACCGGGCGACCGAGCGTCGCGAACATCGCGGCGAGGCTGGCGGTGATGCCGGGGGCGGAATCGATGATGGTGCCGTCGAGGTCGAGCAGGACGGCACTGTATGGGTGGCTCATGTGGGGCCCAGTTTAGGTGGCGTCGCTGGATGATCGACCGTTACCGTTGGGCACCATGCACCGCAGTGTCGGCGTCATCGCCCTTGCCCTCCTCGCCGGTCTCCTCGTGGTGCCGCAGGCGGCGACGGCGGCCGATGGGCCCGAGCTCGTCCCGAACGGCGGGTTCGACGCGGGAACCCCGCCGTGGTTCGCCACCCAGGACATGACGATGCGCACGGACGGACGTCTCTGCGTGGATGTGCCCGGTGGCACGTCGACGGCGTGGAGTTCGATGGTCGGCGTCGACGGCGTCCCGATCGTGGCCGGCACCTCCTACGAGCTCGCCTTCACGGCCGAGGCCACGGCGCCTGTCGTGATCCGGGCGCTCGTGCAGCAGCCGGCCGACCCGTGGACGGCGACGTTCGAGGCCAACCCCGCGCTCGGCGGCGGGGAGACGGAGTTCCGCTACCCCTTCACGCCCACCATGGACCTGCCGACCGCGCAGCTCGCATTCCAGCTCGGCGGCGCGAGCACCGACTGGACGCTGTGCCTGGACGACGTCTCGATCCGAGCCGTCGACTCCGTCTCCACCGCTCCGACGACAGACAGCCGCCTGGTCGTGAACCAGGTCGGCTACCTGCCGGACGGCCCGAAGCGGGCGACGCTGCTGACGGACGCGGCGGGCGCGCTGGGCTGGACGCTGCGCGACGCGCAGGGGGAGACCGTCGAGTCCGGCGAGACGGAGCCGCGGGGTGTCGACCCGACCGCGGGTGCCGGGGTGCACGTGATCGACTTCGGCGACGCGGACGCGACCGGGGAGGGATTCACCCTCGAGGCCGACGGGGTCACCAGCCATCCCTTCGCCATCGAAGCCGGCCTCTACGCCGGACTACGCCACGACGCCCTCCAGTACTTCACGATCGCTCGCAGCGGCATCGACATCGGCGTGCCCGGATATGAACGCGAGGCCGGTCACGTGGGCGTCGCCCCGAACCGGGGCGACACCGCCGTCGGCTGCCAGGCGCCGCAGTCGTTCACCCAGGGCTGGACCTGCGACTACGAGCTCGATGTGAGCGGCGGCTGGTACGACGCGGGGGACCACGGGAAGTACGTCGTCAATGGCGGGATCGCTGTGCACCAGCTGCTCTCGACCTACGAGCGGGCCCTGCGCACGGGCACGGAGGCCGCCTTCGCCGACGGGACGATGGACGTCCCGGAGTCATCCAACGGTGTTCCCGACCTCCTCGACGAGGCGCGGTGGGAGCTGGAATGGATGCTGCGGATGCAGGTCCCGACCGGGAAGGACCTCGCGGGCATGGCGCACCACAAGGTGCAGGACGACGGCTGGACCGGCCTACCCCTGCTCCCGGCCGATGACCCGCAGGCCCGCCAGCTGCACCGCCCGTCGACGGCCGCCACTCTCAACCTCGTCGCGGTCGCGGCACAAAGCGCGCGCTTGTTCGCCGACCACGACCCGGCCTTCGCCGACCAGCTGGAGTCCGCCGCCCGCGTCGGCTGGGAGGCCGCGGTCGCGAACCCGGCCCTGTACGCCCCGGCGGAGGACGGCAACGCCGGCGGCGGCGCATACGACGACGACGACGTGACGGACGAGTTCTATTGGGCGGCCGCAGAGCTCTTCCTGACGACGGGGGAGTCCGCTTTCGAAACCGCCGTCCTCGACAGCCCGCTGCACGAGGCGGACCTGTTCACCGATTCCGGTTTCGACTGGGGACACACCGCCCTGCTCGGGCGCCTCGACCTGGCGACCGTCGAGAGCGACCTGCCGGGACAGGAGGGGGTAATCGAGTCCGTGGTGGCCCTCGCCGAGCGAAGCCTCGAGACACAGACGACCCAGAACTTCGGGCAGCCCTTCGCGCCGGCCGGCGGATATCAGTGGGGGTCCAACCACGCGATCCTCAACACCCTCGTCGTCGTGGCGACGGCGTTCGACCTCAGTGGCGACGAGCGGTTCCGCGCGGCGGTCGTCGAAGGGATGGACTACGTGCTCGGTCGCAACGCGATGGACCTCTCCTATGTCACCGGCTACGGGACGGTCTACGCGCATAACCAGCACAGCCGCTGGTTCGCGCACACGCTCGACCCGTCGCTGCCGCGGCCGCCGGACGGGTCGCTCGCGGGCGGGCCGAACCGCAGCCTGCAGGATCCGGTCGCGCAGCGCCTCTTCCCGAACGGCTGCCCCGA
>Ga0247810_10000237_pt1 | contig 80413 bp, 67 predicted proteins | sample UWRJL119311C1_FD_179918 | JGI IMG/M metagenome (GOLD analysis project Ga0247810, IMG submission 179918) | Plant litter microbial communities from Arlington Agricultural Research Station in Wisconsin, United States - UWRJ-L119-311C-1 | ecosystem: Environmental > Terrestrial > Plant litter >...
TTCTTCTGCGACTTTGTTAAAAAGAAGCTCTATCTTTGGTAGAGAACTTGCCTGGGTCTAGAAGGCAAAGGTCGCACAATGATTTGTTTATGCAAGATATCTAATACTCATGGATATTTGCTTTTCTCTAATGGTAAAAGAGGGCATTATACCACGTTGGAGGAAGTCCAAAATCAAAACTGGTGGTGCCCCTTCATTTGTTATCGAAAAGTCCATGGATCCGTAATATCTCCACCCTACGCAAGACCGTGAAATACGTGTAAGTGCACTCACATATCTTTCAACTTACGCACAACCCTCAGTACCGGAGGTCCGACGTTGATCCAATTATCCGGCCACGTTTCTCTAACCCTTTCCATTTCCTCGCTCCATATGTTAGCCGTTCTTTCTCTCCATTCTATGGGCAACATCTTCTCGTGTGTTTCGCCTCCTAGAAGCACCACCACATCCCTCAAATGTGGAAACTGCACCATATTCCTCGGAACCCATTTGGCATCGTGTCCCATCGTTTTCCAATATTCAAATCTCTCTTTCCGCGACCACATGTACGGCCGCAGTGCAATCACCGTACTGACTACTATTCTGGTCATGTTCGGCAACTGCTTAGACATGATATTGACAAAGTGTTGAAGCTCCTGAATGCTGCCCGAGGATGCAATATTCAGGTCTACCATCAGTGTATCGACAGTAGGATTTATGAAAACACCGGTCTGGAAAGGGTACGGGTAAGTAGGGGAATAGATATCATCTAGTGAACTCGGTTTTCGGCCTGCGCGGTTGATACGAGGTTTGTAATGTTTTGCAAGGCGAATACCGTTTGAGCCGGTGGCTGGGAAACCGTTGATGTTGTATTCAGCTTCCAGGTATTTAGTGTAGAGATAACGAGTTGCTTCGCGACTTTCGCGACACACTGAGAATGCGGCTGGCGGTGGGACAGTGTGTATAGAGCCTGTTGATATCAGTCAATAATCTTTCCTGTTCAAATGATCCATCAAATGTGATTGGCAAGGATGCCATGAAATTGTCTGATGAAACAGGTCATCATAGCTACGAGTTTCCTCTGGCTTTATTGTTCTAAAGAAAAAAGAACGAACTTACTAGGCGGAAGGTAATTACATTTGCATCTTCCTTCCATGCTACAAGTTAAGATGGCCATAGTGAATAGTTGATATTCTCGATCAATCCCATTATCACCCTCAGTGCTCTCACTATTAGCTTCATCCTGCTCACTATCAGCAGTGGTGGATCCCTCTTCCCCTTCACCACCAGTCATATCCGAAGTTGTAACTTCGTCATTCTGAGCCACAATTACATTCTCATGCATTGCCTCTCCGATCTCCTCATTGCCCGTCAAGGTAGATATCTCAATGCTAGACTCATCGTGAGGATACTGTCTCAAATGGAGAGGGATAACTCTCTGTTCAAGTGAATGAATCCATATTTGATCACGTAGCTCCGCAGGAAGTTCTGAGAATCTTGGGAAGGTAGCTGGACTATCATTGGCGTAATATAGGCCAAGTCGTGTACTCAATAAGGAGTGTACTTTAGCGGAGGTACTCCAGAACTTCTTCATGCTTAGGTTAGTTGTTGGGATCGGTGTGACGGTTCTTATTTCACAAAAAGGCAGTAAGCTCTGAGTAATGGAATCAGCAAGCGGTTTACTTATACAAATATACTCTATGTCAGACAAGTGATCTGAAAGGAATGAATGCCTAATCTCAATATATATCACGTGACCTCGATATACAAGGAATATTCCCGTGTCTCCAGGTGATTCTGGTATGGTTACGTTCTAACCCCTCAGTCTTAAACTCTTTGTACCTCTAAAACAAGTTAGTGGAATTGTTTGAGCCTGACTTTGTTTGGGGTTCACATCTCAACCTAGCCACATACCCAGCCTTATAGTTGAGGCTCTACGCTAGACCCCTTTAGGGGCTGACTTAGCATTTGGGAGTCGCGAATCTCAAGAAAGAAAGGCTCCTAGGTTAGAAAGTCAACAGCTTGTTCTGTCAACTGCCCAACACCTGCCAGCTTGTACCAACAACTCTTTTATCAACTGCTTATAGATCGCCAAATCTGCGAGTGACTTTTCATGCCATTTAGCTTCCGGTTCTGAAGTAATCGCGTCCTGGGCGACGTGCCATAGGTGCAGACCTCGACCCCTTTGCTTTATTTGCGCCACTTCTTATTACCTATTGAATACCTTTGCTTTGTCGCCAGTTTCCCCTGATCTTAATTCAATATGGCAGAAGAACAGTATGAAGAGGGTTATGAGTACGATGATTACGCGGAGGATGATGGAGGGATTACGGCCGAGGATTGCTGGACGGTCATTTCTTCATTCTTCGACTCCAAAGGCTTGGTTTCGCAGCAGCTGGACTCCTTTGACGAATTTATGATGACGACCATGCAAGAGCTTGTAGAAGAGAGCTCGCTGGTTACCTTGGACCAGAATACTCCTCCATCGTCCGACGAAAATCCCATCGCTCTTCGACGATACGAAATCAAATTTGGTCAAGTGTCACTCTCTCGGCCTGCGATGACAGAAGGAGATGGAACTACACAAGTTATGCTACCGCAAGAGGCGCGTCTGCGAAATCTTACATATTCTAGTCCTCTGTATGTGGATATGTCAACGAATGTTACAGTTGCGGTTGAACGCCCTGTCCCCCTCAACGAGCTGGATGACGAGCAAGAAGAGGAAATGGCACGCACAGGAGAGCATCCTACGCGACTGGTTTGGGAAGATGAGGAGGGTGGTCAGCTTGGTCGATCGTCTAAAGACGAGCCCGACAAGGTTTTCATCGGAAAGGTGCCGATTATGCTGAAATCTTCATACTGTATTCTAAAGGACTTGGATGAGTCGGAGCTTTATGGCTGGAATGAGTGCCCATACGATCAGGGTGGATACTTCATCATCAATGGAAGTGAAAAGGTCCTGATTGCCCAAGAGAGAAGTGCGGCAAACATTGTTCAGATCTTCCAAAAGCCTCCACCAGCCGCCACACCATATATCGCCGAGATCCGCAGCGCTCTCGAAAAGGGTTCTCGACTTATATCTTCGTTGACAGTTAAGCTATATGCAAAAGGTGATGGAGGGCGAGGTGGATTCGGGCAAACTGTCAAGTCGACCTTGCCATATATTAAGCAGGATATCCCGATTGCTATTGTGTTCAGAGCTCTTGGTGTCGTGTCCGACGAAGACATTTTGAATCATATATGCTATGACCGTAATGACACACAGATGCTAGAAATGTTAAAGCCGTGTATCGAGGAAGCCTTCGTTATTCAAGATAGGGAGGTCGCCCTAGACTATATTGGCAGACGTGGAAACTCTCCACAGTCAATTCGAGAGAAGCGAATCAAGGCCGCAAGGGAGATTCTACAAAAAGAACTGTTACCTCATATTTCCCAAAAGGAAGGTAGTGAAACACGAAAGGCCTTCTTCTTAGGTTACATGGTTCATAGAATGCTTCAGTGCGCTCTTGGACGCCGATCAACTGACGACAGAGATCACTTTGGGAAGAAGCGTTTAGATCTTGCTGGTCCACTTCTTGCCAAGCTATTCCGCGGTCTCTTCAAACGATTGACCCAGGATGTTTACAAGTATCTTCAGAAATGTGTCGAGCAGAACAAAGAGTTCAATCTTACACTCGGAGTGAAATCTACTACTATCACGAATGGTCTTAAATACTCGCTTGCTACTGGAAACTGGGGAGATCAAAAGAAGGCAGCAGCCTCAACCGCTGGTGTGTCTCAAGTGCTCAACAGATATACATTCGCTTCAACACTTTCCCATTTACGACGTACCAACACGCCTATTGGACGTGATGGTAAGATTGCCAAACCTCGTCAACTGCATAATACGCATTGGGGTCTAGTGTGTCCGGCCGAGACTCCTGAAGGTCAAGCTTGCGGTCTTGTTAAAAACCTCGCGCTCATGTGTTACGTCACAGTTGGTACCCCAAGTGATCCAATTGTCGAGTTCATGATTCAGCGAAACATGGAAGTGCTGGAGGAATACGAACCCTTACGATCACCGAACGCTACAAAGGTTTTCGTCAACGGAGTATGGGTAGGAGTGCATCGTGACCCAGCCCATCTCGTCAAGACTGTTCAAGAACTTCGTCGTAGTAACATGATCTCGCACGAAGTCTCTTTGATTAGAGATATTCGAGATAGAGAATTCAAGATTTTCACAGATGCCGGCAGAGTTTGCAGACCTTTGTTCGTGGTGGATAATGAAGTGGACAGTCCTAATAAGGGAAACCTCTATCTTACCAAAGAGCATATTCGCAGGTTAGAAGAAGATCAGAGTATGCCACTCAATATGGATGCGGAAGCCAGGATACAGAATGGATACTTTGGATTCAAGGGTTTGATTGACAAGGGAATCGTAGAGTACGTGGATGCTGAGGAAGAGGAGACCATTATGATTGTTATGACACCTGAGGATTTAGATCGATCCAGGCAACTACAAGCTGGCTATCAACCTCCATCGGAAGAAGGACTTGACCAGAACAGAAGATTCCAAACACGCTCGAAGTCCTCAGCGACGTCCATCTGGACACATTGTGAACTTCATCCAAGTATGATTCTAGGAATCTGTGCTAGCATTATTCCATTTCCGGATCATAACCAGGTAAGTAGCATGTTCTGGATAAATTTTCCATTGCTAATTTGTCTAGTCTCCTCGTAACACTTATCAATCTGCTATGGGTAAACAAGCAATGGGTGTTTTCCTCACAAATTTCGATCAACGTATGGATACTATGTCCAATATCCTCTACTATCCTCAGAAGCCCCTGGCTACAACACGCTCCATGGAGTTCCTCAAATTCCGAGAACTTCCAGCAGGTCAAAATGCCATAGTCGCCATTGCGTGTTATTCTGGCTACAACCAGGAAGATTCCGTCATTATGAACCAAAGTAGTATTGATCGTGGTCTGTTCCGAAGTCTGTTCTATCGTGCCTATACAGATCAAGAAAAGCGTATCGGTATGAACACCGTCGAGCAGTTCGAAAAGCCATTTAGACAAGATACCTTAAGTCTGAAGCATGGTACATATGACAAGCTTGACGATGATGGACTTGTAGCTCCTGGTGTCCGTGTTTCCGGTGAAGACATTATTATTGGAAAGACTTCTCCGCTTGCTCCAGAGAACGAAGAGCTGGGCCAACGCACTAAGCTCCACTCCAAGCGTGATGCGTCCACGCCACTTCGTAGTACCGAAAACGGTATCGTTGACCAGGTCCTCCTTACAACGAACGCTGAGGGGCTTCGATTCGTTAAGGTGCGGATGCGTACGACCAAGATCCCTCAAATTGGTGACAAATTTGCATCTCGTCACGGACAGAAGGGAACTATCGGTATTACATACCGTCACGAGGATATGCCCTTCACCAAAGAAGGAATCGTCCCTGATATCATCATTAACCCTCACGCTATTCCTTCTCGTATGACGATTGCTCATTTGATCGAGTGTCAATTGAGTAAGGTATCAACTCTTCGTGGTCTTGAGGGTGATGCCACTCCTTTCACAGAGGTGACTGTAGACTCAGTGTCTAGGCTGCTCAAGGCGCATGGCTATCAGCAACGTGGGTTTGAGGTTATGTACCATGGTCATACTGGCCGAAAGATGGTTGCTCAAGTTTTCTTGGGCCCAACTTATTACCAGCGTCTACGTCATATGGTGGATGACAAAATCCACGCCCGTGCCAGAGGACCAGTGCAGATTCTGACAAGACAGCCGGTTGAGGGTCGTGCTAGAGATGGTGGTCTTCGATTCGGAGAAATGGAACGTGATTGTATGATTTCCCATGGTGCTGCAGCATTCCTAAAGGAAAGACTGTTCGAGGTTTCGGATGCCTTCAGAGTTCACGTCTGTGATATCTGTGGGCTCATGACACCAATTGCGTAAGCCATTAATATAACTCGAGTAATATATCATGCTAATATTGTTGTAGCAAAATCGCTGCCAACTCCTTCGAGTGTCGTCCCTGCAAGAATAAGACGAAGATTTCTCAGATTCATATTCCGTATGCCGCCAAACTGCTTTTCCAAGAACTGGCTTCCATGAATATCGCTTCAAGAATGTTCACTAAACGATCTGGAATATCCATTCGTTGAGGTTTGTAACAGGGCAGTCGTGTACACAAATTGTACCATTATACAAGAGAGGAAATGGTGAACGAAAATTGGAGGAAGATGATTTCAGCGGTCCTTTGCATAGTATGGCGGAAGGCGTTTAGGGGACTCATTCCACGAGAAAATTGGGAGAAAACTGCATTGTGGTGGATGAGATATATTTGGCGCTATACGGTGCTTATTTGTACCATTAATTTTGGCTGCAGGGAAGGAGAAGGAAATAATTCAGCATTGATGGTACGAGTTGAGGATTTATTCTATAACTTCCTTAATATGCTACTCCTTCAATAGACTGTACCCATTTGTTCTTACACATATGCTTTTCTTGTCTGTTAAAATCCGTCCTTGTGTCTATACGCCATGTCATGCAACCACTCCCATGTTTCTACAACAGTTCATCTCTTGTTTAAGTCGTACATTATAGTATACACAGCTATGCGTAGAATATTATACCGAGCTGGCCGGTTTCTCGTGTCGCTCCCCAAAACACACCTTGCAAACCTTCTGGTCTTCTTTCTCGGTGGCTAACGATGGTCGCTTCCCCCATCCTTCACCGTCTGCACTTTCCGGTATTCTTCCTCCAGCTGTTTCTGCATATCAAAATCTGCTTGCCGTTCCCTTTTAATGCGCTGCTGTTCCATATCCCGAACTACACCCTGGTGCATTGCCTATGGTACCGTCAGTTACAATGCTCTTCCACACTAACCTCGTACCTTCCCCAGGATTGGATCTCGGGTTGGGGCTTGGAGAGACGAGAGAGGAGGTAGGACTGGAAGGCGTACATTTTTCTCGGCTTGCTGTGTATAATGCACAAATACAATGGTTGATAGAGCAAATGTGGAAAATCCAGCCAATGTGAGTTTTGATGCTCGTGACATCTTCTCCTGAGGCCGTAAAATATAAATCAATTATATCTGGGGATGAGCGCTCAATTGCGCAACCGGAGAGTGGTGAGTTTCTCAGAATCGAGGTCGGCGGCAGAAGACGCTAGACAGGGGTCCTTTGTGCTTCTCTGGAGCTCCAGCTATCAGCGCCATCTTGACCTTTTACGAACTACCTACGTACAATAGAAGCCCAGTAAGCCTACCATACGATACTCTGCAGTATTTCAATTTGCTTTTACGAATTGAAGCGAGGAGCAAGTAACTGCTAGGATTTACAATAGGAGAAGAGAAATCATCAAGATGGTAAGTTGGGCGCCTGAAATTGGATATTGGGAGGGATGGGAGGGGTTTCCAGAGGGTCTCTGGGAGAAAATGCTAATTGATTGTAGTCGGCACAGAACTCAGCGGGTATCCAGACGCTGCTCGATGTATGTATACAACACTCCTTGGTCGCGCGATGTGTCAGGATGGAGGAGAGTGGAGTTTGGAAAGATGGATGAGGATTGTGCTGACAGGTGCAGGCTGAGAGGGAGGCGCAAAAGATCGTTCAGAAATGTAAGTCTTAATCCTGCAGCAATCAAGATGTGTCATATATGCTGACTTTGAATAGCTAGAGAATGTGAGTTACTGTTGGCATTGAGATTCAGGGAGTCTTGCTCGAAGGACGGATACTGATGGGAGCAGATCGCACAAAAAAAGTAAAGGAAGCAAGAGACGAGGCCAAAAAGGAAGTTGACGCATACCGGAAGGAGAAAGATGATGAATTCAAGAAATTTGAATCCGAGGTAGGGTTCTCAATAAAATCCGGTTCATCTTCAAGCTTATTTAACGCCTCTCTAGCACACAAGTGGCAACAAGAAAGCTGAAGAAGATGCCAACAAAGATGCTGAGTCACAAATGAAAGATATCAAGACGCAAGGATCCAAAGGCCAGGACAAAGTTGTCAAAGATCTATTGAAGGCGGTATTTGATGTTACGCCCGTAGTGCCAGAGCGGATCGAGATTCCAAAATAGGAATCTGACCTTAGGGAGAGCGAGGAAGAGAAGAGCATTGTGGCATTGGCAAGGATTGCCAGGGAGTTGCCGGCTTGGACTGTTGCTATGTTTTATAAGGTCAATCAGCTGGTAGTTGAGGAGGATGAGGAATTAGATTAAGAGAGGAGTAGCTACTTTGCTTTGGAATTCCACGATATCCCTTGGTCATTCGATGGTCATTGGCGGCTTGTTTCAGATAGAACTTTTGTCCTTTGCAACTTTGTAGATTACGCAGAGGTCGTTTGTATCAGTTCGTACCTCAATCTCCTACCTAAAGGATGTGAATATGGCTCAAAAATTGTCGCTGAGGTGGAGTAGAAACTGGAACCATATTTAGCACCTGGGACATTAAAGCCTTTCCTGTTCAATACTAAAAAAATATCTACCTCTGTCTTCCATTCTACATTGATATATATAATTACTCTATTTTAGCAATGAGGCTCAAGTCGCCTGCAGGGGTCTATCCACCCCAGTACGTCACTGTTTCTTTGTAAAAAAGGTCAAGGTCCTCTAACGGTAACGAACGTCGTAACCTCCTTCAGAATGTTCTCCGTAAGCTCTTCAATCGTAATTCAATGTGTAGCTCACGGCAATGACATTTATGATAGCTCGTGTAGCTCGCACGAGCTGGACTGTCCGTAATATCCCACCATATATTACTGTATGCGGCCTTACGCGACGGAACTTCTCAAAAGTTGGCTCCTGCTACCAGGCAGTTGAGGGTGACAAGAAAGCAGAAAACCCCAAAAACCCAACGAATGATCCGCGAGTCAATGACTTGGGGAGGGCGATCGAGGATGATTATGCCACTATTAGAGCAAAATATAGTAAGCTTTATCCTGCCACGGCTATCAATACATGAAGCTAAAAGTCGATTGTAGAAACGCCCAAGAACCCAATAGTTCTCGCACATGGCCTTTTAGGATTCGACGAGTTCAAGATAATTCCTGGCAACCTTCTACCAGGAATTCATTATTGGCGAGGTATAACAGAAGCCCTACGACAAAATGGGATTGAGGTCATAATAGCCTCCGTTCCCCCTTCCGGGTCAGTCGAGGAGCGCGCTCTTAAACTAGGACAAGATATAGCAGCAAAGGCCAATGGCAAGAGTGTGAATATCATAGCGCATAGTATGGGAGGTTTAGACGCACGCTACATGATCTCCCGACTCAAACCTCAAAATGTTGAAGTGCTATCTCTAACAACAGTTGCGACTCCCCACCGCGGCTCGCCATTTGCTGATTTCCTTTTTCACCGCATTGGTCCTTCCTATCTCCCCCGAGTCTACCACCTCTTGGAACGATTCGGCCTTAGCACCGGTGCTTTCAGCCAACTAACCACCAAATACATGCGTGAAGATTTTAATCCCAAGACTCCTGATGTGGAAGGTGTTAGGTACTTTAGCTATGGTGCAATGGCGAGACCAAAGATTTGGAGCGCGTTTTGGAGACCGCAGAAGGTGGTGGAAAAAGCGGAGGGAGCAAATGATGGGCTGGTCAGCGTGGAGAGCTCGAAGTGGGGTGTCTACAAGGGGACACTGGTCGATGTTACGCATCTAGATATGATAAATTGGACAAATCGGTTTAGGTGGTGGCTTTGGAAAGTTTTCGGGAACGAGAGAAAGTAAGTATTTCACTCTTTACTAGCTGCCCCGCAACTGTGTTCTAGAGAAAATACTAATTTGAGAAAGATTTAATGCTATCGCTTTCTACCTTGATATTGCCGATATGTTAGCCAAGGAAGGTTTATAAATCATTTCACTTTGGTACGGATACGACCTGTACAATTAGGGCATTAAGCTAGATAAGAGCTTATATAAACTAAGTGTAATTTTAAGACTATTCAAGTGATGATCACTATATCAGAGTTGTGTAGATACTAGAGGTAGATCAATGACTACTGTTCATTCCCTTCAAGTCTACTAGTTGGCTTCATACAAACAAGCTGAACAGGCCTTGGATTATGATCAAGCTCAAATGCGATGAAGCCGGCACTGTACTCATTTTGCTAATCGAAATTTATCTGCTTTTTTACAATGAGTCAAAGCTGTTTGTTCCGATACAATTACTTCAGAGACTTCCATCTGCACATTTTGAAAGTCCACCAAACGACCGTAATAACATCTCACGAGTATATTATCAAACATTTCCATTAACAGATCGAGTTGAGTAAACGCGCGATTTCTTCTAGGTAGTATTTGATGTTTCTTATCAAGAGAATCGCCATACCATGTAGGACGACAATGCTTAGCATACAAACTATTTTCATTCACCGATTTGAGATAACCATCCACGACATCAAACGCTGCGAGAATTCGAGCAGTCATAGATCAAATCAGAAGCTTCATGTAACTAAGGACAGACTGACAAAGGAGGCCTTAAGCTACATGAAGAGAGAAGCGATATGTAGTCCAGTCATAGCAAATAAATGAGAACTTGGCTTAACTAGGCGCAAGATCGCACTTTTATAAAGTGGTGTTGATCATATCAATAATAGAGTTCATAAGCGGTATATGAATCAAGAAATAGTTGATGAATTGTAAACTCGTGAAATGAACATCACGTTTTCGAAGTCTCCTGTATGTTCAAGAAGTCTCATATATTTTAGTAGTGTTTGCAACTATATTAATCATAAAGGCCCACTGCATCTGATTCCAAGTGCCTCTATACTTGTGCAGTAATGAAGGATATACTTCTGTAAATATGACAATTCAGGCTTTTTAGCCCGTCACCATTCACAAGCCTTTCCCAGTAAATCTGCTAGTTTCTCTAACCATATTTGGTCAACTTCGTCAAACCCACTCTTGACTGAACAATCGACATCAATTATAGCCTTTACTGCCCCATTCACGACAACTACCGTACTCGTTAGCCATAGTCCATTCCTACCGTTTCCCCTATTTGATTCAAGTCTCCTTTCGCTGACCAAGCCTACTCTGAATCGCAACAAAAGAACATGAAAAGCTTACTAGGCACAACAATTTCACTCAAACTCGCTCCATCACAGGCAATATGACCCTGGAAAGCATCTACATCGTGTACCAATTGCGTCTTCCCACTACTGGCTGCTGCACCACATACTCCGCGTGAGAAAGAAATAGTTTCGCAAGCCACCTTGCCGTGAAAGGGACCCAGTATAAGCTGGTTCTGTTTCTTGGGATCGAGAACGTAGAAGCCTATATACATCAGCTTGGTTTACTTAAATATGTGTAAAGTGAAATCTGTAGTAACGTGGAGATGTGTGTAGAGTAAACAGGAGGAAGAGGACACACCAGCCCAATTTACTTCTGACGAAGGTGAATGGAGAGATTTATATGCATGCCATAGGAGAGAGGAAGTATTTGCTAGGTTGCTAGAGATTTGTTAGTCAAACAGCTCATCGCTAAAGATAGGGGTCTTGGTCTTGGTGTTTAACCGATGCTGATTCAGGGGGTTGTCATGTGATACCAGACGGTCTTAATGGAACTTTTCTTACCAGACCTGAAATTATTGTTAGTTACGCGTATAATCGAAGAAGAGGCAGGTTATGTACCCAATTTGTTTGACCATGGAACAATCCCCCTGCTTGCTCAAGGACCTGTTTATAAGCTCCTTCTTTGGAGATTCCAGAAGCGAAGGTTGATGAATCCGCGTGCACCTATTAGGAAAACATTAGGCTACCATTAAAGGTCTTTGTATATACAGTCCGTACCATTATATGTGCTAGCAGAGAAGTCTAATTCGCGCCTAGTCTGAAAGGAAATTCGGGAAATGTAAATTATAACAATGTAAAATTTTGAGGGTTGCAGCATTTCGCCATCTCACGTGCCATGTGGATTCAATGTGGGTTCGTTGACAAATCAGTTTCTACTTAATGGATAATAAAACCCAGTATATTATTGCTGGTCTTTAATAATTGAATTGAGGTTTGAATATACCAATTTTTCACTAAACTTGATCTAGGCTCGTTTCTGAGATTCGTATCTTGTGGTACGGATACGTGGAATCAGCAGTGGTTATGATGTATAGGTCATAGAATTTGATTTTAACCTCAATAACTCCACCTCCTCTTTTCTAAGGTTGGAAAGAAAGGTAAGACCGCATGTTGCAAACTTTTGCATTAAAAGTCCTTGCGTCTGCGAGGCTTCGAACTAACCTCCATCAAATCCGGCTCAACGGGAATACCTAAGCTAGTGGCCCCTTTCGACTTCATGCCACCTAGTCTTCGTCCTGCACTGTCTCTCGAGGGAGCTTGTTCGGCCTCTTCCTGAAGCAAGATATTCTCCGCCTCATCCGAAAGCATGGTTCCCTCGATACTTAAGAATCCTCGTTCTTTGTCGTGACTAGTTTCAATCTCTCGAACCCGGAATTTAACCGTTCCCTCTAATTTCTCTCCCGCGCCATCAACCCAATAGCCAAGTCCGTCCTCTGCATATGTTTCGTTCATCCCTTCCGCATCTCCAGCATCTTGATCGGTCACACCAACCCATCGCCAGTCCGAGGGTAGACATTTGCGCTGGATGCTGGCATTGAACAGATTCCAACAAACAACTCCAATGTGCCCTTCGTTTTGAAGGTTGATGTAACCCTCCAAGTATGTCCCTCGTTCCGGTTTGAAAAGTAGAAATTCGCAAGTTACCCATGTCCAAGAGACTGCGTACTCGTCAATATTTTGTAAAAGCGTCTCATCGCCGTCATCCCCAAACGGTTCTTCCGACAGTCGAGGGTTCGAATAGGCAAGTACAACGCCAGAAAGCGGAGGATAATAGGTCAGTATTAATGGTGAAATGTGCTCGGCGCAAAGTCCTTCGAGGGGGTGTTTTTGGGAGACAGGCGCCAGTGGTAGAAATAGAGAAGAAGTTTGGGTATGAAATGGCGAGGTGTTACTCTCTGTAGGTGCTGTGGCTTTCGAGGATTTGGATTTCTTCAATTTCTTCGACTTAAGTTTTTGAGAAGAAGACGCGGCTATGATTGGCATAGGAGACGAAGTTGCAGTTCGATCCGGCAGGTCTCGATGCTTCTTAGATTGAGCAGCTTGAGCTTCATTCTCGGATTCTATCTCGATCGACGGGGCACGTTTTTGGTGTTTGGATTTTAGCCGCTCCTCCTCGGAATCTCCAACTTCCTCCCTGACACTGTGTTTGTGTGCCTTCGACTTCTTTACCAAGCTCCCTGGCACTTCTATTCCTCCGTTGGCTGAGGAGTCATTCACCTTTTCTCGGTCTGACTTGTGCTTTTTCGACTTTTTCTTCTTGGGCTTTTGATTTCCTTCCTCCTCTACTGCATTGCCTTTTGAAACAACTGCAGAACCGTGTGGAAATTCCGGATCTTCCATGATATTGATTTGGCTCTCCTGCTTTAGCGACGTCAATTTCTCATCCTCATTATTCGACGTGTGAGACTTGTGTTTCTTTGTCTTTTTCTGAGAATCATCTCCATGTTCACGCTTCCTTTTCTTTTCGCCATGGGACGATTTCTCTCTTTTTGAAGACTTGGACTTATGATTCTTCACTTCGGAGGCAGGCGATTGGGTGTCCATTTCAATTGACATTTCGACCCGAGATTGTCTTTGTCGTGACAAGTCTTGAACGGAAGGCTGAGAAAATAAAAATTCGAGATGCGGCTGACTAATCATTGACCACCTTTTAAACACCTCAGCCGCGGCGAACTTAGCTAGCTACTGGACAACGCGACAACGCGACATTAGTTTAATTTGAAATTCTTCCCACAAGATTTACTTTCGTGGTCCGACATGATCTGGGGAAATCCTTTATAGAAGAAAACCATAATTCAGCATCATGTCTGGCCAGTTACTATCCCTAGCAGCATGGACCTTCCTACCAAATGTTAGTTTCCCTATATATCGAAGCTCACTACCTAAAACTAACAACTGCAGATGGTGACAGGATGGCTCCAAAGTATTTACTATGGCATCATGATACGAGCTGGTGATCCTAAACCACAGCCTGGAAGTCCTAAATATTTGCAACACCGACGGCGCATATATATAATAGTGGTCAGCGCATATCTGTTGTATACAATTTACGAAGCAGACTGGGAGATTCGCAGATCTTCAGACTTCTACCAGGACCTTGGGGTTGATCATACGGCAACCGATAAGGAGATCAAATCCAAATACAGGAGGCTGGCAGCCAAGTTCCATCCAGACAAAGTTCAAGGCCCAAACAATGGAGATGGATATTTTGTTCACTTAACAGAAGCACAAAACGCGTTATTGGATCCAGTCAAGAGGTTTGCGTACGAGCGTTTTGGACCCGATTCGCAGAGCTGGAAGGGCTGCTCTAGTACTCGTGAATACGTACAGTATGGGGTGCAGTCATTAATCTTACCATATTATGGGGTGACGGCACTTGTCATGTATGTTCTGAGCTTGTTGGGTTATTTGGAATGGGGCAAATACTGGCGATGGATTATCTTATCCTGCCTCTGTGTATTTGAACTCCACACTATCTCAAGACCTTTCTTCCCATTGTTCGCAAGCAAGGCTTTAAATCCCATACTCTCGGCCTTCACAACACACCCGCCATATCTACCTTTCCAACTCATACAGCTAGCACGTAGGATATCGCTCACGATGGCTATAGCATTTTCCCAAATTGGACCACTATTAGAGCCACCTTCTCCCAATAACTCTCCGAAAGTAACAGATCCAGAGGCGCAATTGAAACAGAACTTGGATAGGTTGGAAGAAATTGCAGGACTAACTAAGCGTGAGGCAGATAGAGCAGTAATGTTGGAGATGGTACCTTATATGGGAGATGAGCAGGCTATGGGAGCTTTGCAAGGCAAGATGAAGAGCTGGCTTGTGCAAAATACTGTCAGGAGTGATCCGATGGTCAGGGATGCGCTGGGTAGAAGTTTACAAAAGCGACGGACTGAGGCGCCAGCTGGTGCCAAGGGCAACCGATAGTCCCAATATTAGAATTTCATACTTGCCATTTGCTTATATTTTGCGCTGACGATGGTCTTTCTATTATTTTATCTTAAACGGACACAGTGATATGACTGCGTCTGAGAGATAAACAGATGTGAACGCAGGTATGCACCCTCTTCGGAACTACATATTGATTCACATGAAAAACCCTATTCTGGAAACGATTTTTTTTGAATTGGTTCATCTATTCGACAGCGTCTTCGTAGATACAAAAATTACAGAGTGGGAACATCAACTCCGTGCCAGGAAATCCCCCTGTTCTTCTAAGTATTGGTAGGACAAGAGGAGTGTTCTCGTGATACAGCTCACAAATCTCAACGGGATGCTAAATAGTAGCGGCATAGCTAAGCTGGGGAGAATTTATACTTATAGGATTGGCAGTATGGCATACGTTGCGCGAGTGCGACTTAGATTTTGATTGCCGCTGGACTATGAAATTCAGAAACGTGAGAAAGAAGTTGCTGACACAGCCCATGACGAGAAGAGTACTTCCTGCCAAAAGAATAAACTTGAAAACTCACTGTTTCCTTTACTCTCTGGAAGTTGTGCTAGCTTCCGAAAGTAAAGAGAGGCTCAATAAGGGTATGTTATGTGGGTCATTTTTAGGTGGGATTGGTGCCTTGACCTCTCCAAATCGCAGATTCCCTGACACGGTTTAGCGCCACGGCAGAATAAGTTCAAGTAGTATCACATCTTCAACCTCAAGGTACTCTCTACGCCACTCGCACGCGACGTTTAACTCAGGATGGATGATTTTGAATCTCTCGAGCTGCTCTCCCTCATCTCCAAAGTAACATCTGAACTTCAAAACCATCTTGGTATCTCTGATAAAAACCTCGCCGAATTCATCATCGCCCAACATACACAATGCGCTTCTCTTCCCGAATTTCAGAAGAAGTTAGAGGGGATGGGCGCGGATTTCCCACAGAGCTTGGTGGAAAGCGTGGATCGCTTGGTTTGGAGTATGCATCCTAAATTTAAGGGTAGGAAGAGAGATGGGGCTGCTAATGGGGGAGGGGAGAGCGAGACCAAAAAAAAGATGGAGAAGTTTAGAGGTCTGGCGTTGCCGGATCAAGACGTTGTCCTAGACGAACCAGAGGACGAGCTGCGCAATGGACATGGGATGAGGGGAAAGCCAGATGCCATTGATGATACATTAGCGTTGTTGGAGGGGTTGGAGGGGAAGGCAAAGGCAGGCGAGAGGAAGACAAGGAAGAGAAGTAGAAGTCCGGATGATGATTACGATAGATCAAGGCATGGAAGAGGGAGAAACAGGTCGAGATCACGTTCGTTGGATGATACAAGGAGACGTAGGAAGAATGGGTATGAAGATGAGGATGAATATGGGAGATCGAAGAGTCATAAGAGCAGTCGGAGAAGACGAGATGACGATCAATTCAAACGCCCACATACGCCCGAAATTGACGACTCGCCTGTTCTTTACAAGATTTATGAGGGACATATTACAGGAGTCATGGATTATGGAGCATTTGTCAATATACATGGTATCAAAGGCAAAGTTGATGGCCTTGTGCATGTCTCAATGTTGGTAGAAGGTCAGCGCGTGAACCATCCTGCAGATCTGGTATCGAGGGGTCAACCAGTCAAGGTCAAGGTTGTTAAACTGGAAGGCAACAAGGTTGGATTGTCGATGAAGGATGTTGACCAAGAAACTGGACTTGATTTGGCACCACAAGCAAGGATACAGTCTGGAGCGAATTCAGAAAGACTAGGGGGCAAAGGTGAATACGGCCTTCTTGATGATACAATACCGGTAGTGGAGGGCAACACAGGCCGCAACGGGCGGAGGGTAAAGAAGCGGATGACCTCGCCTGAGCGATGGGAAATACGTCAACTTATTGCCTCTGGTATTGCTAAGGCTTCTGACTACCCGGATTTGGATGAAGACTATAACGCGACACTGAACGGCGAGGGTGAAATGGAACTCGAGCAAGATGTGGATATTGAAGTTCGAGAAGACGAGCCACCCTTCTTGCAAGGGCAAACAAAACAGTCCTTAGAGTTATCTCCTATACGGGTTGTCAAGGCACCAGATGGTTCCCTGAATAGAGCAGCGATGTCTACTGCAGCCTCGGCGAAAGACCGGAGGGAGTTGAAGAGACAAGAAGCTCAAGATGCCAAAGAGAGCGAGAAGGTGGACCTATCTGCACAGTGGCAAGATCCAATGGCAAACCCAGATGCAAGACAATTTGCAAGTCAGAACAACAGACCCAACCCCAACGAAGTCATCCCAGAGTGGAAAAAAGTAATCCAAGGAAAGGACGTTTCGAAAGGTCGGAGGACGGACATGACGATGAAACAGCAGAGAGAATCTCTTCCAGTCTTTCAGTTCCGCCAGAAGTTAATCGACGCCGTAAAAGAGAATCAGCTCTTGATTGTCGTCGGAGATACGGGCTCAGGAAAAACTACGCAGCTGACGCAATATTTGGCAGAGGCTGGTTATGCGAACAACGGCATGATCGGCTGCACACAGCCACGTCGTGTAGCCGCAATATCTGTTGCAAAGCGTGTAGCTGAGGAAGTGGGATGCGAGCTTGGTCAAGAGGTTGGATATCACGTCCGTTTTGATGAATCCTTCACTCCGAATACCAAGATAAAGTACATGACAGATGGAATGTTACAACAGGAAATGAAGACAGATATGGATCTTAAAAGATATTCTGTTATTATGTTGGATGAGGCTCACGAACGTACTATTTCTACAGACGTTCTATTTGCTTTATTAAAGAGGACACTGAAGCGCCGACCAGACCTTAAGGTTATCGTCACATCTGCAACGCTTGATGCTGATAAGTTCTCTGCTTACTTCAACGAATGTCCCATCTTCTCGATCCCGGGAAGAACGTTCCCAGTTGAGATCATGTACTCACGCGAAGCTGAAGAAGACTATTTGGATGCGGCGATGGTTACTGTCATGAGTATCCATCTCACAGAACCTGCCGGCGATATTCTTCTATTTTTGACCGGAAAAGAAGAAATTGATAACGCTTGCGAGACGCTCTTCGAACGCACAAAAGCGCTTGGACCTTCCGTTCCTGAACTTATTATTCTGCCTATCTACTCGGCACTACCCAATGAGATGCAATCAAGAATTTTCGATCCTGCACCTCCGGGAACGCGTAAGGTGGTAATTGCTACCAATATTGCAGAGACATCGATCACAATCGATCATATCAAGTACGTTATCGATCCAGGGTTCGTAAAGCAAAATGCGTATGACCCAAGACTCGGAATGGACTCGTTGGTCATCACGCCCATTTCACAGGCTCAGGCCAAACAACGTTCTGGTCGTGCAGGCAGAACTGGTCCAGGAAAGTGCTTTCGGCTTTACACTGAGGCCGCATTCCAGTCTGAAATGTTGCCGACATCTATCCCTGAGATCCAGAGACAGAATCTGTCCAGCGTTATTTTGACATTGAAGACTATGGGTGTAAACGATCTTCTCCACTTCGACTTCATGGACCCCCCTCCCACCAATACTATGTTAAGCGCATTGGAGGAGCTTTATGCTCTCTCAGCTCTCGATGATGAAGGTCTTCTCACCCGTCTCGGCAGAAAGATGACACATTTCCCTATGGTACCAGCTCTCGCCAAAGTAATCCTCGCTTCAGTTGACCTTGGATGCTCTGACGAAATAATCAGCATAGTCAGTATGCTCAATGCCGAAGGCGAGGTTTTCTATCGGCCCCGTGACAAACAGACACAAGCCGATCAAAAGAAGGCTAAATTTCATGATCCCCATGGTGATCATCTTACCTTCCTCAACGTCTACAATGGCTGGAAACAAAGCAAATTCGCCAAAGCCTGGTGTACCGAGAACTTCATCCAAGCACGAGCCATGAGTCGTTCGCGAGATGTCCGTGAACAAATTTTGAAACTTATGCAAAAATACAAGTTCCCTATTGTTTCCTGCGGCCGGGACACGCAAAAGGTCCGCCAGGCACTATGCAGTGGCTTCTTCCGTAACTCTGCTCGTAAAGATCCCCAGGAAGGCTACAAAACACTGATCGAAGGCACGCCCGTGTCCCTGCACCCTAGCTCGGCGCTCTTCGGCAAGCAAGCCGAATGGGTGATTTACAACTCTTTGGTTATGAGTACGAAGGAATATATGCATTGTACCACGAGTATCGAGCCCCGATGGTTGGTTGAGGCAGCACCGACATTCTTCAAGGAGGCACCGAAGGACAAATTGAGTAAGAGACAGAAGGCGGAGAGGATTCAGCCACTTTACAACAAGTTTGCCGTGGAAGACGATTGGCGACTCAGTGCCCAGAAGAGGCAAGGTAGAGGTGGTGGAGGTGGTACTTGGGGTTAAATAACGAAGGTGCTATGTATGATATATGTAATAGAAATTGGAGAGCAGGACAGACCTCTTCATTCCTGGCTATAAAATAAAATTGGAAATAATTACGACGTACATTGATCACATTATTCCTTATGATATTCAACATTATGTCTATATTATGTCATAAACCTGATATCTATGTGTTCCATTCCCACAGTATCATGCGCAGCCAACAACTCCACGCTTGCGAAAATGCAGAGCAATTGTATAACCCACTTAAACTAGTTCGACATTTCTTTTGAGTACATCCAGAATCCAATCCTTTGCAGCGGCCGGCTCAGCAAAATGATATGAAAACATCAACACAAAACAATGCATCTGTCTTTCCCATTCCAACCATTCTCCGGTAATTCCAACCTCGGCCAGCTTATCCTTGAATTGCGCACCCTCGGGTGCTAAACAGTCGTAACCCCCCAACACACCATCAACCTTGATACCCGCAGTTTTCAGCACCGTCAAGTCCGCGAGTACGGGCGATATCCTAGGATCAGATAACTCCCAATCACCTTTCCAGGCATCCGCTACCTCTTCAATGATCTTTCGTGTCAGCACCGGATCTTTTGTCTCCTTATCGTCGATTTCAGGATGTTGATGCCGCAGATCTGTAGCTGGACATATGGCGAAAATATTCCGCACCACGCAGTCTCCCCCTCCCCCATTCCCCTTCTCTTCTAGCCACCTCCTCGCCGCATATATCCCCAGAACCAGCACGATATTACCACCGGCGCTATCGCCCATAAGTGTTAGAAAACAATTTTCGGACTTCGCTTCGCGAGCTATCTTTTGGTAGAAACGCTCAAGATGTGGTATAGAGTGCGAGGCCGGCGAGTTTGGGACGAGAGGGTAGGAAACAAGATTTATGCTGTAGGAGGGCAGTTGCATACACATCTCTGCACACAAGCTCCAGTGCTCCTTCGTTGGTTCGCCGCGGAACCCACCACCAGCAAAATAGTAAAGCTTCCGCTTAACTTTTTCACTCGCAGCTAGATTCTCGTCGCCTTGGGCGGGAATTGAGAAAGTGTAGACGTAGGTAGATTCGACAACTGATTCGGTGATGGTACATTTTCTCGAGGAGTGTATAGAGTGGTGCGGTTTGAGCTGGGGCGAGCCGGGGGGGAGAGGATCGCCAGGTTTGAGTATCAGATCACCAAAGGGTTTTAAAGCGCTTTGGATTGCGGAACTTGGTAAGGAGTGAGAGGTTCGGTGACTAGATTGAAGTCCGTGTTAGTTGTTTTCCTAATTTGGTAATATACGGCGAACTTTGGAGCTGTATGAGTCGTGAGAGGAGATATATCTTACTCAACGGTTATTGAACAGCTTGGTTTGTTCCCATCAATATGATTAGGTATATTGGAAGTCATGGTAACGGATATGGAATTATGTGTATTCAGGATCACGATTAGATCCTCAAATAAGAACCATTCTATAGTTCTTGGGAGCTGGTGTTACCTCCATGCATATGGTGGCTGATATGAGGTCATATTTAGTGGAGACTTTTTACCAACAATTACCAAGAGGCGTCGATTGTTCAGAGTGACGTGCAAGGTGCAGGTAAAATCCGGTATTATATTTGTAGAAAGATATGCAGAAATTGGTTCAGCATGCTGCAAAGACATCATTAGCTCCATAATAGCTCACAGTACTAACTGAACCCCTATTTTAATACAAAGGGGTTCGCTTAGTTCATCAGGTGACCTTGGTCCAGCATTCTCCGCTGTGTCTAGACAGTCAAATGCAAGCAAGTCTTGATCATGAATAACGTGTAATTGCGACAAATATAGCTCAGCTGGTACACGGAAAGGACGACACGCTAACTGTTCGTATACTCAGTTGTTTGAACTTCTTGAAGCCCATCTTCACTTGCTCAGAAGTTTCAAACAATCAACAAGTTGCCCTTGAATTCTTTCTCGTCAACAATATGCCTGAGCATGCGAAGCCCTTGATCCCCAGCTTCACATATCACCCGTCCTCCTCACCCTTCACGGTTTCCTCTCGAAAATACCTAGCCAGCCAAGTCGATGCAGAGTACGAATATCTTGCTACTGGAGCGCTTGTTTTCGATGATTCCGACTCCTCCACCCCACGGATACTTCTCCTCCAACGTTCCGCCAGCGATAGTATGCCTGGCCGCTGGGAAATTCCTGGTGGGGGCGTAGATGACGATGATGAAAGCATCCTGCATGCTGTTGCGCGAGAATTGTGGGAAGAAGCCGCACTTACCACTGTTAAAGTTGGGCCTCTTGTTGGAGAACCCCATTTTTTCGAAAGTAGATCTGGGAAGCAAATCTGCAGGCTCAATTTCCTAGTTGAGGCGAAAGAAACAAACGGCGCTTTGAAAGTGAAGCTGGACCCTGAGGAGCATCAGAACTTTTTATGGGCTACAGAAGAGGATGTGAGAGCAAAGAAAGCAGGGGGTTTTGTGCTGGACTTCACTACTACAAACACGGAAGCTAACGTACTCGAAGCTTTTCTGACTAAAAGACAGGGGAGATAGTCTTCTAGAGAGCAGTAAATTTAAGCTGCCATCATCAGCGTCTCTTGAGCAATAAGAGACTGAACGCATTCAAGAGTAGCAAAATTCTACCAAATGTCTGTTGCGGGGCTGGACGGAGTAGATGAATTCAAAAGTGTAAGAGCCTCTTATGAATGTGAAACAGATAGAACACTGAACTCGGCCGACCGCAAACAAAATGCTTCCATCAACATGTTACTTTAACTCCTCTAATCGAAATCGCATTGTAACTAATGTCAATTCTACATGCCAAAGCGCTTATTATGATACATTACAAATACATTCTATACAATTATACATAACCATTCAGTCTCTAACAATGCTTCAAAGTCTTTCAGCTGTTGTAAATCTTTTATCCTACAAATGTATCTCTTCCAATACCTTGCTCCTCATGATTCAATCATACGAAAGTATCCCTTGGTCAAAATTGAAATGCACATTCCTAGAGATTAGGTTGCTGGATCTCAGTCCTAAGCTCATCATCAATATTATCGATTGCAATTACTTTCTCTGGCAATTCCACGTCTACACGAGTCAGAACTTGTGCTTCGTCGTCAAAGAGTTCAAATTCATGGCCCCCTCCTAGTTCAGCATCTACGGTAAGACCTCGCTTCACTGTCTTCTCACGCAGTGCCTTCTGAATAGCAGCCTTTCGCGGGTCATAGTTGATGTTTTCCAGACATTGGTTGATTTTGACCTCCACAAGATCCTTTACATGAAACGCAAGAGCTTGGCTGATGAATACACCATTAAATCGGTAGCTGAGCCAAAGATACGTGGTAATCGCTTTGTGCAAAAACTCGGCTTCCTTGAGGTAACCCATGATGCCATTCGAATATTCATGTACCTCCATATCTAGAAGATCGAGCGGTAAAGATTTAAGATCTAAAAGATGACCATTACTTTGATCGGCAACGCATTTAGCAAGCTCCTCGAGCACTTCAACGTACTGTGGTTCACGAATCGAGCAAGGGGCAGCGATAAACTTCAAACGATCCGAGATCGTAAGTTTGTATGGTTCGATGATGTCGGCGATGAGGATCTGGTCCTTGACGGGACAAAGAAAAAAATTGGAGCTTATTGATGAGATGTCGTAGAGGCGAAGAAGAATGTAGGAGAATGGTGTGCCGGGAGGAAAATAAGATGCGAACCTTTTCAGGACAGAGTCAGGAGGAATGATGCCGGCTGTGGTGATAGGCTTTGCATCGGTCTCCATACCTTTACGGACAACTGGAAGATCAAAATTTTGGAGTGTTGTTACATAACCAACATTGGATGGTTTAATTGGACCTCCATCTTTGCTGCTGGCTAAACCTTCCTTGACAGCATCGTGAGCAGACTTGTACCTGCCCGCTCGACCGCCAATCTGCTTGATTTCAGACGTATGAATTATACGGAAAGATAGTCCATCGTGTTTGGTAGTCGACTCGAAAATTATACGTCGCACGCTGAGATTCAAGCCCATTCCAATAGCATCACTTGCCGCCAGAAAGTCGTATTCGTTGTCAGGGTCGTTGAATAAAGCTGCCTGTTGAGCTCTAGTTTCTGGAGGCAATGAACCATACACAACAGCGCATTTCCTGCCCGTCGCGGCCTCTATCTTCTTCTTCATGGCGTGTATCGCCACCCTGGAGAACAAAATTACAGCATCTCCTTTCTCAAGCTTTTTCAAATTTCCATTAATACTGGATTTCTGAAGCTCAAGTGGACTTAGCCGCTCATACCTATGCACTATAAGCTTGTCCCCTACGCTCGCACAAAGCTTTCGAACCAGCTCTTCCGTCCGTAGTTCTCCGCAAAGATGAAGTTCTTTCGCTTGGACGCCCAAAAAGGCTTGCGTCCACGCCCAGCCCCGATCTCTATCTCCCATCATCTGAATTTCATCTATGACTGCAACATCGACCTTGACATTCAGGGGCACCATTTCCACGGTACAGCTAGACATAGTCTTATTCATGCCTTCGGGCACTCTTCGTTCCTCGCCCGTTATTAGGGCACAGGGCTTCCCTTTGGCATTGAACCTGGTATAGACCTCATGGGCAAGAAGACGGAGGGGTCCTGCGTAAACTCCCGACTCTGCTGATTCCAGTTTCTTCAGGGCTTGATAGGTTTTCCCCGAATTGGTCGGCCCGATATGAAGATGTACTGTCCGCTGAATTGCCCTTGTAGCTGGATACCACTCATTTGGATAGCAAAGATCCGCAAGTTGCCTAGGATTCGAATGTATGGTCTTATCACTCGGAAATTTGCCTTTAACCACCGAATCTACGAACAGGAATTGTATTGACTGACGCAGCCCCGCAACACTACCATTCACAAACGCACGTCGAAGACGGTAGAACATAGGATTTCTTTCCACATCCTTGTGTGTATATGCCAAAGCCATGGATTGCCGCAAGGAGGCAAAGAATTGTGCTTTCTTATCCTCAAGATCCTTGGGATCCTTTATGCCCCAAGCTACACAAGAGCTTCTTCCTTCCGGTTTAAGAAAAGACAGATTTCGAAAGATTGATGTAATCTGCTCGCCCACGAGCTGTTCGAAAAGCTCATACTTCGCACGTTGCTCGGGTGGGTGGCCAGCGCCAGCTCCTTTAAATGGGTTCTCATCTGCTCTCATAAAACTCTACGAATAGCTATCAGTAGGTTTGACGAATTACGAAGGCATTGATCTTACGACAGAGCTTGGTGATCCATTCGATGATCGCTTGGATTTTGTCCGGCGTATTGTAACATTTGTAACTTTCGATTGCTCAACTGAGAAATACCTTCGCGTAGGTGCTACATGGCGCGCAATTGAAGGAGCCAGCCACTCAGAGACGTGGAAAGCACAAATAAGGCAGTTACCAGACCTATTCGGTGATAGCTTCATGTTGAAATATAACACTGAAGTCGTACATCATACATAATGCGAGAGTCGAAGTACAATTAGTCGAACATAGTTCCCCGACATTTTTTTGTTTATGCCTGATATATCAGGTTTAGAGCAGGGATTGTATGAATCAATCAATAGTTCCAAACGGCGTTGTCGTCATCCCCCAACATTGACCTTCTCAACAGACAGCTATAACTACTACTTGCTCACAGCGCTATTCTAATAGACTCAGCCTTTTTCCGAGTCACATAAATACGGAACAAGCTCTACAATGGCGTCCTCATCATCAGCCCAGACACCTTTGCTTTAGTAAGAACCCCGGATTAATATATACTGACATCCGTTGGTAGTCATAGGCGCGGAGCAGGTATAAGGGATGATTGTTAACCGTTTCTTAGTGCTTGTATCGCCCATAACACCACTATTCTCAGTGAACATGCAGCCTCTGCGAGCTCGCAAACAAGCAGTCTAGCGTCCCTTGTTCTACCAAAAATTACCCACGAGGCACCTCAAAAACTGACCTACACGCACAATTCTAATTTCATCCATTACATCGCATCTGCACCGTCTGAATACTCCGCTTCGGAAGCTTCTGCAGGTGGTCTCACGTACCTTGTGGTCGCAGATTCCTCATTAGGTCGCCGTATCCCCTTCGGATTCCTCATTGAAATCAAGAATCGCTTTCTTGAGCGATTCCCACCAAATTTAACAGACTTTGCATCTATGGATAGTTATGGCGCTGGTAGTTTCAATAGTGAGATGAAAAAGCTCATGGTAAATTTTGGAACTACAAAGTCTGGGAAGCAGGATGCTATTCAAAATGCGCAAGGGGAGATTGATAATGTACGAGGTATAATGAGCCAAAATATCGAGACCTTGTTGGAGAGAGGGGAGCGGATTGACCTACTCGTTGATAAAACAGATCGGCTGGGAGGTAGTGCCCACGAATTCCGAGTCCGAAGCAGGGGTTTAAGACGACAAATGTGGTGGAAGAGTAGGTACTCTTGATCCAGTGTGTTTGCTGATACTAATTCAAAACTGTAGATGTCAAGCTGATGGCACTTTTGATCGTGGTGATTATCTTCTTGCTTTACCTATTTATTGGATTTGGATGCGGCCTACCCGGCTGGGGCAAATGCATAGGAAGTGGAAAATAGACCAGTGGCACAGAAAAGCGCTCCAAGGGGAGGCCACAATCGACAAGTGTATCACTAATAAAAGATGGAGATGAGGAAGAGACAATTTGACTTACGCATAGATACCAACGGCGTTTTGGAGATGATGGGATTAGGGATGAGCTTTGGGGCAAGCACACCTTGTATAACTCTCAGGCAATTATGTTTCAAATCAACAATTTTCTTCCTTTAGGTACTACTGAGTATTACTCATTATGGTAACAAGTTGTGGCACCTATCTCAGCACAAAGAGTCCTCGGTGCTTTGTATGCTTCCTTTTCCTCCCGAGAACCCCTATGATACCAGCGTATTTATATCGCATTACTGTTACTCCACAGCCTAAGCACCAATGCAGCATTCTTAGCATCAAACATGATATCGGAGCCAGGGCTATCTTCGAGAAGGCTACAAGCAAGATGAAAACACGAATGGGAAGGAGACTTTAAGGATCTGAAGGGCCTGAAAGATACATGCTAGAAAACTTGCGTGCTTGCATAACTTTAGGCAGTCTAGGATGTTTAGGAACCTCTGTTAGAATTTCAACAGTGACAAATATCTTACCTACGGAGTATCGCACTCAAAATCAACGAATGGAGTATAACACACCCTACGCAAACATCATGACACTCTCATAGGCCAGAGCTATCAAGCACATCTAGTAACCATTTTGAGATCTGATGGGAAATTAGCAGGGGATAAATGTTTATTTGTCTCCGGATATCAATCTGCTTACCTAAAATAGATTCTGAAATATTCGAGAGGATCTGAGGCCTGAGTTAATTCTTTCCCACTAGGATAATAAATTCATATGACCCCTCGCAGATATACTGTGTTGTGCATAGTTTTGGATGTTCGTGATAAGTCGTAGCCGGAGACAACGTACTGGAGGGTAATTTTATCCACGTGAATTGTCTAATATTTGAATCAAGTGCGAATCTAGTACCCCACATCCCGTTGAGTTACAAAATCTAAGTTTCCAGCTCTGAATGGCCTCATTTTAAGTCGCAGGCTCCATTGAACTACTGGTTAGATTCTCTTTAGTCACGGGTAGTATTTAACCGAGTGTCTCGCTGCCTAACCCTTCAGAGCCTTATCATTAAGATAGCCTCGTGACAGTTGGTTTTGAGCTATATTGAATATTCTACCCTTGTTTCTAAGAAACTGAACAACAATATCGTTTCGCTAGTGTGCTAGCCTTTGGTCTATGACTTCAACTTTAGGATTTCGTCTCTCTCCCTATTGATGAACCAACCATGCGAGCATTTATCAAATCACTTGTACAAGGTTCACCATCAGTACCTTTAATCTCTGAAACTGTGGACTTGCCAACAAGATTTTCAAACTCGAAAGGCACGAAGGAGAAAGCAAGAGCAAGAATGTCGAAAGTGAAAGATGCTGCAAAGCGGAAAATCTTTGGGGCACCACCGCAAACAGGCGTTCAGCCTTTCACAATGCATTATGATGGAAAAGATCATAACACCGGCGCAGGCCAAACGGACTGGGAAATATTCGTTTCTAATGTTTCAGAACCTTTAAAACAACTACAATTATTGTCTGATGGAACCTCTTACTTTTATCGGAAATGTCGAGGCTGTAACATATTCCTGCCTCTGAACATCAGCTGTGATAGCGAGTTTGAGGGATATTGCAAGAAGTGTAAGATCTGGACTTGCGGTGGATGTGGAAAGAGTACGGGGAAAGGAGAAGATAACAACACCGCACCGACTTGTTGTAATGCGGGTAGATTCTTTCGTTTGTGGGTAGTCTTAGGAAAGTTTGACAGACGACATGGTAAGTTTATAACATCTCGTTATCTAAATTGTCCCCTACCTTTATACAGGCTCTTAGTATGGATAAGTGCAGCCTATCTTCTTCTCCAAGTTTGTACCAGGATGAAAAGAAGGGTACTTGTGCTGGAAATATTTCAGATCTATCTGATCATAGTGCTAACATGATAGTAGTTGAAGATCTAAAGGTTGATCGCGCAGCGGCGCCTACACCAGTAATCACCGTTGGACCGCCAAAGTCTGGAGGTGTAGGTTACGGTAGCAGAAGAGACGCATATAGTGCGTTTAGCTCCACCGACGATGTCAAGACTTTCAAAACCGCTGGTGAGGCGGATTCCGATATTATGATTGCGCAGACAATAGATAGGATTCATCGAGAACTCACACCTGGTCCACGCAAAACAACAATCTTCGATACACTCATACTCAACTTGTTCTGGCACAGTCTGTTCTTCGACAGCGTTGTTAGCCTCATTCGGAATGATTCTGTAGATAACATAACCGAGCGAGAGGTGCTGTACGAGAAGCTTTTCACCTTGCTACATTTGTTAGCTAGCCAAGAAGAGCTGTGCAAGATCTTGATCTGTCCACGGCCAAATATGAAGAACTCTCCAGGTCTCTGGGGTATTTGCGATGCATGGTCACCAAGCAACGATATCGAAAAACTCCTCCCTCCAATACTCTGCTCATTCGAGAATACTTATAAGCAGGCGTTGATCTTCATTGCACTTGCAGAGAAACATTCGGGAGCTGGAAGCAAGTAAGTCGGCTTTTTCTCTTGGCTCTTTGATCCTTGGAATATTGACATCAAATGCATTTCCATAAATATGACCTTTAGTGTTTCACACTTCTAATTGATCCTTCTGTTCGCCAAAACTTCAGGCAATCGAAGCACTTGCCAGACTACTTTGTCCCCTCAAAACTAACTCTGACCACATAGGGGCCGAGGCAAATGGAAAAGTGAGCAAGCCAAGTCGAAGAGTCTATGTGAAGGCATCGTGGCCATATACCAAATGTGCGAAAAGCAGCAGCGGAAGATCGATTTAAAGACTACACTAGTCCAGGAACAGAATCCAAAGAGCATCTGGAGCAGATTTATGAAAGAGAACAAGGTTACATTTACCGATGATGTTCTTGACTTTCATCGCTATAAGGATAAGTTTTCAGGTAAAAGAGTCAACACTGCGGGAGCGACTGGCCGCAATAATACTATTTCTAAAGAAATCGCTAATATGACGACCTCTTTGCCTGACAATATATTCTTAAAGGTCGCTGAACAACGTTCAGATGTGATGAAGGTCCTTATCGTTGGAGTACATGGTACGCCATACGAAGGCGGACTATTCCCGTTTGATATTTATCTCGATTCACAGTATCCAAAAACACCTCCTAAGATGACCTTCGCTCTGGATAAGGTCGACGATGACGGAGATGGTTTCCCAATCAATCCAAATCTCCACATGGTTACTGGAACAGTTTGTCTCTCAATTCTCAATACATGGGAAGGAGACGCCTCGCAAAAGTGGCAACCTCACAAAAGCACTCTGCTATCTGTTCTCGTCAGCGTTCAGGCTATGATTCTAGGCGCTCCTTGCCCATACCTTAATGAGCCAGGTAGGGAGACATATGATATTAACTCCCCGCAAGCAGTTGCCGATACGAAGAGAACGCAGTCTAAGGTGGTACGTCGAGGTATCATTCCTTGGCTCGAGAAACTTAAGACTCCGGTACGACAAGATAAGGATGCCATCTGGGACAATATTTCAGCGATGTACTGGAAATACCATGCCAAAGATGTCCAGGAAGTCGTCAGCAAGTGGGCAGCTTCCAATTCCTCATTAAACAGCTACACAACTCATTCCGTCAGAGATTATAATTCTGTTTCTACGCTCCAAAAGCTAGTTAGCTGGGTGGAAGAGAGTTCTGAAAAACTAGGTGTCTCACACTTTGAAGAGCTTGCTGAGACTGAATCACTCACAAAGAAGCGTAAGCGCGAAAATTCCGGCGGAAACGAAGATCATGCCAAGAAGCGATGGAAATATACAGGCGAGAAGTCCCTCAGGGAAATACGCATCGCATGTTCGGAAGTGGGTGTTAAATCAGCTCGCAGTATCAAGGAGAGCATCGAACGATTGGAGGAGGCTCTGAATAACGATTTCGTAAGCATTGAACATATGGAACTGGCGAAGAAATGGGGGGCTTTACAGGACGCTTAGTTGGGAGCATTTAAGACGGGAGGAGTAATGGGAGACGGTGAAACTGATCATTTGGGGCGTATGTGTGTGTCTCTTGGATCATCGGGCAACCAACTTAGGATGCCATGATTACTGGATGGGACAAGGGGCGTTTCTTGGTTTTGCTCACCACGTATGGGAACTGGTAGATAGTGCTTAGGTCGTCGAATTAGCTATAACAACCATGTGTATTCTTTATGTTCGAGGTGGTTGAGAGGCTTTTGAAGCTTCCGACGGAAGTCCAAAGTATCATGGCCATGATCTTCACGTTAGTATTGGACTTCTTCCCAACTACCATTTAATTTGGGCGAAGTCCATCCTGAATACTAAACAGCCAGAGGGTCCGCAGAACTTTCACATAATATAAGCGTTGGAAACTTTTCTCACTCCACATATCTGGCATTCTGGAATACCGGCAGTGATCCGAATCATGACATAGATCTCCTACGTCTGGATATCCTATCTAGACCTTCAACACCTCTCGTTCCGCAAATAACAAAGATTATTGTTTGAGAATGTACTCACTTAATCAAAGCTACAGAGGTTCTTAGCTAGCAGCACAGACCACGATTTGGTCTACAATTGGCATCACAACCTGGAGACCCTCACACGTTCATTGCAAGAGATATAGATACCGATTGACATAGCCTGTTAGTTAGCTCTCGTTAATGCTGTTGCATAGCCAGGAAAATACAATTCGAGTTTGGCTATTCCAGTAGCTCTACTGAAGTGTGAAGGAGAATGAAATTTGAGGAACACGAGCAACAATTCAAAGAATGCATGATATAGTTGTTTTTGTTGTGATATCTGTATCCAAGATTGAAGTCGTCTCGTGGCACTATGCTCATGAAAAATGCTTCTGAAAGGCAAAATTCATAAATTGGACGGCTTTGTCAGAATTCAGCTGTTCAGGATAAGCGAGATTTGGGTGGTTGTGTCTGCGATTATGTCTGGGTCTCTGGGTGAGGTCGTTTGGTCTTGATGAAAATATCGCCTGGCGGACAGCACGGAAAAGGAAAGTCAGTCTGCGACAACATCATCTCCGGGGCGCCCTGCAGTCACCACGGGGCGATTTCGCAGCATTGGCGGAAGAGTCTTCTCTCGTCGAGACCGAAATTATTTATGTTTCAACAAGCGTAACTGGCGTAAAGAAAAGGTAGAGAGCTTGGCGTAAATCTTAAACAGCAGTTCGTCCGCTTTTGTAGTATCATGACAAGTGCCAGACCTTCCGAGAATTGAAAAGACGCTGTATGCCAGCCCGAGGTTCTATTTTCACAGAACGAGTCTTGTTAAACGCAATAAATGGCGTTCAAATGGCGCTTGGGTGAGGAATAACACCTCGGTGCAAGAGTTCTCGTCTAAAATCAGGGGCGGCCCCACATTACTCGGTTTCGACCTTCGATGCCGCTCGTTCCATTGGGTTTCTTAGCACGTGTTGAACTTTAAAAAAAATCCCCGAGGGAAATATCGAAGGATATCTCCGATACTAGATACAACGAAAAAGTATGTTTGATCTTTCAGCATTCCATAGGCATTTTGCATGGCAGCAGGATGACTGCGCATAGATCTGGGTGGTGTGCACAAATGCACGTACATATTTGGTCGGTGCAACGATCCCTGGCAAGATATAGATGATCCTAGAAGGCCCCCAAAAAGATAGGCAGCACAGTACAGTACTGTAAGACTGATATCATCAGACCAACCCTCGAACGTTGGAGCTTTTCCACACGTGACCAACCTTTAGCCAAAGTCGGCCAGTTTTATATATAAGCTAGAAGCAAGCTAGAAGCAAGCTAGAAGCAAGCTAGAACACACACCTCGTAGGCTTAACTAATGGGTCTGCTATTTCCGGACTGTGTTTTGCATTATGGGGCCAATCTTGTTGGTATTGATTCTTCACGTGAGGCGCTAGCCCCTTAGCTTTGTCCTTCCCAATCCACTGTTGGCTGTGGACTATGAAACATGCATCTCTGATCCCTCTGATATGTGGTTCATGCAAACTCCCCTTAATATTGAGTCACGGACCATACCCGCCAACGAGATGATCTTTTGATATATGACAATGGGATTGTCTGCATATTGGCCATTTGGGGCAGGTCAACGTGATGGAATTCAATCTCGGTGGTGGTGAACTGGCCCCTGACCCGCTCACATTGGCACCAGCCGCTTGGGTTGTAAAATCACGCAACTTTCCACACTACCATCAACGCTACCATTAACGCTACTTGACAGTGTGCATTACATTGCGCCGTCCGCCGGCAGACTCTTCCAACGGTCGCAGGGTCCCAGGTTTGCAGCCCCGGGGGCTCGCAGAGATGGGGCTGATTGTAAGCATGGTCCCCTAAAAAGTCGCAACTCTCCACTCGTGGCGTCCAAAAGGCAGATGCCACACTGTATATACTTTACCGACCAGTACACTGACATATGATCTCCAAATTGAATGCAACGTCATTCTCCACTGTGGCTTTTGGAAAACTGTCCATATTTGCGCGAGAAGTGAGAAGCACCGTTGACAGTAAACAAGAAACTTAGCCGAGCAGTGAAAAGATCTCTTACCGGCCTACCTTCACAGTCAGAGTAATTAATTTTTTTACTTTGGAAGGCGAACTGCGTTTATGGTATAGTCCCTTCGCTTTTCTTGACCAAGTTGTGTAGCGATTACAGACTGTATAGAGTACAATCTATGTGTGTGCACGTACAGCGAGACCGGCCTTGACAATCATAGCAGGGGGGAGATCTCGGTAAGGGAATCGAATCCCAACGGACCGGACCAACTACCTGCATCCATCCTCAACCTCCAATATACGGGAAAGCCAACCTGGAACTCCCCGGCCCCAACTTCTTGCACGGACAGGAGTGTTGCGTCACTTATGGACTATTGTTTGACTAACGAGGAGATAAGTGTGACTCTCGGGATGCGCGGCCAGGTCAAGCGTTGTTCATCCTGCGAATCCTGCAGGCTAATCTGAACGGACCAGCTGATCTGTCAATTTGGTTTCGGCCCCATTGCTGTTATGGACGATGTAGGAAGAGCCATGCATCAACGACATCTCGCTTATCTCAGAAACGAAATGCAGGCTCTTCCTCGCTTGCTTTCGCAAGGCGCGCAAGGCCAATCATGTCTACCCAGCAGCAAACTTCATCCTAGCTATTCAATCCTGGGACGAACCGACTTTCCTAAAGTCTTGTTAGTCCAGGTACAAAAGTTTGCTACTCTGTTAGCATAACGGATCTGTGCTAGTCACACGTGTCAAGTAAATTGCGACTAACTCTAGTCGATTTGCTTCACCTCGTGGCATTTAGCTGTAGCCTTCCATTTGTGGTTAGTCGAGCTTCTCTAACTCCATGGTGGCTGGCCCTATTCCACCCTTGTGTATATGGAGCTACTCTATTAAGATGGTTTTTGACAACTCTGCGCTATCAACACAAGTCCGCTTGTCAACCATGTGTTTTGAATCCCCTGAGCCGCCTGTGGGGTAAATGTAAAAGTGAGTATATATATCAATCCACAACCCTCGAGAAACTTCTTTTGATCACCACTCTACTACTACAATAATTTACCACCACATTCTTTGGTCCACATTTGATTTGAATCAAATACCACATCACTACGTCTAGTGCAATCATATACATAATCAACATAATGCTTCGTGCCTCCCTTATCGTTCTGGCTCTGGCATCTTGCCTCCCAACAGTCCTTTCACATCCCGCCAATGGTCCCAGAAATACTCTTTTTGGCTGTGGTACCGAGCCCAGTGAGGATTTTCTCGCCACCGTACAGGAAATAGCAGCCTCCGAAACCAGCAGATCCTTAGCGGCGTCTGAGGCAAAGGTGGAAATGAGCACGTATTCAAACGTTTCTAAATCCGTAAATACTCTCAGAATCCAAACCTACTTTCACGTCGTTGCAAAGACAAAGACAATTGCCGGCGGATATGTCCCTGCTGCCTCACTTGCCAAACAACTGAAAGTAATGAATGCAGACTATGGTATGTAAAATCAATCTGCATTATGATTATGACATACTAACAATGAGATAGCTCCACATGGAATTGAATTTGTTCTTGCAGGTCAAGATTGGACTGTCAACACCGTCTGGGCAAACCGCAATAATGAACTAGCCATGAAGAAAGCTCTTCGCAAAGGAAACTACCAAGCACTTAATATCTACTTCCTCTACAATCTCAATGGCAATCTTGGAGTAAGTCGCTTGCCCTCAATGGTTGTTTTATTTTTGACACTAACCAAATTCTTAGTTTTGCTATTTTCCTGCCAGAGTTACCACCGGCTCAGACACCTTCTATCTTGATGGCTGTGAGGTTTTGTACTCCACCACACCAGGTGGAAGTTTGACCAACTACAACCAAGGCAAAACCGTCACCCACGAAGTTGGTCACTGGTTCGGTCTCATGCACACTTTCCAAGGTGGATGCACCGGCACCGGTGATGCCATTGCCGATACCCCAGCTTCAGCATCTGCTTCCGCTGGATGCCCTACGGGTCGCGACTCTTGCCCCAATGATCCCGGACAGGACCCTATTCACAACTACATGGATTACTCTTTTGAGTATGTTTTCCTCCCCTATTATTGTTACTTGATAAACTAACATTGCATAGCTCATGTTATCAGGGATTCACCCCAAACCAACACACTAGAATGTTAAACATGTTTGCAAAATACCGTACTTAGATGGCATCAGTACACGCCTGTCTTTACGGCCGATATATCTAGAACACACTCTCTAGAGGGGAGGACGACGACAAGAATCATGACAGATGATGTTTTTATTCTATTTCTTAATGTTTTTTTAACTATAGGGATCTCTTTGGCGCTCATTTTTGGGATAATAGAACGGGATACGCAGTCGCTCTAGCAGCTTCTAGATGTATTGCATGGGTTGCATTTAGGGGGCATTACGGCTGCATAAAAGGAGTACACATCCCTCGGGAATGACATTTTTATTTTTCATTATTCTACATAGAAGATACACTAGCTATAACAACCAATAGAAATGACATCACAACATTACATCAAGATCTAATTAGAGGGCCATTGAATGTTTGGGTGAAGCGCTATACATAATATGATCCTCCGTGCCTTGGTGATGTTTTCTGTTATTCCATCGCAACATCCGACCTAAAAGCCTCGCTCGGTGCGCCTGCAATATCCAAGAGAAAGTCATTAAAAATCGATCATGAAAGTTTGAAGTCGATAGCTCTTCGCATTTCGGTCCTAGCATGACCAGGTGCAGGGTACATGTAACCCCTTGCGCATCAAAAAGCAAGTCAAAAGCCGCCATGCCCACCAGAAGATGCTACAAGGTCTCTCCTAGAATACACTGCGGCTCTTGGAAATCGAATTTTCTCGTCATGTTCAAATGAGCTCGACTTCTTCTACACAGTTCTCGCTTCGACGAAATTGTGTGCTACCATATTCTCCCTGATTCCGATATATTTACCCAGAGAGCGCTCGAAATCTTGAAACTGGGACTGATCTCTGGAAGTTTTTTAATACTTTTTGCCGCTTTTGAAGCTGAAGAATACTGTGATGCAAAGGTTACAAAAGCAACATAGCTTGCTGTTGAAGTATTATGGTATTCCCCCAAGAACTCGCCGAGAAACGAACGTGCAAGTCTGTTCTTCACGTCCCGTTGGGACCATTTTCCACAATCCTTTGATAAGGCTCCATACAAACTAACAGATCGAATGGCGCCTGTTAATCGACTTTTACTACTGTATTGCAGCTGCAGCTGCAGGCATGGGTATGGGCATGGGCACTCAATACGAACTCGCTTATCTCTATGGTATTTTAGCGAGGCCCACCCAATAGGGGGCTGCATATACCGGCTGCGAACCCCTACTCCGGGGTGCAGTAGTATATCCACAAGTCTCAATATGCCTGTGGTAATCTTAACGCGCAAGATACGAGCTAGCTGTGCCTCTCTCGCATAGCAGTCTGCACAGTGTCATCTACACATTTGTACTGGTATCTCCCACGCCTTCTCGAGCTCACCTAAAAACAGTAGCCAGGTGTTTTGAAAAGAACATTTGCCCATTTAGCAGCTAATTTTGTTTTATCAGGTGAGCATTGATGTGGGCTTTTAAACAAACAACATCTCTTGCTCGAACCCGCAATTGTAACATATCATAATAAGCCCGATATTCCTAGCCGAATATATTTCGCACGAGGAGGTACGATTTCTTCATATCTACATATACATATATATAATATGCTTCTTCTCCATTGTTTATCCTAAATATCCCTCCCGAATCAATCATGACAGGAATCCTGTGACATCTTATCATGTCCACCTTATCGAAAGTTGCTGGATCAATTATCCTTGCTTAGTTAGTAGAAATCATTCGAGATCAGCATGGATGTCTTTGCTGAGATGTATGGGATGGTCGCTGGTGGAATGGTACATGAACGAGAATATTGCATGCATGTTATACCACGCCTCGCCTGCGTGTATGTGCATAGATAGGACTTTCACAGAGGATTAATGCACAGGTATGTCGTCTCATCTCTATAGATTCACCATACTTGGGCTATATATTATTTGAGACGAAAGTGCCTAATCTTCTCTTGAAATTCCATCGTCTCCCATACACTGCCTCGCATAATCGGTGAGAATCCGGGATCATCCATGAAGTTTGGTGTTGACTCCAATTTAGAGTTGATGAGAAAGCACGCACCCACTAGCTTATAAAATCGTGGCTCAGTATACCCCCCCGAAGTCTCCGCTTTTGTAAGAGCTATTTCTCTAAGAACAAGAGGTACTCGGCATCCATGCAAGCAACATATCAAATCTCCTACTTCGGCTAATAAAGGGCCCCAGCTGGTCTCCAGATAATTTGTCTCATTTTGGTTCAGGAGCGAGGGCGATGGCACGCCTTTCTTTGCTGAGAAGTGTCTCCCTTTTGTATTGACAGTATATGTGTCTTTTGAGCTACGTCGAGCTTTTCTCAATAATGAAGGTGACCTATTGAAGAAAGGCATGTTGACGGTGAATTCTATTATAGAAAACTTCTTCAACTCGTCATCTTGTATCGTAGCATCCTTTATTTTTGCACTGGCAGTTGAGGCGATATTCCCAACGCTACAGCCCCCGAGCTCAAGAGATCCGTCTTCATAGAAAGAGATCAATCCTACCCTATCGGCTGCGTTGAAGAACCGGGCCCAGTATCTCATCACGAGTGGGATGGACCGTTGCTTGGCGGCAAAATCAGGGACCCAAGATGGAAGACATGTGTCGGTATTGACGGATTCAACGGAAAGCAGGATGTCCTCTAAAGCAGTTTCATCCTCTAACAGTAATTGCTTGGTTGTCTGAGCATAAACATCCTTTTTTGATAAGTTATAGTCCACAGTAATGAGTTCATGCTCTTTGACAAGACCATGTAAAGCGAATATTTTGTCTCTCGGATCACTCGCTTCCATGGCCCTCGTTGTTTGTAGCATATCCAATAAAGGCTGGCGAGTTTCATAGCCATCATCAAGAAACGTATTATTCAAATCTTGCTTTCCCTGGTTCCTAGAAAACTTGTGGCGACCCCAAATTACAGGTGACGGCAGGCTTCCAATCCGGAAGTACCTCTCATAAGTCACCTGTCCTTCCGTATCCTGCCCTTGGAGGATAGCTAGACGAAACCTCTGGTACAACTCTCGCAGCTCCAAAATGTTGGGGTTCAGCTTTCCAAGTTGGATGACAACTTCCCGATCATGGCAGACTTCTTGCACTGTCCATATTCGATTCCAGTAAGGACGATTAACAAAGAGATCAAAGCAGGCGTTTATGTCTGGGTCCAAGAATCTGTCCCCAAATACTTTAGGTATGCTCCGTTTCTGGATCTGTCGACAGAAATTCAAAGCTCGTACTGCTGTTCCTTCTTCGCCAAGCCAAATCACTACAACTCTTGCGTTTAAATATACATTCCTCATCCGCTGAACTTGGTAATTCTTTTCCCTAAGATCTTGTTGGTTGATACAGATAGCGTCAATCCATACGATTCTTTCTTCCGTGCCACGCAAATAGCGAAGTGCTAGCTCCAAGTTGACGGTCACATGATGACGCTTTCCATTTAAGAGAATGGGAGATGTGACCGATGGATCGCCCCAAACATAAGATAATGCATCATAGGACGCGCAGTTCTGACCTATCTTTGCATGGAAGATCTGACATTGGATCTCAGATGAAAAGTCTTCAGATGGCAATATGCGGAGAAGCCGAATTGACAGCGGGTTAGCTTCATAGTCGAAGGCTTGGAAGTGAAGCGATTTGAGAAAAGGATACGCCAGTGCCCAGTTGAGCGGGGAGTATTTGAAGGGAGTCTGGTGCCCTTCCTTTTGGACTTGCAGACTCATAGCTATGATGAGACCTCGCCATGTACAGGGAACGGTGGCGGAATGGCTAGCATATCTTTATTGGACTTTAACCATGTTGTTCTGTAAACAAGTGTTGAATAAGTACCGGTTATAGCATGCTAAAAGCGTATAAGCTCTCACAGGACGTTCGTTTCTCGAAGTGAGTGATGGTTTTATCGATATATGAATTGAATTGGGGTCTCGTGGTCAGGCATTTCCTGACATATTCTTCAGCCGCATAAGAGCTTACATAAGAGATGTGAATATCAAATCTAAGTTCTGTGAGCATAGAAGCAAGGAGTTGAAATTGGTAAGAATTTTGCATTATTTACTGAACACAATGATGTAGTGAGAGATTGACATTGAGGTTGAGCTGTTTGGTAACCTGTATAACATAAAATCTGGCCCTGGATGGTTATGAATCACATTGCATTGGTACCGTACATGTACCACAAACCGATGTTACTGACCGCCAGATACTTAGGAATGCATTAAATGGATCATGCTGGGACGTTGGTGAATGGATAGATTGGTAAATATATGCATCTCTATGACCTGAAATAGGGGCGGTTAACATTAGCGATTCGGTACGCTAGCGGGGCTCAAGGCCGCAATGAAACTGTTTGGTGTTTCTAAGCCCCGCCATTCCAACTCTACCTACACAACTACACTTCAGTCCAGGCTGGCCATCACGATTTCGTTTTAAGTGTATAGCATTGGCATTTGATCGCGAATATCATCTTACCCATTTCCCAAAAAATCCCTTGAGCAGGGGGCCCAACTTCTGCCACGATGGTGCTGAGCGCGATGAAAGAGCAGCGAGATAGTGAGCACACCGGGTGCGTGAGATGCCCTTGAATCAATGCTAAGGAATTCATAGTTATTCTCCAGACGCTTAGACAGATCACTCAGGGAGACGTATGTCTGCCACTCCTCTATTGACAATGATGCTAACCCGAGCAAAGTGGAAAGTCTTGGTGATTGATGAGGGGGCGAAGAAGATAATAGACAATGTCATCAAGGAAGATGACATCCTCAACGAGAACATTACGAGTGAGTGAATTGGTGCTTTGGAGTTTTCTAGGCTGATTCCATGCAAGATATCGAGAGAATTGAGGAAAGGAGGGAAGCGCAGCCTGATACCGACGCTATATACATTCTTACTCCCGAACCTCATATTGTGGATTGTGTGATGGCGGACTTCGAGAGACGAAAATACAAAAGATCATATTTGATATGGACAGCCCTTTTAGACCCACCGATGCGTAGGCGTATTGATGTATCAAAGCAGGCTCAAGAACAACTGGCTGGGTTTGATACATTATCAATAGACTTCTTTCCACGGGAATCACACTTAATTACTCTTCGCGATCCTTCGAGTTTTCCAATACTATATCACCCGGCCTGTAATGGTCTAGTTCTGGACCATATGCAAATGTTAGCCCAAAAAGTAAGAAATTGGTAATTCTTTGTGGATCACAAACTAACTGCGGAACAAAAGATCACAGGAATATGCGTTACACTAGGGGAATACCCAAGCGTTCGATACTATAAACCACGAAACCCAACACATGAAGCTAATGTTCTATGCACTCACGTTGCGAGGTTTGTGCAAGCTGAATTAGATGCATATGCAAAATACAACCAAAACTTTCCAGCTCCAACCAACCGGCCTCGAGGCATACTTTTGATTACAGATCGATGCATGGATCTTGTTGCCCCTCTCATACACGAATTTACCTACCAAGCAATGGCTCATGACTTGTTGCCAATAAAAGAGGGAGATAAGGTGACATATAGAACAGTGATACACCAAGGCGAGCCGGACGAAGAAGAGAAGGAAATGGAGCTTGGTGATCATGATAAAGTTTGGGTTGATAACAGGCACATTCACATGTATTACGCAATTGATAAGTTGCGCAGTGATTTCAAGAAATTCATCGACGATAATCCCCACTTTACAAATTCGGAGGCAAATGGTGCTAGTATTAATGCCATCAAAGATATGATGGCAGGGCTCTCGCAATTTCAGGCAACAAAGGAAGCCTACTCTCTTCATTTAGGAGTTGCGACCGATTGCATGAATATCTTTACAAACAACAAGCTGATCAATTTGAAAACTGTTGAGCAAGCCTTGGCAACTGGTTTAGACGATGATTACAGAAAGCCCAAGAATATTGCTATGGAAATGCTTAGCCTTTTGGACGACGAAAGTATAAGCCCAGCAGATCGACTTCGTCTAATCATGATGTACGTGTTACACCGCGATGGCATAATTCCAGAGGATATTAGACTACTCCTTCAACATGCCGGACTGCCATTATCAGAAGAGCAGCTACTGGAAAATATGGCTTTTCTTGGTGCCTACATTCCAAAGACGCTCAAGGAAAAGAGAATTCCTCTGCCGCCCCTGTTTCCTCCAAAATCTGCACCGTCCGCAAACGAAGACTATGCTCTTTCACGTTTCGAACCAGCTGTGAAGTCGATGCTCGAAGAAGTTACCAGAGGAACTCTGCCTCAAGCTACTTTTCCTTACGTCAACCCACCACTCGACAACTCAGATGAGTTACAGGCTCAAGCCCAGACCTCACTGCGAAGCGCTAAGCCTACGTGGGCACGGAATCGTATGTCTACCATTGAAAGCAGACAGAGAATTATTGTGTTTATGGCCGGGGGTGCTACCTATTCTGAATCACGAGCATGTTACGATGTTTCAAAAACGAGTGGAAGAGACATATTCCTAGCAACTAGTCACATGATAACACCATCTTTGTACCTGAAGCAAGTTGGAGAGCTTACTGCCGAACGAAGAAGACTAGATTTACCTCAAGATCGCCCAAAGCCCAAGGCTCCAGCACATCTTTTCGAGAGGAACGACCCCCCACGGCCTGCGCCAGCTCGTGCTCCAGGCTCTGGTAACTCTATGGGGTTACCCGGTCGTCCCACAACTACTGGAGTACCTAGGCCTCCTCCACCACCTGGTCCTCCTGTTCATACATATGACGCGAGACTGGCTCAAGGTGTAGCCAATATGAGTGTAAACCCGGCACCACCAAATGGATCCGGCAAGCTGGAAAAGAAAGGAAAGTATGAAGGAGTGGAAGAAGAAAAGAAGAAGAAGAAAGGATTATTTCACAGAAGCAAGAAGTGATTCATTCGGGGAGATGAAAGCAATATTTTCAGGCATTTTACGGAGTTCGAGGCAAAGGCGCATAGATGGGGGTCTACATTGCAGTTTAGCGGATGCATCTTGGACGGGCTTTAGTAAGAAAGTTAGTCTTCTCGGAGGATGGTCACTAGGATAATCTATTCAGAAAATATCACAAATGGCATCTTGAATGTGTATCAACCTGATGTTCTAGATAGGTGACTACATCCTAGTGCTACTCTTGAAATCGCCTCTTTCCACCTTATACAAATGTTTGTAGGCCGCTTCTTCACAGCATCTACCACAAATGTTACTATATCCCGCACCTCCCATAGACTAAAAAGGGTATTGTGCCCTCAAGTATTTTAGTGGATCCTCGTGTCATATAAGGGTATCTCATGTTGAGGGACAATTTTCGTTCGCGTAAACCCAGATAAAACCTAATTGAGGATTCAACCAACATTTCATTGATATCACGAACCCAATAGTATAGGCTTTCATTTCAGCAGCCTCCCAAGAATTGACAAAACTTTAATTACCTGAATATACGCAACGGCTGGTAGTCCCTGGAGCTTGTGTCCACAACATCGTATCCCAAGAAGTTATTGACTATCCTTGGAGATCTTAGATAAATCGATTATTCAAATTTCTCAAGTTCCAGTATCTGGCTCTACGTAACTCCTATGCAGTCTGTAAGCCATCCATTCTCCAGATGCGTAAATAGATGAAAGAGAGTGTTCTAAGACACACTTACTAGATGCTGCCTGGCTTCTGCGACAAAATGTCGTTGGGCTAGCCGACCAATCTGTGCTCTTCGTAATAGAGCTAGTCTCAGATACATTTGGTCTCTCTCAGCCACGCACTGTTCACAACCACCTGTCGCCAAAAGCTCGTCTCTTCTGATCTGGTGGCCCCGTCGACATACCAGATAGCCACGAGTACCGTGTTCGTCCAATACAGGTCGATGAGCCTCTCGTCCGCGGTCTGGATAATGATCATCGCCATAGTATCGGCGAGAACTAGGTCGTGGCATTGGCTCAGGGCGAAATGATCTTCGTGGGGAGGATCCATAGCCATCATCGATATCGTCTGGGTTTCGGCTTGGTTCGTGATTGCGTAGAGGTGGCTCACGTCGACGAAATGGGCTTTGATCACGAGCTTCCCGGTGACTTTCCGGCATTCGATGATCGCGTGAAGGGTAAGGTGGCGGACTCGGACATTGATATCGAGAATACCTTTGATCATAGTTGTCGTTCATCTCATACTCTGTACTGTATTTGTCACTGCAGTCTCCGCATGTTCCAGGTTCTGTGGTCGGGTTGCCACATTCGTCGCAGACGAAACGTTCGCGGTAAGAAGCTCTTCCTCGCATGTTGGACATGTTGACGTTTATTCAATTTGGCCACTGGTTGGTGTTTTGGGTATATATCATTGCTTCCTGCAACCAAAAAGCTTTGACAGAAATCTTGCCCGCAAGAAGAGAAAGAAGGAGACTGGTTTTTTATAGGCATGCTCGCGGCAGTATGATTCATAGGTGCTGTAGTGTCGCTTCAGAATCAACATATCTCGTGGTTGGAATGACCATAAGCTGAATCATCAATATAGCTTTACATCTCGTTAATCCTTTCCTTGTTAACTGATTCTATGATATAGGTATCTCTTTGCAAAAGTTGCTAAAACCGAATCACACACGATGCCGAGCTCCAAATTGAATGTGCAACTTCGTGATCATCTTACGATTTTTAAATTGCTTTATTCATAAGGCTGCCTATTTGCGTGCGTTTATTGAGATATAGATGTATATTACGGATTCATTGTTTTATATCATGCGTTATTGCCCGTAAATGTTCTGGGAGATACCGAATTGCAAATATAGCTCCAAAAATAAGTCAAAAACCAATTTGAACAGTATCTTAGACACAAATTTCGAGTAGTCAACCATTGATCTAAGTCTTGAAATTCCTTCTGCCCCAGAGTGTGGAGCTTGCGACGACCGCGTTGGAATTGCTTCAAAATTATAGCTTTTGTGCAATGCATTCCTCGAGCATAAAATTCCAGACCTTGAACCCAAAAGATGAGGTCATGTACCTAGTATTGTGCTGCAACTTCAACACGTAGAAAATATAGCACCACGCTTTTCATCATCGGCATGTTGCACGTGACGTGCAACCAATACTTCCCATCGTTATTATTATATTTGTTTAATATGTGACGCTGATAATCAATTAACTTGGATCCTTTTAATAAACCCAAAAATATTCCCGTGCATCTTAAAACTTAATGTTTGCTGAAATTGGTTTAAAATTGACGACATATTCTTTATGTAAAGGAAAGCACAACCTCCCACACTCACTCACTAATCACCCACCGGCCTGGTGCAAAAAATTGTCGAGTTGGAAAATCACAAAGAGCAAATTCAAAACGCACATTTCTTTGCTTCATGAAGCATTGGTTCGCAACAATGTAATTAGACAGCCATAAAAAAAAAACCAACGTACAAAACACCAAAAGCGTAAAAATGTAAACATGTGAATTTGACCTACGCAGGGGTCGAACCTGCAATCTCCTGATTCGTAGTCAGACGCCTTGCCATTGGGCCAGCAGGCCATTTTATGCTTCAGAGTTTAAAAGGTAACTAAATATATGTATTGCAAAAAATGTGTGTTAAGCGAAAACACACGTGATTTATGGGAATGTGTCTCAGCCTCATTTATCTTGGCATGTGAAGCTTATTTTTAGATATATTGAGGCTCAGCTTAGCCTGGTATCCCAACGACGATAGCACTTCAGCTCATCTCTCTTGTAGATCAAATGCTAAACAATTCAGTGGCTCCTCTTTTAAATACATGCGGAGCTGTGTGTATTCAATGTAGCCTCTCAATAGATTTATCTCTTCAGCAATATACACCACCTGATTTTAATGTGTCTTTTAATGCGAACAAGCCAGTCAGTGTTCCTCATTGGTGTGATTATATTCAGACATAATTTGGAAGATCGGATACCGATCTCGATAATGATGGACACAATTCATAAATCTTCCCTGGGTGGATCCCCTAGATTTGAGCCAGGTGCTCGGGTTGACTACTATCGAAAACCATTAACCTTGCGGCCCCAGATTCACTCCTATTAGAGTTAATCCTCGATATGAGCCTCATTAGACTTATCAGCCTCATCTTCTTGGCAACTTGTCTAATCAGCTGCTCCCGGTTTAATTGAAGATTAGAGTGCCTACTATGCTGCCATGCGACTTTCAACCTAAATCTCCACGTAGATCAGCCCCAACCTAAATTGTGACAGGCCTTCAATAAGCTAAACATTCCTTCATCGCTCCTAACTTCTCACGGAACACTACTCTTTGTAGCTTTAGTACAGACTTCTCATCTAAAGGATTACCTCTAACATAGCGTTTAATGGAGCAGAGCGATGTAGGATTGATGTGTAGCTTCTTCAGATCCCTCCCAGAAACCGCAGCGTTCATCCTTTATGTGTCCCATCATTTCATCCTAATACAATGTAAAAATCATATAATGGCCATCAATTCGCAATTAGAGAAGATCATCCACACTAATACTACCACAATCCATATAGTAACAGCATCAGCAACATATCATCTTACTACCTACTCAATAAACATTTACTACTTCCAATTTGTACTTCTTAATAACAACTCGAAAAACATGGTTTCTTTCACCAACGATGTCCTCGTAGCCGGTCTCGCATCCAGCATTGCAGCCGCGCCATTTGCCATGATTGCTGTCAGCGTCGCTAGCACATACATACAAAAACGCGATGATGGCCTTACTCCTGGCGAATTTCCTTTCCTCGGTGGTCGTGAGGCTCGCGAGGCTCCCGCTGTTCAAGACAACAACCCGAAATACCAAGAGGATAACAATGCAAAGATAAACGAATTTGCCGGAAAAGTCAAAACAACAAACCGAACAGGGTCAAAGACCTACGCCTGAGCAGGCTAGTGGAAAAAGCAACCCCAAGATCACCGTGGAAGAACTATTCAAGGGTTGTGTTGAAGCATGAGGGAAAACAAGCCTGACGTCAAGAAAGAAGGAGACGTGGTCACCATCTCCAATCTCAGCAAGATCTGTATTGAAACGATCAAGACATACAATGCGCGTCCTGACATCGAGGCTCTCAAAGGAAAGCAAGGAACTGCTAAGATCACTAGCCAAGACACCGTCGTGCTTACCAACATGCCCGCCAACGTTGTTGATGCCATCGACGGTTAAGCTACCTGTCTTGTTTGTTGGGATAAGTTGGTGATTCTAGCGTTTATTTGTCGTTTCTGCGAGGAGTTCTGGGATTTAGAGTACGAAACAAAAGGAAATGGGTATGTGGACACAATGAATGTATCACATGGAGGAAAAACAAAAATCATTATAGTAGAATATGATTTAGATTTGAAAACATGTTTCTTACTTATGACCCGACTCTTGCTTTGATACTCCCTGTCTTATTGATTCTGCTGAAAATATTACAATCATCTTCCCCCATTTTGATCGATAAAATGTGGTGCTCAAGCCTATTACTATCTATCGAGGGGTTGAAGTGAAATAGGTACAGTAAATGAGCAATGTTGAACCAAAATTTCCTCAAGATATAAAGAAAAGCCACAATCTCACAAGTTAAGCTCAAAGTACAAAGCATTGAATTTTGTTCCATTCATCAGTGATATTCACAAGAATGAGAATTCTCAGCCCCTGATAGTTGTATTTGATACTACGATTAGAAACAAAGCTACTCCTTTCTGCCACAATCAAGTTGCCAAATTATACCTTACCACACCATGCCATATCAGATGGGTACGCACAATTTAACACCTTATTAATAAAGTTTACAGCCATAACACCAAATTGATGATCAAAACTAAAAGCAATCCTGTACGGAAAAATCTCATAGCAGCAGGTATCTCAAAGTAGACAAGATGTTTACTTAGAGAATACGCATAGGGTGCATCTCAATTCCCTGATTAGGACTATCTCTTGTAGTCTGCGTCTCTGGGCTCGAAGTTCTCTTTGAAGAAACCCTATAATTGTTTTCCTCTGAACCAAGCACATCATTCTTGCTATCCCGACTGTATCTCACTGTCTCATCACCAAACTCTCCAGCAATAAGCTCGAGGGATAATTGGTTAGTCTCGGTAAGGAGTAATCGGTAGAAAGCGCTAAGTGTAACGAGACAGCCAATGAAGACAGCGTAGTATTTCCAAGTGATAGCCTCGAAGGCAAAGGGGGTGACTTGGCCGAGCCAGATGGCAGTAACGCCTTGGCAGAGGGCAGCAATAGAGGTACCATAACCACGAAGATGTTGGGGGAAGGTTTCAGCAGCGATCGTATAGAGGGTAGAGTTGAAAAACACTGCGTAGAGACCAGAGCTGTGGGATATATTAGATGAGTGAATCTGGAGAAGGATGAAAACATACTAGAGGAAAATAAAGGCGACTCCAGCTCGTGCACCGTTTTTGTTATGTCCATCACCGTAAAATCTTGATAGAATCATAAGTGCAGTAAGCATGACAGATAACACAAGACAACCGATCCCTGATCTGTGTTAGTATAATCAGCCAAGTAAAGTGGAGTAATGACTTACACATAGTATTCTTGCGAGACCATCTATCAGAGACGCCAATCAAGTTGATTACTTGTCCAATGATACCCATAAACCCATAAAAACCACTGATCAAGATTACTTTACGGTTTTGAAAACCCAAGCTAGAATAAAGGAGGCTTTGATAGTTTTGGATGGCGAGGGATCCGCTGAGAATACCGACTTGCATGACCATGATTGCCATTGCAGTACGCTTGATGTACTTTCTAGAGAAGAGCTCAATCAGGGCATGTCCAAGATTGCGATTTCCACGTTGGGCGGCCTCGAGGCGGATCTGCTCGCGAATCTCAATTTGTGTTCGAATGAAGAAGTCGTTACTTTCATCTGAGTAGAGTCGATGTAGAGCACTGTTGAAAACCTCGTATCTCTCTTGCTGAGCCACTGATTGTGTTAGTAGACCTCCATGTAGGACGAATTAGGGAACTTACACCAACGTGGAGATTCGGGAAGAATCACGGAGAAACACATTAGAAGAACAGCAAGAGGGACTTGCATAGCGAGAGCGATGCGCCAGCTTCCATTTCCAGAAGCGAAAGAGCAAGCATATCCGATCCAGTTTGCAAGGCAAAATCCAATAGCCACTAACAGTCCAAAGATGCCCACAAGTCGAGCGCGTTCTTGGGGACGGGAAAGCTCGGATATGTAGATGGGAATGGTTGGATTGAGAATACCTAATGCGAGTCCTGCAACAAACCGACCAACAACCATAAGAGGAACTCCATTGGCAGCAGCCTGGAAAACTGCACCCACAATGGTGAAGAAAGTGGAGATGAGGAGAGTCTTCTTGCGACCAAGCTTTTCAAGGAGGAGACCGTTACAGAGACAGCCGATTGCATTGCCGGCAGATCCAAGTGAAACAATGGCACCTGTCAAAGATGAGACATTTGGGGTTCCTAGCGGGAACATATAATCATGGAAAGCGGGTTGTGCAAGGGTGGTAGCAATCAGACCTAGATCGATGCCAACGACAGCACCTCCGATGGAGATGATGAGAATGTACCACAAGAAGCGGGCGGTAGCCTTCATGGTTGTGATATTACAGAAAGAGAACTGTAGTTGACCGAATCTTTGTTGAATGAGAGTGAGTGTTTGTGCAAGAGAGTGTTGTCAGAGTGATTCCGAAAATAAAGTTGTACGAGCAAAGAAGATAAGACGCGTTTTGAATTTTGAAGAAGAAGAGAAGAGTGTGTTAAACACTAAAGTGTAGAAGACTAGTGTGCTTCCGAGACTTGGCATTACTTAGCGTGGAAGTTTGGTATATCTCGGTTGAGTGAATAGTTACACAACCAAAGCCAACTCCTCTGTGTGCCAAGAATCCTTGACTTGCTGCTTTACTATGAATAATAGGCATAGCGTGCATGAAGCACATGCAGCAAACCAGTGGCTACCAGCAGCTTTATTGGATTTTTGGTGCCTACAGTCCAAATGGGGGATGAGATGGGTTCTCTAGAATTTTTGGGGAACAAGACTCAACTTTGGGCTTCCCCAGTTGTGATAGAGCAAATCATATTTAATACTGTACGTAGATAATTTTCTAAAAAGGCATGAGAATTGTGCTACAGACAGCCATATTCTGATATGTAAAGTGATACACATGTCCATCAGCCATTATCAAGCAGTAACACCAGGTGGTACACCCCAGTCTCAATTCTGGGGTTAAATCGTTTTAGGAGAACTGAGAAATTTGAAGCTTTAAGTAGGAATACCGCGTGAGGAAGAGCCAGATCTCAAGAAATATGACAGTTGGTATGACATGAGGTTTAATGCCACATGGCGACGTGCCTCGATGGTGTAACCATCACAGTTTAACATAACATGCTAATAGTAACATGGAGGTGACATTGGGCAAAATAAACTATACATAAATATAGTATGACTTCAGTTGTCACAAGCTGGTCAGATCAAGAAAACAACAGGAATGAATGTAATAAAAAAACGTAAAGAAGGCTAGAGCTTTGAAATTCCTCTAAAGAACTCTCGTGGAAAAAATGCATTGATTTTTGTCTCGAACATTGAACAAAACTTATTTCTGAAAGAGTGTCGTAGCTCTATTGGTTGTCATTATCTTTTCAGTGTTCTAACAACCATAAAACCAGCGGCTGCTGGACTAACAAGGCTACGCGATAAATCCTGCCATGAATGGCATCACAGGCTGCATTCATGTGTATAATAGCGCAATGGATTGCCACAAAGGATTCATTAAATTTGGCTTTAGTTCGGAATGCTTTTCTAGCAGACCGCCAATATGGGTCAATTTCAGATGTCCTGAAGACTCCGAGGTGAAATCGGCCAACAAACCCAACAGTGTCTGATATGTGGCATAGCCTGTTTGTTTTCCTTATTGCCGAGGGCAATACTTTTCAAAGCTGTTAAGGTAGTTAAATATGGTAGCGAAATGCTGTGAGTTTATGTCAATGTTGAAGTCACAGGATAATATGCAGCTTCATGTCATACGATGGTAAATAACTTGGATCTTGTAGTCTAGATCTTCATGGACATCTTTTCCTGAACGGCAAATCTGTGACAATAATTGGGAAACTTAGACTTTAATGTTGCATCAATGAAGAAAACAGTAAATGAAAGTAGTTCCAACGGCAGAGAAAAGCTTAGCAGATCCAGCCTTTTCCACAAGGAATAAGCACTGCTTACCATGGTGTACGAGCATATAGCCTACCCGGAGACCTGCTGCAACTAATTTTCCCGCGCCGAGTCTCTGAATTTTGTGACTCTTATATTTCAACATACTTGTCTTGCATAATAAAACTATGGGTTAGCTATATTTGAATGATCACAACGAAATGACAATCAAGAGATTCTTGGTGTTGACAAAAATTTTCAACCTGATTTTGGGGTCAGCTATTGTATTGACATTGGCTATACCAGAAGTTAGGCCAAATGCAAGTTGCTCTTCCGTGGTCTTACCTAGAGCTGGTACACCATCTGAAGAAATCACTTATATTCTTCCCATCTGGGAGGGCGCATCATTTAAGCGTGAGCCGGCGAAAGACCTATCCGTGCTCAATGATATGAAGACAGCCCTTGGATTAGGTGGAATCTATACGAAACTCGGTTGGTCATTCTCGTCCTGGGCATTAAGTCGCGATATCAAAGATTCCAGTAACGACTATACCTTCAATCCAGCAAACCTAAATTACATGATGGGGCTTGCAGTTAGCACTGGACTTCCTATTTTGGTTCACATGAACAATGGTAGATGGGCCGACTGCTGCACGCCAAATTCCGATCGAGGATGGGGCGACGACCTCTTAGACTTCATCGCGTCGAAACCGGACACTACAATGCTAGACAGCACGGGCGCGAGCCAATATGCACACAACTACGGCGAAAATTTCTTCTGCCTTTCGCGACTCAATAAGGTATACAGATATTATAAGCAACGAAACATAATAGCCGCATCTCATGCCATTGCAGAATGGGCAAAGGTAAATCCCTCATTGTTTGCAGGTGTGAGTCTGTCCTCGGAAACGATGTTTCCTAAGGGCGACGTCGACTTCAATCGATTTGCTATTGAGGAATGGAAGATGTGGATGCGTAACACGGGACTATATGGGCCCGGCGGAGAATATTTCGGTCAGGGTCGTGTTCCATTAATTCAGGACATCCATGGCTTTAATCGAATCGTTAAGCAAGCTTTCACGTCTTGGGCAAGTGTAAACCCTCCTGCCACTATCATACCTGGTGATCCGTTTGCTGAAGAGTGGCAGCGATGGAGAGTACAAATGATAATCAACCACGTATCTGACGAAACACTTTGGATCGCATCGGCGGGAATTGATCGTAATCTAATATTCGGCCATGCCACTCCACGTCTTGATGATTATGCTTTGGGAGACGCCATCGAAACTGCAACTGCGCCTAATGGTGCTGGTGGAGTGACATTCTATGGTTGGGACCCTGCAAAGTTTGGCGAGGTAACCAACGCGTATAGGGGGGCTGGGAAGAATAATTGGGGAGTTTTGGAAATAAACCCACTGTCTACCGATACATCGATAGCTTATGACACTCTCTTAACATTGTACAAGCATGGCGCTAAAGTCATGTGTCCTAACTCCTGGGAAAGCGATATGTTGAACAAGGATCAATATGCTATATTCGACTCTCCTCTTTATGGAAACACTTTCGGGAACATAATCAAGCAGTTTTTGTCAGACTATGCCAATAAACCCAGAAACTTGCAGCCACCCTCATGGAATCCAGGCAATCGGATCATCGATTTCTACGACCTATTCTCTTCCGCAACCTTGACAGGCATAGATAACCATCGAGAACCTAGAGGATCTGTAGGCAATGTGGTTCGCAAAAGCATCTTCTCACATGTGGATGGTACTATCACGTATGCTATCAAATTGCCACTTGTGACGAATGAACAAAGGCTCAACTTCTGGACTTCCGTTGGTATCAAAGATGGCGCTGGAAGTGGTGGCAATGTTGAATTTCAAGCTACAATCAATGGCGGCACCATGCTTTTTGGTTCTAACTTCCGCCTGCAGCAGACTCACTGGACTTGGAATCACTGGACTCCCATAATGGCGGACATAACGAACTGGGCTGGCCAAAGTATTAGCTTTACACTCAGTACTCGGGGTAATACACAATACGGATGGACAATGTGGGGATCACCTACAATCTACATAGCAACTGCGGAAACTAGCAGAGTGTCTGCATCTGCCAACAACCTTGCCTTTCGAGCACCGACAACAGCGAGCTCGGAAGATGGAAGCCAAATATCACGCACTTCTTCCATCACCGATGGTACCGATCACGGTTGGTCTTCGATTTCGCACACTTGGGCTGCAACTGCGGAATGGGTAATAATTGATCTCGAATCAAAGAAGGTTATCAGTAAAGTAGTCCTTTTTCCTCAACAGGACCCTCCATATTCTGGAACAGGCTTCCCCACAGCTTTTGAGATTCAAACATCTGATAAACCAGTGGGCCCATGGAGAGTCGTGGTTAAGGTCAGAGACTATCCACGTCCAAGAACAGGAAATGGAGAGATATTCACGTTCGAGTCGACGAGAGCAAATTGTGTACGAGTGTATGCTACTGTACTTGGAGGAGTTAGTAATGAGAATGGCTATCGATTTCAAATGGCGGAAGTAGAAATTTTTGAGTAGCGCTGGGCAACCATTGCATATGTATACCAATGGGTTTGTTCTTGTGTAATATGCTGAGACATCCGGAAACTTCCATTCACGGATATTATATAGACATCTACTAGTTTATAGCTATAATTCAAGTAAATATACAGCAATGTCATTTTCCAGTCCATAGCATCAACACAAGTATTGGTTCACACTAGCGGTGTGATAGGCAATTGCGTCAGACTATGTTGCACGAATTGGATCCCGAGATGTGAGATAGTGGTTGGTATCCTAGCTGGTGCAACTCATTTTCTAGTTCATTTTCGTGTTGAGGCAGTACAAGCTTGGCAAAAGATCGAAATCTATCGGGCAAACTCCAAATTTCTCAGCAAATAATATGGTATTGGTTTTCATCTTGCTTCCAGATGCCAAGAAGTATGGAACATAATTTCGGAACGAGTCTGTATGTATTAGGCTATGCATATCTGCATAGAACTACTGCTCTCAATATTATTCACATAGCCACAGTGGGCATACACTACCAATTGATCATTGGACTTATAGATAGAATTCAAAATAGATAGCGGTTGTGGTCATCGTTCACTATGATGACCTGGCAACTGTGTTGTAGATATGTATCATGAAGTGTTGGCATATACTATAGTTTCACTTCTTTGAAATGCAGCAACAACAGCGGGGTAACAACAGTATTATTCTAAAGTGACTGAGAATAAAACTTCAAATTCCTATCGAGCCAAAGAGATGTACCGCAACTTGTGCTTCGACACTACATTATTGTATTTAATGGTGCTGTCTTGATATCCGCAAATCTAGTATCAGATCGTCTAATCTACCGTTAGAACAGAAGCCACCATTCTTCAATGTTCAGTGGTGCGCATGATACTTTTTGTGACTCGTCGTGATTTTCATGTTGACTCGTTCCAGGACGACTCAGTGATCTCTGCCGGCTTTCACGACTAGCGGCTCCTCATTGATCAATTACCCCACAAACTAACCCCAAATTTCCAAGGTAACACTTCTGTTAGTGTAATGCTTATCTCTTGTTGTTGGTTTAAGCGATGTAAAACTGGAGTAATAGAAGATTCCCAAATCACTGTCCAGTCATAGGAAACATTTAACCTTTGCCCCTCAGGGATGCATATACCCCTGGGCGTACCATGACTTCTCTACGGCTACTCGGCCTTCCCAAACACTCTTGAGGCGTCTACAAGTTTATATTTCTGACCGGTAAAGTACACAGCTGCCTTTTTACCTCGGTACCGCTAGTCCTACAGACCTACAGGATTTTTGTAGACAATGGCTATCCATGAATATGATTAGAGTCTATCTCCCCCCATAGAAAATATTACTCAACAATATAGTTCTAACTCACTTAGTGTTTCTCCCTGCTTCAATATGACTACCATGACGAAACCAAAGATGAAATGGCGGAACTTCTGGGTGTGTTTCAGTATCTCACTAGGTCAATTGGCCTTTGGGTATCCGTCTTCAATCATCGGCACGACTCTTGGTCAACCGGCCTTTTTACTATACATGGGCTTAGTTACGCCCGAAGGAACATTAGGAAAGAACGCAAATAACTTAATCGGAGCAACATCGGGTGTCTTTCAGGTGAGTCAAACAGCAATCTCTCCAAAGAGATTCACTAATGATTTCAGGCTGGAGCATTTTTTGGCATTCTGGGGGGCTCGTACGTAATGGATAAATGGGGTAGGAAAGCCGGAGTCATTTACTGCTCTTCTTTGTCAATCCTAGGCGGAGTTATGCTTTGTGCATCACAAAATATCGCAATGTTCATCGCATTTCGTTTCGTTGCCGGTGCTGGGAGCTGGGGATTTCTTGCATTGAGTATATACCAAAGCCTGCTTTAGGAAGGAAAGTTCTAACAACATTAGCTCCCGTATACACTGCAGAATTGGCGCCTGCAGAACTTCGTGGTCTCTTTGTTGGCATGAATGGTGTTTTAATTGCCGGTGGATATGCTATTGCATCGTACATGGGTCTTGCATTTTTCTATACAACAGATCCTGAAACTCAGTGGAGAGGTCCACTCGGGCTGGCACTTATATTTCCATTCATAATGCTTGCTGTCATTTATTTCGTCCCTGAATCTCCAAGATGGCTGCTCATGCAAGGTCGAAGCGATGATGCTTGGAAAGTAATATCAGATCTTCATGCTGACCCTGACGATCCTGACTCTGAATACGCCCGCAAGGAGTTTTATCAAATCCACAAGCAGACAGAGATTGATCGCACGTTGAATCCTACTTGGAAGGAAATGTTTGTAAAGCCTTCCTACCGTAGACGTTCCATCATGGCCATCGTCTTTGCATTCATTGGTCAGTCAACTGCTATTCTAGTTGTCAACAATTATGTAGGTCAATACACATCCCCCAAACATTAACCCAATGCTTACAACTCAGGGGCCAACACTGTATAAATCCCTTGGCTTCGGTACACGCGACCAACTCATCCTCCAATGCGGTTGGATCACCGGAGGCATTCCAGCAAACTTTCTTGGTGCCTGGATTATGGACCGTACTGGGAGACGTCCACTTATGCTTTTTGGAATTGCAGGTTGCATGGCTATGCTCTGCATCGAAGCTGCGATGGTAGCTCTGTACGCCGAAGCAGGCACTAATAAAGCTGGACTAGGGGTTGGTGTTGCCGCATTCTATATTTTCCTCATTATCTATAGTGTCGGGATTGATGTCTGTGGTGTTGTATGGTACAGTGAGATTTTCCCAAACCACATTCGGGCCAAAGGTGTAGCCATGGCCGTTATGTCCATTGCTATTACGGATCTTATTTATCTCCAAGCTACTGCTGAAGCCTTTGCGAATATTGGATGGAAGTTCTATTTGGTTTGTTCTGCGCCACTTTCATAATATCTGCAAGCTAACATGGAACAGGTCTTCATCATTGTTTGTGCAGTCGGCGTAGTCTGGGCATATTTCACAATTCCAGAAACAAAAGGCATACCACTGGAAGAATTGGCAAAAATCTTTGGAGACGATGACGAAATCGTGGTGTATATGAAAGATATCGTTTTGGATCACGATACGCATAAGTTGACTGTTAACACACATCGAGGCGAAGATGATCTTATTCGAGTGGCAACCGAGCTGCACAAACCGAACGGAGGGGATCATATTGAGAAAATTCCCACCAAAAGCAAATCAGGTGGAACTTCGGGCACAGAGAGCGTGTGATCTGTTGAAGTCTCGCATTTTAATGAAAATCCCCAGGGACACCCGGGCGATTTGCTCACTTTGACAAAGGCGTCATAAGTATTTCGCCAGTGTCACGGTTAACTACTTTTGGTAAAATCAATACAAAAGTAACTTGAACTACTTTGTCTTATCAAAAAGAGCCAATTGTGGTTCATGACGACTAGCTGCCTTAATAACTAGGCGGATTTTGGACTTGGTTCCTTGACTTGGTAAGTAGATAAGAAAGAGTATGTCGCACCAGTATTAACAACCTCAGATTGAGAAATTATCCCAGTCAGTGACCCAGTGCGATGTTATAGTGATCAAGTACTGTTACAACCTTAAGAAATCAAATTAACCACAGTTTTTATGTAGCACAGCCGTTTGCACACCTGCTTATTAACCTCTGGTGAGAATTCCATTTGTGTAAACATCAATTCACCTAGAGTAAACACTTATTTAAGCGAACTCAATATAATTCTAAACTTGTTTATTATCTCTTTACGCTACTACTAATTATGATGGTTTGACAGAGCAAGAATAACCTTCAATAACATAGGTACTAAATTCACAAAAGAGTCACTGGCGCATTTACCAAGTAATCACGCTTCCAATTTCATTTTAGCATGTTAACATTGCTGCTATGTTGCCTTTGATATCCATGCTAGGAGTAATAGTAGCTTGATAATGAATTGATTGATTTGATTTGATTACCAGGTCAGTAATCAAATCAAATCAAATCATTTATCACACTGGCTCACCTTTACCGTTTCCTGGAATAGAACATGTAAATGAAGTGTTGTGCAAGTTACATTGGTGTCATTATTAGAGTTTCTATGAGTAGATGAATGTAGTCGCTTATATCTTACATATACGTTAAGAAAACAATGACGCTAAATCTATGCACGCTAAATTATACCGCCTTGAAAACACAGAATTTTGGCCCCCCAAATCGTCGTTATTGATTATATTGACCCAACCTTTGGCAAGTACTTCCCAGTAATCTCTTCCGCTTCTTCTGGTTCTTCAAAATGGTCCTGTTTGCTTACAGGGCGAATAGCGTCGAAATCACTCTTAGTCCTGACCAAACCTTCCCTGCTCTCTCTCTTCCTCCTGCCTCCCATCTTCTCCTTTCCTTTACCTTTATAACTTCCTACCTCACCATCCACGGAGCTATTTCCTGCCGTCCTCATCCCACGGAACTCACGCACCACCTCCGCAAAGCCCTCCTCAAGTGTCTTCATCCTGGCTAACATCAATCTTCCCATCATCGCCTCGCCCTCTACCAACTCTCTATCCCTCTCTCCCCTCAGACCCTTCAACCCGCCGGTCGCTAAGGCCATCTGTGTCGCAAAGCTACTAGGTACCATTCCTACGGCAGGAGTTGTCTCAAGACCCAAATCACTCATGCCCATATCGAGACTGCTACGCCGGTGGCGGATTTGCCGTTGTCGTTGTTGCGGTATTGGGACTGCGGTCCTGAAGTTTGGAACCGTGCCTGCGCGGCCGGGCATTGGGGGGCGAGATTTTGCCAGTGTGGGTTGATTTTGGTGAGGAGCATAAATAGAGTGGCGTGGGGTGCGTTGACCAGTCTGTGATGCAGAAGGTGTATGTGAAGCTGTATTTGTTGCAGATTGGCGGGACTTAGGTGGTGATTTGTTCGTGAATCTGGAACCAGTCATAGGACGAGACTTAGGTGGCGAGGCTGACGAGGAATTGTCTGCTATGGGGTTGAATAAGATTGTGTTTGTAGATAGTTGACGATTGTGTTGACGACGTCTCGGGGGCGAGGATTTAGGGACCATTAGAGCGTTTCCAGGATAACGCTTATGGGATGAAGTTGCCGAAGTAGAGAGTTTAGATGTGGGTGGTTTGGGGGTATCTCGTTTTGTGGTTGCGGGAGTGTGGAAGTAATCTTCTTCTGAGGCTTTATCCTTTGGGGATGAGGAGAGGTGACTACGATTCGTGCTTGTCAGCTTGTCGAGATTATGCTCATCTTCATCATGTTCATCGTCACCATCTGCATCGGTGTGTCCCATGTCATATATTGCCTGGTCAAGTTGGGATTGAGCTTCATTGGTGTAAAAAGCAGACTTTCGACCGAAATCCTGTGGATCACTTGCTACAGATCTAGTACCAGACGCACGATGAAGCGCGCGCTCTCTGAGCATTGTTACCTTTCTCGCTTGGCGTCTAGTTTCTAAACGATCAACAACGGAGCGATCTTGTTCCTGAGGAGGGCTCGCATCAACACCTTGTTCCATCCAATTGTTGACTACACTGTGAGTCTGTTGGTCCACGTCCTTTCGCGAGCCCTGAAGTGGGTTTCTACGAGGAGCAAGACGAAAAACATCATCTAATGCCTTGTCTTTCTGGAATCCTGCTACCGACTCTTGTCTCATTCGAATATTGGGACTAAACAACGCTTTGCCGACATTTTGGAACGAAACTAGTCGTTGCCGACCACGTGTTGTATTTTCTACCAGATCCGTAGGCTCGAACACTGAGCTAGCAAGAAATAACTTTTCATAACAGTAAATACTAAAAAGAAGCGGAAAGTGCGTAATTTTTATAGTAGTGCGGTTCACTTTGATGAAGGTCCGGAACGGTAAGCAAAACCGAAACGGAGTGAGGAGCCACGCGAGAATATTGCTGGGTGCCACGTATGAAAATAGGGCATCGTTTTTGACCATAGATATCGTATTTACGGCAAATACGAACTGATGTTCCTCATTTGCATTAGAGACAATAGCCATAAACGAATTGGTGAGAACCGTAATCAGGATTGTGACGACCAAAAAGTGACAGATGATCAAGAAGAACACCAGAAGTGCCTTTCCGAGCAAATTGTAGGTTGGCCATGCTTCCCATGCTGCTGGCGTAAACCCCATTAAGATTTGAAAGATGCGATAAGCAACTTCCGCGGCATCATATTCATTCTCTCCAAATGACATGGTAAAAGCAACGAAGAATCCACTGCATGCGATGAGGATCAATACAAATACAGCTACCAGGTCAAGAGCCATTAATCGAAAGGCAATTAGCAGCTGGGAGAAATAGCGATAGTGATCTAGAACAGAAAAGAGTCGAGGAAACAAGAGCACTGCATTGGCAGCAAGTACATCATAAGCCATGTCATTCCACTCCTTTCTCCCAACATCGACCAAGAAAATACCATAGAGTCGCATGGCATAGTAGATGATCAGCATCAGCAAGATTCCCACATCAAAGGTATTCCAGAAGCTCATTATGTAAAGCGAAAACCCCTGCTCATTGAATCCAACCACTTCATCCAACATAAAACCCGCACTCCAGAACCAGAATATTACTTCTAGAGTAGTAATATCCATGGTACGTTCTGCAAGAACAGCTACGAAAAGCACGAGCAAGATGGCTAGTGAGCAAGTGGAAAAGAACTGACGATATCGTGGAACTCGCAGCCTGGAAAGCTTAAATAGGGACGCATCTCTTGGGTCATATAGCGTTACCGTTCTCCGCATAAGTATAGGCGCTGAAGCTGGACTTCTAGATTGCTTGTATGGTGATGGATTCATCTGTTGATTTGTACCGTACCCGAGATTCTGTGGAGGCAGCAGATGTTGTGAGCTTTCATTTCTCCTACGCATCTCTTGCATCTGATTCCGTGCTGCTTGGGGTCGATGGAGATTATCTGCGGCTGAATGAAACACAATAGTTCCCGCCCAGATAGCTTCAAGCTGTTGAACAACAAGTGGATGGGCGAGAAAACGTTTAGCAGATGCTCGTATGGCTACTTCCAAGGTGGACACCCGAGCGGCATTACCTCTAGGTTGATTCCTCTGCTCCCAGGTCATTGTCGGGGTTGATCCCTGAGATGCTCCCTGAAGCGGGAAGAAATCGTAGGATAATGCATCAATAAGTTCCCGAGTATTGTATTCCTTGAGAAGCTTTATGGCAAGCAATTCGCAGACCATCGCCCTAGTTTTGCTATTTCCCGCATTTCCTGGGTTGGCCTGACTCTCTTTCTGGAATTGTAGACAATTTGCTAGCAGTGCGTAGAGTGTTGCCCGCGAGAAGTGGGAGGACCGTATCTGCTGTTGCATTGGCTTCACTAAGAACTGAGAAACTTGCGGAGATCTTAACTGGTCCCAGGTCAGAGTAGTTTCAGTCTTGGGCAGCACTATCAGCCTTATCGCGTGGGTGAGGTTGTATACTGGAAGGGCATCTATTTAATTATTAGCATTCGAACGTATAGCCTCGAGACAAAGCACTACCAAGATGTGCAGCAGAAAATATTGGGAGTAATGGCGTCTCCCCTTCTCCATCCTCGTCCTCTTCGCCATTGCCATCTTCTTCGTCCTCCTCGTCCTCTTCCCCTTCGGCTTCTGGGTCGCCGTCGTCCTCTGACTCTGTTATATCATCATCCACGTCTGTCTCCGTGAAGTCTGCCGAGTTATGACGAGCTCCTAGTCTCTGGTTCCTCGCGACAATTGGGGATGACCGGTCATTATACTGGGACGAAAATGGCGAATGCTCAACGCGTCTGCGGCCTTGCTTGGGACGAAGCAATGACGATAACATATTCGCATGAAAACCCAAAAGTGTTGCACCCTATAACCTCCTGCACAAGCACAGAGCAAAAACAGGTGAAATGAACAACGGGTCAAGCATTGCAAAGCCAATATCCAAAAATGTTTGACGATTAACACGCTACGCGCGGGTTGGGTCCATGCTTTCGGGAGGGGGGTTTATATTGTTTCGATATTTATCGTCGGGTCCGTGCCCACCTGATTACTTAAGTGGGCATGAATTGACCATACGCTTAGCAAAATATCTTAATTAAAACTATACATAGGAATTGTTTTGCAGAAACACGAAGGACAAATAAATATTTCCTTCGTTTATACAAAATATACACAAAAGATTATTTTGCGATTGGAGAATGATCGTAACGATGTGTTACTAGATATCAGAATAGCTTTCCTATGTAAGTGAGCTTTGGCACATATTCCGATAATGTGTGATCATTTCAAAGGTTTCTACGTTCAAGTACTTTGTAATTTTGTAACGTAAATAACAGCACTACACGGCTCGTCTAATTACTATTCAAGGAACACTTTCAATTTCATACCGATGCGCAGCTACGATGAACTACATATTACTTGGTATTACCCATGTATGACAACAGGCTGGAGATGCTTTATTATCACTTGTACCTAAATGCAGCTTAATTGATGCTACATAGTGGATGAAGTAACAGAAGAAATAGCAGAGGAGTTAAACAATTAGAAATGTCTCCATGTTTAGTTTCCCTTCTTTGACCATCTCCGCTGCCTCTCCATCCATGATTCCCGCTACGCAGCATAGGCTAACGTGCTGATAATACCCGTTTTCTGTTGGACGAAGTATTACGGGCACGTTGCAGTCTTTAAGAACACATAGTACATCCCCAGGGAGTGTGTTTCGGGGCCCTAGTCCAAGATAGCCATCAGAAGAATGAAAGAGGCGTCGTTGATTCTCACTGAAAATGTCCGAGATGCGATTTCTTTGCAACCATATATCCCCTGGTTCGCCCGCCTGTCCTACCAAGATTTGAAAGATTGAAGCTGATGATGATGGAATCTGTGGAATGTCTTCTATTCTAATTGAAAATTGAGCAGCGAGAAAATTGCAAAGCTCGAGGTACGTGGTACTCTGAATTCCTAGCATCTCCCAACGAATTTCTACAGAGTTCGAAGCGGTAAGTTCATCATCATCTAAAGAACCGAAAAGAACCATCCAGAGAAACCTGAATATGGATTTATCTAAATTTGAAGCGTCTTGATATGTTGGCAACAACATATCTTGAAAAAGTACGCGGAAAATAGCTTGCAAAGGAGGCAAACTGGTATTGTATGGGCCATCTAAGATAGTGCGGCATAATGCATACAGGTCCAAAATCCCATTCTCCTTTGTTGGCTCGAGGATTGTAGCATTAATGGTACCAATCTTGCAGCCAATACAAGAGAGTACTTTGTCTTCCAACACCCTTGTCGTATGCATTGGGCTAGAAACTGGGAGTGCAGTATTCGCTTGATAGATACCTGGGCTGGAGCTGAAAACTGAAAGTTCGTGAGCAATTGACATGCCGAAGAGATCAGGAACATATGAGGGTAAATTAAACAGGTTGTTTGATGTTCTGATACCAAGCCCACTGTATTGTAAAACAAAATCGAGGTGTTTAAGCCTTATAGATGAACGAGCGAATTCACTATACAGCTCTCTAGGTGATATTGAATAATCGGGCGATATATCAATGCTTAACAAACCAATCAAAGCGTATAATTTGTCCCGGGGATCGCTTGCTTGAAACTTCAGAGTGAAAGCAATGTCTGCAAGACTCATAGTACGTTGTGCGCTATACCGTATCTTGTGGAGTAGATCAAGTAGTTTTAGGTCGTTTGTTTGACATAACTTGTCTACATATAACCAGGATGCAATGTCGGATCCGAGAAACTTGGGCGTTCCAACAGTCCCCGCCCTTACTTTCCGGTGTATGGCAGCAACGTTCTCCATGTGTTCATAAGAGCAGATCGCGTGACCACAGAGGAACCAAAGCTTCCTGGCGAATGCTAGTTCTTGTAGTACCCAGATTCTTGACCAGAAGGGATTTCTAAACATAACTCCTATGGAATACCATATATCGTTAGGGTCATCGAGATTCCAGAGAGCATCCAGATGACCTGCCCAATCCAAGTGAAGACCGTTTCGCTTTAGGCCTGATCCTAAGATATTGATCCATCTGATTGCCAGAAGCAACTCTGGAGTTGAACGACCAAGCCACGCGACTACAAGACTCGCGCTCTTGTATACTGATGCCATTAATTGAACCTGGTGATTGCGTTCCTCTAGGTCAACTTGGTTGATACAAAGGGCATCAGCCCAAATAAACTTGGGAATAACTCTCCGGCCGTTGGATCTGGCTTTGGGTAAGATCGAAGTGCGTATCTGTCTAAGGGCTGCCGCAAGGTTTGTCGTTATCTGGGTCACATTTCCATCTATCACAATACTTTCGGTAACGTCAGGATCTCCCCAGACATAGGAGATGGCCGTATATACTGGCTCACACTTTAACGACGACGTAATTATTTCACATTCGACTGGATCTTCATAAGTGTCAGCGGGTTTTATTCTGATAAGTCGTATTTGCTGTAGCTCTGGATCGAGAGGCTGGTAGAATGTCTGCCTGTCTAGCCTGGAATTTTCTGTATCTCTCGGCGAGCAAGCGTCCAGAATATTACCTGAATCTTGGGACAAGTGCTTTGTTGACATGTTGATAATATTTGCCCTGGGGTCAGATATACCAACGACTTGGGGACTGCCAACTGCTTGAAAAGCAGCAGGTTTAGGGTGGAGTCAATCCGTATAATACTCTTGCCTTCCACATATATACGTTTCCTGTTAGATCTGGCAAGACATTACACTAGATAGTTCTTGGCCGAGTATGTTTTCGTCACTTCACGTATGCAATAAACTTTTTTATGTGTTGGGAGGGGCGATAATTGTGGGTTGAGAGAGGGTTGAAGATCTAGGATTGCGAGGTGGTAGGGGTGATGGTATAGTGCAGTAGTTGCAGTAGTGGGGGTTGATGGCAGTGTTGTATTATGCTGCACATGAAGCTGGGTGTACAAGACATGTACAGGCTGGTGCAGCCATAGACAATGAGAACATGAGAATCAACTTTAGCTAACTGGCAAATAGCATACCTACCTAGTATCTCGTACTTAAGTCCAATCACAGAGAGAGCTCCAGAGATAATTGATCTCAATTGGATTACACAATTAGCTTCTAAAATATGGATCCCAACGGTTTGTAGTTCTTCAAATATCCACTTATCCATTATCTTAGCACGGCTAAGACGCTGCACGCTGCACGCTGCAAGCTGTGAGGCTATATTTTTATTTGCCTACGTCCTTTGCCCAATGTAGCGGAGAAATCTATTGGTCAAGGGTCTCAAGTTTTTCTGACACAAGTCTCTGAAGATTCAGGCGCTGCCATGAATACACCTATCTATTCACCTATGAGAAAACAGCCTTGAAAAATAAAAGAATAACTGGTTTGTATTGAAAACAAGTCTTTTTCTGTTGTCAATCGGCATGGTGGAGGGTAACTCTGAAGATCAGGTGATGACTATTGAGTTGGCGACGAAGCAGCATCAGTATATTGGTGGCCGAGAACAACAACATGCAAAGATCAGCTAACGTTTATAACATCAGCAATCAAGTCAAGTGGCAAACAACTTCACAGTTGAATAGTTGAAAAATTGAAGATGGTTCAATCTACGACTTAATTTCCAGGTCAAGCCCATCGTGCTTTGTTAGAGTTGAAGATTGGGAAGTTGAGCAGCTAAATCTTAGTTGTCAAGTCTTACCAATCTCTTGTTATAGTAGCACCATGTGCACTTCCCCAATAAAAGATGGACAGGTCGCAGACATGCTTAATGAACTCTATCGCGCACGTGTGAAAACACAAAAAGATGAAATTGCTAGAAAGCTGTTTCTTCTTTTAGTCCCAGTAGATTAGCCTGCTTTCAAAGAGTATGTACTTTGCTTTTGTGTTATTAGGAAGAGAACTAAGTAGTTAACTACAGCACTCCACTCAATCTTTATTTCAACAACAAGCCTGTTACAAGAATTCCATGTCCTCTACTTTTTCAATCAAAGGCGAGCCCACGACCATTTCCCGCTTTTATTGATAGAACCTGGCTGTCACAACGACAATACAAAATCTTTAAATACCGCAAACTACATATTGTGTATGATGCAGTACAGAGGATGAATAAACTAGACATCGATCCCTATTTTGCTTACCTTTTAATTTCGATGGCACAAAACTCTTGCAGATTCATATCAAGCGATATAATTGAGGTTAACACGATATTCCCTAATGGTATTCTTGAAATGCTAACCGGGATCTAGGTTCATTTATTCTCACCATCCAAAAACCGGGAGTCCCTTATACAGCACTCAGTGAAATTTCTCCGTCCATATCTCCAGAAGCTTAGCAAGCCACATAAGTGCTTTGATTGCCATTTTACTATTACGCGGCAAAAAAATCCCTTTCACCAGCCGCATCTTATTGTTCAGAAATTGCACGATATAGAAATGGATTTAGAAAAGGGAATCGAAAAGGCTGGTAAGGATGTTTCAGTTACTCCTATAGCGTCAGTTGAACGCGAGGCAATGTCAGATATCACCAACTACTACGTCAGTTCGCCGTCGGCCAAACTAAACACCAAGACCAAACGTCGCCGCCTAGAAGAAGATACATGAAATTTAATGAAAGCTTGATAAAGATCATCCAAGTGTTATTATCTGTATTTCAGGTGGAGGCTCGAAACTCTTGCAATCGAATTCGCCGAGATAGTGGTTCTCTACTCTGAGCTCGAGGCTTGGTTGTTATGGATGTTAATATAGATGAAGGTAGACCAATTTGGCTACTCTCAGTGTTATAGTTGAGGAAAGATAGAAAGTTTCTACGTCAAAGCAGCGGCTAGAGAAAGTACTTACTGTACTATTTATTCTTATCTGGTACTCGCTCTAAAATGATTAGAGTCTGTTGTAGCCTCACACACTGTAGCTTTACGTATATCTTTGCATTACGAAGATCCTCTTTGTACTCTATATTAGACTACACCATATTGCAACATTATAGCGACGCTCGGAAATCTAAGTCAAACTGTTTTGTTTGTTCCGAATTGAGGCTCTACGTCATTAGACGTGGTGGCCATGACTCGATCACAATTTGCAGAGTAACTGTGGTTGAGCTGTTCAAAAGTGATTATACAAAATAACTAATACTAAAATATAGGAATTTTCAATAGATTCACAAATTTAGAATCAATTGAGTTCAAAGTACTAATAGTTTGTCTCGTCACGTGTGCGTCTCTTGACGCAGGGACGGACGTTAGTTTGCCGACCCCACTTAAGTGGATCACATCCCTCCCGTTTTTTTTTTCCCTTCTCCAGCTTCACCTTTTTAAAAGGAACTCAACCCCCCAATTCAAGTCAATTGTTTTGTTACTTTGCAATCCAACTAGAGAGACAAGAGGGAAAACAATCCCTCAAGCTAATTGGAAGATGGCTGTTCCTCCAGCCACCATTGCCCGCAATGTTGACGAGCAGTTACTCACTCTCGAGTTAGAGGATGGCACTGCTTAGTATGCTACCAACCACTAATAGTTGCTTCAAGATTTGCTAACTTGATTGCTCTTTAGTCAGGGCTACAGCTTTGGAGCGGAGAAGAAGAACGTAGCTGGAGAATTGGTTTTCCAAACCGGTATGGTTGGCTATCCAGAGTCGGTCACTGACCCCTCTTACCGTGGGCAAATCCTGGTTATAACATTTCCTCTTGTGGGAAACTATGGTGTGCCATCACGGGAGACTCTAGATGAGTTTAAGCTGCCTGCGCATTTTGAGTCCTCGGAAATTCACATCGCTGGCCTGATTGTAAGAAAGCCCCCACCTCCTCCTAGCCCACCAACTGGGTGGAAGCTACGGTGTTGTCTTTACTTGTTAACAGTACTAACTCCACTCACAGGTTGCTTCCTACTCTGGAGAAGACTACTCGCACTTTCTAGCAACATCATCACTCGGAACGTGGCTGAAAGAGCAGGGTGTTCCCGCTATATACGGTGTAGATACAAGACAATTAACGAAAAGGATACGAGACAAGGGCAGCATGCTAGGTCGCCTGCTGATCCAAAAGCAATTGACAAATGGACATGCCAACGGCATCACAGACTTGTCTAAGGATTGGAAAGCATCATTTGAGACAATTGACTGGGTGAACCCAAATACACGAAACCTGGTAGAAGATGGTGAGTTCACTCGATCCATTTCTTACCTCAATTCTTATGTACCAAAAAATCAAAATTCAAGTTGTTTTATCACAAATCTTGTAGCGAATATGTTCTACGTTCCGTAGACTGTTTAGAATGCGTGATTAATGTTTTACTAGTCTCCATCCGAGAGCCGAAGCTGATGTCCCCCAACCCATCCACTGCACTCAAACATCCTTCAGGCAGGCCAATCCGAATTTTGTGCCTTGATGTTGGTCTTAAATACAATCAGTTGCGTTGTTTTTTGAAACGTGGTGTAGAGGTAAGACTCCCGCCCCTTGACCTAGTCTCTGATACTTGCTAGTTTAAGAACTTTGAGCACCAAGCTTTAAAAATATGAATTCTAGCGAGACCACGTATACACTGTTATTGTATCTAACGTCGAGTTTAATAGGTCTTGGTCTGCCCTTGGGACTATGATTTTCCAAAGCTAGCCGCGGATTACGATGGAATTTTCATTTCCAACGGACCTGGTGATCCAGCTATGATGGAGAAGACAGTCAAGCACATTGTGGAAGCGATGGAAGAGAACCGTACACCCATTTTCGGTATTTGTCTTGGACATCAATTACTCGCTAGAGCCGCAGGTGCGACCACTCGAAAGATGAAGTTTGGAAACCGTGGACACAACATCCCCTGTACGAATATGCTGACTGGAAAATGTCACATCACTTCTCAAAATCACGGATTTGAGGTTGATGCCGACAGTTTGCCCGAGCAGTGGACGGAGCTATTTGTCAATGCCAATGATGGATCTAATGAGGGTATACGACACGTCAGCCGGCCCTACTTCAGTGTCCAATTCCACCCTGAAAGTACACCAGGACCAAGAGACACAGAATTTCTTTTCGATGTATTCATAAATACAGTCGTTGCTGCGACAGCTGACAACGAAATACTCTCAACTCCAGTTGCCTTCCCCGGTGGTGATGTTGCTGAGAACGAGAGACTTCACCCAAGGGTTAGCGTGAAAAAGGTGCTAATCCTAGGAAGTGGAGGTCTGAGCATCGGCCAGGCAGGAGAATTTGATTATTCTGGAAGTCAGGCTATCAAAGCTTTGAAAGAAGAAGGAATTTACTCGGTTTTAATCAACCCCAATATTGCGACAATCCAAACATCCAAAGGGCTAGCGGATAAGGTATACTTTCTGCCTGTCACCGCTGAGTTTGTGGAAAAGGTTATTCGTCATGAACGTCCAGATGCAATTTACGTCACCTTTGGAGGACAAACCGCTCTACAAGTCGGTATCCAATTGAAAGACAAATTCGCAGATCTCGGGGTAAAGGTTCTAGGAACTCCAATTGATACTATTATCACTACCGAGGATCGTGAGTTGTTCGCAAGAAGCATGGAATCTATCGGCGAGAAGTGCGCCAAATCCGCTTCTGCTAGCACAGTCGAAGAATCCATGGAAGTCGTGAAAGATATCGGGTTCCCCGTCATTGTGCGGGCCGCATATGCTCTCGGCGGTCTTGGAAGTGGCTTTGCTGATAATCCAGAGGAGCTACGTGCTCTTTGCACCAAAGCATTCGCTGCTAGTCCACAGGTCTTGATTGAGCGAAGTATGAAGGGATGGAAGGAAATCGAATACGAAGTTGTTCGAGATGTGCAAGACAACTGTATCACTGTTTGTAATATGGAGAATTTTGATCCCCTTGGCATTCACACGGGAGACTCTATTGTCGTCGCACCTTCGCAGACGCTGTCGGATGAGGATTATAACATGCTACGGACGACCGCAGTCAACGTCATACGACATCTTGGTGTCGTCGGAGAGTGCAACATCCAGTATGCTTTAAATCCAGACTCGAAGGAATACTGTATTATTGAGGTCAACGCCCGATTGTCAAGATCTTCAGCACTTGCTTCCAAAGCAACAGGATATCCGCTAGCCTTCATTGCCGCAAAACTTGGTCTCAATATTCCATTGAACCAAATTAAGAACTCCGTCACAAAAGAAACATCGGCTTGTTTTGAGCCTTCTCTTGATTACGTTGTTGTGAAGATGCCAAGATGGGATTTGAAGAAGTTTACAAGGGTTTCTACCCAATTGGGATCTTCTATGAAGAGTGTTGGAGAGGTCATGAGTATTGGACGGACATTCGAAGAAGCAATTCAGAAAGCTATCCGTGCAATCGATTTCCACAATATGGGCTTCAATGATACTAGTCTTAACGAGACCGAAGCTCTTATGTCAATTGATGATGAGCTCCAAACACCATCTGACCAGCGCCTGTTTGCTATAGCAAATGCTATGGCCAATGGGTATTCCGTAAACAAAATCTGGGAGATGACTAAGATTGATAAATGGTTTCTCACCAAGCTGAAGGGACTCAGTGATTTCGGCAAAGGAATGACAAAATACGATGCTGGCTCCATTCCAGTGCATCTATTCCGGCAAGCTAAACAACTTGGTTTCTGTGATAAACAACTTGCAAAGTTCTGGAATTCCAACGAAGTTGCGGTGCGAAGACTAAGGCTTGAGAATGGCATTTTGCCAGTAGTCAAGCAAATTGATACTGTTGCAGCAGAATTTCCAGCCTTCACCAACTATCTTTATATGACTTACAACGGCTCTGAGAGCGATGTCACCTTTGATGATCACGGTGTGAGTAAATAACACTTTTCCCGGCCAGAGTGGATGCACATGCCCCCTAGATGGTAGCTGTTCTGGAGGGACACGTCTTCCTACCAGACAAATCTGATTCAACTAATCAAACTCAAATGTTTCCACTTACGATTACTGACTCTTTTACGCAGGTTATGGTGCTCGGATCAGGTGTATACCGAATTGGATCTTCCGTAGAGTTCGATTGGTGCTCGGTGCGAGCTATTAGAACTCTTCGCGCATCTGGCTTCAAAACTGTCATGGTTAACGTAAGTTATGATAACTCATTCACTCTTTCAGCTTTATTCTACATGGGAAGCTACGACCCAACGTTCTTCATTGGTAGTGCCAAGGATATGTTTGCGGTCTATTCTTCACCATTGCTACAACACCACGGCCACTACTGGCTGTATTTGGAACCCCCTTATATTAAAGCCATAATACTATGTTCAATATCTGCTCTAAATGGAGTACTTTGGATCTCTTGGACTCCATTTGGTTGCTAAGCATTCTCCATCCCGAGATTTTCTTACTCCGGGGGGAATTTCTTTTTAGTCTCCCCCTTTTTTCCTTTTTGTCTTTCCCTTTGTCCTCCCTCTTCTATTAATGGTACTGACACTGGTCTTGTTCAATCCCGAGACCGTTAGCACAGATTATGACGAGGCGGACCGACTTTACTTTGAGAATATCAATTTGGAGACGATTCTCGACATTTACCAGCTCGAATCTTCAAGCGGTGTTCTCATGGCTATGGGTGGTCAAACACCAAACAACATCGCACTCCCACTTCATCGCCTCAACGTTAAGATTCTCGGTACTTCACCAGAGATGATCGACAATGCAGAGAACAGATACAAATTCTCTCGCATGTTGGATAACATTGAGGTGGATCAGCCGACCTGGAAGGAGTTGACCAGCTTTGAAGAGGCGAAGGAATTCTGTAACAAAGTCACATACCCGGTGCTTGTTCGCCCGTCTTACGTCTTATCTGGAGCTGCTATGAACACGGTTTACTCCGAGCCCGATCTTCAGTCGTATCTACAGCAAGCAGCTGAAGTTTCCCGCGAGCACCCCGTTGTTATCACGAAGTATATCGAAAATGCCAAGGAGATTGAGATGGATGCAGTCGCTCTGAACGGAAAGATGGTTGGCCATTTTATCTCTGAACACGTCGAAAATGCTGGTGTTCACTCTGGTGATGCTACTTTAATTCTCCCACCTCAAGATCTCGAGGACACGACCATCAAAAGAATTGAAGAAGCTACTCGAAAGATCGGAGAAGCTCTTAACATTACGGGGCCATATAATATCCAATTTATCGCGAAGGATAATGACATCAAGGTGATTGAATGCAACGTGCGAGCATCTCGGTCATTCCCGTTCGTATCTAAGGTTATGGGTGTCGACCTGATTGAGATGGCTACCAAGGCTATCATGGGGGTTCCATTTCAAAAATACCCTCCTCATGAATTGCCACCAAACTGTGTCGGAGTTAAAGTTCCTCAATTCAGTTTCTCTCGTTTGGCTGGAGCTGATCCTATTACCGGTGTAGAGATGGCGTCCACTGGAGAGGTTGCATGCTTTGGAGCAAACAAATATGAGGCTTATCTTAAGGCACTGATATCTACCGGGTTCAAACTACCAAAGCGAAACATTTTACTATCATTTGGAAAGCAAAGCGACAAGCTTGAAATGTTGCCATCAGTCAAGCAACTACACAGGCTAGGATATAAGCTTTACGGAACTTCAGGCACTGCTGATTACTACAAAGATCTTCACGGCATTCCAGTACAGTTTCTAGAAATTCTTGGATCAGAAGACGATGATCAACGATCAGAGTTCTCATTGACTCAGCATCTTGCAAACAACTTGATTGATCTTTACATCAATCTGCCATCTAGCAACCGCTTTAGACGTCCCGCAAACTTTCTAAGTAAGGGTTACCAGTCTCGCAGAATGGCTGTGGACTACCAGACACCTCTGGTGACAAATGTTAAGAATGCCAAAATCCTGATTGAGGCTATTGTCAGGCATTTTGATTTGGAGATTAGTAGCATAGATGCCCACACCAGCCACCGAACTGTGGTTTTACCTGGTCTTATCAACATCTCGGCCTTCGTACCTGGTATTGCCACTCGTGGCAGCCAAGATTTTCAGACAGTTACAAGTGCTTCGATCGCAGCTGGCTTTACCATGATTCGTATTATGCCTCTTGGGCTTGACGGTTCTCTCACGGACGCTCGCGCATTGAAGGCCGCTCAGTCAAACAGCAAACGGGGTGCTAACTGCGATTACAACTTCTCTGTCGCAGCAACATCTGATAATGCAGACCAGATTAGCCAGGTCACTGCAGAGGTGGGATCTCTCTTCATCCCTTTCAACCATTTATCAGACAACATCAGCAAGGTTGCGGCAGTCATTGCACATTTTGAATCATGGCCTAGCTTCAAGCCAATTCTCACTGATGCCAAGATGACAGATCTTGCCTCAATCCTCCTACTTGCCAGCCTCCATAGTAGAAGGATTCATGTTGCAAGCGTCACCACCAAAGATGACATTAAGTTGATTGCTCTCGCAAAGCAAAAGGGTTTAAATGTTACTTGTGACGTATCAGTATATTCTTTATTCTTTTCACAAAGCGATTTCCCATCTGCCACATTCTTACCAACCCTCGCAGATCAGACTGCACTTTGGGAACATCTAGAGACTATCGATATTTTCTCCGTTGGAAGTATACCATACCAACTTGCCCACGTCGCGAAGCAAACTCCAAATGCCGCTATTGGTATCGCTGATACTCTCCCCCTCCTCTTCTCTGCAGTAATCGAAGGGAAGCTAAGTGTTGATGATATCAAGCTTCGTCTTCATGATAATCCAAAAGAGATTTTTGAGCTCCATGATCAGGTTGGCGCTTCTGTGGAAGTTGAAATTGATCGACCATACACAATGTCAGCAAATAAAGCTTGGTCGCCACTGGTCGGCAAATCAGTACGTGGAGCAGTGCAACGAGTCATCTTTCAAGGGAAGACTACCTGTCTAGACGGGCAGCCTATTCCCGATATCATGGAAGGAAAGGACATGTCTTCCCACCTGATCGATTCTCACCTCCCAAAGCCTATGTCGCCGATTGTGAAAGCGCAGGGCTCCCCACGAATTCTACCCAGTTTAGACATTTCTCTTCGCAGCCGCGGCGAAAATGAAAGACCTGTATCTCGTTCCAAGCTATTAGATGGTGCTTTAGACAATTTACCACCACGTCGCAACCTTCTTGAGGACTATCCAGCTCCTCTCTACGCGCAACCCACTATCTCGCCATCCTTGCAAACACTACTTGGGCAATCCTCCTTCAAAGGCCAACACATTCTATCTGTCAATCAATTCACTAGGCAAGACCTCCATCACCTATTCACCGTAGCCCAAGAAATGCGTCTGGGCGTGCAACGCGAAGGCATTCTATCTATTTTGAAGGGTCGACTCCTTTGTACGATGTTCTATGAGCCGTCTACTCGTACTTCTGCCTCTTTTGATGCAGCCATGCAACGTCTTGGTGGTCGCACTGTCGCAATCTCTACCGCGCATTCTTCAACTGTCAAAGGTGAAACTCTAGCCGACACCGTCCGTACCCTAGCATGCTACGGTGATGCGGTCGTGCTCCGTCACCCTGAAGAATCTAGTGCCGCAACAGCAGCAAAATACTCACCCGTGCCAATCATCAACGGTGGCAACGGAAGCGTGGAGCATCCAACCCAAGCATTTCTAGATCTATTCACCATTCGTGAAGAACTCGGCACGGTAACAGGACTCACAATAACATTTGTCGGTGATCTCCGCTACGGGCGCACAGTACACTCGCTTGTTAAACTCTTGCAACACTACAGCGTGTCAATTCAACTTGTCTCGCCGGCTTCTCTTGCCCTTCCCGCTCCAATCCTGGCGCTAATCAAATCAAACATGAAATCCTCCTCGTCCACTCTTCTCGTTTCCAACGAACTCACTCCCGAGATCGTTGCTCGCTCCGATGTATTGTACTGCACTCGTGTGCAAAAAGAGAGATTCGAGGATCTTGAGGAATATGAGCGATTAAAGTATAGTTTCGTGGTTGACAACAGAACTTTGAGGGCTGCAAAACAACATATGGTGGTTATGCATCCATTGCCAAGGAACAGAGAGATTGATGAGGAGGTTGATTTTGATCAGAGAGCTGCTTATTTCAGACAGGTATGTATCCCTTTCTCCACAAATCCTTTCCCTCCTAGCATTTCCCAAACTCAGGGTTACATTGTTATGGATCTTAACTAATAAATTTGTAGATGAAATATGGTCTCTATTGCCGCATGGCTTTGCTAGCCTTAGTTATGGCACCTTAGTTATTTATTTATCGATTTGGCATCATGTGCAAATTTTAGAATATACAACCAAGATATATACGTACAAAAACAGAAATTGAAGGCGTTAATACAGCTATAGCATGTTGGGATGGAAAAGCTTTGTTCTGTTTGTCTTGTTTAGAATGATTTGGTACCACTCAATCATTTATCATAGAATTACTGTCCATTCATATTGGAGAATAGGCGAAATGGCGTAAGGTGGTCTTTGTGATTGATACTGTTAGTAGTATTTCAATGAAGATATTTATGTTCAATGCATTGGTGGTGTGTGTTGCGTATCGTATGTGTTATTTGTATGTGTATTTTAAAGGGAACAGTGAAGACTTGGCATTGTAACAAGCGAGGAAGTCCCTATTTACCCGATAGCTTCACAAGCACAAGATCAAGCATCAGTCAAGGAACATATGAAACATCGATCGAACGAAAGAAATCAGATGTGATGAATCCCATCTATACCACCATGATTTGGTGTTTTGAAAGAAAAACCAAACATGTGGAAGTAGAGTAACTACCCAGTCAGCACATTGTCTTATGTATCTAGCGCATCAGCTGGTACAAGTCTCAACTACCCGTTCCTCGAGCATTGCGCCCATTTTACGATTGTACAACAGTATCTATGTTTCATGTTTCATGTTTCATGATTCTAGTATGCTTGCTAATACTATCAAGTACAGTTGCCAGTATACCCATCGGGAGCAGTCGCTGTAAACCCATTTCTGCCAGCGACATTGAGACTTTGCTCATTGAGAATTCATCAATGATGAACATTTTCTCATAGTTATTTGACAGTGGTAATGGTTGGGATTTTCCTCCCTGCTGAACGTTTATTGTAGAACTTGACCTTTCAGTAGAAAGGTCTCTCTATATATACACTTGTAGGAAGTTCAGCCAGATTAGCGAACGTGGCTGATTAAATCCGTAAATACCTTCATTGACATGACCGAACAAATATTTCGGACTGAAAATCGACCGTTCTCGCAACTGAAGTCTACCTGTCTGAACAATGTTACATCAAGACTATACTCTGACTTTTGCTTCTGTGAGTTAGACCTCAAGAAACCCACATGAAGAAAGAATAGAGTTGACAATCTAAAGAAAAGTATTTATGAACGTTTGCTACAGTCTGATTAGCTATTGATATTGGTAACGATACTTCTAGGTTCAAGATAGAAGTAGTTCTCAAAAAATCATTTGATGGTTGATTCACTAGGATAAATGCCAAGACATCGAAACACGTCGAGCGTTTGACGAGGCTGACAATTGAATGATGAACAAATGAATATTGTACATATGATACCAACGACGAACGTGTATATTGCCCACCATAGAAAGCTCTCGATGCTTCCAAGTCTAATGGACTGAGCATATATCTACTTTGGATAGAAAGAGGAGTTAGATCACTCTTTCTACGGATTGAGATCCTTCCTCGGCACCCTTGCCATCACTCCTTATCTACTCCAAAGATCGCAAATAGGAAAATCCAGCAGCATACGCTGAAAGTATGTATTCATTCGCTTTAATAGCTGCTCTTTGGAGCTTTGCTGCATTACAAGCAGATGGTCGACAAAATACACTCGAAGATAAGCATCCACATGCTTGCCCAGATTACAAGAAATACTCTGCCTACCCACAGTACACCTCGTCCCTTCAAAGATAATACTGTACCAGCTAATAGTTTAATAGTCGTCCATTTTCTGATGGGCCTTTGGGTTTGCCATTCCAGCGTCCCGATAAACTTTGCCGAACATTCACCTCCCCTCTAGTCGAGAAGGTTATTAACGAAGTTACGGCAAGAATGGTAGACAAAGACCTTGCTCGACTCTTTGAGAACGCATTCCCCAACACACTAGATACAACCGTGAGATGGCATGTCGATGGATCGGTCAGGCATACGGAACTAAAAGCCCGGTCGGGTGATCGAGATAGTGGGAAATGGGAAGGGGCGCAATCGTTTGTAGTCACTGGTGACATCAACGCAGAATGGTTGCGCGACTCTACAAACCAGCTTCTCCAATACCAGCCTTTGGCAAAACTCGACAAGACCATCTTTAATCTAATTCTCGGAGCCATTAACACCCAGGCGGAATATGTTATCGAATCTCCATATTGCAATGCCTTTCAGCCCCCTCCACCTTCAAAACTCAGCACTACTCAGAATGGACAAGATGATTACGTTCACCCAGTCTATGAGGCTTCTTTCGTTTTTGAGTGCAAATATGAATTAGACTCGCTAGCCAACTTCCTTGCTCTTGGAAACACCTTCTATAATCATACTAAATCACTCGACTTTCTAACTCCAAGATGGTACAAAGCACTTGAAACACTACTCGTCGTACTTGACCAACAATCACAGCCAACTTTTGATCCCGACACATCTCGATTTATAAAGAATACTTACAGCTTCTCCCGTAATACTAATCAAGGCACTGAAACTTTACCTTTGTCCGGAATTGGCAATCCCTTAAATTCTGGAACTGGACTGATCCGCTCAGCGTTTCGACCGTCAGACGATGCGACCATACTGGGATACTATATCCCAGCTAATGCCATGATGGCTGTGGAGCTGAAGAAGTTATCTGAAGTACTACGGGCTGCCAATAATTTAGTTGTGGCGCAAGACCTTGAGAGGCGAGCACAGGTGATCAATGACGGAATATGGAAGTACGGTGTGGTTAACCATGGAGCTTTGCAAGTATTTGCTTATGAAGTTGATGGATATGGTGGCCAGGTAATGATGGATGATGCCAATGTACCCTCACTTCTTGCGCTGCCAATTTTGGGATTCGTCAGTAAGGATGATAGGGTATATCAGAACACTAGGAAGTTGTTGTTGTCAAAAGATACGAATCCGTATTATCTCGAGGGTCATGACTTTCATGGCATAGGGGGTATGTACATTCCTTCGCCAAGTGTCACATTCGCGAGTCTAACCATCATAGGACCACATGTCGGCCCTGAATACGCATGGCCAATGTCACTTCTCATGCAAGCCATGACGTCCGATGACGACAAAGAGATCATGGAATGTGTGAACCTAGTGCTGAAAGCTTCACCACTAGGACTGGTCCATGAATCGGTTAATGTGAACAATATCGAGGACTACACTCGAAGCTGGTTTGCTTGTATGTCTATTCCTTTCCAATCTTGATCATTTTTAAAAAGAACGGGATGCGCTAATAGATATAACAGGGGCAAATAGCGTCTTTGCACAAACCATTCTGGACTTAGCAGAGCGGAAACCGCACCTGTTATTCGGAAAGAATGCGAGGCCTTATATTATTGAATAACTCCGTATATACGATTGATTTATCATATTAAAAATGCGAACGGTAACGCGAAGTTTCATCATGATAGGTTCCTTACTCTTCATGCATCCATATCTGGCTTTTACCTATAATATGCCAAGATAGTAAATCGGTCTCATCCTTCAGTGGGAGCAAAAATGTGCTAGTATCTCAATAAAAGATATTCATGTGAAAAATGCGCCAAGCAGTTAAGAGGTAAAGTCCTGTGATTGTGATAATGATTTACAGCCCCGACCCTTGAACTGATTTCCACAAGTATTATGTTGAAAATGGATATTCTGAGAATGGTAGACTTGAAGCTTGTCCTTTTAATGCTTTGTAGAATCTCAGAACCTACTGTGACATAGCATGGGATAATGCCGAGAGCATAGTGGGAAAAGTCCTTCAGCAAACAGATATTATCTGAAACTATAACAACAAACAACTCATTCTTGTTGGTTATTCTAAGCCTTCTTACCAAAAAAGCTCATGATATTGCCTTGTCCAGGTTTGGCATTGGCCTTTTTGCCTTTCATTGACCCAGCAGCAGCAGGCTTTGGTTTGGGTGCTTGCGCCACTGGTTCGTCTTCTGAGAAAGATTCCCAAACAGCTTCTTCTTTTGTGACTATCATTTGTGAGTATGTCAAAGAACCATGGCAAGCAGTAGAACTTACCAAGATAACCTTCATCATCTTTGACTGTCCTTTTCTTCATTACCCTTCTTTTGCCTCTTCTTCGACCACCACTAATTGTCACTGTCGGTTCAGGTTCTTGCGATAGCTTCTCTTTTTCTAAGACTATCTCTTCCTCCTCGGGCTCAGGAGTTGGAATGATTTCCTCTTCATCAGACTCTTCCATCATCTGCTTTAATGCTGCCTCTCTTTCCTTCCTCGATTTCCTATCTCCAGCCGTCTCCTCAACATCGTTTACCTTTTCCTTCTTGACCTGCACGGGAGGTACATATGTTTCTTCTTCATCATCGTCGTCATCTTCAAGTCCTTTCATCGAAACGTCTTCGGCTGCGGAGTCTGTGTTATCTCGTTTTAACTTAGGTGTCTTAGCAAAACTCTTGAAGATGCTACTTGACTCTCTTTTTAGAGTCGGTGGCGGTGCCGGAGTGCTTTCTTTACTACTGGGACCGCTTCCTACTGCAGCTTTTGTCTTTTCCTTGCTTTTCCCAAAGAAATCTTTTGCTGTCGCTGATTGACTCGCTTTACCATCTTGTTTTGTAGTGATCGAGGACTTAGTAGTTGATTTCGCAGGTTCAGCAGGCTTCGTTTGCACAACTGGCACAGCTGCTTTCGGCGCTGAAATCGGAGGTGGAGGACGATTTGTGCGACGCTTCACTAAGGGGTTCACAATCGTGCCATAAGTTGCGGCATGCTCAAGGGAATCTTCGGATGCGGTAAGGACTTGAATCTCTCGGGAGGTATCAGACAGCAAATGTAGATCTTTCAATGGATGTGGCCCAAGGCTATATACTTGTATAGACGTAATTGTCTCATATCGAGATTTCACATCTAAATTTGTGGTTAGATTTGTCTGCATAGAAGAGAAGGGACAAATACTGTCGAGATCCTCCTCACGGACCAGAGATATGGTGGTTGTATGCACAGAACTGAGACTTTCCTGCTCTGGCATAGAGCTTGTGACAAAAGGACTACTGTGCATATATTCATCTTCGCCATCTTTTGTAATGGTGGGTATTGGTGTTTGAAGTTCCTCTTGTTTGGTACCGCTAAGGAGATAGGTTGCGTGAACAGTTCCTGGTTTCTTCGCGTTCTGTTGACGATGAAATTCAAATAGCATTCTTTCTCAGGTCAATTAAAGCAGCCAAAAAACGCCATTTCACTTACCCCTTTGCTGTGTTCACATGGACCTTGAGCGCCCGACTGAGCAGGCGGTAGGTGATCTAAGTACTTTTAGCTGTGGTAAGATAGTAGTATGAGGCATTCTTCTCACTACTTTGTCATCAGACAATATCCCAGCAGCCAGGTAAGCTTTATATTCTGACATTGTGTTGTCATGTATCTGGGTTATTATATTGTAGTTTGGTGGGCTGCTCGGCAGAAGACGCGCTTTGAACGCGTTCGCGAAAATCACTTTAAACTTTACGCCTTAACATCGTCACGATCTCACATGCGACAATACTCCCCAGAAATCTGGCCAAGATCATCGCCATTCTTAACATTACACTATGGCCTATAATGCGCTCAAAGAGGATGAGCTCCCCGACTCAACAGACTGGCTCGCCACTCCCATACCCAAACTATCGCATGTCGATTCAGCCTTACGATGTCAAGTTTGCAGGGAATTTTATGATACGCCTATGATAACCTCCTGTTCGCACACTTTCTGCTCGTTGTGTATACGAAGATGTCTTAGCAATGATGGGAAATGTCCTGCATGCAAAGCGAATGATCAAGAATCAAAATTACGGCAAAATTGGGCTATTGGAGAACTGGTGGAAGCTTTCGGAAACGCAAGGCAGCAGGTACTGGATTTCGCAAGACGACCCTTGAATGAGATCACTTCTGAGGGGTCGGGAAAGCGGAAACGTGAGGTTGAGGAGATTTCGAAGGAAGGTGGTGCATCAAAAAGGACGAGAGGTTCCGGTAGGACGACTCGTTCTACGCCCCAACACGTCGAGATCCTAGATTCGGATGATGATTATGCACCAGGTGCGTCAAGAACCATGTGGTATCAGCGGCTTGCTAACTCACAAGAGAAGAAGAGCCAGATGACGGCTTAGTAGCATGTCCTGTATGCTCAGGACGAATGACAGTCCAAGCTGTAGAAGCTCATATTGATTCCTGTACAGGTGTACCTCCACCTCCTAAGTCCCTTGACCCAGCAACATCAAAGAGGAACCCTACAACAAGTCTCCCTGCTATAACATCGAAACCCATATTAAAGCCAAAACCACTACCCCACCCTCACTATGCTTCAATAAAGGATATTCAATTACGAAAGAAACTTTCAGAGCAGGGCCTTTATACAGGAGGATCAAGGCCACAAATGGAGAAACGTTGGTCTGAGTTCGTTATTGCCAATAATGCGAATTGCGATGCTAAGAGTCCGAAGACCAGAAGTGAACTTAGGAGACAAATGGAGGTTTGGGAAAGAACACAAGGTGGTATTGATCGAGAAGGTGCACAGATTAAGGACAAGAACTTTGATGGATTGGCCTGGGGCGCAAAACATGGGAACGTCTTTAATGATCTAGCTGCTCTTGCGAGGAGTAAAATCCCCAAAAAGACTTTGGAGCAATCTGAAGCACAGCCCGAAGCTCAATTGGAATCTCACTTAGGATACATACCAAATGCTTCGTCAGTGATAGGCGTTGATGATTCCACTGGCGTTTCAGTTAGTGGTACACGTCCATACTCTAGCCCTTACTCTGGGGGAAAAGCGCACATAACAATAGACTATCTTACAGATCCCGAATTACCACCACTCTCTGCACCGTCTCAAAACTATCAAAACGATGTTCCTCTTCACCAAAACATATCCACACATTCGCCATCACAAAGTCGAGCCTTAAAAGAGCCATCTTTATCTCAATCGTCAGAAGCTTACAGTATTCCGGCACCCTCACAAATACCTCCGACACCAACAAGGCTCACTGAGCATAACACCCCATGCGGTTGACCAAACACAAGTAGACTACAACCATAGCTTAATATGAAAGCGTATACCAAAAGACCTGCCTCAGAATACCTATACAACGCGTCATTTCTAATCATACTTCATACGTCATGCCGTCTGTTCCTGAGCAGGCTCGAGCTCCATCCTTCTCAAATCCTCCATGCTTTTCTTCAGATTCTTCTCCGTCTCGTCTGCTTTCTCTGTGTCGTCT
>Ga0247810_10000238_pt1 | contig 80337 bp, 72 predicted proteins | sample UWRJL119311C1_FD_179918 | JGI IMG/M metagenome (GOLD analysis project Ga0247810, IMG submission 179918) | Plant litter microbial communities from Arlington Agricultural Research Station in Wisconsin, United States - UWRJ-L119-311C-1 | ecosystem: Environmental > Terrestrial > Plant litter >...
TTCGGCGGCCATAGCGAGAGGGAAACGCCCGGTCACATTCCGAACCCGGAAGCTAAGACTCTCTGCGCCGATGGTACTGCAAGGGGGACCTTGTGGGAGAGTAGGACACCGCCGGACATAATTTGAACAATGGCCACCCCCAGGGGTGGCCATTGTGCTTTAACACCAGACTGAACACGACCCCTTCGCGACACACCTGCGACAATGGGGGAGTCGGCTCCAGAGCGCGAGCTCGCCGACACGACGACGAACAAGTACACAGGAGACCCAGTGAGCGATTCCGGAGACCGCGGCAGAGGCCGAGCGGACGAACCACGGCGCCCGGGCGGCGGCAACACCGGCGGCCGCAGCGACCGTAACGCCGGACCCGCCAAGGGCCGCCCCGAGTCGGGACGACCCTCGACCGGGCGCCCATCGTTCACCGACCGTCCCGCGCGCGACGACCGTCCCGCCCGTCCGGCGCGCGACGGCGACCGTCCGGACCGTCCCGCCCGCGACGGCGAGCGGCCGCAGCGCAACCACGCAGAGCGCGGTGGCGCCGGTCGCAAGCCCGAGGGGGAGAAGCGTCTCTGGACGAGCGGCGGCAAGCCCGCCCGCGGTGACCGCGACGCTCGCAATCCGGAGCCCGAAGAGGACCGCGACCCGTTCAACATCCGCTCGGTGCGTCCTCGTCACGACGATCCCGAGATCCCCGAGGGCACGAACCCCAAGGACCTCGACCGCGTAGCGGGCAACGAGCTCAAGACGCTCGCCAAGGACAACGCCGAGGGTGTCGCGCAGCACCTCGTGCTCGCGGCCCGCCTCATCGAGACCGATCCCGAGCTGGCCCACCGCCACGCCCTCTCGGCCGCACGCCGTGCCGGCCGCATCGGTGTCGTGCGCGAGACCCTGGCGATCACCGCCTACGCTATCGGCGACTTCGCCCTCGCCCTGCGCGAGCTGCGCACCTTCCGCCGCATCACCGGACGCGACGACCAGCTGCCCATGATGGTGGACAGCGAACGGGGCATCGGGCGTCCCGACCGCGCCCTCGAGCTCGGCCGTTCTGTGCCGCGCTCCTCGCTGCCCGTGCCGGTTCAGGTGGAGCTCGCGATCGCCATGTCCGGCGCCCGCCTCGATCTCGAGCAGCCCGAGCTGGCGCTGGTCGAGCTGAAGATCCCGCAGCTGAACGCGAAGACCGCCTTCAGCTACAGCCCCGCGCTGTTCGCGGCCTACGCCACCGTGCTGGAGGAGCTCGGCCGCGACGCCGAGGCCGAGGAGTGGTTCGACCACGCCGATGCGGCGGCCGAGGCCCTGGAGTTCGCGGCCAACGGCGGCGAGGACGCCACGATGGAGATCATCGAAGAGGACTTCGACTACTCCCTGTACCCGATGGGCGATGCGCCGGACTCCGAGTCCGACGCGCAGCCGGAGAGCAACGAGACGAGCAGCAGTGATGTGGACGCCCCCGTGGAAGCGCCTCGCAAGGCGGACACACCCGAGAATGACTAGGGCCACCCCGCTCGACGGCATCGACCTGGTTCTCGCCGACCTCGACGGCGTCGTCTACCGCGGGCCGGACGCCGTGCCGCACGCGGTCGAGGCCCTCAACGCGGCGGCGCTCGACCACCGTGTCGGGTACTTGACGAACAATGCGTCGCGCACCGCGGCATCCGTTGCAGAGCACCTGTCGTCGCTCGGGCTCACGGTGAACCCGGAGGAGGTCGTGACCTCCCCGCAGGCCGCGATGCGCGTGCTCGTGACCCTGGTTCCCGCCGGTTCGACGATCCTGGTGATCGGCGGCGACGGTCTGGTCGACGAGGTGCAGAAGGCCGGGTTCACCGTGACCCGCTCCGCGCTCGACGCGCCGGCAGCCGTCGTGCAGGGATTCGCGCCCGACGTGGGCTGGACCCAGCTGGCCGAGGCGGCGTACGCGCTGCACGCGCCGAAGAGACCGGACGCGGGCGAGGGCATCCCCTGGGTCGCCACAAACACCGACTGGACGATTCCGCAGGCCCGCGGGACCGCGCCGGGCAACGGCACGCTCGTCTCCGCGGTGCACACCGCCGTCGGGCGCTTCCCCGTGGTCGCGGGCAAGCCGGAGGTCCCGATGTTCGAGGAGGCCACCGACCGCTTCAGCGCCTCGACGACGCTCGTGATCGGCGACCGCCTCGACACCGACATCCTCGGGGCGAACCGTGCCGGGCTGTCGTCGGTGCTCGTGCTCACGGGCATCGACCAGGCCAAGCAGGTGCTCGCCGCCGAGAAGGCGCAGCGCCCCACCTTCATCCTGAACGACCTCCGCGGACTCTCGCAGCCCTACCCGGAGACGGTCGAGACCGTCGACGGCGACGCGACGATCATCACCGTGGGCGAGGCCGTCGTGCGTCGCCAGGGTGAGAACATCACCGTGGTCGCCTCGGGCGAGAAGATCGACCTGCTGCGCGCCGGCACCGCCGCGATCTGGAACTCGGGCACTGCGATCTACGGACTGCGAGTGCCGGCAGAGCTATATTCGTGAGCATGACCGACACCGAGGGCACGGACCCGGCGGATGCGTCCGCCCTGCTCGAGAGACTGCGTCTGATCGAGGACCAGCCGCTCGATGCGCGTGCCGCCGCCTACTCGCAGATCAACGACTCGCTGCAGGCGACACTCGAGGGCGGCGACTCCCCACGCTAACGGTGCCTGCGAGCGGGGCGTGCGCGCCGCCGCCCGCGGGTACGCTGGTCTGATGCTTCCGACCCGCACCACCCGCCGTGGCTGACACGCGACTCGACGCCGCCCTCGCGCGGCGCGGGCTCGCGCGCTCGAGGACCCACGCCGCCAAGCTGATCTCCGACGGCCTTGTCACCGTCGACGGGCGCCCCGTCGTGAAGGCCTCCGCGCCTGTGCGCGAGAACCAGTCCATCGAGGTCGCGGGCAGCGACCACTACGTGAGCCGCGCGGCGCACAAGCTCATCGCAGGCCTCGACGCCTTCCCCGTGACGGTCGAGGGCACACTGGCCCTCGACGTCGGCGCGTCCACCGGCGGCTTCACCCAGGTGCTGCTCGAGCGCGGTGCGCGCGGGGTGATCGCCCTCGACGTCGGGCACGACCAGCTCGTCGAGGAGGTGCGCGCCGACGCGCGCGTCACCGTGGTGGAGGGCTTCAACGCCCGCGACATGACCGCGCCCGGTCTGGCCGCGGTCACCGGCATCGACGAGGTGCCGACGCTCGTCGTCGGCGACCTGTCGTTCATCTCCTTGAAGATGGTGCTGCCGGCGCTGGTCGCCACCGTCGGCACCGCCGCCGAGTTCGTGCTGCTGGTGAAGCCGCAGTTCGAGGTGGGCCGCACGGGAATCCGCGAGGGCATCGTGAAGAGCGCGAGCCTGCGAGCGGATGCCGTGACCGGCGTCATGTGGGCGGGCCACGATCTCGGCCTCGCGACGGCCGGCGTCATCCCCTCCCCAATCGCCGGCGGCTCCGGGAATCAGGAGTATCTGGTCTGGTTGAGCACGAGCGCGGGCAGCAATCCGACAGAATGGTTGGACAAGGTCTCCGCAATCGCATGATGGGAACTCTGACGGCGGGCGTTCATATGACGAGCAGCGATCAGCGAATATCGAAGGGGCCTGGCACGTGACACAGACACGGCACATTCTCATCGTCGCGCACACCGGCCGGGCGGACTCGCTCGACGCAGCCGTGCGCGTCTGCCGTCAGCTGCAGACCGCGGGCATCATGCCCGTCCTCTACGGCGACGAGTACACGGAGGTGCGCGAGTCGGCGCCCGACCTCGGGCCGATCGCGCTGCTGGGTCACAACGTGCAGACGCCCGAGCTCGAACTGGTGATCGTGCTGGGCGGCGACGGCACGATCCTGCGCGCGGCCGAACTCACCCGCGGCTGCCCCGTGCCGCTGCTCGGCGTCAACCTCGGGCACGTCGGCTTCCTCGCCGAGAGCGAGCGCGAGGACCTCACCGAGACCGTCACCCGCGCCCTCGCCCGCGACTACACCGTCGAGGAGCGCCTCACCCTCAGCGTGCGCGTCAAGGTCGACTCCGAGGTGGTCTACGAGACCTGGGCGCTCAACGAGGCGACGGTCGAGAAGGCCAGCCGTGAGCGGATGCTCGAAGTGATCATCGAGGTGGATGGTCGCCCTCTCAGCTCCTTCGGTTGCGACGGCGTCGTGATGTCCACCCCCACCGGCTCCACGGCGTACGCGTTCTCGGCGGGCGGACCCATCGTCTGGCCGAGCGTCGACGCCCTGCTGCTCGTGCCGCTGAGCCCGCACGCCCTGTTCGCCCGCCCGCTCGTGGTGGCCCCGGACTCCTACTTCGCCATCGAGGTGCTCGAGCGCAACCAGGGCATCGGCGTGCTCTGGTGCGACGGTCGCCGCGGCTACGACCTCCCGCGCGGCGCCCGCGTCGTCGTGCGCCGCTCGCCCGAGCCGGTACGCCTGGCGCGCCTCACCGAGGGGCCGTTCACCGACCGCCTCGTGCACAAGTTCAACCTGCCCGTCTCGGGCTGGCGCGGCCCCAACGACGAAGTGACCACCCCATGATCGAAGAGATCACGATCCGCAACCTCGGCGTCATCGGCGAGGCCACCCTGCCGCTCGGTCCGGGCTTCACCGCGATCACCGGGGAGACCGGTGCAGGCAAGACCATGGTGGTCAGCGCCCTCGGGCTGCTGCTCGGCGAACGCTCCGACGCCTCGGCCATCCGCTCCGGCTCCCCCCAGGCGGTGGTCGAGGGCCACTGGCTCATCGACGACGCCGGCGCGGTGGCGGAACGTGTGCGCGACGCCGGGGGAGACCTCGACGACGGCGAACTGATCATCTCCCGCTCCATCTCGGCGGAGGGCCGCGGGCGGGCCACCGTCGGCGGCCGCACCACGCCGGTGAGCGTCCTCGCCGAGATCGGCGGGCAGCTCGTCGTGGTGCACGGCCAGTCCGACCAGATCCGCCTGCGATCCGCCACCGCGCAGCGCCGTGCCCTCGACCGTTTCGCCGGCGCGGAGCTGGCCGCGGTGCTCGGCGACTACCAGGACGTCTTCCGCCGCTGGCAGGAGAACCAGGGCGAGCTCGACCTGCTGATCGCCGAGAGCGACCGCCGCGCCCGCGAGGCCGAGAACCTGCGCATCGCCACGGCCGAGATCGAGGCGGCGTCGCCCCGCCGCGGGGAGGACGCGGAACTGGCCGAGCTGGCCGACCGCCTGACGAACCTCGAAGACCTGCGACTCGCATCCGCTCAGGCACTCGCCTTCGTGTCGGGGCAGAGCCCCGACGAGAGCGCGGACGAGACGACCGACATCGCGAGCCTGCTCGACTTCGCCCGCCGCCAGCTGGAGCACGTGGCCGAGCACGACCCCGAGCTGCCGCCGATCGTGGAGGCGCTCACCGCCGTGAGCATCGCCGTCTCGGAGATCTCCGCGCAGCTCTCCGGCTACCTCGGCGGGCTCGACAGCGCCAGCGGGCGCGAGCTCGAGACCGTGCAGGAGCGTCGCGCCGAGCTGAGCGCCCTGGTGCGCAAGTACGGCAACGACCTCGACGAGGTGATGGACTTCCTGGAGTCGAGCAGCGGCCGCCTGATAGAGCTCGACACCGACTCCGACCGCATCGAGGCGCTCGTGGAGGCCGTCGCGGTCGACCAGGCGCAGGTGGTGGAGACCGCCGAGCGGCTCTCCGAACTGCGCCGCGGCTACGCACTGCGGCTCGGCACGCGGGTGACCGCCGAACTCGGCGCCCTCGCCATGCCCAACGCCACGCTCACCGTCACGGTGGAGAACCGCGACGAGTACGGGCTGAGCGGCAAGGACCAGGTGTCGATCCTGCTGCAGCCGCACTCCGGTTCCGAACCGCGCCCGATCGGACGCGGCGCCTCCGGCGGCGAGCTCAGCCGGGTGATGCTCGCCATCGAGGTCGTCATCGCGGGCAACGACCCGGTGCCCACATTCATCTTCGACGAGGTCGACGCCGGCGTGGGCGGTGCGGCCGCGATCGAGATCGGCCGTCGGCTCGCCCAGCTCAGCCACTCGGCGCAGGTGATCGTGGTCACCCACCTCGCCCAGGTGGCCGCCTTCGCGACCAACCACCTCCGGGTGCTGAAGGACAGCGACGGCGCGGTGACCGCGTCGAGCGTCGAGCAGCTCGAGGGGGAGGAGCGCCTCACCGAGATGGCGCGCCTGCTGTCCGGTCTCGAGACGAGTGAGAACGCCCTCGCCCACGCGCGGGAGCTCATCGACACGGCCCGTGGACTCGACGCCTGAGCCGACGCGAATGTTGCGGGCGCGTGACGTTTCGACAGACACGCGCGGTTAGTGCCAATCGTGGGATACGCTAGAACCCCGTGGTGAACAATTCTGAAGCGGGCGTAACCAAGCACATATTCGTCACTGGCGGGGTGGTCTCTTCCCTCGGCAAGGGACTGACTGCTGCCAGTCTGGGCAACCTTCTCACGGCGCGCGGACTCCGCGTCGTTATGCAGAAGCTTGACCCCTATCTCAACGTGGATCCGGGAACGATGAACCCGTTCCAGCACGGCGAGGTCTTCGTGACCGACGACGGGGCCGAGACGGATCTCGACATCGGCCACTACGAGCGATTCCTCGACATCAACCTGAACCAGGCGGCGAACGTCACCACCGGTCAGATCTACTCGACGGTGATCGCCAAGGAGCGCCGCGGGGAGTACCTCGGCGACACGGTGCAGGTCATCCCGCACATCACCGACGAGATCAAGCGCCGCATGCGCCTGCAGGCCGAGCCGACGGACGACGGCACCCGACCCGACGTGATCATCACCGAGGTCGGCGGCACGGTCGGCGACATCGAGAGCCAGCCCTTCATCGAGGCGGCCCGCCAGGTGCGCCACGAACTCGGGCGCAAGAACGTCTTCTTCGTGCACGTGTCCCTCGTTCCGTTCATGAACGCCTCGGGCGAGCAAAAGACCAAGCCCACCCAGCACTCGGTCGCCGCGCTGCGCTCGATCGGCATCCAGCCGGACGCGCTCGTTCTGCGCTCCGACCGCCCCGTCTCCGAGGGCAACAAGCGCAAGATCGCGCTGATGTGCGACGTCGACGAGGCCGCGGTGGTCAACTGCGTCGACGTGCCGAGCATCTACGAGATCCCCACGATGCTGCACGATCAGGGCCTCGACGCCTACATCATCGACCAGCTCGGCCTCGTCGCCGACGACGTCGACTGGTCGGCCTGGAACGTCGTCCTCGACGCCGTGCACAACCCCAAGCACGAGCTCACGATCGGCCTGGTCGGCAAGTACATCGACCTGCCCGACGCCTACCTGTCGGTGACCGAGGCTCTCAAGGCCGGCGGATTCGCGCACCAGGCCAAGGTCTCCATCCGCTGGGTGGCGTCCGACCTCTGCGAGACCCCCGAGGGCGCCGCGAAGCAGCTCTCCGACCTCGACGGCATCTGCGTGCCCGGCGGCTTCGGCGTGCGCGGCATCGAGGGCAAGCTCGGCGCTCTGCTCTTCGCCCGCGAGAACAAGATCCCCGTGCTCGGCCTCTGCCTCGGACTGCAGTGCATGGTCATCGAGTACGCCCGCGACGTGGTCGGCCTCGAGGGCGCCTCGTCGAGCGAGTTCGACCCGGACACGCTGTACCCGGTCATCGCGACGATCGCCGAGCAGGTCGACATCATCGCCGGGGGAGACCTCGGCGGAACGATGCGCCTCGGCCTCTACGCGGCGCAGCTCCAGACCGGCTCGATCGTGTCGGAGCTCTACGCCTCGGAGAGCATCTCCGAGCGCCACCGTCACCGCTACGAGGTGAACAACGCCTACCGCGCGCAGATAGCGGATGCCGGACTCGTCTTCTCGGGTGTGTCCCCCGACGGTCATCTGGTCGAGTTCGTCGAACTGCCCCGCGAGGTGCACCCGTTCTACGTCGGAACCCAGGCGCACCCGGAGCTGCGTTCGCGGCCCGGCCACGCGCATCCGCTGTTCCAGGGGCTCGTCGGCGCGGCCATCGACCGCCAGAAGGCCACCCGTCTGTTCGAGGTCGCCGAGGCGGAAGCCGAAGCAGCCGTTGTCTGACCCGACGTCCGACGCGACACCGGTCGACGAGCTGAGCGATCAGCTCGTCGACCTCCCGGTCGCCTCCAGCGAGGTCGTCTTCGACGGCGCCATCTGGAACGTGCGCCGTGACCGGCTGTCGTACGCGGCCGGCGAGATCACCCGCGAGTACATCGACCACCCCGGCGCCGTCGCGGTGCTCGTGCTCGACGACCAGGACCGCGTCTGCCTGATCCGCCAGTACCGGCACCCGATCAAGACGCGCGAGTGGGAGCTCCCCGCCGGTCTGCTCGACTTCGTGGGCGAGTCGGCGCTCTCCGCGGCCCAGCGCGAGCTGGCCGAGGAGGTCGACCTGGTGGCGGGCGACTGGGCGCTGCTCACCGACTTCCACACCTCCCCGGGTGGGAGCAACGAGTCGCTGCGCGTCTACCTCGCGCGCGACGTCAGCGACGCGGGCGAGGTGTTCGAGCGTACCGACGAGGAGTCCGAGATCGAGAAGCGCTGGGTCGCGCTCGACGAGGTGGTCGACGCCGTGCTCGGCCGCCGCGTGCAGAACTCGATCCTCGCCATCGCGGCTCTCGCCGCGCACGCCTCGCGCGAGCGCGGCTGGAGCAGTCTCGGTGACGCGGAGTCCGCGTGGACGCGGCATCCGCTCGCCCGCTGAACGGTCGCGTATTCGCTGACGATTGGTCGAGTTCGATCGGCTGATCCCGTAGTCTGCTGAGGAGCGCCCGTACCGGGGGTCCGGTGTCGACGACACGTCGCCGCGAGGGTACGTGCGTGCCTGGAGGCACCGTTCCATGATCATCAGCTCGCCGAGAATCCGACGCATCGACCAGCCGCCGCGGCCGGGGGACCAGCCTCCCGTGCCCGGCAGCGGGCCGTCGCCGTTCCCGCCGGCTCCGCCGTCGTCTCCGCCACCCGCGCCCCCTGTCTCCGCCGTGGTGCCCCCGGGCCCGCCGACACCCGTGCCCCCGGCGATCTCCTTCGGCGCCGTGCCGCCCGCTCCGCCGGTGAATCCCTTCGCCGCCGTGCCGCCCGCCCCGCCGGTGAACCCCTTCGCCGCCGTGCCGCCCGCTCCGCCCGCGAATCCCTTCGCCGCCGTGCCGGCCGCCAGCCCCGTCGCCGCCGCCGGCGCGCCGCTGGGTCAGCCGGTTCCCGGACCGCCCCGCCCTCCCCGCCGCAGGCGCACCGGCCTCCTGATCGGACTCGCCTCCGGAGGCGTGGTGCTGGTTCTCGCCGTCGTCGCGGTCGTCGTCTTCGTGCTGCCCACGATCGTCGGAGGAGGCGGCAGTGCCGGCGCATTCCGGCAGGGCACCGTCACCGACATCGCGACGGAGCCGGAGCGCACCTGGGAGTACGAGTGGGCGGGCGACCAGGACTATCTCGCGGCTGTGCCCGGCTACTTCACCGTCAGCGACACCACCATCCTCGTCTGGCCGGTCTTCGACCGGGCGGCGTGGGAGAGCGACCAGCCCGGCTCGAGAGACGACCCGGACTTCGCGCAGGAGTTCGCGCTCGTCGACGTCACCGACGGGGCCGAACTCTGGACTGTCGACCTGGGCGACGACTCGCCGCTGGACTCCACCGTCAGCGTGACACCCATCGCGGGCTCCGACCGGGTCGTGCTCTCCTACGTCAGCGAGACGGAGCCGGGCGGATACCAGGCCGTCGCATCCACCGTGGTCGTGCTGGACACCGGGAACGGCGACGAGGTGTCCCGAAGCGAGTATCAGGGCGATGCGACCGTCACCGCGTTCGAGGGCGACGCGATCGTGGCCGTGACGAGCGGCACCGGCCTCACCGTTGCGAGCTATCCTTCTGCCGAGATCGACGGCGATGCCGCGTGGTCGACCGAGCTCCAATCAGAGATACGGGCGAGCGCCACCGTGGTCGGCGACGAACTGCTCGTCGACCTGGGCGATACGGGAACGGTGCTCGAGCTCGCCGACGGCTCCACTGCCGACTGGGCCGGGGAATTCGACCCCACGGCGGTCTACTCCGATACCGACGGCGAGCTGGTGCGCGTCGTCATCACCGGCTCGCGGTCCGTGATGGACGGCCTGGCTCCCGACGGGTCGTCCCGCTGGGACGCGCCCGTGAGCATCAACGTGGCCGTCGCGGGTCCCGACTGGATCCTCGGGGTCGACGGCGGCAACGATCTGATGCGGTTCGACCCCGCCACCGGGTCGCCGATGTGGAAGGAGACCTACACCGGCGAGTACAGCAGCCTGCTCGGCGTCTTCGGCGACCGGGTCGTGCTCACCGACAGCGACAAGCTCATCACACTGCATCTGGACGACGGTACCGAGGAGTCCACGTTCGAGAGCGGTGGGATCGTGAACGCGCTGTTCGGCGAGAAGATGTTCTACTTCCAGGGGGATGGGGAGCTGACGGCCCGTGCCTACGGCGCGGACGAGGCGGCCTGGTCGATGGAGCTCGACGCAGACGAGATACTGGGGCAGTCCCGGGGCTGGATGCTGATCTTCAACGACGAGGCGCACACTCTCGCCGGTCTCGCCGCGAAGTGATTGCTCGGTAGTATTCCACGCATGGCGGCGGGCGAGCAGGTGACGAACGAGCTCGCGAGAGTCTCGGAGCGCTACCTGCGCCACCTCGCCATCGAGCGCGGTCTCGCGCAGAACACCCTCGCGGCCTACCGCCGCGACCTCGAGCACTACACAGCATTCCTCGCCGACCTCGGTGTGGAGACCCCGGAGGGCATCGCGCCGGCACACGTCTCCGGGTTCGCCGTGCACCTCGGGACCCGCCCGGAAGGGCCGCTCGTCGCATCGTCGATGGCGCGGATGCTGTCGACCGTGCGCGGGCTGCACCGCTTCCTGCTCGACGAGCAGCTGGTGGCGACGGACGCCGCGGCCGACACGAAGCCGCCGAAGCTCGCCTCGCGGCTGCCGAAGGCGATCACGATCGAGCAGATGGGGGCCGTGCTGGCCGCCACCGACGGCGACGAGCTGCAGCAGATGCGCGACAAGGCTCTGCTCGAGCTGCTCTACGCCACGGGCGCCCGCGTCTCCGAGGCGGTCGCCCTCAACGTCGACGATGTGATCGAGGGCGATGTCGTGCGCCTGCTCGGCAAGGGCGGCAAGCAGCGCATTGTTCCGGTGGGGAGCTTCGCGCGGGCCGCAATCGAGCGCTACCTCGTGCGCGCCCGCCCGGCGTTCTCGCTGCGCGGAACCTCGACCCCCGCGCTGTTCCTCGGGGCGCGCGGGCAACGCGTGTCCCGGCAGAACGCGTGGCTGATCATCCGGGCCGCCGCGGAGCGCGCCGACCTGGGCTTCGAGATCTCGCCGCACACTTTCCGGCACTCCTTCGCCACGCACCTGCTCGCGGGCGGGGCTGACGTGCGCGTGGTGCAGGAGCTGCTCGGGCACTCCTCGGTGGCGACCACGCAGATCTACACCCTGGTGACCGCGGACACGCTGCGCGACATGTACGCGACAGCCCACCCGCGCGCCAGATAGACACAGCGCGGTGGGCCTAACGGGCTGGCCGCCATGCAGCGGTTACAGTTGTAACGCTCGGCCGAGGTGTGGCCGGCAGGAACGGAAGTGACCGCGTGACGGCCAAGAAATCTACGGGCGGCGAGCTCCCCGGGCTCGAGACGCCGCGAATGGGTCCGACCGGACGCCCGGTCACCGTATTCCCCGTGCCGAAGCGCCTCAGCGGCCACGGCCCGGCCCGCATCATCACGCTCTGCAACCAGAAGGGCGGGGTGGGCAAGACCACCACCACCATCAACCTGGCCGCCTCGCTCGCCGAGTACGGGCGCAAGGTTCTCGCCATCGACTTCGACCCTCAGGGCGCCCTGTCGGCCGGTCTCGGAGTGCGCAACTTCGACGTGCCGACCATCTACGACCTCATGCTCGGAACGCTGAAGAACCCGAACGAGGCGATCATCGAGACCGCGTTCCCCGGCGTGCACATCATCCCGGCGAACATCGACCTGTCCGCAGCGGAGGTGCATCTCGTCAACGAGGTCGCCCGCGAGAACATCCTCGCCCGGGTGCTGGCCAAGGTGAGCGGCGACTACGACGTCATCCTCATCGACTGCCAGCCCTCGCTCGGGCTGCTCACCGTGAACGCGCTCACCGCCGCGCACGGCGTGCTCATCCCGCTGGAGTGCGAGTTCTTCGCGCTGCGCGGAGTCGCCCTGCTCGTGGAGACCATCGACAAGGTACGCGACCGCCTCAACCCGGCACTCGAGCTCGACGGCATCCTCGCCACCATGTACGACTCCCGCACCCTGCACTCCCGCGAGGTTCTGGAGCGCGTGGTGGAGACCTTCGGCGACAGCGTCTTCGAGACGGTCATCGGCCGCACGGTCAAGTTCCCCGACGCGAGCGTGGCCGGCGCCCCCATCACCACCTTCGCCCCGGAGCACCAGGCCGCCGAGGCCTACCGCCAGCTCGCCAGAGAGTTGATCTCCCGTGGCGCAGCCGCCTAGCAGCGACACCGCAGACACCGTATCGCTCGAGGCGCAGGGCGCGAGCCCCTTCAACGTCAGCCTCGGCAACTTCGACGGACCCTTCGACCTCCTGCTCTCGCTCATCGCGAAGCACGAGATGGACATCACCGAGATCTCGCTGAGCGTGGTCACGGGGGAGTTCATCGCCTACCTGCGCGAGCTCTCCGGCTCGGCCGAGGAGCTCGACCGGGCGTCCGAGTTCCTCGTGGTCGCGGCCACGCTGCTCGACCTCAAGGTGGCGGGACTGCTGCCGCAGGGCGAGCTCGTCGACGCCGAGGACGTCGCCCTGTTCGAGGCGCGCGACCTGCTCTTCGCCCGCCTGCTGCAGTACCGGGCGTTCAAGGAGGCGACGAAGTGGTTCACCGGGCGCCTCGACGAGGAGGGCGCGCGGCACTACCGCTCCGTGCGCCTCGAGGAGAAGTACCGCCAGCAGACGCCGGAGCTCGTCTGGACGCTGACCGCGCAGGACTTCGCGGCGCTCGCCGCCCTCGCGATGGCGCCGCGGGAGATCCCCACCGTGGGACTCGACCACCTGCACGCCCCGCTGGTGAGCATCCGCGAGCAGGCGGGCTACGTCGTCGCGATGCTGCGCGGCATGGGAACCATGACCTTCCGCGAGCTCATCGCCGGCGCCGACCTGAAGGGCGTGGTGATCGCCCGCTTCCTCGCCGTGCTCGAGCTCTACCGGCACGCGGCGATCGGTTTCGAACAGCTCGAACCGCTCGGGGAGCTGAGCATCCGCTGGACAGCAGAGCACTGGAACGACGACTCTCTCGCTAATCTAGGTGCTGATTATGATAAGTGAAACGGATGCTGCTCCCGCGGTCGACAGGTCCCTCGAGGCGATCCTCATGGTCGCCGACGAGCCGCAGAGCCTGATCAGCCTGGCGACGTCGCTGCAGGTCCCGGTCGCGGAGGTGCGCAAGGCCATCGCGCGCCTGGTGGCCGACTTCGACGGCGCCGACGGGGGAGTGCGCCGCGGTTTCGAGGTGCGCGAGGTGGCCGGCGGATGGCGGCTCTACGTGCGTCCCGAGCACGACGACGTCGTGCGCGACTTCGTCCTCACCCAGAACCCCACGAAACTCAGCCAGGCCGCGCTCGAGACACTCGCCGTGATCGCCTACAAGCAGCCGATCAGCCGCGGCGCGGTGGCATCCATCCGCGCGGTCAACGTCGACTCCGTGGTGCGCACGCTGCTCGGCCGCGGACTGATCACGGAAAGCTTCACCGACAGTGAGACCGGTGCTATCCACTACGCCACAACCGACCTGATGCTCAGCCAGCTCGGAATCAACAGCATCGAGGAGCTGCCGCACATCTCGCCGCTCCTCACCGATGGATCGGATGGATTCGATGAACGACCATAGCCCCACCACCCCCGCGCCCTACAGCAACCCCGAGGGCGAGCGACTGCAGAAGGTCATGGCCGCCGCCGGAGTCGCCTCCCGCCGCGTCTGCGAAGACCTCATCGCGGCCGGCCGCGTCGCGGTCAACAACGTGCGCGTCGAGGAGCCGGGACGCCGCGTGCTTCCGACCGACCTCGTGTCGGTCGATGGCAAGGCGATCCAGCTCGACACCACGAAGCTGTACATCATGCTGAACAAGCCGGTCGGGATCGTGTCGTCGCTGAACGACGACCGCGGCCGCGCCGATCTTCGCCGCTACACGAGCATGTTCGACGAGCGCCTGTTCAACGTGGGCCGCCTCGACGCGCAGACCTCGGGCCTCCTCCTGCTCACCAACGACGGCGAGCTGGCGCACATCCTGGCCCACCCCTCGTTCGGTGTGCTCAAGACGTACATCGCCAAGGTCGAGGGCGTCGTCACGCAGCACACCGTGAACAAGCTCGTCGGCGGAATCGAGCTCGAAGACGGCCTCATCGAGGCCGACAAGGCGCGCATCATCGGCACGCCCTCGAACGACGAGACCGTGGTCGAGGTCACCCTCCACTCCGGCCGCAACCGCATCGTGCGCCGCATGCTCGAAGAGGTGGGCCACCCGGTGATCGACCTGGTGCGCCGCCAGTTCGGTCCGCTGCACCTCGGCAGCCTCGCGCCGGACGCCATGCGCGACCTCACCAAGGAGGAGGTCGGCGAGCTCCTCACCATCTCCCGCGGCGGATCGGTCGCGGCGGCCACCGGCGACGAGAGTGCTGGGGAAGACAACAGCGATGACTGACCGGCGTCTCGCGGGTCCGGTGCGCATCGTCGGCACCGGCCTGCTGGGCACCAGCATCGCCCTCGCGCTGCGCGAGCGCGGCGTCGATGTGGCACTGGCCGACATCTCGCCGTCGAGCCTCGCCCTCGCCATCGACTACGGCGCGGGCCGCGCGGCGCTGCCCGGCGACGAGCCGGAGCTGATCGTGGTCTGCGTCCCGCCGGACGTGACCGCCCGCATCGTCGCGCAGGAGCTCGTCGACTTCCCCAACGCCCTCGTCACCGATGTGGCCAGCGTGAAGGTGGCGCCTCTCGTGGAACTCGATGAGCTCGGCGCCGACGTCTCCCGCTACATCGGATCGCACCCGATGGCCGGCCGCGAACGCAGCGGGGCCATCGCCGCCCGGGCCGACCTGTTCATCGGCCGCCCCTGGGTGATCGCCGGGCACGACGGCATCAGCTACTCCCGCGCCGCCCAGGTGGAGCAGCTCGCGCTCGACCTCGGAGCACTGCCGATCGAGATGACGGCGGCGGACCACGACCGCAACGTGGCCCTCGTCTCGCACGCCCCGCAGGTCGTCGCCTCGCTGCTCGCCGCCCGGCTCGGCGACGCCACCGACGCCGCGACCTCGCTCGCCGGCCAGGGGCTGCGCGACACCACCCGGATCGCCGCGAGCGACCCCGAGCTGTGGGTGCAGATCCTGCGCGCCAACGCGCCGGAGATCTCGACCATCCTGCACGCCTACCGCGACGACCTCGACCGCGCCATCGCGACGCTCGACGCACCGGACGTCGCGGGGTCGCGGCGCGCGCTCGCCGAACTCATCGCGGCGGGCAACACCGGCGTCGCGCGCCTCCCCGGCAAGCACGGGCAGGCGGGGCGCTTCAGCCGGATCGTCGTGCTCGTCGACGACACCCCGGGTGAACTGGCACGACTGCTCTCCGAGATCGGCGAGCTCGGAGTCAACATGGAAGACCTGCGGCTCGAGCACTCGCCGGGCGCGCAGATCGGGCTCGCGGAGATCTCCGTGCTGCCCGCGGTAGAGAACACCCTGGTACGCGAACTCGAGTCACGCGGCTGGAAGATTTCGGAGGCACTCGCATGACCCACCCCATCACCGTCGCGATCGACGGCCCGGCCGGCAGCGGCAAGTCCAGCGTGAGCCGCGCGTCGGCCCGCGCGCTCGACTACTCCTACCAGGACACCGGCGCCGCCTACCGCGCCCTCGCCTGGACCTGCCTCGACCTCGGCATCGACACCGACGACCCCGCGGCGATCGTCGCGGCGCTCGACCAGTTCCAGTACTCGATCGGCATCCACCCCGACGACTACTTCGTTCGCGTCGGTGCGACCGATGTCACCGACTCCATCCGCGAGCCCCGGGTCACCGCGGTTGTGAGTGCCGTGGCCCGGGTGCCCGAGGTGCGCGCCTACCTCGTGGCGCTCTTCCGCGACATCATCCGCTCGACCAATAAAGCGGGCATCATCGTCGAAGGACGCGACATCACCACGGTGGTCGCGCCGGATGCTACCGTGAGAATTCTCCTCACGGCGACCGAAGAGGCTAGAATGGCTAGGCGTTCAGCCGAACTCTCCACAGAATCGGCCGCGAAGACCGCGCAGCAGCTCAGCTCGCGCGATGCCCAGGACTCCAAGGTCGTCGACTTCATGAACGCCGCCGATGGCGTTGTGACCATCGATTCCACCGAACTTGATTTCGACCAGACCGTCACCGCGGTCGTCGATCTCGTGCGAGAGCACACAAGAACCGACTAAGAGGACTTCTTTCATGGCCGAACAAGACGAATACCCCGCGATCGACGGCGACCTCGCCGAGCGCATCATCTCCCTCGACGACACCGAGGCCGCGCAGCGCGCCGCCAGCCTGCGCGCCGGACTCAGCGACTACGACCTCGACGACGAAGACCTCGGTTTTCTCGATTCGCTGAGCGACGACCCCGACGCGATCACCTACCTGCCGGCCCTGCCCGTGCTGGCGATCGTCGGACGCCCCAACGTGGGCAAGTCCGCGCTCGTCAACCGCATCATCGGCCGCCGCGAGGCCGTCGTGGAGGACACCCCCGGTGTCACCCGCGACCGCGTGAACTACAAGGGCGAGTGGGCGAACCGCAAGTTCACCATCGTCGACACCGGCGGCTGGGAGCCCGACGCCCGCGGCATCAACGCCTCCGTCGCCGCCCAGGCCGAGATCGCCGTCGACCTCGCCGACGCCGTGCTCTTCGTCGTCGACGCCACCGTCGGCGCCACCTCCACTGACGAGCACGTGGTGCGCATGCTGCGCGCCACCAAGAAGCCCGTCATCCTGGTCGCCAACAAGGTCGACGACGTGCGTCAAGAAGCGGATGCCGCAGCGCTCTGGTCGCTCGGCCTGGGGGAGCCCTGGGCTGTCTCCGCCGTGCACGGCCGCGGTGTCGCGGACCTCCTCGACAAGGTCCTCACCGTGCTGCCCGAGGTCTCCGCCGTGGCGAAGGAGGAGGTCGGCGGTCCGCGCCGCGTCGCGATCATCGGACGCCCGAACGTCGGCAAGTCCAGCCTGCTCAACAAGACCGCGGGCGAGGAGCGCGTCGTGGTCAACGACCTCGCCGGCACCACCCGCGACCCGGTCGACGAGCAGGTGGAGATCGGCGGCAAGTTCTGGCGCTTCGTCGACACCGCCGGAATCCGCCGTCGGGTGCACCTCGCCCAGGGCGCCGACTTCTACGCCACCCTGCGCACCAGCGCCGCACTCGAGAAGGCGGAGGTCGCCATCGTCGTGATGGACGTCTCCGAGCCGATCAGCGTGCAGGACCTCAAGATCGTCGACCTCGTACTCGAGTCGGGCCGCGCGCTCGTGCTCGCGTTCAACAAGTGGGACATCCTCGACGACGAGCGTCGCGAGATGCTCGAGCGCGAGATCGAGCAGGACCTCGCCCACGTCGCCTGGGCTCCCCGCGTGAACATCTCGGCCAAGACCGGCCGTCACATGGAGAAGCTGGTTCCCGCACTGGAGACCGCGCTGGCCTCCTGGGACACCCGCATCCCCACCGGAAAGTTCAACGCGCTGCTCGCCGAGCTCACCGCGGAGCACCCGCACCCCGTGCGCGGTGGAAAGCAGCCGCGCATCCTGTTCGGAACGCAGGCCGGATCGCGTCCGCCGACGTTCGTGCTGTTCACCACCGGATTCCTCGACCCGCAGTACCGCCGGTTCATCACGCGCCGCCTGCGCGAGATCTTCGGTTTCGAGGGCAGCCCGATCAACGTGAACATGCGCGTGCGCGAGAAGCGCCAGCGCCGCTCCTAGGCAGTGCAGCGAAAGGCCCCCGTGCGTATGCGCGGGGGCCTTTCGCGTACCCGGGACCCTCAGCCGAAGGCGAGCGGCCGGTACTGCGCGGCGACCGCGCCGATGTGCCCGATCTTCGTGCCGGTGATGCGCGTGAGGTGCACGAGGTCGTTTGCCTCGTGGCGCTTCGCCGCGTGCACGACGATGGCGGCGCAGGCCTCGGCGTCCGCGAGCGCGTCGTGGTGCGCGAAGTCCTCGAAGCCGGCGGCCATCGCGGCCACCGGCAGCTTGTACGAGTCGAGCGAGTAGGTCTTGCGCGCGATCTGCAGGCTGCAGGCGTAGCTGAAGCTCGGTGTCTCGATGGCGCTCGCGGCGCATCCGCCACTGATCACGCCCATGTCGAAGCCGGCGTTGTGCGCCACCAGGTGGTCGCCGTCGGCGAAGTCCACGATGTCGGCGAGCTGCTCGCTCCAGAGCGCCGCACCCGCGAGGTCGGCGGCGACGATGCCGTGGATGCGCGTGTTCCACTCGTTGAACCAGTCGTGCTCGAGCGGCGGGCGGATGAACCAGCTCGCCGTGTCGACGACACGGCCGTCGGCGACCTTCACCAGACCCACGGAGCAGGCGCTCGCGCTGGCCGAGTTGGCGGTCTCGAAGTCGATGGCGGTGAAGTTGAGTGGCATTGGTCGATGGTCTCACGCACGACCGACGCTCCCCGGCATCTCGCGCGCGTTTCCCTCCCGCGGGGGAGCCCGTGCCCGCCCGCGTTGTCTACCGTTGGAGGATGAGCGCGCCCGCAGCCGAGACCGCATCGACCTACGACCACGCCCTGTTCGGCTCGGGCCGCCGGTGGCGGGGTGTGGTCGCCATCCTGGTCTTCGTCTCGGGCTACCTGCTGCTGTCGCTCGCACTCAGCGGGATCGCGATCGGCATCGACCTCGCCACCGGCGACCAGCTGCTCGACGACGTCGCAGCCGGACGCGTGGCCCTCACCCCCGTGGTCATCCTCGCGAACAACCTCAGCCTCGCCGCGCTCATCCCGGTGGCGCTCCTGCTGCAGCGGGCATTCTTCGGTGTGCCGATGCGCGCGCTGTTCTCGGTGGTCGGCCGCTTCCGCTGGCGCTGGACGGGGCGGCTCGCGCTCGTCATCGTGCCGGTCTGGGTGGTCTACATCGGGGCGTCGTTCCTGCTCGACCCGCTGCAGCCGGTGGTGGTCGACCGCACGACGCTGTTCCTGCTCGCCGTGGTCGTGCTCACCACACCGCTGCAGTCGGCGGGGGAGGAGTTCGGGTTCCGCGGGCTCGTGCAGCGCTCCGCCGGATCGTGGTTCCGCTCGCCCCGCACCGCCTTCGTGGTGTCGACGATGGTCTCGGCCGGGATCTTCACGGTGGCGCACCTGGCCGCCGACCCCTGGCTGATCGCGTACTACTTCGTCTTCGGCGTCTCCGCGTCGCTCGCCGCCCGGGCGACCGGAGGACTCGAGGCGCCCGTGCTCGTGCACGTCGTCAACAACGTGCTGCTGCTCGTGCCGGTCGTGTTGATGGGGCAGATGGAGGCGAGCTTCGACCGCGGCGTGGGAGCGGGCGGTCCGTTTATGCTGCTGCCGATGGCGGTCTGCCTCCTCGCCGCCGCGATCAGCGCCTGGTGGGGCCGCCGCAACGGCGTCGTCGTCCGGGCCCCGCGCCCCGGCCCCGTTCGCAACTCAGGCAGAACGGCCGAGGTCTCGCCGCGAACCGCGGAGACGCGGGAGTCGCGAGGCGAGGATGCGCATTCTGCCTGAGTTGCGCATCCGCTGTCGCTATATATCGGGTGTCTGTATATAGTGAATGCATGACTACAACGGAAATGCGGGAACCGACGTTCCTCGTTCTCGCGGCACTCGCCGACGGGCGCAAGCACGGCTACGCGCTCATCGCCGAGGCGGCCGAGCTCTCCGACGGACGTGTGCAGCTCAAGGTGGGCACGCTGTACGCCGCCCTCGACCGCCTCGGCGAGCAGCAGCTCGTGGAGGGAGCCGGCGACGAGGTCGTCGGTGGACGCCTGCGCCGCTACTACCGGCTGACGGATGCCGGCGCGGAACGCCTCGAGCAGGAGGCGGCGCGGCTGGCCTCGAACGCGGCGAACGCCCAGGCCAAGCTCCGCGGCCGCATGGCCGGGAACGCGGCGACCGCGTGAGCGCCGAATTGGAGCGCCGCTACCGCGGTTCGCTCGACTGGTACCCCTCCGTCTGGCGCGAGGCCAACGCCGAGGCGATGCTCGGCACCCTGCTCGACGAGGCGGAGGCGAGCGGACGCGAGAAGCCGTCTGTCGCCCAGACGCTCAACCTGCTGGTCTTCGGCCTGCGGGAGCGGGCGCGCACCGCCCTGCCGGCCAGCGTGCGCGACCGCGCATCCGCTCTCGCCTGGGGCCTCGGTGCCGCCATCGCGGGCGTGATGTTCGTCGCGACGGAGTGGGCGCCGTGGGCGGGCGGGAAAGCCTCCGTGCTGCCGTGGACCGCCGGGGGGCCGTTCGGCGCACCGCTGGAGGCATCGTTCGGACCCTTCACCAGTGCCGGGTCGATTGTGCTCGGCCTGTGGGTGGCGGCATTCCTCGTTGCGGTCGCCGGAGCCGGGACCGTCGCGCGCTGGATGCTGGCGGCCACGATCCCGGCGAGCGTCGCTCTGGTGGCGTTCGACTCGCAGACCTGGGCGATGCTCCGGCCCACGTCGACGGGACTCCTGCTCCTCGGGCTGCTCGCCCTCTACGCCATGCAGGGTGCGCCGACCGTCAGCCGTCGCGGACGGGTCTGGTTGGTCATCGCCGCGATCGGCGCGACCGCCGTCGTGCTGCCGATCGTCTTCCGGGTGACGGAGTGGAACGTGCGCTACGACTGGTGGATTCCACGCATGGTCTGGGGCGACGTCGTGCGCCCGCTGCCGTATCTCGGAGTGCTCGCCGGCGTGGTGCTCATCGCCGTGGTCGCCCGCAGGTACGCCTGGGCGGGAGCCGCGCTGCTGCTCTGCGTGCCGCCGCTCCTGTGCATCGCCGCGATCGTCGTGGCGTACGGCGAAGCGCTGCCCGTCCTGATCGGGGTCGGAGTGGTCGTGATGCTCGCAATCCTGGTGCGCCAGAGCGGATACCGGCTCGTGCTGCAGCGCCGCGACGGCGCACGGCCGACACCGCCCGCCGCCTGAGCCGCGGCGCCCGGCTCAGCGTGCCCGCGCCTGCCGGGCGATGGCCCGGGCGTCGATGCCCAGCTGGCGCAGGTTGCCGGTCAGCGGATTCGAGTAGCCCAGGAAGAACAGCCCGGGCTTGCTGCGCAGCTGCTGCGGCCCGTTGATGCGAGGACGGCCGGACGGCGCGATCACGTCCAGGCCGCCGAACAGCCCGTCCAGGCCGCGCCGGTAACCGGTGGCCGCGACGACGACGTCGGGGCGCAGTTCGGCGCCATCCGCCAGAATCACCGCATCGCGGGTGAACTCCGCCACGGCGGGCACCACCGTGACGCGTCCGGAGCGCACCGCGTCGATGAGCCCCACGTCGATGGTGGGCGTCGAGTCGTCGCGCTCCATGGCGGTCACCAGCCCGCGGGCCGCGTAGGGGAGTCCGAAGCGGCCGAGGTCGCCCACGGTGACGCGCTGCAGCAGGCGGGCGACGCGGTCGGCGATCCGCGCGGGCAGCGGCGACACCGACAGCACGAGCACCTGCGAGGGGATGCCGAGCACGGAGCGCCGCACGATGTTCGGCGGCGTGCGCACCGAGAGCCAGGTCGTGATTCCGGAGCCCGCGAGGTCGGCGGCGATCTCCGCCCCGCTGTTGCCCGGCCCCACCACGAGCACCGACGTGGCGTCGAGCGCCGCGGGGGAGCGGTACTCGCTCGAATGGATCACGCGCCCCGAGTACTCCTCGCGGCCCGCCCACTCGGGCAGGCTCGGCGTGTGGTTGTAGCCCGTCGCCACAACCAGGAGCGGGGTGCGGATGCGGGTGCCCGCGCTCTCGACACTCCACGAGTCGTCGTCGTGCCGGGTCACGCCCGTCACCGCGGCGCCCAGTCGTATGTCGAGACCGTGGTGCGCAGCGTAGTCGGCGAGGTACCCGCGGAAGTCGTCGCGGGCGACCCACTGCCCGCGATTCCTCGGGATCGCGTAGCCGGGCAGCGAGCTGAGGGCGCGGGCGGTGTGCAGGTGCAGCCGGTCGTAGTGCCTGCCCCAGCTGGAGCCCACCTCTTCCGCCGCGTCGAGCACCACGGCCGGGATGCCGACCCGCCCCAGCTCCGCGGCCGCGGCGAGCCCGGCCGGGCCGGCACCGATCACCACGGCGGGGGCGTCTGCGGGCAGGGGCTGGGCGTCGTCGCTCATGGGGCTCCAGGGGATGGGATGCGGCTGAATGAGCATGACTCTACGCCCGCGCGGGTGTGCAGCGGGGGAGCGCGCTCGCGGCATCCGTCACCGTATACAGCCGCCGCCCGGTACCCTTGACTCTCGTGGCTCTCACTATTGCAATCGTCGGACTCCCCAATGTGGGCAAGTCAACCCTGTTCAACGCTCTGACCAAGAGCTCGGTGCTCGCCGCGAACTACCCGTTCGCGACCATCGAACCCAACACGGGACTCGTGAGCCTGCCGGATTCGCGCCTCGCCGTTCTCGCCGGGATCTTCGGCAGCGAGAAGATCCTCCCCGCCGCCGTGACCTTCGTCGACATCGCCGGCATCGTCAAGGGGGCCTCCGTGGGGGAGGGCCTCGGAAACAAATTCCTCGCGAACATCCGTGAAGCGGATGCGATCGCCCAGGTCGTGCGCGGATTCGACGATCCAGACGTGGTGCACGTCGACGGCAAGGTCGACGCCGCCTCCGACATGGAGACCATCAACACCGAGCTGATCCTCGCCGACATGCAGACCCTCGAGAAGGCGGAGTCCCGCTACGAGAAGGAGCTGCGCGCGAAGAAGATCACGCAGGCCACCATCGACACGGCCAAGGCCGCGCTCGCCTGGCTCAACGAGGGCAAGCCGCTCTCGTCGTCGACGAAGATCGACCTCGCGCTCATCGCCGATCTCGGCCTGCTCACTGTGAAGCCGTTCATCTACGTCTTCAACGTCGACGAGGCCGTGCTCACCAACGACGCCAGCAAGGCGGCGCTCGCCGCGCTGGTCGCCCCGGCCACGGCGGTCTTCCTCGACGCCAAGCTGGAGTCGGAGCTCATCGACCTCGACGCCGAGGACGCCGCGGAGCTGCTGTCGTCCACCGGCCAGGAGGAGAGCGGACTCGACCAGCTCGCCCGCATCGGCTTCGACACGCTCGGACTGCAGACCTACCTCACGGCAGGCCCTAAGGAGACCCGCGCCTGGACGATCCCGAAGGGCGCCAAGGCCCCGCAGGCCGCCGGCGTGATCCACACGGACTTCGAGAAGGGCTTCATCAAGGCCGAGATCATCGGCTTCGACGACCTGGTGGAGACCGGCTCGATCGCCGAGGCGCGCTCGAAGGGCAAGGCCCGCATCGAGGGCAAGGACTACGTTATGCAGGACGGCGACGTCGTGGAGTTCCGTTTTAACGTCTAGAGTCGCGGAATACCGGTGTGAAGGCTGACGACCGACCCAGGGGGAGACGCGCGTGACCATTGAGGTAGATACCTCCGTTGTTCGAGGTGGGGGCAAGGCATCCGGAGAGCTCGCTGCCGACGTGAGTCGTGCGCTGGAGTACTTCGATTCCAACATCGACACGTCACAGTCGTGGGCGGCCGGCGCGTTGCTGGACTGGCTCCTCGCGGAGCACAGTTCTTTTGCGGCGAGTTGCGAGTCCGGGCTCGTGCGCTCCAAGGCGCTTATGGTCGCCACTCAGGGCGCGTTGGACGACGCCGCGAAGCTCTTCGACGACTCCGATTATGACGCTCAGGTAGATGTCCGCGACCTCTTCAGCGACCTCGACCCGGCGGCGGCGACGGTGCCCATCGACGCAAGCACCGCTCGTCAGACCCTCGCGTTCGATTCCCCCGCCGGAGCGCTTGTGGCGCCCGAGTCGTCGTTGGCTGACCCGGCCTTCAATGTCGTGTGGGACATCCTCGGTTGGCCCGACTACATCTCTCTGTCGTATTGGGGCCGCCAGGTACTCAACGTCCTGGTCCAGCAGATCGCACCGTCGTTCACGGGGGGTCAGGATGTGTTCGAGTTCTTCGCCCAGAAGCTCAGCGGCGACTGGGACAAGGTGGCGCTCGCGGGCAGCGCCTTCGGTCATGTGGGGGAGTTCTTCGAGGAGCTTGCCGCAACTCTTCAGAACCTCGCAGTGGACGTCTTCGCCGCCTGGACGAGCGGGGAAGGTGCAGACCGTGCGGGCGAGCACTTTGCGGAGCTCGTGGCTGCGTTCGCGGCCCAGCCCGAGGTCTATGCCGATCTTGAGACGAAGTACGCCGATGCGGCGTGGGCCGCTTTCGGTGCGTGCGAGGCCATGCTGTCGGCGGTCGACGCCATCGTGGATGCGATTATCGCCTTCACGATGGGAGGACAGTCGATCGGCGAGGCGATCGCCGCATTCTTCAGCGGTGGTGCCACGGCCGTGCCCGCCATCGTCTCGGCAGTGGTCGCCGCGGCAGAGGCGTTCTCCACCGCGTGGGGCATCATGATGACCGCGCTCGCGGTGACCATCGCGGCAGGAGCGGCCCTCGGCTCCGCGACTACCACCATCGAGTTCGTCCCGCTTCCGGAGGCCTGACGTGGATCTACCCGACGTGTCTGCTGCGCTGCTTCGCAGCACGGGCGATGACTTCGCCCAGAAACTCCAGGCGAGACTCCTTGAACTCGCCGACGCGACCGACGATGAGGCCTACGCCAGTCGACTGCGCCTCGTCGCGAGCGGGAAGCGACCGCTGCGCACCCTGCTCGCGGACCCGCAATGGCGCGAGGCTTTCGGATCCCGGATGCAGAGCCTCGCGGAACAGCCCGCGCTCGACGAGGAGCAACGTCGCGCGCTCGACGGCGCCGTAGAGGAGGCACGTCAGCACACGGCGCGGCCGTCTGACGACCAAATGGTCTCCGACGCCGCCGATGTCAGGCGCCGCGCAATTCTCGCCCAGGAAACCATTCGCGAGGAAGAGCTCAACGGCTGGGCATATGTTCACGACGCGGAAGACGATCCCGACGACCCCGCCGTGGGCCATCGATGACCTCCGACACGACGTTGGTTGCGCGCTACGACGCGGCCGAGCGAGCAGCCGTCGAGCAGACCCTCCGAAAGCTCGTGCGCAAGCAGGGCGTCCTGATGCTGGTCCTCGCGGTGGTCTGGGGACTCGTAACGCTACTGCCGGTCGTTGCCGTGGCGACCGACGCAGGCGACGTCGGTGGGGCCCTCGTCCTCTCCACGATGCTCGCGGTTCCCATCGCTATTGGGGCGCTGGGCGTGCGGCAACTTCGGCGACAGTTCCACCTGCCCGAGGTCGCGGTCACGATCACTCCCACCGCCGTGCTGTTCCCTGCCATCGAACGGCCGTCGGTGCTCGCGCCTCGGATCCGTGCCGAGGAGTGGGCCAGGGAGGGAACCAGCGCCGAGATCCTCCCCGCGTCTGGTCTACTGAAGGCGGCACGGGTGGTGTTCACCCGGCAGGACGGACGCAAGCGGCGCCGGCGCATGGTTGCCGCTGACAACATCGACGTCGACGCTCGGATCCTCGTTGATGCGCTAGGGAATACGCACGCCTCATAGCGGCGGCTCGCGCGAACGACGAACCCGGGGGAGACATGGATGCGAATCGAGATCGATCGATGACCTCCGATGCGACGGTAGTTGCGCGCTACGACGAGGCCAGGCGCGCAGCCGACGAACAGACCCTCCGCAGGATCGTACGCACGCAGGGCATGCTGCTGCTGATCCTCGGGGTGTTGCTGCTCGTCGGGACGTTGCTCGGATTCATCATTCTGGTGGTGTTCGTTGGCGTGGCGATCGACGACGGGGGCGTCGCCGTGGTCTTCGTCCTCTTCGCGTTCGTGATGCTCGTGGTTCCCATCGCTGTTGGTGCGCTGGGATTGCGGCAACTTCGGCGACAGCTGCAGATGCCCGAGATCGCGGTGACGATCACTCCCACCTCCGTGTTCTTTCCTGCCATCGATCGGCCGTCGGCGCTTGCAGTTCGGATCCGTGCCGAGGAGTGGGCCCGGGAGGGAACGAGCGCCGAGATCCTCCCCGCGTCTGGTCCGCTGAAGGCGGCACGGGTGGTGTTCACCCGGCAGGACGGCCGCAAGCGGCGCCGACGCATGATTGCCGCCGACAACCTCGATGTCGACGTCCGGGTCCTCGTCGATGCGCTGAGCGGCCCGCACACCTCGTAGCGGCGGTCGACCGCAGCGCTCGACAACGCACCGCGGAGGAGTTCCGTTTCCACAACTGACTCGTAGCGCTCAGTCGTTCAGGTTCCGGGGATGAGCACCTGAGTCGAGTTCTGCGTGGTGAATACGATGTAGCCGTCTTCGACCCGCAATCCGTCTGCCAGCGGCCACGAGGCGATCGCTTCACCGTGCACGTCGTAGATCGCAAAGCCATCGCCGTCGCTGTACGACAGTACGAGAGAGCCGTCAGCGCTCACGCCCTGTGACCACAGGAGATCCTCCTGCGATTCGTCGAGTTTGCCGCCACGCAGGAATACGCCGTGGCCGGTGTCGCTGGAGAAGACCGCAGGAGTGCCCGTGGCGTCGACGCCTGTCACTGTGCCGGCTTCGATGTGGTCCTCGAGAGGGAACGTGAGGCCCTCGTCGGGACGGGGGAAGAACCCGAACTGAGACTCGCCCACCGTTCTGTCGACTTCCTTTCCCTGCAGGTCGAAGAAGGCGTATTCCGGGTCGGACTCGTTGACGCCCAGTACGTATCCGTCGCTCGCCCACGTAATCTCATGCACATCCACGTTCGTACGCGGAAGTGTCTCCTCGCCCGTCTTCCCGTCGATAATGCGTATCCACCCCTCCAATGAATCGGAGATAGCGATGTGCCCGTCGCCGAGCGGGGTCAGTTCATTGCCCTGCGGTTCGGTGATCGTCCAGGCAATGCCGTCGCCATCGAGGCCGATGAGGAGCTCGTCGGAGAGGCTCAGGATTCGCAGATTCTCGACGCGAGCAATCTGCCTCGCGTCGGCGCCTCCAAATTCACGCTGAATACTCTGCTCGACATCGCCAGTGGCCACATTCACGAGATTCACCGTGCCGCTGCCGGCTCCTGATGGAGACACAACTACCGTGCCATCCAGTGTGGATCCCGCGCTGCACCGGGAATCGGTCATCTCCCACGCGATCCGGTCACCGGGAAGAACCCTCGCGATGACACGAGAGCCGGAGCCCGGCACCTCTTCAACCTCGACGATCACTCCATCGGTGATGCCGCACACCGTATTGGGGGTCGCATAGATGTCGCTCACACCGCGGGAATAGTCGTTGTCGAACCAGAGACCGGGGTCTCCGACGGGGTGCAACTGGATGTCAGCCTTGTCCGGAAGGTCCGGCGCTATCCCGCCGGCCGTGCATCCGCTCAGGAGGAGGGCGGAAGCAAGGCCTGCCAGCGCCAGCATGGGTCGGGGTCTCGTCACACCAGCTCCATCGGTTTCTGCGCGTGGGCGCGTAGCCACCGTAGCCGCACTCCCGCCGGCGTGGTTCGGTAGAGTGCGAACCGGATACCCCGGGGCTGGCCCCGGCTCGGCGCCGTTCGCTGCTCTCCGGTTCGTGCTCCGCGACCCGGCGGCGGACGCCGTCGCACTCGCGGTCGCGCACCTCGACGCGCGACTGCGGGCGATGGGCTCGCCGTGGCGGGCGCGAGCTCAAGCGCAGCACGCATCAGGAAGCCGCTGACCTGTGGAAGCATACGGACCCCTGCGTGAGGGCATCGGGTTGCAAGAAAGGCCAATATGCTACACCTCCTCTCTAAATCTCGGACACGCAAATATCGGATACGGCTTGAGCCTTCCTGGGCGTACAGGAGCCCGCTACGGTTTGAGCAATCTCGCGAGTCGACGTGAAGAGCGGCTCATATTGATGCGGGTGCTGAAGCAGAATGGAGAGCTCGTGTCCCGCATTTCGAACAAGATGAAGGTCGCCGCGCTTGGTGGCACAGTCGCCGTCATGTTCTCGTTGGGTGCTGTCCCGGTAAACGCCGCCGCTTGGAACTGTCCGGTGAGCGGTACCGGTAAGAGCCGGTCGGTGATCTGCCACGACGGGATTCCTGGCAACTATCGAATCCAAATAAACTGCGCGCGGTACATAGCTTCCACCATCATCACTAGCCGCGTCGTCTACGGCCCGTGGTTCGGAAGCAGGTCTGGCAAGCCTTCCGTCGCGTGGTGCGGTTTGACTGAAACCGTAAGCGCTGCCTGGGTATCGCGGACTGAAAAAAAAGGAGCGAGCGCCTACTCGGGGTGCTCGCTTCTTCGTTCGGGATGCCCAACGTCGCCTGAGATTCGAACCGTTTCGATGGCAGCGGCGGCTTCGTGGCGCCCTCTCGAAGGTGAAGCTGACGCCGACGACTCGTGACTGGCGAGGTGCGGTCACTATTGTCGTTCGAAACCTGAGGGCTTTGACTCGATAGATAGTCAACTAACCGTACAGAATGTCTTGACTGCCTAGACCGTCCATGCCACGATTGCCAGACCGGGACCAATTGTAGCGTTTATCCGCATTGCGACCTGGCGACTCGACCTCATCCTGCACGTCCGGATTCCCACCCGAAGGATCGCGACATGACTGTCTTCAGAACCAGATCCACGGCAGCGGCGGCAGCGGTGGTAGCCGCACTGTTGCTCGTGGGGTGCGGGAATGTGCGCGGCGAATCGTCGAATGAGCCAGAGGCCGTCGTAGAACCGCCCGTGGCCGAAGAACCCATCGAACCGGTCGTGGAACCTACACAGGAACCAGTCCCCCTGAACTACCCGTTGACGACCTACTCGTCGACTTTCTCGAACGATGACGGGTTCTCGCAGACACTCACCTTGAATATCGGTCAGGTGATCCCGGGCAGCGATCCGCGGGCATTGGACGCGTGGTATTCCGTCGGTGGTCTCAGCGGCGGTACACCACCGTGCTGGGACTCTGGGGTCCCAGGCTCGGGAAATACCAACTTCGAACTGAAGTCGTCATTGGCCGGTTACGCGTTCGGGACTGTCACGATCACCAACGACGCCCCTGACTTTGAAGCCCAAGAACTGGTCTACCAGTGGACCGGGAATACCGACGGATCCGCATTCGGTGTGGAGTACTCGGACAGTCAGAATTGCCACGCCCTGTACGGCGGCTTGATGATGAACCCAGACTTTGTAAGTGCTAACTGGGGACCAGTCCCCGTGGTGGTGGCACTGAACGCATATGTGTCACCTGCCTTCCCGGCGGGTGACCCGGCAAGTTTGGCGATACCGCTGAAGGTGAAGACGAACTTGTGGGGTGGATCCACCCCGATCGAAGTACTCCTCCAGCCGTTCCCCGGCTAAGGCGAGCGGGAGGCAAGTCTGCTCGAGAGGAATGGCGTTCGAAATCGGCTCCGCTTCAACAACGAACTTGTGCGGCATCCGCGCACGCGTGCCGCTGGCGCCTCATGAGCTGCGCGCGGTCGAACGAGATCGCCGCGGCCGCCTCGCTCGACCGGAATCGGGTAGGACGGTCGAATGGAAAGGGCGAGATGGAGCTGCGGCCCTCGTCTGGCGGAGTAGTCCTCACGGTAGAGGCACGTCGATACGCAGCGACTCCCCGCGGCCTGCGTGCAGCCACGCGGACGTCTGGTAATCGAAGTCTTCGGCGACGGCGTTGTCATCGCTGCAGACGATGGGAGTCGGGGGCGATGGCGCGATGCCTGTCGGTCAACGCCCGGGCGGGAGTGTGGCACGACGACGGTACTCTGGAAGCCTTCGAGGGAGGGCGGGCGTTGAGTGCGTATCGATGGCTCGATGTCTGCAACGCAGCACTCGCCTCGATGTTGCGCCTCGACGGCGACGTAAGTCCGCCTGTTCTCGATGCGGTGGGCTTGGACGATGTCGAACTGCATGTCGTCGCCCGAGCGGACACGCCGAGGTGATCGGTCGACCAGCGACGATGTGGAGTTCCACTCCAACAATGAGGACTCGAATCCCGCAGAGGAGCGTGTAAGGATGCAGAGCAGGCGCGGATTGGGGGCGGGTCGGGAGGCCCGCTTCCACACCTTCGAACGAGGGGGAGTATTGACGGGCGCCCGGTTCGTGCTCCATCGCCCCGCGGCGGACGCCGTTTCACTCGCGGTCGCGCACCTCGTGGCCGAGGGATTCGTCGTTCGCGACGACGACCTCGATGCGCGACTGCGGGGGATGGGCTCGCCGTGGCTTGCGCGAGCCCTCGAGATCGGTGATGCGACGGGCTCGTGGGCCAGGTGGCGCCTAGCGGATCTCATCGAGGACACCCCGCTGATGTTCTTCACCCGGTTCCAGCGGCGGATCGCGCTCACGCTCGTGATGGTCGCGGCCAGGGACCAGCCCGATGGAACGGCCGAGCTGGTCTACTACCCCCACACCTCGGGGAGGGGCGACCCGGAGGGGGCGTTCGGAGCTGCTGCGCGCCTGCGCGACTGTGCGAAGGCGATCGCCGAAGCGAGCACCGCCGACGGCACCCTGGTGTCGTACGAGACGATGACCGGCATTCGCAACGACGGGTCTCCCGCGTCGCAGCAGATGGTGCGCGAGCTGCTGGACTGGCGCTGAGCGTCAGCGCCGCTCCACGTCGCGCAGGAACCCGCGGATCAGCAGGCTGACCAGCTCCGGGTGCTCGGCGACGAGCCCGTGCGACGCGCCGGGCACGATGGCGAGCCGCGCGCCGGGGATCGACGACGCGATGAGCAGGCTGTGGTCGGGCCGGATCGAGTCGCGGTCGCCCGACATCACGAGCGTCGGCGCGGTGATCGCGCGCAGCGACGATGGCTCGATGCGCGGCTCGGAGGTCCAGAGCGCGACGAGCTTCTCGAGAACGACGTCTGCGTGGTCCGGGCCGTCCGGCGACAGACGGTTGTACAGCATCCGCTCGACGCTGGGCGCGTCGTCGGCGATCGGGGCTGCCGCCGGCGCGTCGAGAACGAGCGCGCCCTCCGCCTCCGCCGCGTGCGAGAACCCGGAGGGGTCGAGGTTGCCGCTGATCGCGACCAGGGAGCGCACACGCCGGGGGTGCTCGACGGACATCATGAGCCCGATGATCGCCCCGTCGCTGTAGCCGACGAGGTGCGCGCTCTCAAGCCCGTTCGCGTCCATGTAGGCGAGTGTGTCCGCCACGCTCGCCGCATAGCCGAAAGGACCGTCGACGTCGGCGGAGCGGCCGTGCCCCGGCCGCTCGAACGCGAAGACGCGGTGGTCGGCGACGAGCGCGTCCGACTGCGTGCGGAACGCCTCGAGCGAGCAGAACCCGCCGTGCAGCAGCAGCACGGGCTCTCCGTCGCCCGCGACCTCGGAGTACAGCTCGGCGCCGTTGATCTGCTGGAATGCCACTCGGTGCCTTCTCGAGAGAAGCGGATGCGCGCGGAATCGCCGCGAGCTCTGTCATGTGTGCGGCCTGCGCCGGGTAGTCGAACACTATCCTGCTGTGCGGCCGACCGGGGCAGGGTCTCAGTGCAGAGCGCTGTGCGCGGTGGGCCGGCAGACCAGCACCGGGCACGGCGCCGAGTGCTGCACACGCGACGCCGTGCTGCCGAGCAGGATCGTGCGGCTGAGGCCGCGGCTGCCGGAGGCCATCGCGATCAGGTCGGCGTCGAGGTCTTCGGCGGCCCGGATGATCTCCTGGGCGGGGGAGCCGCTGCGCACCTGCCGGTGGATCTTCGGTCCCCAACCGTCGAACTCCGCGGCGACGATGTCGACCGCGGCCCGGGCGTCGTCGCTGAAGCTCAGCTCCGTGAGTCCCGGGGTCAGCTGCGACCCGAGCTCGTTCGCGAACGGTGCGGCAGCATAGGGGCTGACCACCGCGAGGATCGTGACGTCGGTGATCTCCCGGGAGTCGGCGATCCATTTGAACTGGCGGGCACCGGCGAGCGACGCCTGGGATCCGTCGGTGGCGACGATGACGTGCATGGGGATCAGCGCTCCTTGTCTGCTGGTGTCTGCTCGACCGAGGGCCGCGCCTTCCTCCTGCCGAAACCGTTCTGGAGGAGGTACAGCACGAGGCCGACCGCGAGCAGGCCCGCCACCCAGAACAGCGCGTCCGGGTCGTCGATCAGTGTGTAGATGAGAACCGCGAGGTTGCCGACGATGCCCGCGATGAGCAGCGGGGTGTTCGCCCGGTAGGTCTCGTCGGTCTCGTCGGTGCCCCGCAGTTTCAGGCAGGCGACGATCACCAGGGCGTAGATGAAGAGCAGGAAGACGACCGTGATGGTGGCCAGCCGGTCGACGATGTCGAGCTGTTCGTCGGCGGGGATACCCGCCTGGCTGCTGCGGATCGCAGCGCCGATCAGCAGCAGTGCTCCGACGATCGCCGCACCGAAGAACAGCGCGACGTAGGGGCTGCGCCGCGTCGGGTGCACCTTGGCGAAGACCCGCGGCACGATGTTCTCGCGGGCCATGCCGAAGAGGATCCGTGACTGCGCGACCACCGTGACCAGCGCCGTGTTGCTGATCGCGATCATGGCGATCACCCCGAAGACGACGAGCATGACCGTGGCCGGAACGAAGAACAGATCGGCGCGGATGACCTCGAGCAGCGTGTTGCCGGCCAGTGTCTCGATCGGCACCGCCAGCGCCGCGGAGATGGAGACGAGCACGTAGACGACTCCCGCGGTCATCATGCCGCCGATCAGGGCCCGGGGGAACGCGCGCGACGGGTTGATCGTCTCTTCGGCGACATTCGCCGCGTTCTCGAAGCCGGTCATCGCGAAGAACGCCAGGGAGACGCCCGCGAGCACCGCCAGCACCGGCGAGCCGCCCTCCGCGGAGAACTGGAGCAGCACCGAGGGGTCGCCGACGCCCTCGACCCACGCGATGATCCCGATGATCACGACGATGATCAGGCCGCTGATCTCGATGAAGGTCATGATGACGTTCGCCACCACCGACTCGGTGATGCCGATCAGGTTGATGACCGTGATGATCGCCACGAATCCCAGCGCGATGAAGGCCGCGCCCCAGATGGCGGTTTCCGGCAGTCCGACGAGGCCGCCGAAGTAGCGCACGAATCCGGAGGCGAGCGAACCCACCGCGGCCATGTTGGCCGAGAGCATGCAGATGGTGATGAAGAAGGTGAGCACCGGGCTGCGGAAGGCCTTGTTGATGTAGAGCGAGGCTCCGGCCGCCTGCGGGTACTTCGTGACCAGCTCGGCGTAGGCGAGTCCCGTGACGGTGGCGATCGCGACGCCGACCAGGAAGGCCATCCAGAAGGCCCCGCCGACCGCGGCCGCGACCAGCCCGACGAGGACGTAGATTCCCGAGCCGAGCACGTCGCCGACCACGTAGAAGTACAACTGTCTCGCCGTGATTGTGCGCTTCAGTTCAGCATGCTGCACGACGTCTGGTTCGGCTGGCATCACCATTTCGCCACACTAGGGCAATTGCGTGTTTCAGTTGGGAAAACTTTTTTGCGCTGGTCGCGTCCGGCGCGAGGTGCTATCCGCCGGTGCGCGGATCGTGCGACCATCGCGAGGGGACACGAGACACGGGAGCACCAGATGAACGACACGAACACCGACGAGCCGGACACCTTCTCCGCCGAGGAGCGCGCCGCGATGAAGGAGCGCGCCAAGGAGTTGAAGACGTCCGCGCGGGCGGGCAAGGGCGCGGCGAAGGCGAAGGGCGAGGCGGATGCGATGGCCGAGAAGATCGCGGAGATGCCGGAGGCCGACAGGGTTCTCGCCGAGGGGATCCACCGCGTCGTCGCAACCGAGGCGCCCGGACTGTCGCCCAAGCTCTGGTACGGGATGCCGGGGTGGGCCAGGGACGGCAAGATCGTGCTCTTCCTGCAGGGCGCGGAGAAGTTCAACACCCGCTACGCCACGCTCGGCTTCAACGACATCGCGGTCCTCGACGACGGCGCCATGTGGCCGACCGCCTACGCGCTCACCGAGTGGAACGCGCACACCGAGGCGGCGGTGGCACAGTTGGTCGCGAGGGCGGCGGGCTAGCGCCCTCGTCCCGGAAACCTGCGGAATTCCGCGGGCGCATCCGTTGTTGTTGCTGGCGGGCCGCGGCAGGGCGGCCCCGCAACCCGAGGAGCCCGACATGTCCCACCCCACCACGATCGGCATTCTCGGTGCGGGCAAGGTCGGCACCGTTCTCGCGCGCCTCGCCCTCCTGGCCGGCTACGAGGTGCTGATCGCCGGCTCCGGCAAGCCGCAGCGCATCGCGCTGATCATCGACGTGCTCGCCCCCGGCGCGAAGGCGCTGAGCGCCGAGGACGTGGTGCGCGGATCCGACCTCGTCATTCTCGCGCTGCCGCTGGGCAAGCTCGCGTCCGTGCCGGCGGAGGCGCTCGACGGCAAGCTGGTGGTCGACGCGATGAACTACTGGTGGGAGACGGATGGGGTGCGCGACGACCTGATGGACGTCGCCTCGTCGACGAGCGAGATCGTGCAGGCCCACCTTCCCGGCTCGACCGTGGTGAAGGCCTTCAATCACATGGGCTACCACGATCTCGACGAGGGCTACCTGCCCACCGGCGCGCCCGCGCGCCGGTCCATCGCCGTCGCGGGCGACGATGCGGAGGCCGTGCGCACCGTGTCGGCGATCGTCGACTCCTTCGGCTTCGACCCCCTGCCCATCGCGGCGCTCGCCGATGGCATCGCCCTGCAGCCCGGCAACCCGGCCTTCGGCGCGAACCTGCCGCTCGCCGAGCTCGCGGCACTGGTCGAGGCGTTCCCGTCTTCGGAGCAGGGGCTCTCGCTCGCACGGGCGCGCGCGGGCATCCGCTAACCCGCCTGGATCGCACGTACGCCGACGGACTCCGTCTCCGCAGCCCGTCGTGAGGTGCCGCTCTCCGCGACGAGTACGATCGCCACGGCGACGCCGCTGACGACGAATCCGAGAACGGTGAGCGCAGAGAAGCCCTCGCCGAAGACCGCGGCGCCGGCGACGGCCGTGGTCGGCGCGACGGCGAACAGCAGCGCGTTCAGCGAGGTCACGCCGATGCGGCGGATCAGCCACCAGTACAGGCCGTACGCCAGCAGCGAGGGCACGAGCGCGGTGAACGCCGTCGCCAGCCAGAAAGCGGATGACGCGGGAGGCGTGGCGTTCCCGGTGGCCAGCGCGACGACGACGAGCCCTCCGGCGACGACGGCCACGTGGATGGTGAGCGTCGTGAGTATCGGCAAGTCGTTCGGGCGGCGGCGGTCGATGAGGGTCGCGGCGATGAGGCAGAGCATGGCCAGCAGCGGCAGCAGGTAGGCCATCGGTGCGGCGCCGCTTCCTCCCACCTGCGATCCGACGACGAGGGCCACGCCGACGATCCCCAGCGTCAGACCGATCCACGACGCCCCGCGCACCCGCAGCCCGAGCACCGGGCCGACGAGGGTGGCGACCACCAGCGGTTGCACGGCGTCGATCAGGGCCGTGGTCCCGGTGGTGATTCGCGCGGCGACGGATGCGTAGACGAAGACCACGTAGCCGAGTTGCGAGAATGCTCCCACCGTCGCCTGTCGACGCAGATCGACGGCGTGCAGGCCGCGGAGGGCTCCGGTCGCGAGGCACACGGCGAGCAGGATGACGGCGAGCGGCAGGTAGCGCCAGAGCAGCACCGTCCAGAGCGAGACGTCGGCAGTGGCCACCTTCGCCGCGATGAATCCGGTCTCCAGGCGAGGACGAACGCCACGGATGCGCCGACGGTGAGCGCGGCGCGAAGTAGACAGGTCTGTGTAGTCGTTGGCTCAACTATACAGGCCGGTATACTTGGGTCATGACCACTCCCGTGCCGAACCTCGCGCCGCTCACCCCCGGTGCCCGCCGTGTGCTCGACGCCGCATCCGCGCTGTTCTACGAACGAGGGATCCACGCGGTCGGCGTCGATACGATCTCCGAGGTCGCGGGGGTCTCGAAGAAGACGCTCTACGACCGCTTCGGGTCGAAGGACGCCCTCGTGGTGTCGTACCTCCAGCATCGCGACCTGCGGTGGCGGGAGCACGTCGCGGCGGTCCTGGGCACGGTTCCCGAACCCGGCGTGAACCGCGTGCTCGCCGTCTTCGACGCCGCGATCAGCTGGAGCGACGACAACAATCCGAAGGGGTGCAGCGCGATCAACGCGCGCGCCGAGGTGAGCGAGGCCGACGGCGCACAGTCCGTGTTCCCCGAGGTGACCCGTCAGAAGGTCTGGCTGCTCGACCTCTTCGCCGAGCTGTGCCGCGAGGCCGCCGTCGCCGACCCTGACGCCACCGCGCAGACGCTGATGCTGCTCTACGAGGGCGCGATTGTCACGGTCGGCATGCGCACCTTCGCGGAGCCTTTCGACGTCGCGCGCGCGGTGGCCCTGCGCGTGCTCACTGTCTGAGGCGACGCATCCTCGAGGTCGTCAGTCGAGCATCCGCCTCATGACGATGCGGGGGATTCCACCGGAGACCGAGTCGGTGTCGGCGGCTTTGCTGAAGCCCTCCCGTTCGAACATCGAGCGGGTGCCGACGAAGGCCATCGTTGTGTCGACCCTCTCGCCGCCGTTGTCGACCGGGTAGCTCTCGACGGCGGGGGCCCCGCTGCGCCGCGCGTAGTCGACAGCGCCCTCGATGAGCGCCCGCGTGACGCCGGTCCTGCGGTGCCCGGGCCGCACCCGGATGCACCAGATCGACCAGACGTCGAGGTCGTCGATGTGGGGGATCCTGCGCGAGGTGGCGAAGGGGTGCAGCTCGGACCGCGGTGCGACCCCGGCCCAGCCGACAACCTCGCCGTCGCGGTAGGCGAGCACCCCCGGCGCCCGCCGTCTCGCGCAGAGCTCGCGCACCTTCTCGGCGCGAGCGGTGCCCGTGAGCTCGCGGTTCTCCGTCGAGCTCAGCCGCCAGGAGAGGCACCAGCACACCGACGACTCCGGCTTCTTCGGGGCGAACATGGTCGCCATGCCGTCGAAGTCGTGCGCGGGCTTCACGGTGATGGCCATCGGGCCTCCCTCCTACGGCGATACCCTCGGCCCTGAGCGGAGCCGTTGTCAAGAGTGCCGGCTCGTGAGCCGATTCCGGCGGGCCCAGCGAGGACCGGTACCCTGAACACCTGAGGTGGTCCCCGATTTCGTGGCGCTGCACGACACGAGGAGCACACACGCATGAGCCTGATCCGTTTGAACGACGTCGAGGTGCGCTTCGAGAACAGCCAGGTGCTGCGCGAGGCCTTCTTCCGTCTCGAGGCCAAGGACCGCGTCGGCCTCATCGGCCGCAACGGCTCGGGGAAGTCGACGCTGCTGAAGCTCGTGCTCGAGCAGGTGTCTCCGGATTCCGGCACCGTCACGATCGAGCCCGGCACGAAGTTCGGCTACTTCTCCCAGTTCTCCGAGCTCAACGGTTCCTCGACGATCACGGAGGTGCTCGAGGGGCTGTTCACCGAGATCCACGCGATCGAGGCCGAGCTGGCGAGCATCGACACCGCTATCGCCCTGCCGGACGCCGACTTCGATCCGCTCATCACCCGCCAGGCCGAGCTCTTCGCCGAGATGGACCGCCAGGGCGGCTGGGACTACACCCGCAACATCGACAGGGCCCTCACCACCCTCGGCTTCACCGAGGCCCACCGGGTCTGCCCGATCGACGACCTCTCCGGCGGCTGGCGCAACCGCGCCGCCCTCGCGAAGATCCTGCTCGAGGCGCCCGACGTGCTGCTGCTCGACGAGCCCACGAACTACCTCGATGTGGCGGGAGTGGAGTGGCTCGAGGCCTGGTTCCGCGACTTCCGCGGCGCGGCGATCATCGTCTCGCACGACAGGAAGTTCCTCGACGCCGTCGTCACCCGCATCGTCGAGGTGGAGAACTTCCACCTGCACGAGTACCCGGGCAACTTCGGCGAGTACATCGTGCAGAAGCAGTTCCGGCTGAAGACGCTCGAGGCGCAGTTCGTGCACGAGAACGAGCTGCTCGCCTTCGAGGCGGAGGGCATCGCCGACCGCCGCGAGGCCGCGAAGGCCGCCAGCGGCAAGCTCGGCAAGCAGCTCTCCGGCATCAAGAAGTCGCGCACGCCGCGCCCCGTCGACCAGATCATCACCGAGATCTACGGCGGGCTGCACGTGAAGGACGTGCTCTGCCGCGTCGAGGGCCTGAGCAAGTCCTACGGCGAGAAGCTGCTCTTCGACGACCTCACCCTCGAGGTGCGCCGCGGCAACCGCATCGTGGTGCTCGGTTCGAACGGCAGCGGCAAGAGCACCCTGCTGCGGGTGCTCACCGGCGAGGAGAAGGCCGACCACGGGCGTGCCGACTGGGCCTCCGGGGCCAAGGTCGTCTCGTACAACACGGTGCTCGAGGAGCTCGACCTCGGCGACACCGTCACCCACGCCGTGAACGCCTACCCCGACAGCCTCGCCCTCACCGCCACCCGCAAGTCGGTCGGCCGCTTCCTGTCGATGTTCCAGTTCTCCGAGGCCGACCTCAAGCAGCGCATCGGAAACCTGTCGGGTGGACAGAAGGCGCGCGTCGCGATGGCCCAGTGCCTGCTCTCCGGCGCATCCGTTCTCGTGCTCGACGAGCCGACCAACCACCTCGACATGGCGAGCACGCAGGTGATGGAGCGCGCGCTGATGCACTTCCCCGGCGCGGTGATCGTGGTGAGCCACGACCGCTTCTTCACCGACAAGATCGCCACGCGCAAGCTCGTGTTCGACGCGGCGAAGCCCGGCGAGATCGACGTGCAGGTCGCCTGATGAGAGCGGATGCCGCAGCGGAGAACCTGCCCGCGCGCTGGATCGATGTCTCGGCTCCGCTCCCGGTCGTAAACGCCGCGGTCGGGGCCGCGATGCAGCGTCACCGCTACACGCCGCACGAATCGACCGCCGACGGCGTGACAAGGTTCCGTTTCGGTTCCCCGGGGATCGGATTCCTCGCGGACATGTTCGACGTCGGGCTGATCCGGCGGATCATGCGCCGACCAGACGAGTCCTACGCCGAGATCGCCGCGTGGACGACGCCGATCGAGAACGGCTACCGGCTCACCGTCAGCCTCCTCTCCGGGCTCTCGCACGCGAACGAGGTGCGCTCGCTGCTCGTCGAGCTCATCGAGATCTTCCGTGCGGATGGCGTGCTGATCGACGCGAGCCCGCTCTTCTCCGGTCTCGACCTCCCGCTCGACTCACCGGGCAGGCCGTCGAGGCTGCACCGCAAGCGCGCGGGCACCGCACCCGAGCGCGGCTGACCCGCCCGCCCGGCGGGTAGCCTTGGCCGAATGAACGACACCCTCCCAGCCTGCCCCGAATGCGCCAGCGACCTGACCTACGAGACGGGCGCGCTCCTGGCCTGCCCGATGTGCGGGCACGAGTGGGCGGATGCGGCTCCCGCGGCCGACGACGACGACTCGGGTGAGCGCGTGGTGCGCGACGCCGTCGGCACGGTGCTCAGCGACGGCGACACCGTCTCGATCCTCAAAGACCTGAAGGTGAAGGGTGCAAGCGGGAACGTGCTCAAGGTGGGAACGAAGGTTCGCAACATCCGCTTGATCGACGGTGTGGGCGACCACGACATCGACTGCAGGATCGACGGCTTCGGCTCGATGCAGCTCAAGTCGAGCGTCGTGAAGAAGGTGTAGCGCCGACCGCTAGTTGCGGCGCTCGCGGAAGCTCTTGAACGCGCCGGTCGACCAGAGCGCCCAGAGCACGAGCACGGGCTGGAAGATCAGCCGGGTGGCGCGGGCGGCGTCGCTGGTGAGCCCGAAGGCGTCGGTGCGGGTGACGAGCTGCGAGATGTTGCCGGGGAAGATCGCGACGAAGAACGCCGCCACGATCCAGCCGACCGCGGCCTTCCTGCGGGGGAGTGCGACGAGCGCGCCGCCCAGGGCGATCTCGACGACCCCGGAGGCCAGGACCACGAAGTCCTCGTCGAGTGGGAGCCAGGTGGGCACCTGCGCTCGGAACTCCTCCCGGGCCACGGTGAGGTGCGTGGTTCCGGCGAAGAGCAGGGCGGTGCCGAGCGCGATGCGCCCGATGGTGCGGGGGACCGAGGTTTTCGTCATACCGCGCACACTACCCCCGGTTGCCGGTGCGACCGTCCGCCAAACGCGCGCGTGCGCGATCGCCGCTCTTCGACACGGGCACCGACGCGGTCGCTCGGGCGAGTCCGGCGGGTGGCATGCCCACGTACATGCTCTCCGCTCGCTCGACGAGGTAGGTCTCGTGCCAGATGCCGACCGCGCCCGCCGCCTTGCGCGCCCGGGTGTTGAAAGCGGTCCACGCGGGGCGGTGCTCGGAGGTCGGAGCACTCGCGTAGGCGTAGAGCTTCTCCTGAGAGTTCCAGTACTGCACGACCACCGGGCCTCCGGCGCCGATGGTGAGACGGAAGCCGAGCAAGCCTGATTCGCTGTCCTTCGACAGCTCGGTGAGCATCCGCGGCATGGCGAGGAACACGGGCAGCCAGGACCCGACCCGCCAGGGCTGGTTGAAGCGCATGCCGATCAGGAAGACCACCAGCTCGCCGTCGTAGCTGTGCGTCGTTCTCGTGGGAATCGTTTGGGCCATCGTGTCCTCCGTTGGATAGTGGTACACGCTAATATTGGCGAGTTACACTATCCAAAGTCAAGGAGGCGCGAGTGCGGATTTCCCAGTTGTCGAGCGATGCCGGAATCCCGGTCGCCACGATCAAGTACTACCTGCGCGAGGGACTCCTGCACGACGGACTGCTCACCTCCGCGACCCAGGCGAGCTACGACGAATCGCACCTGCGCCGGCTGCGGCTCATCCGCGCCCTCGTCGGCGGAGCCGGGCTGAGTATCGCGGCGGTGCGCGACCTGCTCGGCGTCGTCGACAACCCGCCCGAGTCCGGGCACGACCTGCTGGGCCACGCGCACCAGGCCGTCATCGGCAGCGAGGTGAAGCCGGTCGACATCACGCCGGTCGACGCGATGCTCGGCGCCCTGGGCTGGGACCTCGCGGGCTGCGACGACGCGGCGAAGTCCTCCGTGGCGGAGGCGCTGGAGGGGATGCGGTCGGCCGGCTTCGAGCTCTCCGAGAGCACGCTCGCAACCTACGCCCGCGCCATGCACGAGGTGGCGGAGGCGGAGATCGCCGGGGTGCCGACCGAGTCGGCGGAGTCGGCGATGCGCTACGTGGTGCTCGGCACCGTGCTGGCGGAGCCGCTGCTGCTGGCCCTGCGCCGGCTCGCCCAGCAGAGCGCCTCGCGTGAGCGTTTCGGCGTGCGCCCGCTCGAGTCCTGACGCAGCGACGCCCCGGCCGAATCGGCCGGGGCGTCGCTGTATGCTCCGGGGGTCAGGCCTGTTCGGCGATGACGAAGCGCACGGCCCCCTCGTCGTTCACGGTGGCGTCGAGCTGCTTGTCGGCGAGCACGGCCGCGACGTTCTCCTCGAGGAAGACGTTGGCGCCGGCACTGGAGACCACCTGGTCCTGGGGCTGGGGCACGGGGGCGACCGTGACCTCGAAGTTGCTGGCGTCCTCGACGTTTGTGGCGATGCGCAGGCCGCCGGTGTCCGTGCCGACGCTGCGGTCGGCGAGGTCCTTGACGATGGTGGCGGCGTTGTCGGTGAGTGTGAGCATTGTGTGCTGTTCCTTCCGGTTGCGTTTCGAATCAGCTACGTTCGTCGCTCCGGTGCCGTCGTGCAAGCTGAAGGCCGCACTCGGAGGCTTTACACATGTTCGGTGCGAGGGAAGAATCCGGCGCCCGAATGGTTGCATTCTGTATGACGATTCCGCTCTCCCTCCTCGATCTCGCTCCCATCGCCCCCGGCTCGACGGCTCGGGAGAGCTTCGCCGCGAGCGTCGCCCTGGCGCAGGCCGCCGAGCGCTCCGGCTACACCCGCGTCTGGTATGCGGAGCACCACAACATGCCGACCATTGCGTCGTCGGCCACGAGCATCCTGATCGGCCACGTCGCCGGGCAGACCTCCACGATCCGTCTCGGATCCGGTGGCATCATGCTTCCCAATCACGCGCCGCTGACCATCGCCGAGCAGTTCGGCACCCTCGCCACGATCTACCCCGATCGCATCGACCTCGGGCTCGGCCGCGCCCCCGGCAGCGACCAGAACACCATGCGCGCCCTGCGCCGCGACCCCATGTCGGCGGACAGCTTCCCGCAGGACATCGTCGAGCTGCAGGGCTACCTGAGCGGAGACTCCGTGATCCCCGGCGTTCAGGCGGTCCCCGGCACCGGCACCAACGTGCCCCTCTACATCCTCGGCTCCTCGCTGTTCGGCGCGAAGCTCGCCGCCGCCCTCGGGCTGCCCTACGCCTTCGCCTCCCACTTCGCGCCCGATGCACTCGAGGAGGCCACGGCCATCTACCGGCGCGACTTCCGGCCGTCGGCCCAGCTCGATGCGCCGCACCTCATCGTCGCGCTGAACGCCATCGCCTCGGAGGATGCGGCGGATGCGGCGCAGCAGGCCGATACGGTCCGTCGCGCCCGCGTGCGCATGATGATCGCCCGCGGGCAGAACACGCCCGAGTACACCGACGAGCAGATCGACGACTTCCTCACGACCCCGCAGGGCGCGCAGCTCGCGAACATGATGAAGTACACGGCCGTCGGCACCCCCGACGACGTGCGCGACTACCTCACCGAGTTCGCGGCGGGCACCAAGGCCGACGAGCTGATCATCGCCCACGCCTCGCAGGGCCTCGACGACCGCCTCCGCTCCGTGGAGCTGACGGCCGCGGCGATGGGGCTGCGGGCGCAACTCGTCGCGTAGCCGGTGTCGATCAACCGGCGGTGGTGGCGGGCTCGGCAGCCAGGGCGCGCTCGACCGCGGAGACGGCGGCCGCAACATCCGCTTCGTCCGTCGACCAGTTGCTCACCGAGATGCGCAGCACCTCGCGGTCCTGCCAGCGCGAGCCCGACATCCACACGGCGCCCTCCGCCATCACGCGCTCGGCGACCCGTCGGGTGCGCTCGTCGGAGCCGAAGCTCAGGCACACCTGTGTGAAGGCCACCGTGTTGAGCACCTCCACGTCGGGCAGCGCGAGCATGCCCGCGGCGAGGGCTCGTGCGTTCGCGGCCAGTCCTTCGACCAGCGCGACGGCGCCCGAGCGGCCGAGTGAGCGCAGCGCCGCCCAGACCGGCAGCTCCCGCGCCCGTCGCGACATCTCGGGCACCTTCTCGAAGGGGTCCATCACCGCGTGTTCGCCCTGGATGATGTAGCTCGTGTGCAGTCCGAACGCGGCCTGCAGCAGCTCAGGCCGAGCGACGACAGCGACGCCGCAGTCGTAGGGCACGTTCAGCGTCTTGTGCGCGTCGGTCGCCCAGGAGTCGGCGCCCTCGATCCCGTCGAGCGCGCCGCGGTAGAGCGGGCTCGCCGCCGCCCACAGGCCGAAGGCGCCGTCGACGTGCACCCAGGCTCCGTGGGAGTGCGCGAGGTGGATCGCCTCGCGCATCGGGTCGAACGCCCCCGAGTGCAGGTTGCCGGCCTGCAGGCAGACGATCGCGGGGCCGTCGATGCCGGCCAGCGCCCGTGCCAGCTCCTCGACGAGGATGCGCCCCTGGTCGTCGCTCGGCACCACCGTCGGCGTGCCCAGCCCGAGGTAGCGCAGGGCGAGATCGATCGAGCCGTGGCGCTCGTCGCCGACGAGCACCGTGATGCGCGGCGAGCCGCTGAGACCGTGCAGCGCCAGATCCCAGCCGGCATCGTCGAGCACCGACTGGCGGCCGGCCGCGAGCCCCACGAAGTTCGCGACGGTGCCGCCGGTCGTGAAGCCGACAGCAGCGGATGCCGGCAGCCCGAGCAGCTCGAGGATCCACCGCCCGGCGACCCCCTCCACGGCCGCGGTAGCCGGTGTGGCGAAGCGCATGGCCGCGTTCTGGTCCCAGGCGCCGACCAGCCAGTCGGCGGCCAGGGCGGCCGGCAGCACGCCGCCCATCACCCAGCCGAAGAATCTGCCGGAGCCGATGCCCATCAGTCCCGGCTCGCATATCGAGGCCAGCTCGTCGACGACCGCCGCGGCATCCGTCGGGCCCTCGGGCAGGCCGCCCGCGAGGCGCTCATCGAGGGCGTCCGCGTCGAGCTCGGGTGCCACGCGCCGGGTGGGCACGGAGTCCAGCCAGCGCAGGGCGTGCCGGTGGGCGCGGTCGAGCGGCTCGCGGTACAGCCGGTGGTCGGGAAGACCCTGCAGCAGCGCGGCGCGCAGCTCCTCGTCGATGTCCACCGGGTCGACCTCGACGGCGAGGGCCTGCACGGCGCGACTGTAGAAGTTGCGCGCGGCGGCGGCCAGCGCCACGTCGACGATCTCGGGATCGGACAGGCCGAGCGCCCGCAGGCCCTCGCTGTCGAGGTCGGTCATCGATGCGGAGTCTGTGCTCACCCGCTCGGCGAACTCCATCATGGCGACCTCCGCCTCGTCGAGGCCGGCCGAGTGGTAGTCGCGGGCGATGCGCACGAGCTGCTCGCGGCCGAATACGGCGAGACTCTTGCGGCCGTGCGCCAGCCGGCAGTGCGTCGATCCGATGGCGCCGGCCGCGGCCAGGGTGACGAGCTCGTAGCGTCGTGTGCCCATCGACCGGTGCACTGCCGCGGAGAGCTCCTCCCATGCCTCGTAGACCTCCGCATTGAGCGACAGCACGGAGGTGTGGCGGGAGACGAAGCCCTGGTCGGCGACCTCGGACGCGAACAGGGCGTCGAGAAAGGCGGAGTCGGAGCGCGTGGCGGGCGGCTTGATGATGGACATGCGATCACCTCGGTGTGATTCGAGCGGTCCCTCCATGCTGGCACCGAGCGGAGGCGCGCGCGAGGGTCAGTCGGCGACCGGGCGCCACTTCTGACCCCAGGCGGCGAGCGGCTGCAGGGAGGCGATCAGGTCGTGACCGCTCGGGGTGAGCCGGTAGCGCACCTGCACCGGGGTGCTCGCGATCACCTCGCGCTCGAGCAGTCCGGAGGTCTCGAGCTCCTTCAGGCGCTGGGCGAGCATGCGGTCCGAGAGGCCGGGCACCGCCGCCGGGATGTCGGAGAAGCGCTCCGCGCCGCGGGCGAGCGCCAGGAGGATGGCGGAGCTCCAGCGCTTGCCGACGAGCTCCACCGAGCCGAGGAGTCGCAGGCACTCCTTGTCGTCGATCTGATGGACGGTGGGGACGCGGATATCGGAGCTCACTTACCTATCGTAAGTCGCTTACGCGACGTTTGCGGGGCATCCGCTCACGGAGGAGAGTTGCCCCATGCCCGACTACGGTTCGCCTCTCCTCTTCGGTACCTTCATCACGCCCTCCAATGCCCAGCCCGACGCGCCCGTGGCGCTCGCGCAGCTGAGCGAGCGGCTCGGGTTCGACCTGGTCACCTTCCAGGACCACCCGTACCAGCCCTCGTTCCTCGACACCTGGACGCTGATGAGCTGGGTAGCCGCCCGCACCGAGCGCATCCACATCGCCCCGAACGTGCTCAATGTGCCGCTGCGCCAGCCCGCCGTCACCGCGCGCGCCGCCGCGAGCCTCGACCTGCTCTCCGGTGGGCGCTTCGACCTCGCGCTCGGTGCCGGCGCCTTCTGGGACGCGATCGTCGGCATGGGAGGCGCGCGGCTCACGCCCGGGCAGGCGGTGGACGCGCTGAGCGAGGCCATCGACGTGATCCGCGGCATCTGGAACGAGGGCGAGCGCGCGCCGCTGCGCATCGACGGAACGCACCACTCACTGCACGGCGCCAAGCGCGGACCGGCGCCCGCCCACGACATGCCGATCTGGATCGGCGCCCTCAAGCCGCGCATGCTGCGGCTCACCGGGCGCAAGGGCGACGGCTGGCTGCCCTCCCTCGCCTACCTGCAGCCCGGCGACCTCCAGCGCGGCAACGCCGCCATCGACGAGGCGGCGCTCGCCGCGGGCCGCGACCCGCGCGAGATCACGCGGCTCGCCAACATCGGCGGGCGGTTCGCGCGCGCCGACGGCGGCTTCCTCGTCGGCCCGCCCGCGCAGTGGGTGGAGCAGCTGCTGCCCCTCGTGCTCGACGACGGCGTGAGCACCTTCATCCTGGCGAGCGATGAAGCGGATGCGATGAGCCGCTTCGCCGAGGACGTCGTGCCCGCGCTGCGCGAGGCCGTCTCCCGCGAGCGCGGCGCCTCCGGGGTCGACCTGGCGCCCGTCAAGCGCGCCTCGGTGATCGCGCTGCGGCGGGAGGGGATCGACTACGCGGGGATCCCCGCCGCGCTGCGCGCCACCGCGGTGGAGCCGGGCGACAACGCCTACGCGAAGGTCCGGTCGACCTACATGCGCGGCGGCTCCCCGGGGCTCGTGCTGCGGCCCGCGACCACCGCGGAGGTGGCGCTCGCGCTGGGGTTCGCGCGCGAGCAGCCGGTGGCGCTCGCCGTGCGCAGCGGCGGGCACGGCATCAGCGGGCGCTCCACGAACGACGGCGGCATCATCATCGACCTCTCGGCGCTCGACGCGATCGAGGTGCTCGACGAGGGCAGCAGGCGCATCCGCCTCGAACCGGGCGCGGTCTGGATGGACGTCGCCGCCGCCCTGCAGCCCTACGGCTGGGGGCTGAGCTCGGGCGACTACGGGGGAGTGGGCGTCGGAGGCCTGGCGACGGCGGGCGGCATCGGCTGGCTGGCGCGCGGGCACGGGCTCACCATCGACCACCTGGTGGCGGTGGAGATGGTGCTCGCCGACGGCGGCGTGGTGCGGGCGAGCGCCGAGGAGAACGCCGACCTGTTCTGGGCCGTGCGCGGAGCGGGCGCGAACTTCGGCATCGTCACCTCCTTCGAGTTCGAGGTCTACGAGGTGGGCGAGGTGGGCTTCGCGCAGCTCGCCTTCGACGCGAGCGACACCGCGGCGTTCCTCGAGAGCTGGGGGGCCACGATGGAGAGCGCGCCCCGCGACCTGACGAGCTTCCTGATCATGGGTGCACCGCGCCCCGGCCAGCCCGCGGTGGCGCAGCTGATGAGCGTGGTCGACTCCGACGACGCAGACACGGTGATCGAGCGCCTGCAGCCGCTCGCCGACCTGGCGCCGCTGCTGCAGCAGTCGGTGCAGCTGCTTCCCTACGCGCGGGTGATGGCGAACGCGCAGCGCGGCCACCACGACGGGAGGGGCGAACCGCGCTCGCGCTCGGGGCTGCTCGAGCACATCACGCCGGCGTTCGCGGCCGCAGTGGAGGAGATGCTCGCCAGCGGCGAGGTGCACTTCTTCCAGATCCGCTCGGTCGGGGGAGCCGTGGCCGATGTGCCGGCGGATGCCACGGCCTACGCCCACCGCACGGCCAACTTCTCGATCGTGGCCCTCGGCTCCCGCGCGGAGGAGCTGAACCGGCTGTGGGACGGCCTCGCCGAGCACTTCACCGGGCTGTACCTCAGCTTCGACACCGACCTGCGCCCGGAGCGCCTCACGGACGCCTTCCCGGTGGAGACCCTCGTCCGGCTGCGGCTCCTCAAGGCGCGCTACGACCCGGAGAATGTGTTCCGCGACAACTTCAACATCGTCTGAGCGTGCGCGGGCAGTCCGCTCGAGGGAGCGGGCTGCCCGACCGTCGAGGACGCTATGCGACTCGGCGCCGCACCACCAGCCACGCTCCCGCGAGCAGCATCAGCGATCCGAGCAGCGCGAGCGAGGTCGCGCCGTGGGAGCCGGTGGCCGCGAGCTCCGGTGAGGCGCCGGGAACTGCGGCGGGGTCGTTGCCCGCCCCCGGAGCATCGGCCAGCGCGACCGTGGTCAGCGCCCAGTTCTGCACGAAGAAGTCCGCGGGGTCGATGACGCCGCGGGCGCTCGCCCAGTCGATCAGCAGCTGACGGATCTCGAGGCGCTCGTCGTAGACGAGGGGCGCCGCGGCCACGGCCGGGTAGGCGCCGCCGCCGCTCTGACGGTAGTTGTTCACTGCGAGCACGAAGGGGTCGGCGTCGCCGATCGGCGAGCCGTCGGCGTAGGCCAGCGATACGATGCGGCTGCCGACCGGCTTGCTGATGTCGATCACGTAGTCGACGCCGGAGATCGCGTCGTAGTTGTAGTCGGGGATCCCCTGCGGTACGGCGGGGTAGACCGCGTTCGTGCCGGTCGCCGGGTCGAAGACGGCGCCCTCAGCGACCTGCACGAAGTAGCGCGCCGAGTACTCGAGGTAGTCCTTGAGCTGGGCGCCGGTGAGCTGCACGCCGCGGAGCGTGTTCTCGAAGATGTACAGTCCGGCGATGTCGCGGATCGTCACCTCCCCCTCGGGGAAGAGCGCGGTGCGCGAGAAGGGCGAGGCCTGGGAGATTACCGGGATGCCGGCGTACTGCGTGCCGGCGAGCGCGTTCTCCACCGTCTCCGCCTGCACGTTGTTGATGAAGTCGATGATCGCCGTGTCCTCGTAGCGCGACGAGGTGGCCGGCAGCGCCGTCACGGAGTCGGCGACGGGCGTGTTCACGTAGTCGATCGTGGTCTGCACCTCGGGGGCGAGCTCAGCGGCCAGCGCGGCGTTCTCGGTGGCGACCGCGTTGGCATAGTGCGGCACGGCCACGGGGGCGGAGCCCTCGTCCCAGTCGACGTCGAATCCGCCGCCGGCGTCGGGGGTGAGGTTCAGCGTGACCTCGGAGACGCTCTGCGCCCAGAACTTCGGCTGCGTCATCAGCACCTTGCCGCCCGCGACGTTGGTGTAGACCTTGCTCGGCACATCGAGGTGGCTGTGGCCGGCGACGAGCACGTCGATGCCGGGCACCTGGTACGCGATGTTCGCCGCGACGTCCTCGTTGAGGTCGGCCGGGTTGTACGTCGCGTCGGGCGTGGTGCCCTCGCCGGTGTGGGCGAGCACAACGACCACGTCGGCCTGCGCCGCCACGACGGGCACCCACTGCTTGGCCGCGGCGACCATGTCCTGGAATTCGAGCACGCCGTCGACGAACTGCTTGTCCCAGATGCGCACGCCGGGGGTGACCAGGCCGATGACGCCCACCGTCACGGTCTGACCGTCGATCACCCGGTCGACCAGGGTGTAGGGCTGGTGGTACGGCTGGCCGGTTGTCACGTCGATGACATTCGCGCCGAGCAGCGGGTCGTCGAGGTCGTCCGCATAGGCGTCGAGCATGTCGAGCCCGTAGTTGTACTCGTGGTTGCCCACGACCTGCGCGTCGTAGCCGATCGAGTTGAACGCCTGCGCCATCGGGTGCTCGGTGGTGCCGGCGAGAACGCCCGCGGCACCGTCGCCGAGGCCGTAGTAGTAGGTGAGCGGGGTGCCCTGGATGGCGTCGCCGTTGTCGAGCACGACCACCGACTCGGCACCCTTCTCGGCGCGCACCTCGTCGACCACGGTCGCCACGCGCGAGAGGCCGAGCGTGCCGGCGGCAGAGTACTCGGCATTGGCGAAGTAGTCCCAGTTGTTCACGTGGCCGTGGGTGTCTGTGGTGGCCATGAGCGTGAGCTCGAGGTCGCCGGGAGCCGCCTGGGCCGACGCGGCGGGCAGTGCGAGTGCGAGCCCGATCCCCGCAATCGCAACGGTGCTGACGGTTGTACGGAAGAGCGGCATCGGTTTCCTGTCGATTAGTCGGCTTGCGCGGTGAGGCGAAGCTACCAATCGCATGTGAACGGCATGTTACGTCCCCCGAAAGGGTTACACACCGTCCGTTTCTAGCGCGACTGCCGCTTCTTGCCCGGCTTGCGCTCGCCCTTCACCGCGGGAGCGCGGCCCTTGCCCTTCGAGGCCTTGGCCTTGCCGCCGGGAGCGGCGACGTTCGCGCGCTGGGACGCGGCCATCGCCTTCAACTGGCGCTGGGCATCCGTCAAGAAGAGCTCGCCCGCCTCGGTGAGCCGCGTGGTCGAGGCCGACTTGTCGAAGAGGTCGTAGCCGAGCTCCTCCTCGAGCGCACGCACCGAGAGCAGCAGCGACGACCGCGGGATATCGAGGCGCTTCGCCGCGTGAGCGAAGTGCAGCTCCTCGGCGGCGGCTTCGAAGTGCCGCAGGAGAGTGGAGTCCACGGGAGGTGTGCCTTTCGTCGGCGCCGCGCGACAACGCGACTGGTGACAGGCTACGCGCATCCGCTGGCCACGGCGTTGTCGACATGGGGCGTGCAACGCATGGCGCTGGCGCGCGAGCCGTGCTTCGCTGGTGGGATGACCGAGTTGCCGATGTTCCCTCTGGGCTCCGTGCTCTTCCCGCACATGCCGCTGGCGCTGCGCGTGTTCGAGGACCGCTACGTGGTGATGCTCTCCCGCATCCTCGACGACGACCCGGCGGAGTTCGGCGTTGTGCTCATCGAGCGCGGGCAGGAGGTGGGCGGGGGAGAGCATCGCTTCGCCTACGGCACAGTCGCCCAGATCGTGCAGCTCGAGGGTGCCTCCGGCTTCATTGCCGTGGTCGCGCAGGGGGAGCGCCGCGTGGAGGTGACGGAGTGGCTCGACGACGAGCCCTTCCCCCGCGCGGTGGTGCGCGAGCTCGACGACCTGGTGTGGGACGACTCGCTGCTCCCGCTGCGCGAGCGGGCCGAGCACGAGGTGCGGCGCGCGCTCGCCCTGGCCAGCGAGTTCGCCGACATGCCGTGGGCGGCATCGGTCGAGATCTCGGACGACCCGGTGGAGGCCGCCTGGCAGCTCGCCGCGATCGCCCCGCTCGGCCCCCTCGACCAGGTGAGCCTGCTCGGCGCGGAGTCGATGCACCAGTTGCTGATCTCGGTGATCGAGCTGACGGATGCCGCCGCCCAGTCGATCGGCGAGAGCTGGCCGGAGGACGAGGACTAGCGCGGTGATGCTGCGAAACTAGGGGGATGACCGCAACACTCGTCGCCAAAGACCTCGCAGGCGGATACGCGCACCGCACCCTCTTCGACTCCCTCGACCTCACCGTCGCGCCCGGTGACGTGGTCGGTGTGGTCGGCGTCAACGGCGCGGGCAAGTCGACTCTGCTGCGGATCCTCGCCGGCGTCGTCGAACCGCAGGCCGGCTCCGTGAGCCTGTCCCCGGCGGACGCCTTCGTCGGCTGGCTGCCGCAGGAGCACGAGCGCCTCGACGGCGAGACGATCGCCGGCTACATCGGCCGCCGCACCGGGTGCGCCGAGGCCACCCGCGACATGGACACCGCGGCCGCGGCGCTCGCCGAGCCGGCGCCCGCTGCCGGCCCCGATCCCGCAGACGTCTACTCCTCCGCCCTCGACCGCTGGCTCGCGAGCGGCGCGGCCGACCTCGACGAGCGCCTGCCCGCCCAGCTCGCCGACCTCGGGCTCAGCCTCGACTCCGAGGTGCTGATGACCTCCCTCTCCGGCGGGCAGGCGGCACGGGTGGCGCTCGCCGCACTGCTGCTCAGCCGCTTCGACATCGTGCTGCTCGACGAGCCGACCAACGACCTCGACCTCGACGGGCTCGAGCGCCTGGAGCGCTTCGTCACCGGCCTGCGCGGCGGTGTTGTGCTGGTGAGCCACGACCGCGAGTTCCTGGCCCGCTGCGTCACGCGAGTGCTCGAGCTGGACCTCGCCCAGGGTGCGAACCGCGTCTTCGGCGGCGGCTACGACTCCTACCTCGAGGAGCGTGAGACGGCGCGGCGCCACAAGCGCGAGGAGTACGACGAGTTCGCCGACAAGAAGGCCGACCTGGTGGGGCGGATGCGCGTGCAACGCGAATGGTCGAGCCAGGGTGTGCGCAACGCGATGAAGAAGGCCCCCGACAACGACAAGATCCGTCGCAAGGCCTCGGCGGAGTCGAGCGAGAAGCAGGGGCAGAAGGTGCGCCAGATGGAGAGCCGCATCGCGCGCATGGAGGAGGTGGACGAGCCCCGCAAGGAGTGGCAGCTGGAGTTCACCATCGGCTCGGCGCCACGCTCGAGCACGGTGGTCTCCACGCTCAGCGACGCGGTGTTCCACCAGGGCGACTTCACCCTCGGACCGGTGAGCCTCCAGGTGAACGCGGGGGAGCGCATCGGCATCACCGGGCCGAACGGCGCGGGCAAGTCCACGCTGCTGCGCGCGCTGCTCGGCCGTCAGGCGGCCGACCAGGGCACCGCCAGTCTCGGCGCGAGCGTGAAGGTCGGCGAGATCGACCAGGCGCGTTCGCTGCTCGCCGGACGCACACCGCTGGCGACGGCCTTCGAGGCCCTCGTTCCCGACTGGCCGGTCGCCGAGGTGCGCACGCTGCTGGCCAAGTTCGGACTCAAGGCCGACCACGTGAACCGGCCGGTCGACGAGCTGTCGCCCGGCGAGCGTACGCGTGCCGGGCTCGCCCTGCTGCAGGCGCGCGGCATCAACCTGCTCGTGCTGGACGAGCCGACGAACCACCTCGACCTGGCCGCCATCGAGCAGCTCGAGCAGGCCATCGACAGCTACGAGGGAACGCTGCTGCTGGTCACCCACGACCGACGGATGCTCGCCAACGTGCGCACCGACCGCCACTGGCGCGTCGAGGCGGGCAGGGTCGCCGAGCTGTAGCGGCTACGGGCGGCGTTCGCCCGAACCGCGTTGGATCAGCGTGGTTCGGAGCTGCACCCGCTGCGGCGGCGAGTCGTCCCCCGCCATCCGCTGGAAGAGCAGTTCGGCCGCGAGTCGTCCCATCGCCGCCGGGTCCTGGGCGACCACGGTGATTCCGGGTGAGAGCACGTCGCTGAGCTCGAAGTCGTCGAAGCCGACCATGGCGGGAACGGATGCCCGTGGCCGGTCGCGCAGGTGCCGCAGCACGCGCACGCTCCAGCGGTTGTTGCCGCTGAGGATCGCGGTGGGAGGGTCGGCGAGGGCGAGCACCCGGTCGATGGCTGCGCCGATGGCGTCGCCCGCCGGGTTCGCCATGATCACGAGGGCGTCGTCGCGCCCGACACCGGCGCCCTCGAGTGCGGCCCGGTAGCCCGCCAGCCGCTCGGCAGCCGTGTAGACCCGCTCGTCGTCGCCGAGGAAGGCGATGCGCCGGTGGCCGTGCCGCAGCAGGTGGTCGGTCCCCGTTTGTGCGCCGCCGTGGTTGTCGACGAGAACGGTGTCGGATTCCAGCCCCGGGACCGGCCGGTCCACCAGCACCAGCGAGCACCCGGACGCCATCTGCGCGCGCAGGAACGCGGCGTCCATTCCCTCGGCGGGCGTGACGATCAGCCCGCCGACGCCGCGGGAGTCGAGCGACTCGATGAGGCTGCGTGCCCGTGCCGCGTCCTCCGACGACGAGGAGGCGAGCAGCATGTGGTTGTGCCCCATCGCCACCTCCTCGACGGCGCGGGTGAGCGTGGAGGAGAAGGGGTCGGCCACGTCCTCCAGCACGAGCCCGATCGTGGCCGTCGTCCCCTGGCGCAGCTGCCGGGCGAACTCGTTGCGCCGGAAGCCCAGCGACTCGATGGCGGCGGTGACGCGGTGGAGCTTGTCGGCGCTGACGTAGTCCACGCCGTTCACAACGCGTGACACGGTCTTCAGGCTCACCCCGGCGGCCAGCGCGACGTCGTTCATCGTCGGTCGGAGGCGCTGTTGCGCGGGGGTGGCCATGCGCTCAGGGTAGTGCCCGCCGCGCACCCGCCGCGAGATATGACAACGTTGACATATTCGGGGCCGGGCGGATAGATTCATCGGACGAGCACGACCCCCGTTCGGGATCGTGGTCGATCTCACTGCCATTCACTGTCGAAAGGCCCGTATGTCGGCGCTGCCATACCCCTCCCGTTCCACCGCTCGGCCGACCGGGGGGATCCGCCGACCGGCGGCGCTCGCCGTGGCCCTCGCGCTCGTCGTCGGCGGCCTCGCGCCGCTGTCCTTCGCCACGGCGGCCTCGGCCGCGGTCCCGGCGGACTTCGCGAGCTCCTTCGAGCCCGCGGAGGCGACCAAACCCTTCGCGAACCGCGTCGAGCTGGACGACGCGACGCCCGTGCAGCAGAACGTGGGCGGAGAGGCGCTGGGCAGCGTGCTGCCGAGCGTGAGTGAGGTGACCGCGAGCGGCGAGAACGCGCCGGGCGAGTCCGCGGTCTTCGCGGCCGACGGCGACGCGGGATCCAAGTGGCTGGTCTTCACCAGCACCGCGTGGCTGCAGTACGAGCTGAGCCAGAGCCTGACGGGCGTGAGCTACTCGATCACCTCCGGAGGCGACGCCCCCGAGCGCGACCCGAAGAACTGGACGGTGAGCGGATCGGCCGACGGCGAGACCTGGACGGTCGTCGACAGCCGCAGCGACCAGAACTGGACGGACGCCCAGCGCGGAGTGCGCAAGGACTTCACCGTCGCCACCCCGGGCGCGTACTCCTTCTACAAGCTCGACGTCACGGCCAACCACTCGGGCGGCATCATCCAGCTCGCCGACTGGAACCTCTACTCGAGCGAGGAGGCGGGCACCGGTCTGCCCCCGATCACCACCACGATCGGCTCCGGCCCATCCGCCGGCTACAACATGAAGGCCCGGATGGGCTTCACCGGCACCAACTCGCTGAAGTACGGCGGCGAGCACACCGCGGACGGGCGCGCCTTCGCCACCAACCGCCTGTTCGACACGGACATCCCCGTGGTCGCCACGACGCGGCTCTCGTACAAGGTGTTCCCGGAGTTCACCGGCAACGACCTGCAGTATCCCTCGACCTACGTGGCGGTGAACCTGCACTTCACCGACGGCACCTCGCTATCCGACCTCGCACCGCTCGACTCCTACGGGATCTCCGCGACGGCAGCCGGCCAGGGGCTCGGCAAGATCCTCTACACCAACCAGTGGAACAGCGTGAAGATCGACGTCGGCGCCGTCGCGGCGGGCAGGACGATCGACGGCATCCTGCTCAGCTACGACAACGACGGCGGCACAAACGCCACCGCCTTCCAGGGCTGGATCGACGACATCGCTGTCGAGGCGGCGCCCGCCGTGATCGACGGCTCGAGCCTGACCAACTACGTGGACACGCGCCGCGGCACGAACTCCTCCGGATCCTTCTCCCGCGGCTCGAACGAGGCGATCACCTCGGTGCCCAATGGATTCAACTTCCTGGTTCCCGTCACCAACGCGATGGCCACGAGCCGCGAGTACTCCTACCAGCAGGACAACGACGAGCAGAACCGCACCCGCTTTGAGGGACTCGGTATCTCGCACGAGCCCAGCCCCTGGATGGGCGACCGCAACCAGTTCTCCGTGATGCCCGTCGCCGGTTCCGCCGCGCCGAGCGGCAACTCCCGCACCCGCGCGCAGACCTTCAGCCACGACAACGAGACGGCGCAGCCGGACTACTACGGCGTCGACCTCGACAACGGGGTGACCGCGGAGATGACCCCGAGCAACCGCGGCATGGTGATGCAGTTCACCTTCAGCGGCGACGCCGGCAGCACGGTGCTCGACTCGCCCACCGGGGACGGCTCCTTCACCATCGACCGGGCGACCGGCGCGGTGAGCGGCTGGATCGACCACGGCGCCGGCTTCGTGGCCGGCCAGAGCCGCATGTTCGTCTCGGGCCGCTTCGACGATGCCCCGACCGCGGTCGGCACCGCGGCCGGCGGACGCTCGCTGACGACGTACGCCACCTTCGACACCTCCCGTGACAAGACGGTGACTCTGCGTCTGGCCACCTCGCTGATCAGCCTCGACCAGGCGGCGAGGAACCTCGCACTCGAGGTCGGCGCCAGCTCCTTCGACGAGGTGCGCGCCGCGGCGAAGGCCGAGTGGAACGACCGCCTCGGCGTCATCACCGTGGAGGGCGCGTCGGAGACCGAGAAGCAGACCCTGTACAGCAACCTCTACCGCCTCAACGTGTACCCGAACGCGCAGTTCGAGAACACCGGAACCGCCGAGGCCCCCGTGTACCAGTACGCGAGCCCGGTCTCGGCCAAGTCCGGTGCGGCCACGGCCACCACAACGAACGCGAAGATCGCCACCGGCAGGATGTACGTGAACAACGGCTTCTGGGACACCTACAGAACGGTGTGGCCCGCCTACGCGATGCTCTACCCGGAGGTCGCGGCCGAGCTGGTCGACGGTTTCACCGACCAGTACCGCGACGGCGGCTGGATCGCCCGCTGGTCGTCTCCCGGCTACGCGAACATCATGACCGGCACGAGCTCCGACGTGTCGTTCGCCGACGCCTACCTCCGGGGCGTCGAGCTGCCCGACGCCCTCGCGACCTACGACGCGGCCGTGAAGAACGCGACCACCGCCTCGGGCAACGACGACGTCGGCCGCAAGAGCCTGCGCACCTCCACCTACCTCGGCTACACGCCGGCGTCGCAGGGTGAGAGTGTGTCCTGGGCGACCGAGGGCTACATCAACGACTTCGGCATCGGCAACATGGCCGCGAAGCTCGCCGTCGACCCGACGACCCCGGAGTCGCGCCGCGCCCAGCTGCTCGAGGAGTCCGAGTACTTCCTCGACCGCTCCACGAACTACGTGAACATGTTCGACCCGGCCACGGAGTTCTTCGCCTCCCGGAACGCCGACGGCACCTTCGCGGTGCCCGCCGACGAGTACGACCCGACCACCTGGTGGGGCCCGTACACCGAGACGAACGGCTGGAACTTCGCGTTCCACGCCCCGCACGACCCGAACGGGCTCGCCAACCTCTACGGCGGCAAGGCCGGACTCGAAGCGAAGCTCGACGAGTTCTTCGCCACCCCGGAGACCTCGCTCGGCGGAATCCACGAGGAGGCGGAGGCCCGCGACGGCCGCTACGGCCAGTGGGGCGTCAGCAACCAGGTGAGCCACCACATCCCCTTCATCTACAACGCCGCCGGTGCGCCGGCCAAGGCGCAGAAGGTGGTGCGCGAGGCGCTGCAGCGCTCCTACGCCGGATCGGACATCGGCCAGGGCTACGCGGGCGACGAGGACAACGGCGAGATGAGCGCCTGGTACATCTTCAACGCGCTCGGCTTCTACCCGCTGCAAGTCGGCTCCACCGACCTGGTGCTCGGATCCCCGCTGTTCACGAAGGCGACGGTGCGTCTCGCCGACGGCAAGTCGCTCGTGATCAACGCGCCGGGCAACTCCTCGTCGAACATCTACGTGCAGTCGCTGACGGTGAACGGAGCCGACCACAGCAGCACCTCGATCGACTCCACCATCCTCACCGCCGGGGGCACCCTGGACTTCACCATGGGCTCCTCGCCATCCGCGTGGGGGACCGGAGCGGACGATGCCCCGGAGTCGCTCACCTCGGGTACGGAGGTCGCGAACCCGCTCCGCGATACAACGGATGCGTCGATCGCGTCGACGACGAGCGCCGGCGGCGAGAACGTGGCCGGGCTGGTCGACAACACCTCGGGATCGGCCGTGACCTTCGCGACCGCGACCCCGGCGGTGACAGTCGCCTACGCCGGTGCAAAGCAGAAGCCGACCTTCTACACCCTCACCGCGGGGGCGACCCCGGGAGCCGATCCGTCGGCGTGGACCCTCGAGGGGAGTAACGACGGCCAGGCGTGGACCACCGTCGACGCGCGCAGCGGGGTCGCGTTCGCGAATCGCGGCGAGCTCAAGCCGTTCAAGATCGCCGACCCGGCCACCTTCGCGCAGTTCCGTCTCTCGGTGACCGCGGGCGGCGCATCCGTCGCCCTGTCCGAGCTGGAACTGCTCACCGACGGCTCCGGTTCGGAGGCGGGGGAGCTCACCTTCTCGCCGACGTCCGGGCTCACCGCCTCATCGGGCATCGCGACGGACTTCGACCTGGGGATCATCTCGGGCGGCAGCGGCAGCTACGCCGCGACCATCGACTGGGCGGACGGAACCCCGCCGGCCGCCGCGACGATCGGCGCCCCGAAGCTCGGCAACTCGGCGGTGACGGCGCAGCACGGCTTCGCCGCAGCCGGCGTGTACCGCGCCTCGGTCACCGTGACCGACGGGGCGTCGACCACCACGGCACCGGTCGTGGTCACCGTGGACTACCTCGAGCCGAACGGACTCCGCGCCGCCTTCGACAGCACCTGCATCGCCGATGACGGTGTCGGAGGCAACTGCGACGCGAAGGGCATCTCGTACCCGCGCGCCGGCCTCAAGGCCGGCGGGCTCGAGCAGGGCGTCGAGCACGACGTGCCGGGCACCGATCTCAGCTTCACCCTCCCGGTGATCCCGGCCGGCCAGCCCGACAACGCGACGGGCAGCGGCCAGACGATCGCCGCCGACCTCGGCACGGGCGCGACCAGCTTCTCCTTCATCGGATCCGCGACGGAGAAGAACCAGGACACCACGGCCACGGTGAACTTCACCGAGGGCGACCCGGTCACCACCCCGCTGCAGTTCAGCGACTGGACGAAGGGCGGCAACCAGAACGCCACACCGCTCTACGGCAACATCGAGGTGGTGAAGTCGAGCTACCGGCTCGTCGGCGCCAACCCGAGCGCTGTGCCGTCGTTCTTCTTCTCGACCGTTCCGTACGTGATCCCGGAGGGCCGCACCGTGCAGAGCATCACGCTGCCGACGCAGCCGGGCGAACCGGGTGTCGAAGGCCGGGTGCACATCTTCGCGATCGCCAGCGACGGCGTGCGTGCGAACCTCGGCTTCGAGGCCGAGGCGGGTGCCGACTTCGGCTCGACCGCGGGCGAGAGCGTCGACGCGCAGCTCGCGACGGTCACCATGGCGGATGCGGCGGCCCCTGCCCCGCAGGCCAGGGTGCAGTGGGGAGACGCCTCGCCGACCGAGGATGCGACCGTCACGGCGGGCGCCGACGGCGGACTGCTCGTCGGAGGCTCGCACCGCTACACCGCCGCCGGCGAGTACACGGTCTCCGTGACCATCGCCAACGCCTCGGCGACCACCCTGCTCACGCTGACGGCGACGGTCGAGGCCGCGCCGGTGTACGAGACCACGCTCGCCGTCGAACCGGCGACGGGTGTGCTCGCGGGCGACACCGTCGCCGTCACGGGCGCGGGCTTCGCGGCTGACGAGACGGTGACGGTGGTGCTGCAGACGAGCCCCGCCGTGCAGAGGACGGTGACGGCGGATGCGGACGGTGCGTTCTCGACGTCGCTCACGGTCGCCGAGAGCACCGCGCCCGACCTGTACTCGATCGTCGCGACGGGGGAGGAGTCGGCGATGCCGGCGACGGCCTCGGTGACTGTCGTACCGGAGGAGGCGACCCCGGTCTACGATCCGCAGCTACGGGCATCCGCCGCCTCGGGCCGCCCGGGCGATCTCGTGACGCTCACCGCCACGGGGCTCGCCCCCGACGAGAAGGTCACGGTGGTGTTCAACTCGGTGCCGGTGATCGTCGGGACCCCCTCGGCCGACCGCCGCGGCGCGCTCGACTTCTCGTTCGCGATCCCCGCGGGCGCCGAGGTGGGCGACCACGAGATCACCGTCACCGGAGCCGTGTCGAACACGCCGGTATCCGTCGCCTTCGCGGTGCTGCCCGCAGCCCTCCCGGGCGACGGCAGCGACTCGGGCAACGGGCCGACCGACCCCTCGGTGATCGACCACCTGTCGCGCACCGGTGTCGACGTGCGGCTCGCCGCGCTGATCGGCGGGCTCGCGCTGCTGGCCGGGGCGGTGCTGCTGGTGCTCCGCCGGCGTCGCCGCACCGTCGAGTAGCGGCGGTGGTGGGGCACCGTTCCTCCCGGAGCGGTGCCCCACCGCCCCCTCCTCCCGCCCCAATCGGAAATTCAGGAGTTGCCGGCCGTGCCGGCCGAATCCCGGGCGTTCCGGGGCCGGGGGAGCCGACTTCTCCTGAATTTCCAGAAGGACGCTGACGGAGGCGGGGCGTGGCAGGCGCGGCGGCCACGCCCTAGGCGCGGGCCACCCGCCGCCCGCCGGGGATCGCCGCGACCAGCTCGCGCGTGTACTCCGTCTGCGGGTTCTCGAGGATGCGCGCCGTGGGCCCCACCTCGACGAGCCGCCCCTTCTGCATGACGCCGACGCGGTCGGAGATCTGGCGCACCACGGCGAGGTCGTGCGAGATGAACAGGTAGCTCACGTCGTTCTCGCGCTGCACCTCGGCGAGCAGCTCGAGGATCTGCGCCTGCACCGAGACGTCGAGTGCCGACACCGCCTCGTCGAGCACCACGAGATCGGGACGCAGCGCGAGCGCGCGGGCGATCGCCACCCGCTGCCGCTGTCCGCCGCTGAGCTCGGCCGGCCGTCGCTGCGCGTACGACGCGGGAAGCGCCACCTGGTCGAGCAGCTCCCGCACGCGCGCGGCCCGGCTCGCCGCCGACCCCACCGCGTAGGCCCGCAGGGGCTCGTCGATCACGTCGCCGATGCTGAAGCGCGGATCGAGGGAGGAGTACGGGCTCTGGTAGACCACCTGGAAGCGCCGCCGCGCCCGCCGCAGCTGCTCGCCGCGCAGCGCGGTGATGTCGCCGCCGTCGAAGTGCACGCTGCCGCCGCTCGGCCGCTCCAGCCGGAGCACCAGGCGCGCCGTCGTGCTCTTGCCCGATCCCGACTCCCCGACGAGCGCGAAGGTCTCGCCGCGCGCGATCGAGAACGACACGTCGTCGACGGCGGCGAGCCGCTTCCGCCCCGGGAGTACGAACTCCTTGCTCAGCGAGCGCGCCTCGACGAGTGGCGGGGCGTTCTCCGCGACGGAGGGCGCCTCGCGGACGTTCGTCGTGAGACCCGGCGCGGCGGCGATCAGCCGGCGTGTGTACTCGTGCCGGGGCGACCCGAGGATCTGCTCGGGCACGCCCTGCTCGACGATCCGGCCGCGATGCATCACGAGAATGCGGTCGGCGCGGTCGCTGGCGATGCCGAGGTCGTGCGTGATGAGGAGCACCGCCGTGCCGTTCTCCGCCGCCAGGGCGTCGATGTGGTCGAGGATCTGCCGCTGCACCGTCACGTCGAGGGCGCTCGTGGGCTCGTCGGCGATGACCAGCTGCGGACGGGCGGCCAGCGCCGCCGCGATCAGCGCCCGCTGTTTCATACCACCCGAGAACTGGTGCGGGAACTGTCTGGCGCGCGTCGCGGCATCCGCTATTCCGGCCTGTCCGAGGAGGACCACGGCCTTCTCGGCGGCGTCGCGGCGACCGGCGAGGGCGTGCACCCGCAGCACCTCGCCGACCTGGCGACCGACCCGCTGCAGCGGGTTGAGGGAGACCGACGGGTCCTGCGGGATCAGTCCGATGCGGCGGCCGCGCACTTCGCGCCACTCCCGCTCGCCGAGGGCGGCGAGGTCGGTGGAGCCGAGCTGGATCCGCTCGGCGTCGACCTCGGCATTGCCCGCGAGGAGGCTGAGCACGGCGTGCGCCGTGGTGCTCTTGCCCGATCCGCTCTCGCCGACGATCGCGACGACCTCGCCGGCGGCGACGTCGAAGTCGACGCCGCGCACCGCCTCGTGCAGCTGGCCCGCAGAGCGGTAGGAGACGCGGAGACCGCGCACCGACAGCACCGTCGCGGCGCTCATCGTTGTGCTCCCGTGCGCTCGAAGGCGCGCGCCACACGGTTGGCCGAGAGCACCACCGCCACGACCACGAGACCGGGAATCGTGGTGAGCCACCACGCCACGGCCAGGTAGTCGCGGCCGCCCGCCACGAGCGAGCCCCACTCCGGCGCGGGTGGCGGCGCCCCGAATCCGAGGAAGCTCAGCGAGGAGATCGCGAGCACTGCTGCACCGAACTCCAGGGCGGAGAGCGCGAGCACGGCGCCCGAGGCGTTCGGCAGCACGTGGCGGCGCAGGATCGTGGACCAGCGCACGCCGGAGGAGCGGGCCGCCTCCACGTAGACCGCCGTGCTCACGGTGATCACCTCGGCGCGCATCACCCGCGAGAAGCTGGCGACGCTCGCCAGCCCCACCGCGACGGCGACATTGAGGGTTCCGAAGCCGAGCGCCGTGATCAGCGCGAGGGAGAGCAGCAGACTCGGCACGGCGAGCAGCACGTCCATGACGCGCATCACCGCGTCGTCCACGATGCCGCGCAGATAGCCGGCGAGCAGCCCGAAGAGCGAGCCGGCCACCAGGCCGACGAGCACGGCCGCGGTGGTGGCGAGCAGCGACGTGCCCGAGCCGTGGACCACGCGGGCGAACAGGTCCCGGCCGAGGTTGTCCGTGCCGAAGATGTGCGCGGCGCTCGGCGGCTGCAGCTTGTCCCGGGGAACCCCGTCGATCGGGCTGGAGCCGGTGAACAGCGCGGGCGCCACGGCCCACAGAACCACCATCGTCAGCACGAGCACCGCGGCGACGAGTCCCGGCTGCCGCACGGCGCTCGCGGCGACGCGCCGCAGGGACGACGACCGAGGCGCCACCGCCTCCGCCGGCTGTTCGACTGCCCGGGCGCGCTCGCCGACGGTCGTGGCGATGAGCAGGTCACTGGTCATGATGGGACTCCGTTCCTGGGGTGCTGCGGGGAGGGACGACGAGAGAGCGGATGCGCGTCACGCGTTCACGAGAGACGCGCCCGTCACCGAGATGCGCCGGTCGATGAGGGGGTAGAGCAGGTCGACGACGAGGCTGGTGAGCACGAAGACCAGTGCTGCGAACACGACGACGGTCTGCACGACCGGGATGTCGCGGCTGTTGACCGCCGTGACCACCAGGCGGCCGACGCCCACGCGGGAGAACACCGTCTCGGTGACGACGGTGCCGGCCAGCAGCTGCCCGACGAGCACGCCGGCGAGGGTCAGGGCGGGGATGACCGCGTTCTGCAGCGCGTGTCCGAAGTGCACGCGGGCGCTGCCCGCCCCCTTCGCCCGCGCCAGTTCGATGTACGGCTGCTCGAGGGTCTGCCGCAGGCTGCGCGAGAGGATCTGCGCGAGGAACGCGCCGGTCGGGATCGCCAGCGCGACGGAGGGGAGTACCAGGCTCGCCCACCCCTCGTTGCCCATCGACGGGAACAGGCGCAGCCGGAAGGAGAAGAACTGCAGCAGGAGCAGTCCGATCCAGAAGCTCGGCACCGACACCCCGAGCGGCGGGAGGGCCGACAGCGCCTGGCGCAGCCAACGCCATCGGGCGAACGTGCTCGCGATCGCGAGGGCGACCCCGACCACCACCGCGAGGGGCAGAGCGGTGGCCGCCAGCGCGAAGGTCTGCGGCAGCACGGCGGACACCGCCGCCGTCGCCGCGGTGCCGCTCTGCGTCGAGGTGCCGAAGTCGAGCGTGAGCGCTCGAGCGAGCGCCGTGGTGTACTGCTCCCACAGCGGCCGGTCGAGTCCGTACTCCGCCCGCAGCCTCTCGACGAGTGCCGGGTCCACCCCGCCGTTCTCCGCACCCCCGGCCTGGATCGCCGCGGCGTCGCCGGGGAGCAGGTAGAGGATGAGGAACGACAGCGTGTACGCGGCCCAGAGTACAAAGAGGCCCTGGAGCAGTCGCTTGGCGAGGTAGCGGTTCATCCTCCGCCTACTCGCTGATCCAGGCGTCGTAGAAGTCGAGCCGGCTGGACGCCTCGAACGTCAGCTCGTGCACCCTGTCCGACGTCACGATCGTCGTCGACAGCTGGTAGATCGGAATCGAGTGGCCCTGCTCGATCAGCAGGGTCTCCGCTTCGCCGACCAGCTTCTGGCGCTCCGCCTGGTCGGAGGTGGCCGCCTGCGCGTCCAGCAGGTCGTCGACCTCTCCCGCCTCGCGGTGGTTGTTGTTCTGCGTGCCCCGTGCGGAGAAGACCGTGCGCAGCACGTCGGGGTCGGCTCGGGTGAGGTTGCCGTAGAGGAAGTCCTCGGTGCCCGTCGCCTGGGCGGCCTGCACGTCGGCGATGGTCGAGAACTTGAGCTGCAGGTCGATGCCGACGACGCGCAACTGCTGCTGCACCAGTTCGAGCACCTCCTTCGGCGACTGCCAGTAGGTCACCGAGAAGGCGAGCTTCTCGCCGTCCTTCTCCCGGACGCCGTCGTCGCCGAGCTCCCACCCGGACTCCTCCAGCAGGGTCTCCGCTGCCTCCGGGTCGAACTCGAGCGATGGCTGATCGGCGAAGAACGGCGTTGTGCTGGAGAGCACGGCCCGCGCCTCGATGTCGTCCGCCCCGAGCAGGGTCTCGGTGATCTCGGCCCGGTCGATCGACTTCGAGATCGCCACGCGCACGTTCTCGTCCTGCAGCTTCGGGGTCGACTCGTTCGGGTAGAGGTTGTAGACCACCCCGGGGTTCGCCCGGTTGGTGGTGCTGAAGCCGTCGCCCTCGAACAGCACGAGGTCGGTGGGCGCGATACCCGCTGTCGCGTCGATCTGCGCGGACTGCAGGCTGCCGGTGCGGTTGCCCGCCTCGGGGATCACCACGAAGGTGATGCTGTCCAGGCGCGCCTCGCCCTGGTGTCCCGCGCTCTCCGGAGCCCAGTCGTAGCCGGGGCGCTTGGCGAGCACGGCCTCCTGGTCGGGCGTGTAGCTCTCCACCGAGAACGGTCCACTGCCGATGAAGTCGCCCGCGCAGCGTTCCTCCTGGCTCGCGCTCGCCGTGACGGGAGCGAGCAGTCCGAGGCTGAAGGTCGACGTGGCCTGCAGGAACTGCGCGCTCGGGCGGTCGAAGTTCACGGTCACGTGCCGCGCGTCCGCCACCTCGATGCTGGAGAGCCCGCTGAGGTAGGTGGATCCGAGCGACGCCTTGGCGCCGAGGGCCTGGATCGCCTCGAGGTTCGTCTTGACGGACGCCGCGTCGATGGGTGTGCCGTCCGCGTAGGTGGGACCCTCGGCCAGGGTGAAGGCGAAACTCGTGGCGTCGGCGTTCACCTCGAAGGACTCGGCCAGCCACGGCGAGAGCTCGCCCGTCTCCGGGTCTTGGGTGGTCAGCGACGCCACCGTCTGGCGGGCGATGGCGATGGCGTCGTTGTTGCCCACCTGCTGCGGGTCGATGCACTGGCTGTCGACGGAGATCGCGAAGGTCAGGTTGCCGCCGTCGACGGGGGTGGCGCCAGCGGTCGCGGCGCCGCCTCCGGCGGACGCGCAAGCCGCGAGGGCCAGCAGGGCGACGCTGCCGAGCGCAATGGAACCGGCGGTGCGGCGGGGATGCGGTGTCATGGGTCTCCTTGGGTGCTGAGCGGTTGCCCGACTGTACGCAGCGCGCAAGTCCACACGCGTGTGCGGTGAAATACGGCGTGCGCCCGCGTCATCTGCCGACCCCCCGTTGTCGCAGCGCGACGCGGGCGACCATCATGGCGGGTGAGGTGTGTCCACTCGCTGGGCGCGCATCCGCCCCTTCGATCACTGGAGTCCCCGCTGTCCCGTCACGAACGACCGTCCCTGGCCGACCAGACGACCGAGCTGCTGCGCGAGCTCATCCGCAACGAGTGCGTCAACGACGGAACGGCCGACTCCGGCCACGAGCTGCGCACCGTGCGCACCCTGCAGGCCTTCTTCGAGGGATCCGGGCTGACGGGCGTGGTGGTCGAACCGCACCCGGAGCGCGCGTCGCTGATCGTGCGGATCGAGGGCACGGATCCGACGGCCCCGTCGCTCGCCCTGGTCGGGCACACCGACGTGGTCCCCGTGGAACGGGCCGGCTGGGAGCGCGACCCCTTCGCCGCCGAGATCGTCGACGGGTTCCTCTGGGGCCGCGGCGCCATCGACATGCTCAACCTCACGGCCGCCTACGCCGTGGTCACTCGGGAGATCGCGCGCGGGTCGTTCCGTCCGCGCGGCGACCTGGTCTTCGCCGCCGTAGCGGATGAGGAGAGCGGCAGCACCTACGGCGTCGAGTGGCTCACCGAGAACCGCCTCGACCTGATCGACGCCGACTACGTGCTCACCGAGTCGGGTGGCGCCCCGGCCGGACGCCAGCCCGGGATCGGCGTGATGGTGGGGGAGAAGGGCTCGGCGGCCCGTGTGCTGCGGGTCAGCGGCAACCCGGGGCACGGATCGGCGCCCTGGGGCAGGCGCAACGCCGCGGTCGTGGCGGCGGAGGCCGTGCGCCGCGTCGCGCAGTTCAGCACCCCGACGGTGATCACGCCGCAGTGGCGCGCCTACGCCGCCGAGCTCGACCTCGACGACGCCGTGCGGGCGCAGCTCGTCGACCCGTCGGAGTTCTTCGACGCCCTCCCGGTACTCGGCGACCTCGCGGGATTCGCGCACGCCTCGACCCACACGACCATCTCACCGAACGTGGTGCGGGCGGGCGGGAAGATCAACGTCATCCCCGGCGAGGCGACCATCGCCCTCGACATCCGCATCCTGCCGGGCGTCAGCGCCGACGACGTCGACGGCTACCTGCGGGAGGCGCTCGGCGACCTGATGGACGGCATCACGATCGAGGGCGACCAGTTCGGACCATCGAGCATCTCGTCCACCGACACCCCGCTCTTCGACGTGCTGCGCGGCGCGGTGCGGCGCGCCTACCCGAGCGCGGAGCTGCTGCCGATGCTCGGGGTCGGCGGCACTGACGGCCGCTTCTACCGACGCAGGGGTGTGCCCTCGTACGCTTCGGGGTGCTCAGCGAGCGCTGGGACTACGGGATGTTCCGCACCCTGTTCCACGGGCACAACGAGCGCATCGACCTCGAGTCTCTCGACCTCACCGTGAACGCCCTCGACCACGTCGTGCGGGAGTTCCTCGGCGACCGGCTCGCGCTGCGCCGCGCTCAGTAGCGCGCGTTCACCTCGGCGACGCGGCGGGCCACGATCAGCCGCACGGTCTCCTCGCTCAGCGGGTTGTCGGGGGTGAAGTGCAGGGTCGCACCCACCAGGTCGCCCTCGGTGATCGAGGGCGCCAGCTCGCGTGCCAGCGGAGGGCTCATCAGGTGCAGGCTGCAGTACTCCTTCGCCACGGAGAGCCCCACGAGGCCGCGCCTGCGGTAGTCGAAGATCGGGACCCCGTAGCCGATGTGCTCGGCCGAGTCCGGGATCGCATCCAGGATCACCCGCCGGATCGGCTCGAGCGCTCCGCGCTGGTCGTCCGGTATCGCCGCGAGATATTCGTCCACGGTCGTTGCTGCGTATCCACGCTCCATTGCGCACCCCTTGCTTCCTGATGCAACCGTATCCCGCTCGGCCTCGGGCGGCGAGGGGTATTCGTCACCCGCTCGAAACATCCGCCTTGGTAGGCTGGGCGCACAATCGAATATCGGGCCGCCGCACGTCACTAACGCGCGCACCAGTCAATGCGGGAGAGTCCACCTCGGGTGGACACCGAAGGAGCAAGCCTCCCTGCCAATCTCTCAGGTTCAGTACCGCATTGTCGAGGCCACTCTGAAAAGAGTCGTACGCATTCGCGTCCGTCCACCCACGGTGAAAGCTGACCACAGTCGGCGAAGCTCTCAGGTTTATGACAGAGGGGGAGTTCCACCAGCAGCCGCGCGCGCCGAGGAGAACTCTTGACCGACCAGACCGACCGCTATTCCCCGCTCCACCAGATCCACGTCGACGGTGGTGCGAGCTTCACCGACTTCGCCGGCTGGCAGATGCCCGTCAGCTACGGCTCCGACCTCGCCGAGCACCACGCGGTGCGCACCACCGCGGGGATCTTCGACATCTCGCACATGGCCGAGATCCTCGTCGACGGCCCGGACTCCGCCGCCTTCCTCGACTTCGCCCTCGCCGGGCGGCTCTCCGCCATCGGAATCGGCCAGGCGAAGTACTCCCTGCTGCTGAGCGTCGGGGGCGGAATCGTCGACGACCTGGTGGTCTACCGCCTTGCCGACGACGCCTTCTTCGTCGTGGCCAACGCCGGCAACCGCTTCGCCGTGGGCGCCGCCCTCGTGGAGCGCGCCGGCGCATTCGACGTCACGGTCGCCGACGTCAGCGACGACTACTCGCTCATCGCCGTGCAGGGTCCGAACTCCCGCGCGATCGCCCAGGCCACGGTCGGCATCGACGAGGTGGGCGTCCCACTCGACGAGCTCAAGTACTACTGGAGCACCGACGCCACCTTCGACGGGCAGCCGCTGCTCATCGGCCGCACCGGCTACACCGGCGAGGACGGCTTCGAGTTCTACATCCAGACGGATGCGGCGGCGGCCCTCTGGGCGGCGCTCTCCGCCGCGGGCGAGTCCTTCGGCCTGGTGCCCGCCGGCCTCGCCAGCCGCGACACCCTCCGCCTCGAGGCGGGCATGCCGCTCTACGGCCACGAGCTCGGGCTGGAGACCTTCCCGGTGCAGGCCGGCCTCGGCCGCGTCGTCAACCTGAAGAAGGAGGACGACTTCGTGGGCCGCGCGGCGGTCGAGACCGGTCCGGCGGATGGCGCACGCGTGCTCGTCGGACTGACCACCGAGGGGCGCCGCGCGGGTCGTGCGGGCTACGCGGTGGTGCTCTCCGACGGATCCTCCGTCGGAGAGATCACCTCCGGAGCACTCTCCCCGACGCTCGGCCATCCGATCGCGATGGCGTATGTCGACCCGGCCGTTCTCGAGACCGGCACCCCGCTCTTCATCGATGTTCGCGGAACCCGCATTGCGGCATCCGTTGCAAACCTTCCCTTCTATAAGAGAGACGCCAAGTAAATGACCGACCAGAGCACCCTCAAGTACACCGCCGAGCACGAGTGGATCCTCATCGAGGGCGACACCGCCACCGTGGGCATCACCGCCTACGCCGCGGACAAGCTCGGCGACGTCGTCTACGTCGACCTGCCGGCCGCGGGCTCCGTGGTCTCCGGCGGCACCGTCGTCGGCGAGATCGAGTCCACGAAGTCGGTCGGCGAGCTCTTCGCCCCCGTCGACGGCACCATCCTCGAGGCGAACGCCGACGTGGACGCCGACCCGAGCCTCGTCAACAGCGACCCCTTCGGCGCCGGCTGGCTCATCAAGGTGAACTACACCGAACTCCCGGCGCTGCTCAGCTTCGACGAGTACTCCGCACTGATCGCCGAGTAGAGCCGCTATGCCATTCACTTTCGCCGAACGCCACATCGGAACCACCGCCGACGCGCAGGCGCGCATGCTCGAGACCCTCGGCTACGAGTCGGTCGAGGCGCTGGTCACCGCCGCCGTGCCCGAGTCCATCCACGTGCTGCCCGTCGTGGGCTCGGTCATCCCGGCCGCCGCGACCGAGCGCGAGTCGCTCGCCGAGCTGCGCCGCCTCGCCGGCCGCAACGTGGTGCGCCGCTCCATGATCGGACTCGGCTACTACGACACGATCACGCCCGCGGTGATCAAGCGCAACGTGCTCGAGAACCCGAGCTGGTACACGGCCTACACGCCGTACCAGCCCGAGATCAGCCAGGGCCGCCTCGAGGCGCTCATCAACTTCCAGACCATGGTCGCCGACCTCACCGGTCTCGCCACGGCCAACGCCTCCATGCTCGACGAGGGCACCGCCGTCGTCGAGGGCATGCTGCTCGCGCGCCGCGGATCGGGCTCGAAGGCCAACGTCTTCCTCGTCGACACCGACATCCTCCCGCAGACCCGCGCTCTGCTCGCCAACCGCTCGGAGGCCGTCGGCATCCAGATCGTCGACGTGGACTTCGCGAGCGTCGACCTCGGCGAGCTGCCCGAGGCCTTCGGCGTCTTCATCCAGTACCCCGGAGCATCGGGCCGCGTGTGGAACCCGACCGCCGCTATCGCCGCGGTCAAGGAGAAGGGCGGCCTGGCCGTCGTCGCCGCCGACCTGCTCGCTCTCACGCTGCTCACCTCGCCGGGCGAGATGGGCGCCGACGTCGCCGTCGGAACCTCGCAGCGCTTCGGCGTGCCGATGGGCTTCGGCGGACCGCACGCCGGCTACATGGCCGTGCGCAAGGGCCTCGAGCGCCAGCTGCCCGGCCGTCTCGTCGGTGTGTCGCAGGACGCGGCGGGCAACACCGCCTACCGCCTCTCGCTGCAGACGCGCGAGCAGCACATCCGCCGTGAGAAGGCCACCTCGAACATCTGCACCGCCCAGGTGCTGCTCGCCGTGATGGCCGGCATGTACGCGGTCTACCACGGCCCCGACGGCCTCAAGCGCATCGCCAGCCGCGTGAACCTGCGCGCACGAGAGCTCGCCGCGCTGCTGCGCTCCGCGGAGGTCGACGTTGTGAACGCCGACTTCTTCGACACGCTGACCGTGCGCGTTCCCGGCGAGGCCGCCGCCACGGTGGCCCGCGCCCGTCTCTCGAACATCAACCTGTACCAGGCGGATGCCGACACGGTGCAGATCGCGCTCGACGAGACCACCACGGAGCAGGACCTGCTCGCCCTCACCACGGTGTTCGACGCCGTGCCCGCGAGCCTGTCGGTCTACGACACCGTCGTGGGATCGCTGCCGACCGAACTCGACCGGAAGAGCGACTACCTCACCCACTCCGTGTTCAACACGCACCGCTCGGAGACGAGCATGATGCGCTACCTCAAGTACCTGGCCGACAAGGACTACGCGCTCGACCGCGGCATGATCCCGCTCGGCTCGTGCACCATGAAGCTCAACGCAGCCAGCGAGATGGAGGCGGTGACCTGGCCGGAGTTCGCCGGGATCCACCCCTTCGCCCCCGAGGCCGACGTCGAGGGCTACCTCACCCTGATCGAGCAGCTGCAGAGCTGGCTCGCCGAGGTGACCGGCTACGACTCGGTGTCGCTGCAGCCGAACGCGGGAAGCCAGGGCGAGCTCGCCGGGCTGCTGGCGATCCGCGGCTACCACCGCTCGCGGGGCGACTTCGAGCGCACCGTCTGCCTGATCCCGCAGAGTGCACACGGCACCAACGCCGCCAGCGCGGTTCTCGCCGGCATGAAGGTGGTCGTGGTCGCCTGCGACGAGCTCGGCAACGTCGACGTCGCCGACCTGCACGCCAAGGTCGAGCAGCACTCCTCCGACCTCGCCGCGCTCATGGTCACGTACCCGTCCACGCACGGAGTCTACGAGCACGAGATCCGCCAGATCACGGATGCCGTGCACGATGCGGGCGGCCAGGTCTATGTAGACGGGGCCAACCTGAACGCGCTGCTGGGCTACGCCCGCTTCGGCGACTTCGGGGGAGACGTGAGCCACCTCAACCTGCACAAGACCTTCTGCATCCCGCACGGCGGCGGCGGTCCCGGCGTCGGACCGGTCGCGGCGAAGGCGCACCTCGCGCCCTTCCTGCCCGGCCACCCGATGGCGCAGCGCGACTCCATTGCGCACAGGGACGGCGCGACACTGCCCGACCACGCCAACATCGTGAGCGCCGCGCCCTACGGCAGCCCGAGCATCCTGCCCATCTCCTGGGCGTACGTGCGCATGATGGGCTCCGAGGGCCTCAAGGAGGCGACCGGTGCCGCGGTGCTCGCCGCCAACTACGTCGCGGCCCGACTGCGCGACCACTTCCCGGTGCTCTACGCGGGCGACAACGGTCTGGTGGCGCACGAGTGCATCCTCGACCTGCGTCCGCTCAAGGAGGCGACCGGGATCTCGAACGACGACGTCGCCAAGCGCCTCGTCGACTACGGCTTCCACGCTCCGACCATGTCGTTCCCCGTCGTGGGCACGCTGATGGTGGAGCCCACCGAGAGCGAGGACCTCGGCGAGATCGACCGCTTCATCGACGCGATGATCGCCATCAAGGCGGAAGCGGATGCCCTCGCGGCCGGATCCTGGAGCGCGGAGGACAACCCCCTCCACAACGCGCCGCACACGGCCGAGAGCGTGATCGTGGGGGAGTGGGAGCACCCCTACTCCCGCGAGACCGCCGTCTACCCGCTGCGCTCGCTGATCAGCGGCAAGTACTGGCCGCCCGTGCGCCGCATCGACCAGGCCTGGGGCGACCGCAACCTGTTCTGCAACTGCCCGCCGCCGGAGGCCTTCGAGAGCTGAGCGTCCGCCGCCAAGCCCGCGGCGCCCGCTCGGGCGCTCCCTTTCGGTAGGGCTACACCTCGTGCATAGGGCTACAGCTCGCGCTGTAGCCCTCTGCACAAGGTGTAGCCCTCTGCGGTGGCGCCAGCGGGGCGACCGGCGTCAGTGCTTCGTTGCCTCCTCGGCGCCGTAGCCGGTCAGCGACCGCACCTCCATCTCCGCGGCGACCATCGGGTTCTCCAGTGTGCGGCTCGTCATGGTGCCGAGCCAGCCGAGGAAGAAGCCCAACGGGATCGAGACGATCCCGGGGTTGCTCAGCGGGAACCAGTGGAAGTCGACGCCCTGGATCATCGGCGTCGCACCACCGGAGACCACCGGCGAGAAGGCGATCAGGATGATCGCCGAGCCGAGGCCGCCGTACATGCTCCACAGCGCGCCGCGGGTGTTGAAGCGCTTCCAGTACAGCGAGTAGAGGATCGTCGGCAGGTTGGCGGATGCCGCGACCGCGAATGCGAGCGCCACCAGGAACGCCACGTTCTGACCCTGCACCCCGATCCCGCCGATGATGGCGAAGAGGCCGATCACCACCACGGTGATGCGCGCGACCTTCACCTCGGTGCCCGGCTTGGCCTTGCCCTTCTTGATCACGCTGGCGTAGACGTCGTGTGCGAACGACGTCGCCGCGGTGATGGTGAGGCCGGCGACCACGGCGAGGATCGTCGCAAAGGCGACGGCCGAGATCAGACCGAGCAGGATCGGCCCGCCGAGTTCGAAGGCCAGCAGCGGCGCCGCGGAGTTCACGCCGCCGGGAGCCGCGAGGATGGTGTCCTTGCCGATCAGGGCTCCCGCACCGTAGCCGAGCACGAGGGTGAACAGGTAGAAGACGCCGATGAGCCAGATCGCCCACACGACGGAGCGACGCGCCTCCCGCGCGGTGGGCACCGTGTAGAAGCGCATCAGCACGTGGGGCAGTCCGGCGGTGCCGAGCACGAGGGCCAGCGCCAGCGACACGAAGTCGAGACGGGAGATGCCCGTGAGCCCGTACTGCAGGCCGGGGTTGAGTACGGCATCGCCGCCCCGCTCAGCCGCGGCACCGAGCAGCCCCGACAGGTTGAACCCGTAGATGGCGAGCACCCACACCGTCATGATGAAGGCCCCGGCGATCAGGAGAGCCGCCTTGATGATCTGCACCCAGGTGGTGCCCTTCATGCCGCCGATGAGCACGTAGATGATCATCAGCGCGCCGACGATCGCGACGACGAGGGACTGGCCGACCCTGTCGTTGATGCCGAGAAGCAGTGACACCAGCCCGCCCGCTCCCGCCATCTGCGCGAGCAGGTAGAAGAAGCACACCGCGAGGGTCGTCGTCGCGGCGGCGAGGCGCACGGGGCGCTGCTTCAGGCGGAACGACAGAACGTCTGCCATGGTGAACTTGCCGGTGTTGCGCATCAGCTCGGCGACGAAGAGCAGTGCGACGAGCCACGCCACCAGGAAGCCGATGGAGTACAGGAAGCCGTCGTAGCCGTTGATCGCGATGGCGCCGCAGATTCCGAGGAACGAGGCGGCCGAGAGGTAGTCTCCCGCGATCGCGGTGCCGTTCTGCGGACCGGTGAACGAGCGCCCCGCCGCGTAGTAGTCGGCCGCCGTCTTGTTATTGCGGCTGGCGCGCAGCACCACGATCAGCGTGATGGCCACGAAGCCGCCGAAGATCGCGATGTTGAGGATCGGCTCGCCGACGTTGGTCGACTCCGCCACTGCTGCGGCGACGGCCCCGGCGCTCATCGGCCGCTCCGGTCGGAGTGGCCGCCGGCCGCGAGGTCGGTTCTGATCTCGTCGGCGAGCGGATCGAGTCGGCGGTTCGAGTACGACACGTACCAGGTGGTGATCGCGAAGGTGGTGACGAACTGCCCGAGACCGAGCAGGAGGCCCACGTTGACGTTGCCCACGACCGGGGTGGACATGAACTCGTGCGCGTAGTCCGCGAGGAGCACATAGGCGAAGTACCAGACCAGGAATGCGACGCCGAGTGGGAAGACGAAGCTCCTGTGTGTTCGTTTGAGGCGTTGGAACGGTTCGGAGGCGTGTGCACCCTCGAAATCGGTGATCGGGTCGCTCGTGGCCGCACCGGGAGCGTCGTTGCTCATGGATTCCCCTTTTGTATCCCAGACACCCAGGAAGGATGCGCACACATCGATGTGTACTGAGACAACCTTGGGTTACCCCCGAAGGGGTGTCAAGGCCTCACCGTGATCCGAAGAGCTCCGGGAAGGTGGCCGCGGCCCAGGGATAGCCCACGAAGATCGCGGCATCGAGCAGGAAGTGGGCGATCACGAGGGGGAGGAGCCGGCCGAATCGGGTGTACAGCCAGCCGAAGGCGATGCCCATCGCGAAATTGCCGATGAAGGCGCCGAAGCCCTGGTAGAGGTGGTAGCTGCCGCGCAGCAGTGCCGCGCCGACGATGATCCTCCAGCGCCCCCAGCCGAGGTCGCCGAGGCGCGCGTAGAGGTAGCCGATCACGATGACCTCCTCGGTGATGCCCGCGCGCAGCGCCGAGAGCAGAAGCACCGGGACCGTCCACCAGTAGGTGTCGAGCGCGGTCGGCACCACGTCGACCGAAATGCCGAGGGCCCGTCCGCCGAGGTAGACCGCGAGGCCGGGGATCCCGATGGCGGCCACGAGCGCGATCCCGCCGAGCGAATCACGGCCCACGCGGGTGAAGTCGACGCCCAGTCGGCCGAGATGCGGGCGGGAGGTCTGCCAGAGCAGGAACACCACGAGCGCGACGGGCACGAGGTCGACGACCACCGCGAGCACCTGGTAGATCAGATCGAAGGTCGGGCGGGGGCTGAGCGAGGTGTTGAGCGTCGCCGTCTGCTGGCTCAGCGCCTCGTCGCGCGTGAGCCTGTTGACGATCGACACGACCGAGTAGAGAGCGGATGCGCCGAGAGACAGGCCGAGGACGATCGCGATCTCCGCGCGGATCCTTCGCGGGGTTTCCGGCACTGAAGACACCGTGGCAATATTACGCCCGCGAACGCGACGCCCGCCGGGGAGTGCTGCGGAATCACGCGTGAAAGCTGAACGCCCGTCGAAAACACAGCCTCACGCAACGAAACTGTGTATTCACGCGAGCTTTCGCAGTATTCCTGCGCCAACACAAAAATCTGTCAGCCACGTTTCGGGTATGTAACGTTTACCCCTCTCGATTTGGGATCGATGCCGACGCGTGCTTAAGGTGCATGTATTCATGTAACACCGGGGTGCCGAGAAACACAGTTACTTTTCGCGCGCCGGCTCGCCCCTGCACTGGAGGAAAATTGAAAAGATCACGTATTGGCATGAGCGCTGTCGCGTTCATGGCCGTCGGCGCCCTCGCGTTGACCGGTTGCTCGACCGGAGACGACGACAGCTCGTCGACCGCCGGAGACACCTCGGCAATCATCACCACGAACGGTTCCGAGCCCCAGAACCCGCTGATCACCACGAACACCACCGAGACCGGCGGCGGCAAGATCGCAACCTCGATCTTCGCTGGCCTCGTCTCGTACGACGCAGACGGAGCGATCCAGAACGAGGTCGCCGAGTCGATCGAGTCCGACGACGCCACCCTGTGGACCGTCACGCTCGAAGACGGCTGGACCTTCACCAACGGTGAGGCAGTCACCTCGCAGTCGTTCGTCGACTCCTGGAACTACGGCGCGAAGCTCAGCAACGCGCAGAGCGCCTCCTACTTCTTCGACGACATCGTCGGATACGACCCCGAGGCGGACTCGGAGCTCACCGGCATCACCATCGTCGACGACACGCACTTCACGGTCGAGCTCGTCGCGCCCGAGGCCGACTGGCCGCTGCGCCTCGGCTACACGGCCTACATGCCGTGGCCGTCCGTCGCACTCGAGGACATCGAGGCCTTCGGTGAGAACCCGATCGGCAACGGCCCGTACATGCTCGCCGAAGAGGGAGCCTGGGACCACGAGGTCGGAATCGACCTCATCACCAACCCCGACTACGACGGCGTGCGCAAGCCCGTCAACGGCGGACTGAACATCGTCTTCTACACCGACCTCGACGCCGCATACGCCGACGTCCAGTCGGGCAACCTCGACGTTCTCGACGCCGTGCCGGACTCGGCATTCAGCACCTACCAGGACGACTTCCCGGACTCGGCTGTCAACCAGCCCGCCGCGATCTTCCAGGGCTTCAACATGCCGTACTACCTCCCGCACTGGAGCGGCGAAGAGGGCAAGCTGCGTCGCGCGGCTCTCTCGATGTCGATCAACCGCGAGGAGATCACCGACGTCATCTTCCAGGGCACCCGTACCCCGGCGACCGACTTCACCTCTCCCGTGCTCGACGGCTACTCCGACAAGCTCGACGGTGCCGAGGTTCTCGACTACAACCCCGAGGAAGCAGTCAAGCTGTGGGCAGAGGCTGACGCCATCTCCCCGTACAACGACACCTTCGACATCGCCTACAACTCCGACGGTGGCCACCAGGCCTGGGTCGACGCGGTCATCAACAGCGTCGTCAACACCCTCGGCATCGAGGCGACCGGCAAGGCGTACCCGACCTTCTCCGCATCGCTCGCCGACCGTGAGGCCAACGCGCTGACCGGTGGAGTCCGCGCCGGATGGCAGGGCGACTACCCGTCGCTGTACAACTTCCTCGCACCGCTGTACACGACCGGCGCCGGCTCGAACTACGAGGACTACACGTCCGAGGCATTCGACTCGACCCTCGTCGAGGGCACCGAGGCATCTACTGTCGAGGACGCCATCGCGAAGTACCAGGACGCACAGGAGATCCTCCTCGAGGACCTTCCGACCATCCCGCTCTGGTACTCCAACGTTGTCGGCGTCTCCGCCGACACCGTGTCCGACGTGACGTTCGGCTGGGACTCCGTCCCGCTGTACTACGCGATCACCAAGGGCTAGTAACATAACGGTTTGATCTCAGCGCGTAATGTCCGGGGCACTAGTGCCCCGGACATTATCGTGAGCGGCGTAACTCGACGAAAAGTGATCTTCATGTTCAACAGTTCAAGACAGGGGGCCTGATGCTCTGGTACACGGGCAAACGAGTCCTCCAAATGATCCCCGTATTCTTCGGTGCGACGCTACTGATCTACTTCATGGTCTTCGCGCTCCCCGGCGATCCGATCGCCGCGCTCTACGGTGACCGTCCGCCCACCGAGGCGGTCCTCGAACAGGTCCGCGCCAGGTACAACCTGGACCAGCCGTTCATCGTCCAGTACCTGCTCTACATCGGCGGCATCTTCAGCGGCGACTTCGGAACGACGTTCTCCGGTCGTCCGGTCTCCGACGTGATGGCGGCCGCCTTCCCCATCACCTTCCGCCTCGCCATGCTGGCGCTCGCCTTCGAGGCCTTCTTCGGAATCCTCGTCGGCTTCGTCGCCGGACTGCGCAAGGGCAAGTGGTTCGACGCGTCGGCCCTCGTCGTCAGCCTGCTGCTGATCTCGGTGCCGACCTTCGTGATCGGCTTCATCGCCCAGTACCTCTTCGGAGTGCAGTGGGGCATCGTGCGCCCGACAGTGAGCGGCGACGCCCCCTGGAACGAGCTCGTCCTGCCCGCGCTGGTGCTCGCATCCGTCTCCTTCGCGTACATCGTGCGTCTGACCCGCGCGAGCGTGTCCGACAACCTCAGTGCCGACTTCGTGCGCACCGCAACGGCAAAGGGACTCTCGCGACGACGCGTCGTCACCGTGCACGTTCTGCGCAACTCGCTCGTTCCCGTCGTCACCTTCCTCGGAGTGGACCTCGGTTCGCTCATGGTCGGCGCGATCGTGACCGAGGGAATCTTCAACATCAATGGGGTGGGTGGCACCGTGTACAAGGCCATCACCCTCGGAGAGGGGCCGACCGTGGTGTCGTTCATCGCGGTGATGGTCATCATCTTCGTGCTGGCGAACCTGCTCGTCGACCTGCTCTACGCCGCCCTCGACCCGAGGATCCGTTATGCCAAGTAGTAACCGTCCCGAGCAGGCGCACTTCGTCGCCTCCCTCGAAGACACGCCCATTGCAGCCATCGACAAGCTCGACGAGTCGCAGAAGGCCCGGAGCACCTGGGCCGACGCCTGGGACTCCATGCGCCGCCGCCCGATGTTCTGGATCTCCTCCGTGCTGATCCTCTTCATCGTGTTCGTCGCGCTGTTCCCCGGCATCTTCACCCAGGTGTCGCCGAACACCGACTGCCAGCTCGCGGTGAGCAACGGCGCCCCCAGCGCCGGGCACCCGCTCGGCTTCACGCGCCAGGGCTGCGACGTCTACTCCCGCATCATCTTCGGAACCCAGGCATCGCTCACCGTCGGCCTGCTGGCCACGCTGCTCGTCACCCTGTTCGGTGCGATCATCGGGGCCCTCGCGGGCTTCTACGGCGGAGTGTTCGACGCGATCATCTCCCGCGTCGGCGACATCTTCTTCGCGATCCCCACCGTTCTCGGCGCGATCGTGCTGATGACGGTCATCCCGCAGCGCACCGCGCTCACCGTGGCACTCGTGCTCTCGGTGTTCGCCTGGCCGCAGGTCGCCCGCATCATGCGCGGGTCCGTCTTGTCGGCCCGCAATTCCGACTACGTCACGGCATCCGTCGCGCTCGGTGTCTCGAAGGCGAAGATCCTCATCCGCCACGTGGTGCCCAACGCGATCGCCCCGGTGATCGTGATCGCGACCGTGTCGCTCGGAACGTTCATCGTGGCCGAGGCCACGCTGTCGTTCCTCGGCATCGGCCTGCCGTCGAACATCATGTCCTGGGGCAACGACATCGGGCAGGCGCGTACGTCGATCCGTACGAGCCCGCAGGTGCTGATCTACCCGTCGATCGCTCTGTCGATCACGGTCCTGTCCTTCCTCATGCTCGGGGACGTCGTGCGCGACGCACTCGACCCGAAAGCGAGAGCACGCGGATGAGCAACACAATGACCGAACCAGTAGCGAACGCCTCGAGCGGCGAGGAGCAGCCCCTGCTGCAGATCCGCGGCCTCGAGGTCGGCTTCCAGACCCAGCGCGGTCTCGTGCCGGCCGTGCGCGGCGTCGACCTGACCCTCTACGCCGGCCAGACGCTGGCCATCGTGGGCGAGTCGGGCTCCGGCAAGTCCACCACCGCACAGTCGATCATCGACCTGCTCCCCGGCACCGGCAAGGTGACCGCCGGACAGATCCTGTTCGAGGGCCGCGACCTGACCAAACTGAACGCCAAGGCGATCCAGGACGTGCGCGGCCGCCTGATCGGCTACGTGCCGCAGGACCCGATGTCCAACCTGAACCCGGTGTGGAACATCGGTTTCCAGGTGGAGGAGGCGATCACCGCCAACAGCGACCTCCGCGGGAAGGACGCCCGCCGCGAGACCATCAAGGTGCTCAAGGAGGCCGGCCTCAGCGACGCGGGGGACAGGCTCAAGCAGTACCCCCACCAGTTCTCCGGCGGTATGCGCCAGCGCGTGCTGATCGGCATCGGCCTCTCGGCCAAGCCGAAGCTGCTGATCGCCGACGAGCCCACCTCGGCGCTCGACGTGACCGTGCAGCGTCAGATCCTCGACCACCTCGCCTCGCTCACCCGCGACTACGGCACCTCGGTGCTGTTCATCACCCACGACCTCGGCCTCGCCGCCGAGCGTGCGGAGCAGCTCGTCGTGATGTACAAGGGCAAGATCGTCGAGTCCGGTCCCTCGCAGGAGATCCTGGCCAATCCGCAGCACCCGTACACGCAGCGTCTCGTTGCGGCGGCGCCGAGCCTCGCCTCGCGCCGCATCCAGTCGGCGAAGCACACCTCCTCCGACGTGGACGACGCGGAGATCTTCGGCGCCGGCTCCCTCGACGACGCACTCATCGCCCGTGCGGCGGAGCGCGAGACCGCGGCACCGGCCAAGGACCTCATCTCCCTGACCAACGTGTCGAAGATGTACCGCATCCGCACCAAGGGCCTGAAGTACAACGAGCTGCTCGCGGTGAACGACGTGTCCTTCGGCGTGAAGAAAGGCACCACCACGGCGCTCGTGGGCGAGTCGGGTTCCGGCAAGTCCACCGTGGCGAAGCTGATCCTCCAGTTGGAGGGCATCACCTCCGGCTCGATCGACTTCGACGGCCAGGACGTCGCCGGGCTCAAGGGTGCGGAGCTGCTGAAATTCCGCCGCCGCGTGCAGCCGGTGTTCCAGGACCCCTACGGTTCGCTCGACCCGCAGTACAACGTGGGCAACACCATCGCCGAGCCGCTGCTCGCGCACAAGGTCGGTACCTCGAAGGAGCGCCAGGCGCGCGTCCGCGAGCTTCTCGACCAGGTGTCGCTGCCGTGGTCGACGCGCTACCGCTACCCGAGCGAGCTCTCGGGCGGACAGCGCCAGCGCATCGCCATCGCGCGAGCCCTCGCCCTGAAGCCCGACGTGCTCGTGCTCGACGAGGCGGTCTCCGCCCTCGACGTGCTCGTGCAGGGACAGGTTCTCAACCTGCTCACCGAGCTGCAGACCGAGCTCGAGCTGACGTACCTGTTCATCACCCACGACCTCGCGGTCGTGCGCCTGGTGGCCGACAACGTCTGCGTGATGCGTAAGGGGCAGATCATCGAGTCCGCGACGACCGACGAGGTCTTCGAGAACCCGAAGGAGACGTACACCCAGGAGCTCCTGGCAGCCATTCCCGGCGCCCAGTTCGAGTTCGGTCGCTGAGAGTGACCGGGGACGGGCGGGGGAGGACGAGCGGATGCGAGTCCGACTCCGTCCGACCCCTTCCGCCCGACCTCCGTCTGCGCCTGAAAGGCGCGCCCGCGCTCGACGAGTCGCTGACCGCGGCGCCCGCGCGGCTTCCCGCGCACTCGCGTGACGAGCGCCGCCTCGCCCGCATCGACCGCAGGGTCGCGGCGAGAGACAGGCCGGACGCCCCCTGAAACGCACCGTTCCCGCCCGGCCGGGCGGAGACATCCGTGTGCCTACAGCGAACACGGCGGGTTTAGCCGTTACACTGGATGTGCAGGGCACCATCGACGTGATCCTGAGATCCCCACAAACCACCTCCGCGTTTGTGCGTGGTCGTGCCCATGCCGCGAAAGCGCAACGCGCGCGCCCGTCACC